>JAESGJ010000287.1_pt1 | contig 44346 bp, 42 predicted proteins | sample 9266241 | NCBI WGS metagenome assembly JAESGJ01 (sample SAMN14514841, study PRJNA621669) | algae metagenome | isolation source: Brasilonema octagenarum HA4186-MV1 and co-occurring heterotrophs from wet... | place: USA: Manoa Valley, Hawaii | collected 2009-07-20
CTGTTCAACCCGAACTCCGACATCGCCTCCACCCCGCTGGAACGGTTGATCATCGCCACCGTCGTCATCCTGATCTGCCTGGCACTGAACTCCACCGGGTCCAAGACCTTGGCCACCATCGCCAAGGTCGGTCTGGCCGCCGAACTCGCCGGGATCATCGTCGTCGGCCTCTACCTGTTGATCTTCGCCCGCAAGAACGACGTCTCGCTGCTTTTCGACACCTTCGGCACCGGTGGACACGGCGGCTACCTCGGCGCGTTCATCACCGCCGCGATCACCGGCCTGGTGCTGTTCTATGGTTTCGAAGCCTGCGGCGAGGTCGCCGAGGAGACCCCCAATCCGGGCCGGGCCATCCCGCGCTCGATGATGATGACCGTCGTGTTGGGGGGCGCCGCCGCGATGTTTGCCTACGTCGGCTACATCCTGGCCGCACCCAACCTGCCAGACATCGTCGCCGGCAAGGTCGCCAACCCGATCACGGCCATCTTGACGGCCACCTTCGGCGGCGTCGGCACCAAGATCTTCCTCGTCATCGCCCTGACCTCGTTCCTCGCCTGCGTGATGGGCCAGCAAGCGGCCGGTAGCCGACTGATCTTCTCCTTTGCCCGCGACGACATGTTCCCCGGTGCTGCGGTGTTCAAGAAGGTGTCCAAGAACCGGGTGCCGTTCAACGCCCTCACCGTGGTCACGGTGGTGCCGTTCGTGTTGTTCGTGCTGCTGTACTTCCTGCCCGATGCTCTGTTCCGGGTGGCCGCCTTCCAGATTCTGGCCGGCTACTTCGCCTTCCAGATGGTGGTCGTGGCCACGATGCGCGCCAAGGCCAAGGGCTGGCAGCCCGGCGGCACTTGGACCCTTGGCAGGTGGGGCTGGCCGGTCAACATCGGGGCTCTGACCTACGGCGTGCTGTCGATGATCATCCTGGCCCGGCCCAACGGTGACACCACCCTGCCCACTTTCGACCGCTGGATCGCGCTGATCGGGTTCCTCATCGTGGCCGCCGTGGGGTTGGCGTACATGCTCATCGCCAAGCCGTACCGGCATTCCACCGCGCCCGAGGGCGACGCGATCGCGATCGGCGACATGCTGCGCGAACACCGCGCCCAGCACGACGGCACGTCACCTGCCGGCGCCCCAGAGACCAAGCCATCGACCCCCGCGCCGTAGGTCCCCGGCGATCGCGGGCCGTGGCGACGCCACCGAAGGGAGCTGCGATGACTGCCCATGCCAGTGAGGTGTTCGCCGGCGCCACGGTCGGCACCGCCGACGGTGTGCTCGACGTCGCGGACTTGTCGACCCGAGGTCCGCTGATCATCGCCTGCCAGCACCTCGACTGCCATCAGTGCCAGTTCGCCGCCGTGCACCTCGCCTGTCTGACACCGGCCCTCACCCGCACCGGTGGTGCCGTTCTCCTCGTCTACGGGGAGCCGCTGGCAGAAGTGAACGACGCGTCCGCGCAGTGGCGCACCCAAGCGCTGTGCGCCAGCGATCCGCAACGCGCGATCCACACCGCGCTGGCCGGCGGCGGGTCGTGCCCGGCGGACGACACGGCCTCCTGCGTGATCGATGCCGCCGGCAGCCTGGTGTATCGGCACTGCGGGACCGGCTGCACTCCCGCCGACGAGGTCACCGCCGCCGCTCGCCAGGTGTGCGCTGCTCCCAGCCGACCCACCCGGCGCGTGCACGTCCCGTCGACTCGGCTGTTGATCGGATCGTCATCGATGCGGCGACGTCTAGGCCGCGATCAGCGGTGATGCGGTGACGTCAGCGCCACGTCGAGCTCGGCGGGGCGACGTTCGCGCCAGGCAGTCCTTCGTAGAAGCCCTCGGTGGCGCAGCTCGTCAGTTCCAATTGCATGCCCCACGGGGTCTGGAAGTAGAACCACCGTTGCCCGGCGACCGGAGCCGACGGTGCGACGTCGTTGGGTCCGTCCTGCAGTACCACGCCGGGGATGGTGCTCACGTATTCGTGGGCGGCGTCGATGTCGTCGACGTAGAAGGCCAGGTGGTGTCCGCCGACGTCACTGTTGCGTGGCAGGCTCGACTCCTGTTCGGGCGCCTGGTATTCGAAGAGTTCGACGTTGTGGTGCTTGCCGATCCGAATCATCGCCAAGCTGCACCGGGCCCGGGGGTGGACGTTCAATCGCCGTTGCATCGCGTCGCCGTCGGCATCGGCGAACGGGCCGTCGGTGAAGATCAGTTCGGCGCCGAAGTGCTCGACGAAGAACGCGATGGCTTGATCGAGGTTGGGCACCGTGTAGGCGACGTGGTCCACCGCGCGCAGCGAGGGCACCCGTGGCCAGGGATCGTCGCTCACCGGCGCGTGGCAGTCGTCGAAGCGAATTGATGATCAGACCACGGCAATGGGTCACCGCCGTACTTGGCGGCGCGAACGTCGGCCGAACGTGCGTGTCCCTCGAAGTTCTCCAGACGCGCGGCGCGTGCGCAGATGCGGCCCATGTCCGCGCTGGCGTCGGCGTCGTCGATTTCCTGATAGGTCACCGTCTTGAGGAACTTGCCGACCCACAAGCCACCGGTGTAGCGGGCGGCCCCGAGCGTCGGCAGGACGTGGTTGGTACCGATTGCCTTGTCTCCGTAGGCGACACACGTCCGCTCGCCGAGGAACAACGCCCCGTAGTCATGCATCTCGTGCAACGCCCGACGCGGCTCGGCGGTGAGGATCTGCACGTGTTCGCTGGCATATCGGTCGGCCAAGGCGAACGCTTCGTCGAGCGTGTCGACCAGATGCACCTCGCCGTGGTCGTTCCACGACGCCGAGGCCACCGCGGCGGTGGGCAAGTCCATCAACTGTCGCGACACCTCGGCGATGGTCTGCTCGCCCACCCGCTCGGAGGTGGTGATGAGCACCACCGGCGAGTCGGGACCATGCTCGGCCTGGCTGAGCAGATCGGCGGCGATGACGAATGGGTCGGCGGTGTCGTCGGCGACGATGAGCACCTCGGTGGGCCCGGCGAACAGGTCGATGCCGACTTCACCGAACATCTGGCGTTTGGCCTCGGCGACGTAGGCGTTGCCGGGTCCGGTCAGCAGGTTCACCGGTGCGATCGTCTCGGTTCCCAGCGCCAACGCCCCGATCGCCTGCACCCCGCCCAGGACGTAGATTTCGTCGGCGCCGGCCAGGTGCATCGCGGCGACGCTGATCGGCGGGGCGGCGCCGAGATTGGGCGGCGTGGTCGCCGCAACCCGCGGCACCCCCGCGACCTTGGCGGTCAGCACCGTCATGTGCGCCGACGCGGTGAGCGGGTACCGGCCGCCGGGTACGTAGGCACCCGAGGCGGACACTGGCACGTGCTTGTGGCCGAGCCGAATGCCGGGCAGTGTCTCGACCTCGACGTCGAGCATCGAATCGCGTTGCGCCTGGGCGAAATTGCGGACTTGACGCTGCACGAAGGACAGGTCTTCGATCACCGTGTCGGGCAGATCGGACATGATCTTGCCGATCTGGTCGGGGCTGAGCCGAAACGACTCCGGCGCCCACCGGTCGAACTGCTCGGAGTACTTGCGCACGGCGGAGTCGCCGTTGGTGCGGATGTCCTCCAAGACCCCGGCGACGGTGTCGATGACCTGCGGGTTGCTCTTGTGCGAGGCCCCGACGGGGGTGTTCGGCGCCTTCAACGTGACCGACACGATTGACATCTCCTTGTGCTGCGGTGCTGCAATTGGGCGTCGACGGCGGGGGTCGCTGCGGACGTGATCTCAGTGTCGGCATCCGATAGCGGCCTCGACAGACACACGGTGTGCAGTTGTTGGCCACCGCGCTGCACAACGACCGGCGAGACCAGAGTGATCGGAGCACCGCCCGCGCCCCGCGCGGCGATCCGGCGTCGCGCGCCGATCCGTTCCTACGGATCGTTCTGGCGCTGAAGCAGATCGTGACCGCGTACCGCGAAGATCAGTGCCTGCCGGGTGTCGGGATCGTCCAGCGAGCGACCCAACAGTGACGCGATGCGGTCCAGCCGGTAGTACAGCGTCCGGCGCTGGACGAACAATTGTTGCGCCGCTTGCGATTTGTTGCCGTCGCAGGCCAGGTAGGTGCGCAGGGTCGGCAGCAGCCCGCTGGCGGCCTTGGCGTCGTGTTTGAGTAGCGGTCCCAGTTCGTCCTCGATGTAGCGGGCCAGCTCGGGGCCGCCGGCCAACGAGGCAAGCAACCGGAGCACCCCGAGGTCGTCGAAGCGGTGCACCGCCTTGTCCGGCCGCGCCGCCGCGACGGACGCGGCGCTGCGCGCCTGTTGAACCGCGGTGAGTAGTTGGTTCGCGCTCACGGTCCGGCTGACGCCGGCGCGGACGTCGAGCGCCGTGAGCCGTTCGACTAGCCGCTTCTCCGTCGTCGTCTTCGACAGGCCCACGATGGCCAGGGTGTGCTCGCCCAGGTCGGCGACCACGGCGGGGACGTGCAGCCGGCGGCACCACTCCTCCATCGCCTCTTCGCTGGTGTGCGTCGGCGGCGCCTCCTGGCACACGAAGACCGCGATCAGCGCGCGATCACGCAGATCGTGGCCGATTCGCGATGCCCGGCTGACGAAGGATTCCCCGGAGATGTCGCCTAGCAGCAGGCGGTTGACCAAGTTGTTCTGCCGCTGCGCCGACCTCGCCCCACTCTCCCGGGCACCCAGCAACGCGATCGCGATGCCGTCGGTGGCCCGGTCCAGGGCGTAACCCGCGGTACCCGAGACGCTCGTGCCGTCGTGCAGGACGTGCAACCAGCCCCAGCGCTCACCGCGCAGCACGACCGCCTTGCGGGTGCAGCCGTGCACTTCGTTGGCGTTCGCGGCGTCGGTGACGGCGGTGTCGTGCTCGATGCGGGAATGATGTTCCCATTGGCGGACCGTTTCCTCGCCGGACGCCGAATTGCCCGAATAGGCGACCACCTGGCGGGTGGCGTCCTCGAGCACCACGGGATGACCCACCTCGGCGGCGAGCGCGTCGGTGAAGACCACGTGGTCGCGTCCCTCGAGCAGCAGCTGCATGAAGGTGGCGTTGAGGCGCTCGTAGGCGCTGAGGTCGAGCACGCGCTGGTCGAGGATCGACTCGTGCACTTGAGCAGACACCTCGACGAACGGAAGCTCGCCGTCCAGACCGACCAGCGGGAAGCACCGCTCTCGGGCGGCCTCCACCAGCGCGGGTGGCATCTGATCGAAGGCACGTCCGCTGAGCTCCACGATCAGGACCGCGGCGTTGGCGTCGGCAATGGCGCTGAGGTACGCCCGCTGCCGCTTCGGGGTCGACCCGATGCCGAGGCCGGCAGTCAGCAGCATCTCGCCGCCGCTGAGAAACGTTGCGATGTCCGGAATTTCGGTGGGATGTACCCATCGGATCGTTCGGTCGAGTTCTCGTGCGCCGGAGTACACGGTCATGGGCACCCGGGTGAACACCTCGAGCTCGAGGGCCGCCTTGACTGACATTGCCATGCTGCCACCGTCCCACGGACGTCCCGTTTTGTGAAGTATCCGGCCGCCGCGCTGCGCAGATTGGGTCTAACGTCGACGTCGATCGTGGGCGAGACTCGATCACAAGCATGCACGTCACGATGGAAGGACAAGCGGATGCCAAGGCTCAACGGCGGACAGGTCATCGCCCGGATCCTCAAGGAGTACGGAGTTCCGTACGTGGCGGGCATTCCCGGACACGGCATCTGGGGCCTGATGGATGCGTTCAACGAAGACGAATCGCGGATCCCGTTCATCCAGACCTACCACGAGCAGAGCGCGGTCCACCTGGCCGACGGCTTCTACCGCGTATCTGGTCAGCCCATGGCTGCCGTCACGTCGATCGGTGCGGGCGCGTCGAACACCGTGCTGGGTCTGGCCACCGCGTACAGCGACTCGACCAGCGTCCTGGTCATCACCGGCGGCCCGCCGCGTCACATGCGCGGCCGCGGCGTGCTCCAGGAATTGGAGCGCCAGAAGGACAATGGCTTTCCTCAAGTGGCGGAAGCGGTTTCGAAGCGCAGCTGGGTCGCCAACAGCATCGAGGACCTGCCGTTCATCCTGCACCGCGCGTTCAGCACCATGTTGACCGGTCGCCGCGGCCCCGCGCACGTCGAGGTGCCGTGGGACCTGCACGCCGAAACCGCCGAGGTCAACTTCCACGACCTGGCCCGCCGCCTGCCCGTCGGCCTGCAGTACCCCGACCCGGAGGCGATCCAGCGCGCCGTCGACCTGCTGGCCACGGCACGCAGACCGGTCATCGTCGTCGGCGGCGGAGCCATCAGCGCCAACGCGACCGACGAAGTCCGGGCGCTGGCCGACGGCCTCGACATCCCCGTCGTGACCACCTGGAACGGCAAGAGCGCCTTCCCCGAGGACCACGACCTCTTCGTCGGCAGCGTCGGCCAGACCGGCACCATCCACGGCAACCATCTCGCGGCCAACGCCGACGTCGTGGTCTCCATCGGATGTCGCTTCACCGACTGGTCGGCCTCCAGCTACTCCAAGGGCGCATCGTTCTCGTTCCCGCCCGCCAAGCTCATCCACATCGACATCGACCCCCACGAGATCGGCAAGATCTATCCCGCCGAGGTCGGCATCCTGTCCGACGCGAAGCCCGCGGTCGCAGCGATCGTCGCCTCCCTGCCGGCCAAGCCCGACCGCAGCGAGTACCTGGCCGAGGTAGCCAAGCGCAAGGCCGACTGGGAGAACGAACTGTCCGCGCGGCGCGACACCGACCGCTTCCCGTTCACCTTGCAGCGGCCGCTGGCCGCGCTGCGCAACGTGATGGACCGCAGCGGCATCGTGCTCGCCGGCTCGGGCAACACCCAGGGCGCGGTCAAGCAGACCTTTCCCGTCTACGAGCCGCGCACGCACCTCACCACCGGCGGCTTCTCCTCGATGGGTTGGCCGGTTCCGGCCGCGCTTGGAGCGAAACTCGCTGCGCCGGAACGTCAGGTCGCGACCATCACCGGCGATGGTGACTTCCTGATGACCGCGCAGGAGATCGGCGTCGCCATCCAGCACGACATCCCGGTAGTGTTCATCGTGCAGGACAATTCGGGCTACATCTCGATTCGCGGCGGTCAACGCAACGCGACCGACCGCATCATCGGCACCGAATTCAACCATCCGGACGGCACGCCCTACAGCCCCAGCTTCAAGGACCTGGGTTCGGCCTTCGGACTCGAGTCGTTCCGCGTCGACTCGGCTGCCGACCTCGAACCCACGTTCAAGCGGGCGTTCGACGCGAAGGCGCCGGTGCTGGTCGAGATTCCGACCGACAGGGATCTCGCGAGCCCGTTCGTCCCCGGGTGGCTGGACTTCCCGCCGCTGCCGCACATCACCGACGAGCGAGCCGACGAATACCGCCAGCGGCGCGCCAGCGAACAGCACCAGTAAGCCGCCCCCCGGCGATCCCAACGCCGGGGCCGCGGTGAGCCACACACTGGAACCGCTGCGACAGCACAATCCACGGGCCGCGGCCACCGATGGCACGCGCCGCACCTCATCGGCGAGCGGCCAGCACCAAATACGGGCTGCGACGCGACGAGCATCGCCGGATGGGAGTTCAGCAGGTGCCGATCCACACCGTGTTGGGGCCCATTGCCCAGGACGATCTCGGCCTGACGAGCATGCACGAACACCTCTTCCTGGACGCTCGGTGCCTCTACCTCGAATCCCCCGACGCATTGCCCGACGAGGAGCGCGTGTCCATGCGCAACCTCGGCTACCTGCGCTGGAACAACCAGGGACTGCGCGACAACCTGGTGGTCGACGACGCGGAGATCATCCGCGAAGGCCTGGCCGCGTTTCGCGACGCCGGCGGCCACGGCATCGTCGACATGACCAACATCGGGTTGGGCCGTCGGGTACACCTGCTCCCCGACCTGGCGAGGAAGACCGGCGCCCACATCATGATCGGCTCGGGGTGGTATCGCGCTCCCTCGCACCCGCCCGACGTCGAAACGTCAACCGCGGACGCGCTATGCGCCGAGCTGGTCCGGGAATTGCGCGACGGCGTCGCCGACACCGGCATCCGCCCGGCCCTCATCGGCGAGCTCGGCACCAGCGCACCCATCACGCGAAACGAGAAGAAGGTGCTCGTCGCCGCGGCGCACGCGTCGGCCGAGACGGGCGCTGCGGTCAACGTCCATCTCGAAACCGACGGCGGGCGTGACGGTCTCGCGGTGGCCGAGCTTCTGGTCGCCGAAGGCGCGGACCCGGCGAGGATCATCCTCAGCCATCTCGACGAGCGCATCGACCTTCCCTATCACCTCGAACTCGCCGACACCGGGGTCGTGCTCGAGTTCGACACCTTCGGAATGGAGTCCTACTGGGAGTTCCCGCACCGCGACCCCACCGACAACGAACGGTTCACACACGTAGCGGAACTCGTCGGGCGCGGCCTCGCCGGTCGGATCACCCTGGGCTGCGACGTGTTCTGCAAGACCGCGCACACGTTCTACGGCGGCATGGGCTACGAGCACCTGCCCAAACGGGTCGCGCCCGCCCTTCGTCGGCACTTCGGAATCAGCGAAGGCCAGCTCGAGGCCATGTTGGTGACCAACCCGCGACGACTGCTCGACCGACCGTAAACCCGCACTAGGAGAGGAACTCAGCACATGACCACATTCACGGACACCCGGGACATCACCGCCCTCGCCCACGCGCACTACGTGTGGCCGCTGCTGCACCGCGCCGACATGGCGAAGGAGCCGCCGTTGGTGATGACACAGGGGCACTCCGCGCACCTCGTCGACGTCGACGGCAACGACTACCTCGATCTGATGAGCGGCCTCACCCGCGCGTCGATGCTCGGCCACGACCGCGCCGACGTCATCGACGCCATGCACGCACAGCTGCGCCGCCTGCCGTACGCGGGAACCGCCGCCCAGGTCGCCGACGTGACCGTGACGCTGGCCGCGAAGTTGGCCGAGCTCACCCCTGGCGATCTGCGCGCCGTCGCATTCTCCGGCAGCGGGTCCGAGGCCAACGAGACCGCGTTCAAGATCGCCAAGGCCTACCAGCAGGCCGGTGACAAACCCCGCGCATACAAGGTGATCGCCCGCTACCACGCCTACCACGGGGCGACCGGCGCCGCCGGTTCGGCCAGCGACCTCCTCGACGTACACAACCCCGCCGAGCCGGGCATTCCCGGCTTCTCCCACATCCCGGCCCCGATGTCCTACCGCGGCGAGTTCAGTCACCAACCCGTCGTCTCGGGTGCGATGTACGCCGAGTACCTCGAACGCGAGATCCTGCACCAGGGACCGGATCTGGTGTCGGCCTTCATCGCCGAGCCGGTGATGCAGGCGCACGGCGTGCAGCTTCCGCCCGAGGACTACTTCCCCAGAATTCGGGAGATCTGCGATGAGTACGGTGTCCTGCTGATCGCCGACGAGGTCATCACGGGATTCGGACGCACCGGAAAGTGGTTCGCCAGCGAGCATTTCGGCGTGCAGCCCGACATCATGACGATGGCCAAGGGCATCACCGCCGGCTACGCCCCGATGGGCGCCACCGTCATCTCCTCTGCCGTGCACGAGCGGCTCGCCCGGTTGGCCGACGTGCACACCTTCGGGGGGCACGCCGTGTCGGCTGCCGCAGCCAGCGCGGCCATCGATGCGTACGACCGCGAGGGGCTGATCGACCGCTCGGCGCGACTCGGCGCGCGGCTTCTCGACCGCCTTGCCAGCTTGACCGAATACGACATCGTCGGTGACGTCCGCGGAATCGGGATGTGGCTGGCCGTGGAGTTCACCTCGGACAAGAAGTCGAAGGCCCCACTGGATCGTTGGGCGCTGAGCTCCATCGCCATGCAGGCCAGAGCCTTGAAAATATTGGTGGGGCGCAACGGTAATTCGATCGAGATTGCTCCGCCGCTGACGATCGACGAGGACGAGGCCCTCGACGGCATCGACCGCTTCGAGCAAGCGGTGCGCGCGGCCGACATGTCGCACCGCTAGGGCACATCCGGGACAGCCGGTGCGGGCAGGTCACCCAGACGCGTACAGGCAGGCGTCGAGTCCGCCGTCGACCACGATGGACGCGCCGTTGACGAACGACGACTCGTCGGAGACCAGGAACCGCACCACACCGGCCACCTCGGCGGAGTCGGCGATGCGCTCCACGGGATAGGCCGCCGCGATGGCGCTGCGCGCGGCCCCGGGGTCGTCGTGTGCGGCAAAGTACTTCTGCACCATCGGAGTGTCCATGTCACCGGGCAGCACGGCATTGCACCGGATGCCCGTGCGGGCGAATTCGCGCGTGACGGCGATGGCGCGGGTCAACCCGAGAAGCGCGTGCTTGCTGGCGGTGTAGGCGGGCAGCATCGGATCGCCCGCAATCGACAGCGTCGATGCGATGTTGACGATGCTTCCGCCGTTGCCACGCCGGAGCATCGCGCGAGCTGCGTTCTGGCAGAACCAGAACGGCGCGCGGACGTTGGTGCGATCGATGGCGTCCCAGTCGTCGTTGGTGGTGTCGAGCAGTCCCTTCTCGATCTGCATGCCCGCGTTGTTCACCACGAAGTCCATCGCCGCGAACCGCTCCTCGACCAGTGCGACGGCAGTCACTGCGGTGTCCTCGTCACACACGTCGGCGACCATCGCCACCACCGTGCCCGCGAGTCCCGCAGCCAACTCGACCGTTTCCGACAGCGCATCGGCGTTGCGGCTCACGGCGATCACGTTGGCGCCGTCGGCGGCAAGCGTCAGCACCGTGGACCGACCGAGCCCACCCGATGCGCCGGTCACGACGCCGGACTTGCCCTGACAACTCACCACGTCACGACGATCGCACGCCACATCGCTGGGAAATAATGCACACAGTGGGCAGGGCTGATACTCGGTGCTGCGCACCCGGTGTCTTCTTCGCCCACTCGCTGATTCGTAGCGTGAGTGGGTGACCGTCGGACACCCCGAGACCTATGACTACATCGTGGTCGGCGCCGGATCGGCCGGCTGCGCCGTCGCCGGGCGACTGTCCGAGGACGACGACGTGCGCGTCCTCGTCGTCGAGGCCGGACCGCCTGCCACCGGCAGACTGTTCGAGATCCCCACGCTGTTCTCCCAACAACTCAAGAGCACGTACGACTGGGACTTCGCCACCGAGCCGGAGGCTCAGTTGGGTGGGCGTCGGGCATACCTCCCCCGCGGCCGTGTCGTCGGCGGCACCAGCAGCATGAACACTCAGCTGTACGTGCGCGGTCATCGCTACGACTTCGACACCTGGAAGGCACTTGGGAACGACGGCTGGGGTTATGACGACGTCCTGCCGTACTTCATCAAGTCCGAGGACAACTCGCGCGGCGCTAACGAGTTTCACGGTGTCGGCGGCCCACTTAGCGTCAGCGACGCTGCATCGGTGCATCCGCTGCTGGATGCTTGGGTGGACGCGGCTCAGGAGGCCGGCCACGAGCCGACCGGCGACTTCAACGGCGCCCAACAGGAGGGCGTCGGACGTCACCAGATGACCCAGCGCCGGGGTCTGCGGTGCAGCAGCGCCGACGCGTTCCTGGACGACAACCTGGCGCGCCCCAACCTGACTCTGCTGACGTCGACGCTGGCGCTGCGCCTGGTGTTCGACGGTGACCGCGCCACGGGTGTCGAGGTGGACCACCTCGGCGAGGTGCGCACCGTCCGCACCGACCGAGAGATCATCCTGTGCCTCGGTGCCTACAACTCGCCGCACCTGCTCATGCAGTCCGGCGTCGGCGACGCCGATGCGCTGACCGCAGGCGGTATCACTCCCCTGTTCAACGTGCCCGACGTGGGTCAGCACCTGCAGGACCACGCCGGTTGCTTCCTGAGCTTCTTCAGCTCGGTGCCGCCACTGCTGGGCCCGGACACCTCGCGCGAAGAGGCCCAGCTGCGCGCCGAGGGAAACGGACCGATGGCGTGGACCGAGGTCGGCGGCTTCATGAACTCCTCCGACAACGTGCCTGCGCCGGACCTCCAGTTCCACGCCGCACTCGGCATCGTCCGCGACGAGGGTCTATCCGCACCGACCGAGCCGGGAATGTCGTTCGGCCCCTACGTCGCTCGGCCCGCCAGCCGTGGTTCGGTCCAGCTGCGCCATCCGCATCCCTACGCAAAACCCCGGATCGTGCACAACTACCTGGCGGAGCAGGACGATCGAATCCGCCTGCGAGCGGGGATCCGGATGGGCATGGAGATTGCCCGCCAGTCGGCGCTGACCTCCGTGCTCGACTCGGACCTGACGTCGGCGGCGGAGGCGGGCTTGGCGCCGGTGTCCGACCGCGACGAGGACATCGACACGTTCATTCGCACGCAATCGTTCTCGTTCTACCACCCATCGGGCACGTGCATGATGGGCAAGGTCGTCGACAGCCGGCTCCGAGTGCACGCACTGAGCAACGTGCGGGTCGCCGACACCTCCGTCATGCCAACACTGGTGACGGGCAACACCAATGCCCCCGCGATCATGATCGGCGAGCGGGCGGCCGACTTCATCCGACGAGACGGGTGAGCGGACAGGCCGGTTCCGTGCCTTCCGCGTCGGTGACGACGCGGTAGCGATCGTCGCTGCCCTCGACCGATTCGACCTGGAGATCGTCGCCTTCGTCCTGCGTTGGGCGCCGGATGGCGGGCCGCCCGCAGATGAGTGCCTGCCTTCCTTCGGCCTGCCCGCTGACCGGCTGCGCGCGCTTCTGCGTCATCGTTCGCTACGGCGGTCGCCGGCATCTCGGCCTCGAGGACGTGGTCCTGCTCGAACGCGCAGACGCACTGCTCGCCGGCGGTCAGGTCGGGGCACGTCGACGCTCATTCGATGACACGCCCGCAGCGGTCGATCCGGCCTTGCAGCATGGATTTTGGCGTTGGCGCTGAGCTCCGCGCTCAGCCGGCGGACGCGCTCATCTTCGGCAGGTCGGCGAGCAGCTGACGGGTGTATTCCTGCGTCGGATGGTCGAGCACATCTTCGACCGGGCCGGCTTCGACGATCCGGCCGCCCGCGAGCACGATCACGTTCTGGGCGATGCTGCGGACCACCGCCAGGTTGTGGGTGATGAACACCATCGACAACCCGCGCTTGAGTTGAAGAACGCGCAACTGCTCGACGAGCAGCGCCTGCACCGACACGTCCAGCGCCGAGGTCACCTCGTCGCACACCAGCAGCTCGGGGCTGACGGTCAAGGCTCTGCCGACCGCCACGCGCTGACGTTCGCCGCCCGACAGTTGGTCGGGCATCCGGTTGTAGAACTCGCGGCTCAGAGCAACCGTGTCCAGTGTCTCGACCACCTTGCGGCGGCGTTCGGAGTTGGGCTCCTTGGTGAAGAACCGCAGTGGCTCTTCCACGTTGTCCCCCACCGACATTCGCGGGTTCAGCGAGCTGAACGGATTCTGGAAGACGAACTGGAGCCGCTGGCGCAGCTCGCGGCTCCGCTTGGCGGCGGCCGGCGCGATCGGCTCGCCACCGAAGGTGGCCTCACCCGTCCAGTCGCCGTGCAGACCGATCAGGCAGCGCGCCAGCGTCGTCTTGCCGGACCCGGACTCGCCGACGATCGCGGTGCACGTCCCCGGCTGCACCGTGAAGTGGATGTCGTGCAGTACCTGGATGGCCCCGTAGTGGGCGTTCAATCCGGAGATTGTCAAGGCGGCTCCTTGCACGGCACCGACGGTCGGCACGTCGGCCGGACCGGCAGCGGGGTCGGCGCTCACCGGCACAGGGTGAATGCAGCGCGCCACGTGATCCGTTCCGACCGAGATCATCTCGGGCAGCGCGGCTCGACAGTCGTCCTGTGCGGCGGGACACCGGTCGGCGAAACAACACCCGGCGGGCCACTTGCCGGGTCGCGGCGGGTTGCCCTCGATGCCGACGAGCACGGTACAGCGGTCTGGCGACGGCGCGGCCTTGAGCAGTCCGACCGTGTAGTGGTGGCGGGCCTGCTCGAAGAGTGTTGCGGTGGGGCCCTTCTCGACGAGGCGACCGGCGTACATCACGGCCGTTTCGTCGGCGATCTGCCCGACGACGGCGAGGTCGTGGCTGACGTAGACGATCGTCGCGCCGTACTGGGTGCTCAGGTCGGCGACCGTGTCGAGCACGTGGCGCTGGGTAGAGACGTCCAGGCCGGTGGTCGGCTCGTCGAGCACGATCAGCCGTGGTCGGCACGCGAACGCCATCGCGATGCCGATGCGTTGCTGCTGACCTCCGGAGAGCTGATGGGGGTAGCTCGTCAGCACCCGGTCGGGATCGGCGAGGTGCACCTGCACCAGCAGTTCCCGGACGCGTTCGTCGACGGTTTGCCCCGTGAGCGCATCCGGATGGACGGTGAGCGCCTCACGCAGTTGGGTGCCGATGCGCAGGGCGGGATTGAGGCCGCTGGCCGGGTCCTGCGGCACGTAGGCGACGAGTCGCCCACGGGCCCTTCGCAGTTCGCTTGGCGACATCGTCAGCACGTCGACGTCGCCGATCATCACCGAGCCGCTGGCGATCTCGAGGCCGCGCCGGGCCAACCCGAGCAGGGCGACCCCGACGGTGCTCTTTCCCGAGCCCGACTCACCGACGAGACCCAGGATTTGGCCGCCGGCGACGGAGAACGTGACGTCCTTGACGACCGGGGTCTTGTGCTTCTTCGTGACGACGGTCAGACCGGTGACGGTGAGACTGCGTCGTTCGCGGGACGTATCCACGGGAGCATCGTCGAGTTGTGCGGTCATGACGTTCCTCCAGGGGAAGGCTGACTTTGCGTGTCGTCGCCGCGGTCCTCGCCGAAGCTGGCCCGAGCCAGCGAGTCGACCAGCATGTTGACGCCGATCGCCAACAGCGCCAGGAGCACTGCGGGAGCGAGTACACCCCACGGGTTGGCAGCCAAGCCGAGGCGGTTCTCGTTGACCATGACACCCCAGGACGGGTCGGGCGGCTGGGCGCCGAAGCCCAGGAAGTTCAAGCCCGAGATCAGGATGATCGAAAAGCCGAGGCGGAGACCGGCTTCCACGGCGAGCGGAGTCGTGATGCTCGGCAGCACGTGTCGGAGAATGACCTGGCGTGGCGGCATCCCCCACATCGCGACGACCTTGACGAAGTCCCGTTCGCAGATGTCCTGCGCCGAGGCATACGCGACACGGGCGACCTGGGGCGCCTGGGCCAGGGCGACGGCGAGCACCAACAGCCAGAGCTTGTTCCCGATCACGCTGAGGAACAGCAGGACGAGGACGAGCTGCGGCAATGCCAGAAGGATGTCCACCGACCGCATGATCACGCCGTCGACCTTGCCGCGTCGGTACGCCGCAACGACTCCGGCCGCCGCGCCCACCGCGACGGCGAGCACGGTGGCGATGACGGAGAGCAACAGCAGCAGCCAGCCACCGTGCAGGACCCGGGCCAGCACGTCGCGACCGAGACTGTCGCCGCCGAGCGGGCCCCCGTCGCCGCCCGGCGGTTGGTACGGTGCGGTGGTGAACGCGTTCGGGGACCCGTTGCCGACGAACGGACCGACGAAGGCGAACAGCACCACGACCAGCGTGAGCGCAAGGCCGACCCGACCACGCGCCGTGCCCAGTGCCGTCCGCACGATCCGTACGGCGTTGCGCTGACGCTTCGGTGCATCGACGTCATCGGGCGTTGCAGGAGTGGCGATTTCAGTCATCGCGGCAACCTTCGTCGAGGGGTGACCAACACGACGCCGACGTCGGTCAGGATGTTGAGCACCACGTAGAACGCTGCGAGCAGCAGTACGAGGAACTGGATCATGGGCACGTCCCGACCGGTGATCGCGCCCACCAGGAGCAGGCCGATGCCGGGGTACTGGAACACGGTTTCCACGAGCACGATGCCGCCCGCCAGGTAGAGCAGGTTGAGGCCGACGACCTGGATGCTGGGAGCCAGCGCGTTGGGCAGTGCGTGGCGGAACAACAGGCGGCGGTCGCTGACGCCCTTGAGCTTGGCGACCTCGGCGTAGTCACTGGACAGCGACTCGATCATGGAGGCGCGGATCATCCGGAAGACGTACGGCGTGATCACGATGACCAACGTGAGTACCGGAAGCACCAATTCGTTTGGGTAGGACCAGATCTGCTCGCCGGGCGGGAGAATGGACAGGGCGGGGAACCACTGGAACACCTGCACCGCGAACACCAACACCACCAGGATGCCGACCACGAACTCCGGCAGCGAACTGGCCGTGAGCGCCACTACCGACATGACGTGGTCGAGCGGCTTGTCTCGCTTGGCCGCCGCCACCACTCCCAGCGCGATGCCGACGATCGTCGACAGCACCGCCGCGATGGCGATCAGCACGATCGAGTTCACCAGGTTCGGACGTACCACGTCCCACACCGGCTGCTGCCGCGTCAGGGACATCCCGAAGTCACCGTGGAGAAGACCGGTGAACCAGTGCCAAAAGCCCGACAGCACGGGCTGATCGAGATTCAGCTGATGCCGCAGCAGCGCCAGGCGCTCCGGGGTGGCCTGCTGGCCGAGGATGGCGTTCGCGGCGTCGCCGGGGAGCACCAATGTCGCGAAGTACACGATGACGGATACGACGAAGACCGAGAAGACCCCCCACAGTGCGCGCAGGACGACCAGGTCGCGAATGGGATGTGCGGTTCGCCGCTTGGCGATTCGAGACGGCTCCGTCGGTACGTCGCTGTCCGGTAGTGGCGGCCCGTCCGGCGGACCGGACTCGAGTCCGTCAGCCGTCATTGCCATGCTGTTCTCCTCACTCCTTGGCGCTGCCAGGGACCATCAGGCCGACATCCAGAAGTGCTTCCAGTCGAACCCACCCGGGCTCAAGCCGTTCCTCGTCTCCTTGACGCCCTGAACCTTCTGCGCGGCAGCATCGATCACCGGGAAGAAGTAGGGAATAATGTTGCCGCCGCTGTCATATTCGATCTTCTGCAACTGGTGCGCGAGGTCTGCCTGCTTGCCCTTGTCCAGGGTCGCCACCGCCTGCGCGTACAGCGCGTCGTAGCGGGGGTCGTTCTGAAACGTCGCGTTGAAGGGCGCCGCAGGCGTGTGCGTCAGAGCTTGTGACACCGCCACCAGATAGGGCTGCGTCGGCCAGTAGTCCTGGGAAAAAGTCGTCTTCAGATAGGAGTTGGCGAAGTAGTCGGTCGAGTTCTGCTGATTGATGTTCACCTTGATGCCCGCCGCGGCGGCTTGGGTGGCGAAGACCTGGGCGGCTTGGATGCCGCCCGGAGCGTTGACCGTGGTGACCAGATCGACGGAGAGATCCGGGACCCCCGCTGCGGCGAGAAGGGATTTGGCCTGCGAGATGTCCTGAACCCGCTGAGGAAGCGCCTGGTCGTAGATGGGGTCGACGATGCCAATGACGTCGTTGCCAATGGTGCCGAGCCCACCGAAGACCTGATTGAGCATCTGGGGTCGGTCGACCACCAGGCGCATCGCCTGCCGGACCCGGGGATCGGTGAACGGCTTCTGGTCCATCCGCATGGTGAACGGGCCCCAGCTGCCGGTCTTGGAGATCGTGACCTTGAACCCGCCGCCGCGAAGCGCGGCGACCGACGGGGCCGATAGGAAGTTGACGACATCCAGCTGGCCGGACTGCAATCCGGAGATCTGGCTAGTCTCGTCGGCGATGTTGGTGGTGACGATGGCGTCGAGATACGGAAGGCCGCTCTGCCAGTAGTTGTCGTTGCGGACGAACGTCGACTCAGTGCCCGGCGTGAAGCTCTTGTACTTGAAGGGCCCGGTGCCGTCGGGATTCTTCGGGTCGTAACCGCGCGGCACCATGTTGATGAAGTACAGCGACAGCGCCTCGGGCAGGATCGAGAACGGGGTCGCGAACTTCAGCAGGACCGTGGTCGGGTCGACCGCCTTCGACGCCTTCAGGTCCAACGGCCCCAGTGCCACCGAGCCAGGGAACTTGTTGTCGAACATGCGTTGGAAGCTGAACAACACGTCGTCGGCGACGAACGGCTTGCCCTGGTGCGTCGTGATACCTGCGGGAATCTTGATGGTCCACTCGGTCGCGTCGGAGTTCGGCGTGATCGACTGCGCCATCACCATTTCGACCGCCGCGTCGTTGTTCAAGCGCACCAGCGGGTCGTAGAGCATCGGCACCCGGGCGTTGTCGGTATTGGTCAGCGGGTTGTGCGCATCCAGCGTGTCCGACGTACCACCGCCTGAACCGCCGAAGCGCAGCGTGCCGCCCCGACGCGCGGGGCCGGCATCCTGGGACGACGTGCTGCTGCTGCCACCGCAGGCTGCCAACACTCCCGCCGCCGCGACGGCCCCGGCACCCATGAGCGAACGCGTCAAGAACTTCCGACGGTTCCAGGCGTCGAGGGTCTGGGGAACAATCAAGCCCGACGGGCGACGAATCTCGTTCACGGCCTAACCTTTCGCTAAGTGGTGGGCCTACATGGTGGACGGAACATCGGGCGGCCGCCGTCGGCGACGACGGACGGCAGTTTTGGTAGACGGCCGTGTCGACAGAACTTGCGATCGAGCTCTCTGCTACGGTAAGGCCGCCCAAGAACGGGTGGAAGCTACACACTGTGAAACAGCCCTTCGCCGAATTGCTCATGATTGCCAGCGCTAGGACCTTGGCGGGGAACAACCGCCTACGGAGCGCGCGCCGTCTAACCCATTGCCACTGCAGTCGTAGGCGCGAAGCCGTCGCGAGCCGGATTCGGCGAACATGCGTACCGGTCCATCGGCAGCGGCCCTGAGGCGGCACGACAGGCAATGCCGGATGCGAATCGACCGAAGAACATGGCGAGGAACGTGGGGTAGAACTCGCGTAGCAGCGAGCGCAGTTCGATGTGCGCTCAACTACGCCGCCATATCGCATTTTGGTGAGCGCGAGCCAGCACGGTGTTCGCCTGACACAAATCGCGATCAACGGGTAACCGGGGTGCACGTGGGCATCGACCCGAACGATGTTGGCCAGCGTAATCGCATCTGTGTCATCGGACTTCGCCCCGCGCCACACGTGGTCGGCGTCGAGGGCATGGCGCAGCACGAAGGTGTAGGCGGTCACCCTCGGCCCGATGCCGGACACTTGCGGGCCGACTGGGTAGTGGTGCGGTGCTACGAACAGGATCAGCGCGCCGAAGCCGACCACGTGCACGGCGGCGATGACGGTCCCCAGGGCAGCGACTCCCAGCCATTCGCGTTGATTCCAGGAGGCGGCGAGGCGGCGAGGGCCGAGCCCTCAGAGGGTGTGGCGGGTGAATCGAACATCGGTGAACTGGGCATGGTTGGGCCCGTCCCTCCGGGGTGAGCGCGCCCCATCGTGGGTGCGTGAGCGACCGGCTCTGACTTCCCGCGCCGCCGGGCCATGGGCCGCCGAACGTGGGTCACAGTGGCGCGACCGCACCGAGTTCACACCGGTTTCGGCACCGCTCACGATGAACGACGGGAACATACCCCGACCCGGGGACGACGTCGCGTAGTCGGTAGCTCACGGCACATTCCCAGGGAACCAATCGGGCACTGGCCGCGACTTCTTGAAGATGAAGTCAGCGCTGATGCATCCGCGCGGTACCCACCTCGCCCGGGCGCATCATCGAAGGTCTCTAGAACATCCGGTGAGTTCGCGACAGAAAGGCACGTAACGGCGAGTCGCCGACTTCGCCGCCCACCACGATCGACACGGTGTGAACAGCGGGACGTTGAGTCTGCCCAATTCGGGTCTTCGTGATCTGGAACTGTCGACTGCAATTCCTGCGCCCGGCCGCCCCGAGCTGGAGTTGGGCTTTCACTTCGCTGCGCTCATCGGGGTCGCGGCTAAGCCACCGAAGCGGCGTCGGGGTATGCGGCCTGGCGCTCGCAACTCCGGCCGAGCGGATACTGGCGATCATCAACACCGAACACTCTGCCGCGCAACGCCTCTTGACCAAGCTTGGCATGCAGCTGATCGGGCGCGACGACATCCTCGACCGGGAGTCGCTTGTGTGTCAGGTTGTCCGCGATCGTCGCGGCGCAAGCACGGCGCCAGCCAGGCAGGCAGGCAGCTTGTAGCTCGGCCAAACGCCTCCGGCTCGATGGAAGGCCCGCTGGTGCTGCGGCAGTGACAGAGCCGGGCGATGTCGAACAGGTGGGGTGTCGCTGCGGAGTCCCGGTTGCCCTGGTTTCGGCGACGGTGATGAAACGTGTTAACCGATAGGGCGGCGCTGCGCGCCGGGTTGGGGTGTGTTTTAGGTGAAGGCGCGGATGCCGGTGATGGAGCGTCCCACGATGAGGGTGTTCATTTCGCGGGTGCCTTCATAGGAGTAGATGGCTTCTGCGTCGGCGACGAATCGACCGACGTTGTGTTCCAGGAGAATGCCGTTGCCGCCCATCAGTGCTCGAGCACATCCCACGGTTTCCCGCATCCGCATGGTGCAGACGGCCTTGACCAGCGACGAGTGCTGGTCTTTGGCCAGCCCCTGGTCCTGGGAGTTGTGCCAATCTGACGCACAATCCGTAGGAGGTGATGATGTTGCCCAGCATCCGGGCGAGAAGGTCCTGAACGAGTTGGAATCCGCCGATGGGCCAGCCGAGTTGTCGTCGGGTTCGGGCGTAGTCGACGGCGTCGCGGTAGCCGCTGTGGGCGCATCCGAGGCTGTCCAGGCCACCCCGGCGCGGGTCATCCTCAGCACGGCGGCGGTGTCGGCCAAAGACGTGGCCCCGACAAGCCGGTCGGTGTTGGGCACCGCCACGTCGGTGAGCGTCATTTCGGCGTTTTGGACGATGCGCAAGGCGATCTTGCGTTCCTGCTTCCGCCCGGTGAGCCCTGGCGCGTCGTTGGGCACGATGATCCGGGCGGGAGTCGGGCCTACTTGCCTGCCCAGCGTCCCTGCGGGCGGGTCCGCCGCCTGGGGGATCACCCGCTTCACCACGGTGGATGCCCCGGGGGGCCGCGCCACCGTCATCATGATGCTCCTGCGCTGCTCGACGACGGTGTCGGTCATCGGCATCGCATAACCGGTCTCACGCGGTGGGGGCTTGTTCTGGTGGTGTGGGGGGTCGTTTCGGTGAGGCGTACCGCGTCGAGGACTTCTCGGGCGACCTCACGCAGCTTGACGTTGCGGTCTTGGGACTGCTGTTTGAGCATGGTGAACGCGTCGTCGTCGTCGAGGCCGTAGAGCACCCGAAACACTCCTTTGGCTTGGTCGATCTCGCTGCGCGAGAGCAATGCCCGCTGCAGCTGCTCCACGGTGGCCCGCGCCTGCTGCCAGCGTCGAGCATTGGTCACCGCCATGCTCGCGGCGAGCGCGTAGAGCAGGACGAGGCCCTCGTCGAAGGGATCGAACGCCGTCGCGCGGCGGCTGTAGATGTTCAACGACCCCACCAGCTCGTCGGCGCCGTCGCACCCGGTGACGAGCAACGGCGCAGACACGCTGGCTTGCACGCCCTGCTCCCGTGCGGCACCGACGAATTCGGGCCATCGGTGATCCTGGTCGACCGCAAGGGCCACCCGCACGGGCCGTGGAATCCGGGCCGCCTCCAAACACGGCCCGCGCCCACTCGCGTACTGCCGGTCGTCGAGCCCACGCACCCGATCATCGGTGCACGCCGCCGTCCGTGCCCGCTCCCCCTCGGTCAGCACGGTGATGCTGACCGAGTCGGCATCAGGGGTGGCCCGCGCCGCGGTGTCGGCCACCCGCGCCAACACCTCGTCCAACGGTTCCTCGCCATCCTGGATCTGGCGCAGCGCCGCCACGGCCTCCGAGGTCGTCCACAACCGCACCAACGGATCCACCTGCTGAGCAGCCATCCTCGCTCCGCCTTCCAAAGGGTCGTCGCAGATGACATCATACTGATCACCGGTACCGCATCCCGTGACATCCCCAGCTGGCGAGCGATCGCCCGGATCGACAACCCCTCACTGGTGAAGAGGTACCTCGCCTGCGCCCAGTCCTGCACTGTGTTCACCCATCCGCTCTTGGTGGGGTGGCCGGTTTCAAAGAGCGCCAGTGGCCGGGGGTTCAAAGAGCGCTAACACCGCCGCCGTGGCGGGGGTGTGGGACGGCTCGAGGATGCAGTCGTGGCGCGTCACCGATGCCGTGGTGCCGCGTTCGCGACGGCTCCGCACCGGTGGTCGGCGGCGCGGTGCGCGTCCGACAGCGTCATGGGACGAGAACCCCAATCGACGAACCTGTAGTCAGCTACCATCGCATTACGTAATTGATGGGGTCAGCGCTGGAGGAAGTGTAGGGGCGAGCGTCATGAGAAATTCTTTTTCCGAGCGGTTGAACTTGCTTTCCGACACGGTCCATCCGCCGGGCCGGGCGCCGCACACCTCCGCAGAGGTCATCGCCGCGCTGCACCGCGAAGGCATCAACATGTCCGCGCCGTATCTGTCTCAGCTGCGTTCCGGTAAGCGCACCCGCCCCTGCCCGGCAAAGATCGCCGCGTTGGCAGGCTTCTTTCGCATCGAGGCGGCCTACTCCACCGACGACGCCTACTGCGCCGAACTCACCCAAGAACTCCTCGCGCTGGCACGTATACGCGATGAGGGCGTGCGCCGGGTCGCCTCCCGGGCCCGGGGGCTGTCCTCGACCGCCCAGCAAGACCTGCTGGCGCACGCCGAGGAACTGCACCGCCACCACACAGGCCAACGCCGTCACCGACGGTGAACACCGCCGACGGCCGTCGCCGCGCGGCGCGTGGCGTTGCTGGGCAATGATCCCGAAGCGGCGCTGGCCTCTCAACGCGCGGGTTGACCTTCGAGTCACCAACACCACATGACTGACGCAACCCCGTCGCATTCGCTGCTAAGAATGTGATGTCCGCGACGGGGACGAGCAAACACCCAAACGCACCACGCCGAACGTCGAACTCACTGTCCGACAACATGATTCACGGTCAGACCGATCCGTGATCACCGCGGTCGACGGCGTCGAGATCACGTTGAATGGGGACGGTCAAGCCATGGACTCACCTCACCCCACCGCAGCAGCAGGGGAATGCCAAGACTGGCCAAATTCCGGTGGCCCGCCACTTACCTCGCCCGCCACCGGAGCAACGACCGCCCGTGGCATCGGGGGTTCGCCGCGGCGGTCTGATTCAACTCAGGTGAGGGCGGGCATGTGAGGCGGCGGCGCGCTGATCGGTGCCAACTGGATGCCGGGCCGCGCAGACGAAGGGGGTTCACGTGGCGATCTCGACGCCGCCTGTCACACGATCGCTGTCCGTGGACGCGGGAGTGTATGCCCCACAACACGATTCCTATCTGTTGATCGAGGCCGCCCGACCCGAGGCGGTGACCGCGCGCTCGGTGCTCGACGTGTGCACCGGCAGCGGCGTCGTCGCGATCGCCATGGCCACCGCCGGAACTGCGAACACCGCGGTGAGCGCTCATGACATCTCCGGGCGCGCGGTGGCGTGCGCTCGCGCCAACGTCGCCGCAGCCGGCGTGCACGTCGACGTCCACCACGGATCCCTCCCCCAGGCCCTGGCTCGCGGACCCTATGACCTGGTCGTGGCCAACCCACCGTATGTTCCCACCCCCGAACACACCGTCGGCGAACCGATCCCCGCACAGGCCGGGCCGGCGTCGGCCTACGACGGCGGCCGCGACGGACGGCTCGTTCTGGACCCCTTGTGCCGCGCGGCACCCCGTCTACTCACCCGCGGCGGCACCTTGCTGCTCGTGCAGTCCGAATTCAGCGGAATCGACAAAACGCTCAACGCCCTTGCGGCGGCGGGAATGACCGCCACTGTCATGAGCACCCGATCGGTCCCGTTTGGCCCCGTGCTCACCGCGCGGGCGCGTTGGCTGGAACGGATCGGCATGTTGATTCCCGGGCGGCGCGAGGAGACCTTGGTGGTCATCAAGGCCACCGCGTCGTGAGCACCGAGCACCCCCACACCGAGGAACCCAGCCAGGAGTTCGGGCGCCGTCCCGCCGGGGTCGACGACGCCACCATCGACGCGGTCGGCGCGGTATCGGAAGCCTTGGAATGGGTGGAATGCGCCCGCGGTCATCTCTACTCGTTTCACCAACTGATGGGGCACGCGGACATGACCTTGGGACGGGCGTGTGATCTGCTGCGCGACGCCGGGCACGGCGAGATCGCCGAGCGGTTGAGCACCGACATGGTGGGACGCAACGTCCTGCCCGGTCGGTGGGCCTTTCAGACCGTGGAGGAATTCGACGATCATTACTAGACACCGCTGCGCACCCACGAACAGCACGTCCGCGATGAATTGCAACAGGGGCGACGCCACGTGCTGGAAGCCGAGATGAAGGAACGCCGCCGCACCCACGGCCACCCCGACCACCAACCACACCCCTAACACCCCGGCCAGTCCGGCACGGACCACCGGACGCGTCGCGACCTCCCCCGTTAGCCCCCGAGGGGCACGCCCGATGTACGCGAAGGAACACCCCATGAAGGCATCTGACGTCCTCGCGCTCCCGCTGCAACTCGGATCAGCGGTGCGACACCGCAGGGTGTTTCACCCACTCGGGGTCCTGACCCGGGGTCACCTCGTGCGCCTCGCCCTACCTGGAGGGACTTCCCGTCGCGTCATCCGAGGTGGTGGCGCGGGTGTCCAAGGCCGTCAGCCTCCCCGGCGGGCTGCCCGACCTGATCGGTCTGACCTGGCGGAAGCCGCGCCACAGGGTCGCCGCCACCCCGTGGGACGTGCTGATGGTGTCCGCGGGGTCGGGCCGGCTGACCCGCAGCGCGCTTCGTCCCACCCTGTCCTGGACGGGCACCACCCTGTCCACTGTGATGCCGTCGCAGCGCGCCGACGGCGCGTGGCGGGTCACCGCGAGGATGACCACCGCCCTCGGACCCGGCCTGTCGCTGCGCACCGTGCGCGACGCCATCGACGAGGACGGCGGCGTCGTATTCGACGTCGACCCGGCGCACGGCTCGGGGCCGTTGCGCCCGTTGGCCCAAATCACCCTCACCGCCACGATTTCCACCGACGACGAGCACGACGTGTCCTTCGACCCGACCCGCAACACCACCGACGGGGTGAGCTTTGGCCCCCCATGGCTCACCGTCATGCGCGAACGTGCGTACCTGCGCAGCCGACGCGGCCGCCGCGCCCCAGAAGAGCCCGCGTCCTGACCGTCGACGCCGCCGCACCATTGCGGCGTGACCCGACTCGCCGAAATAGGCCAGCCAGGCCCGGCGCCGTCTCGTCGGGCGTCTTGTCCTACGCCGACGACGACCCCGCCGGGGCCGGGATGAGCATCACGCGCTGTCTTCGCGAAACAGCACGATGAGGAGCCGTGGAGAACGGGTGTTCCCATCGCGGTGGCGAGGGCACGGGTCCGGGTGTCCGGCGACGAAAGGCGCCGCGCTGACCTCGAGCGCTCTTGGGTTTGAGTGCCTTGGGGTCTGAGGATGGCGGAGAATCCCCGTAACGAGCACCTCGCCCGCGTTCTCGGTGAGCTGGCCATCGAATTGCACAACCACGTCAACGCCGGGTCGACGCTGCAGTCCATCGTCGACAGTGCGGTGGCGATCGTGCCCCGAGCCCGCCGGGCGGGCATCTCGGTGATCACCGGTCGCGCCATCGAGGCCCGAGCGCCCAGTGACCCCGTGATCGCCGACGTCGACGAGCTGCAATCCTCCCTAGATGAGGGGCCGTGCCTGGACGCGCTGCGCGACCACCACACCGTCCACATACCCGACCAGAGCGCCGATACCCGCTGGCCGCGTTCCGCGCGACGCGCCGCCGAACGCGGCGTCGCCAGCTCGCTCCCTGTCCCTTCAACTCTTCGTGCGCGAGGAGAACCTCGGCGCATTGAACCTCTACGCCAGCCAACCCCCCACGCCTTCGACGACAACTCGATCCTCGTCGGGGAACTGCTCGCCCAACACGCCTCCGTCGCGCTCGTCGGGACCAACAAGGAAACCCAATGCCGCGCCGCCGTGGCCAGCCGCGACGTCACCGGCCAAGGGCGAGCTCAAAACCAAGGGCATCCTGATGCACCGCGAAGCGCTTACCGTGGCCCAAGCGTTCCAGTTGATGACCACGGCCTCCCAACGCAGCAACGTCAGAACCGTCGAACTGGCCCGCCGGGTCGTCGAGCAGCACCTGGCAACCCTCGACCACCCTTGAGCCGTCTCAGCGGGGACCGACGAGCGGAATCGGCGTGGTCGTGGTGGGCCTCGCCGAGGACACGTCACCAAATGCGAGGTCATTGGCCAACCCACCCGCAGACACCGCAGGCGACCAACCCGGTGGCACGAAGGTCGAAAAGACCAGGCCTAGATGACAGCTCGGTGGGTACTGAATGAGCATGAACACACGCGGATTCGACGAGGGCGACGACGAGGTCACCTGGCACAGCCACGACACCACGGTCAAAGGCACGGTCCAGGGCACCCTGCAGGACAAGATCACCTCCGACACGACCGTCGCCACACACCAGGTACGGACCTCCGACGGGGATCCGCAGTACCGGGTCCGCGACGAGAGCGGCCGTGACGCCGTGCACGAACCAAAGGCGCTTCACGCACAGGCGAGTTCGTGATGGCCAACCACGATGACCATCAACAGACCCGCACGGAGTTCAGCGACGCGGTCAACATGACCGCATCGAAGCTCCGCAAATGGCTCGACAGCGAGAAGTCGAAGTCGGTGGGGCAAAAGACCGGCGGTGACGGTGAGTCCACCGGACACGCCAGCGGACGGCGCATCGTGCAGATCTTGGAGGCCAAGAACGCCGACCTGACCGACGCCGACTACGCGCACATGCGCAAGGTGATCGGCTACGTCAAACGCCACCTCGCGCAACGCCCCTCGGGTGACGTCGAAGACACCGCCTGGCGTTACTCCCTGATGAACTGGGGCCACGACCCGACCACGGAGAACTGATCCGGACCGGTCACCGGGCGACGAGCTCACGCCGGTAGGGCGTCGATCGAGGCGCCGGGGACGGCGAGTTCGCCGGGGCGGGGCGCAAAGCGTTGCAAATCACGTCGGGCTCCGCTCAGCCGCCAGGCAAGGGTCGTTCACGACGACGCGCCCGGCTAGGCAGGCCGGCGCGGGGAAGTCCACGTTCTAGGTCGAGCCTGACATTTTCTGGATCGCGGTCCCCATATGCCGAGCGGCCGCGCGCCGCATCATCTACCGCGGGGGCCTCAAGGCGCGGTGGCGTGCCCCCCAAACCGAGGTACTCGACCAAGGCCACCGCCAACTCCCGCAGCTTGACATTGCGAAGTTGGCTGGTCTCCCGCAACGCGAGGAAGGCGTCATCGGCATCGCAGCGCAACCGTCCGATGATCGCACCCTTGGCTTGCTCGATCACCGCGCGAGGCCACGATATTCAGCGCATCGTCGATGTCCACGGTCGCCGCCAACAGCGCGCGTCCACCGACGGCTCATAACCCGTTGCCGCTGACCGCGGCCGCACTGGCGCGGCGGCAACGTGGCCGAAGCACGACGGTGCCGTCCTCACCCCAGGCAGCTGGCACCGCGGCCATCCCTGCGACCTGCCAACCGGTGACGTCCTCGACGGCCACCCCGTCGAGGATGCGTTCACCCAGGCCCGGCCAGCGGTCATCGCCGAGGACGTCCAGGCTGATCACCGGGACCCGATGAGCCAAGGCATCGAACACCGGACCGCGGCCCTGGGCCAGCTGAACACCGATCACCGCGGCCTCGACATCACCGTGATGGGCCAAGACGCACACACCTGATGGGTCACCACCCACGATCGACGCGCCCAAGACATCGGGCCATCAACGACGATGCGATCGGCGATGCGCCCTGCAATCCCGTCAGGGCGGCACTGCAGCGCAAATCGGCGAACGAGAACACCACAGCGACTCCTTGCTAGGGCGGCTTCGATCGGGTCAATTCGCCACGTCGACGACGGTGAGCCGATCCAACCCCGACACCCGCAGCAGTTCCAACACCGGGCCACCCGAAGCGACCGTCAGCGCCAAGGGCATGTCAGTGGCCGAACAGCACCCGCAGTATCGAGCTGTCGCAGAACGTCACCTTCCGCAACTCGGACGACCACCTCTTCCGCGTCGGTGGCGGTCTGCAGGACTGCGGCGAACTGCTCCGCGCGGGCAACGTCGAGCTCCCCACTGACGACCATCACCTGCGCCGACGCACGTCCCCTCCACCCGATGGATCACGGTGAAAAGCGGCTCCAACCCCAACGAGCAACCTCCTTGCGTGACGTCTCCCTCGAGCGACATCGCCGTCGACGTCGAACCTCAGAACGCGCCGCCGACCGAAACCGCCCACTTTTGGCGGTCCGGCGCGGTTCACGCCGGTAGACTGGCGCACGCTGAAGCGGAGGGTTGCATCCTAATCGCGTAAGGCGACGAATCGGGTGCAACCCGACGTTGAGAAGCCAGCGCCGATCCGCTCGTCGCCGCCCTGCCACCAACACAGAACGAGTGTCGCAATTATCGGGTCGAGTGAGTCGATCGAAGCCAGCCAACGACAGCCTTTCACGCCCACCCGCTCGACATTCCGGCATGGAGCCAGCACCCCGCGGTGATAGAACTTCACCGATTTGGCATCGGCGCGCACGCGCAATACGGTGCCGATCCACTGCTCGGGCAGCGAGTACGGCGCCCTGGTGACCTCGGCGGCGCACCGCTATGAACACCGGCCGTCATAGGAACCCGGCACCGCCAGCAGCTTCGCGAGTTCGGCGGTGGTGAGCACTTCCAGCAGACGGGCGCAGATGGTGCAGTGCATCCGGGTGCCCGCGGTGTCACGACACCACACCGTCGCTGCCTACTGCGCCTCCTCCAGACTGGAGAACGCCTCACCGTCGCAGAAGTTGCGGCACACGCATTGCACAGCGCGTTCCACCCGGGGCTAGTCCCCGGCGAAGCCACCCGCGCCGGGTCGGTGAGAAACCCGACATACCCGGCGTAGTCCAACCAGCCCGGCTGAAGCGGGGGTTGACCACATGGGCGGCCGCGATCACCGGGTTGTGGTCGTCCGTCCATTCGGCGATGATGTGTGGCCGTGATGCTGCACTCGCCCATGCCGCCGAGACATTCGCGGGTGTCCTCGTCGATGATCAACACTTTCTTGAGCGGGTGCCGTCAGTGGTCACGTCGAAATGGAAGTAAGTCGCCCACACCCAGTCGGGCCTATCAGCGATCACGGTCGACGATGCGGTCGAGGTACCGTGACGTTTACGCTTGCGCCGCTGCGGAACTCGCAGCCCCTGCTTTCGCCAAGGACCTTCGACCGTCTCGTGATTCACCGCTTAGCCCTTCGCCGAGGGCATCATGGCAGGCTTGCCCGATCCCACGCCGCGGGTGCTTCTTGGCATAGGGGTTCGTGGTTGGGTGCGGCGGTGTTGCCCGGTGACGTGGCAGGCGAACCGCTCGCAACCCCCAGCACCAGCTGAAGGTGATGAACGGCAGCCCGCCGGCGTTCCTATGCCATCGCAGCTCTGGACGACGACGGCGACCCCGCTGGATTCCTTCCGTTCTACGCCGAGGCATCTACGCCGGGCACGGCCCTTAGGCTGCTGGGCGACCCCGCAGTGACATGGAGGTTCGCCAATGCGGCACGCAGGAGACCCCTGACGTGATGAACGCGATGACCCGGGGACGGCCCGAAGCTGAATGTCCTTGAGAGCAATTGCGAGGCAGGACCTCTCACGGTGGTGCCGCCGCGGGCGTTGTAGCGACCTTCACGCTTGGGCGATGGACGGGGCTCAGTTCGTTTGAACGGCGACGGCGTGGTCGCGAGGGGACGAGCCGTCGGCGGCCGAGCAACCAAGAATGATGGACCGGTGGCGGAGCCGCCCCGCCGCCTGACGAGTCGGCCGCCGGGGCTCAGCCGGCGGCGGGTGTCCGCCGTGCGACTCGTTGAGTCCGTAAGACGGCGTGGCGGGCCGTCTGGCGGGTGACGTAACCGCGCACCCCGCGAGCCAGGTCGCCGTGCTCGGAACACAGTCTCCAGGTCCAGATCCCCAGATCGGACTGTTGTAGAACAGGTTGCGCAAGGGCCGCGCCGAGGCGGAACGCCGCGACGGCAGCGGATGCCTGATCATGCGACGGATACGACTTACCGGCCCGGGCAACGATTCTCCGGTTGTCAGACTGCATGACCCACGTGAGATGCCCCGTCCCATCGGCGCAGATGCGATAACGCATTGCGCATACACCCCCGATTCGTCCGCACCGTCCTGACCGGAGATTCTGGCCAAGCTCAGTGTACTAATTGGTACGCTTGGGGGCAAAGGGCTACACGCTCGACGTCGACGGTAAAAGTGCGTCGCGGTGTTCATCGTGGGTCGTCCAGACGCCAGTCGGAGCCGTGCAGCAATAGTCGCACAGTGACCGTGGAGACTTCACCGGCGGGCCATAGCGCCAGGAGTCGTCGCAAGATGAATTGGCGAAGTCGTCCAGCGAAAGCCATTCGCAAGCTGAAAATAGTGTCACGGCGCTGCTGTTCGACGTGAACGCTGAACGGCGTGGTCCGCGCCGAGAAGCCCCACGCAAGTGCCCGAGTCCGCCTCAATTGAATCGCCTGCTGTAAGTCTTATAGGCAACTCAATTGGTTCAGTGGCAGGTTTTGCGAGACTTAGTGGGCTCGGTGGTCGTGCCCGCAGCGGCCGTTGTTTCACCCGAGGCGCATAACCGCTCAGGCCTACCCCGTCGTGAAATGTGGTGGGCGTCGGAACCGACGTCGGCGGATACGCCGGCGCCGTTGTCGGTTGGCCCGTTGCTTATGTTGATCAGGATGAGCCCGGCAACCACGACCAAACCTGCGATCACGGTGATGGTCGTGAGCTGTTCTCCGGCGAGGAAGACCGCGGACGCGGCAACGCCGAACACCGGGACCAAGGTGATACTTAGCCCTGCCTCGGCTGTCGTGACGCGGGAGATCCCGAAGTTGTAGAACCCGAATGCCAAGGCCGACCCGACGATCCCGGCGGCGACCGCCGCGGCCAACGCCGTACCGCTGGCCGACGCCACGTCGACACCGTCGGTAAACGCCGTCGAGACCGTAGCCCAGCCGAGCACCACGGCCGCACCGGCGGTGAGTTGCCAAAAAGTCGTCGTTACGGCGTCGAGTCGATCAGCAACGCGTTGCGCGATGGGCACGTAAGCCGCCGAAGCGATCGTTCCCGCGGCAACCAACAGATCACCGTCCAGACCGGCCGCCCCAGTCGGGCTGAGGCTGACGACCGACGCCCCCGACACGCACAGCACCGAAGCCACCATCACCTGTCGCGGCGGCCAGCGCCGACTCAAGACGGCGCCGATGGCGACGATGACCGCGGCTTGAGTCCCCAGGATGACCGCGGCATGCCCCCCGCTGGTGTGGTCGAGTCCACTATTCACCAACGGATAGGCCACACCGGGTTCGATGACGCCGGCGAGCAGGGCCAACCACGGGGGGCGTCGTGGCTGGCGTCGCGTCGCCGCGACGAGGGCGATACCGACGACGACGGCCGCCGACACCACTTCTATGGAAGTGACCACGGGGACCGCCACCGAACGGGTGGCAATCTTGATCAACACGATGACCCCGCCCCAGCATGCGGTTGCGGCGATCAACGCAACCCAGCCCACCCGACGACGGTTCCGCTCCCCGCGGCTAGCGGTCGTCACGGCGTTGCGGGCCAGTCGTCGTCGACAGGGGCTACGAGGGTGCAGTAGTCGGTCACCACGTTGAGTGCACGGTGATCGTGGATCCGTCGAAGGGAACCAAACGAGTCTGGGTACCGGCAGACCCGACGTGGCGCTCGTCGTGAGCCACGGGTAGCGGTCGACCCGCATCCTGGTGGTGGCCTCGCCGGGTAGGTCGATCGACGCGTTCGACGGTGACACGTTCTCGGGCTCCTTCGTCGTCATAGCAGCGTCTGTGATCAGCGAGGCGTGCTGGTCGACACGGAGCGCACGGCGTCGACGATGTCCTGCACGCGCGGGATGTCGGCTGCAGTGCGGGCTTGATGGGCGAACACGACCCGACCGGAGGTGTCCAACACGTAGGTGCCGCGGCCCTGTAACACGTTGCGTCCCATGGCCATGCGGCTACCCGAACGCAACGCCGCCACGAGGCGGCGCGGGGAGAACAATCCGTAGCGTGCCAGCGAGAAGCGATCCACTTCGGCGGCCGTCTCCAGCCGCCGGTCCGCGTCGCTCAGACAGGTCGCGTGCAGTCCTCGCTGTGCGCACGAGGAGCTGACGGTGTCAGGGTCTTCGCGGTAGACGATCACGACGCGGGCGTTCATGGCACGTAGTTCGTCGTCGACGGCGTCGAGGTCTCGTGCCGCTTGCTGACAGAACGGGCACCACAGACGGTGAAACGCGACGACCAGCGGCCCGTCGGTCAGCAACCCGCCAATGGTTCGAGGGCCCTCTGGCGCCTGCGTCGCCACGTCCAGCGGAAACCTAGCGCCCAGATTCAAGGCCATGACGTTCTCCATCCATCAGTCGATCTCGCGTGGCGGTCGGCCAACAGTCTCTGCGTTGTACCACGTAGTACAATAGTTGTATCGCAGAGTACAATCGTCCGCAAGCGTTGAAGTAAGCCGATTGCGGGGGTCCATGACGGGTGTGAGGGGGCCGACCAATTCGGCGGTGCCGCAATGCCTTCGACGGGGTGACCGGTGAAGACCGCGCCACGCACTGATCGTGGCCGGGCGGCGGTGGCGGGGATTCTCGACGCTGCGTGCGCGTCGTTCGCGGCCCGCGGGGTGCGGGCGACCACCCTCGACGCCGTCGGCGCCGCAGCCGGCGTCGGACGCGGTCAGCTGTACCACTACTTCCGCGACAAGGACGACTTGGTCGCCGAGGTCGTCGCCGCACAAGTGGAGAAGCTCCTCGCACCACTGAATCCTCTGATCGCGGGCATGTCCCGCGTCGAGGACCTTCGCACGTGGTGCGCCGAATCAGTGGCCCGCTACGCCGGCGTCGACGCCGGCGAAGCGATCAGGTGTCCGCTGGGGTCGCTGATCATCGAGCTCGACGGCGAGCACGCCGCCGCGCGCGTGGCGTTGCAGGCTGGTTTCAGCCGATGGCAGGACATGCTCGCGGGCGCGCTGTCTCGGATTGCCGCCCGCGGCGAGCTGGCGCCCGGGCTGAACCCCGATGCGGTCGCGTCGGCGCTGCTGGCCGCCTACCAGGGCGGAGTTCTCCTCGCCGACCTGCACCGCGACGTCGACCACCTCTCACGTGCGCTGCACGTCGTCGTCGACGCCGTCGGACTCCCGGGCCGGACGGAATTCGGTGCCGCCGCAGCGCCAAGATCAGCTCGTTGACGACCGTTCGCAGCCCCTTCACGCATGTTGAGCTTTCTACTGACGGCTCAACACTTTCCAGGGGTCGCTGCCGTCGTAGGTTACCCCTGCTCCCAAGGCGGCGACGACCGGTGCGGGGTCGTCAAACCCTCCCCACGACGAAGGTGTCGGTCGCCGGCGGCGGCCGCGTCGCTGATCGTGGTGTGCGTCGGTCCGAGGGACGCTCATCGACGTGCGCGACGGGTCTGCCCGGCTCGCGCAAGGCGGACAAAACAGAGACGAGGCCAAGCGTCACCGTGGAGGAGTTCAACCTCTTCTGCGGAGGTCTCCGCGCTTCCACCCACGTCTTGTAACGGGGTGGTACGCACGTCTGGAGGGTGGGCGGGAAAGTCTTGGCCATCGGCGGTTGGGGCGGGGACGGCATCGGCATCACCTTCGAGGTCGACGCGCTCGACGTCGAGTTCCTCAAGCAGCAACCGGGACTGCGGCCGGCGCCCTATTGGGCGGCGCGGGGAATGACCTCGATACAACACTATGCCGCTCCCCGATTGTCAGCTGACGAGTTGCGCGACCATCTACGGGCGTCGTGTCACATGGCGTCAGTCGATTGAGCCGTTCTAGGCGGGCGAATCTCGATCTGAACACGGGATCATCTTGATGACACCCGACGCGCGGCAACGTGCGGCGGGCACGCGCGTCCATCCCGGTGTCGTGGACGAGGCCGTCGAACCTATCGCGACCTATCGCGGCAAGTCGACTCGCTCGCCGAGTAACGTCATCGACGGCGGAGACACCACGCTCTCGCGAGGTGGAAAGTTTCCTCGATTACCACGGCAACCAGTTCGGCCGCAGGAGCACTACGGGGCCGGAGCCTGCCGCCAGCACGACTGTGGCAGTGCAATCCACGACCGCGTACGACGTCAAGCCGCGACGCAGGCTTGGCTGCCGTGAGACGCGCCGCCGACCCTCCGCACCTTGTAAGTGTACTGAACGGTACTGCCGGACGGGCGCGGGTCGTCTGCGTCACGACGTCGCGCATATTCGACGGTCCGAGCGCGTCATCGGGCGGCGACAGCCGTAAATAGCGGCGGCATACTCTGGTCTTCTCCGGTCGGCGGCTGCGGGTCGCTGCCTCGGCCAACTCGCCGTCAGCCGGTACCACCGAAGGTGGGTCTTAGGGGGTGTTGGGGCTCACCGTCGGGCGGCTGCCGAACGCCTCCCGGCACAGCTCGGCGACGACGGGCGCGCGCCGGGTGGGCCGTGGCGTTGCGGCGGTCAACAATACGACGTTGACCAGCGGCGGCAAGCCATTGAGCGAGACCGCCGTGAGGGGTGCCCGTCTGGTTCACGGCGACCGCGGTCCGCGTCTTGAGCACCGTGTAAGCCAGTCCGCGACCGACCAGTGCGCGGCGGGTTTCGACGCTCGTCGATTGATGGCGACGTTGGGTTTGTCCCGGCGGCGAACACCCGCGCGAGTAGTCGCGGCTGCACGGGAGAACGAGCAACGCCTTTGGCTGATCGGCCAAGTCGGTCAGGTCGACGCTGACCTGTTCGGCTAGTGGGTGCCCGCCGGGTCGCTAAACGCATACGGAGGCAACGCATACGGCGGCGACGGCGACGAGCGTGGGTCAACCGCCAGGTCGTAGCTAATGCCGGGCTGAAACGTTCCGTCGGCAACACCGTCGGCGAGGTGCACTTCGGTCGTGTTCAGACGTCATCGTGGCAGGGGTCGACGACGCCTCGGGTAGCAGGTAGGGGCCAGCACGCCGAACATCCGACGCTGAGGGTCCGCGCAGCGAACGCCCAGCCCGTCGGTGATAGCGCTCGAACCGGCCGCCAACCCCAGCAGCCTTCGGGCGGCGATGAGGAGAGCCTTGCCCGCCGGCGTCAGCGTTACGCCGCAGGCGCGGCGGCGCTCACGCAGCTGCACCGACAACGCCCAGACCCGCGAGGGCGGCCGACATCGTCGACCAAGATGGACGGCGGCTGCGGCGTGTGTGACGCGTACGGCGACGGCAACGCGCTGTTCCAGTTGCCGCAGTGTGGTCCGGCATTCGCGACCTATCGGCGAAAGCGATCTCGAACGGTTTCGGGTCACGCCGGGCCGTTCCGAACGTGGTTTCGGCAGCGTCGGACGGGAACGTCACACTGTCAACGCGCATGTGGTGGAACGTCGCTTACACGAAGCGGCGCCGCCGCGGCCAGGTGCTCGGACTGTGACGCGTTGGCGATCCGGAAATTGGCTGCTGTGACCCTTAGGCGGTAACGCTTGCATCTTCGACGGCCGACACCGCGTAACGCTTGCGGGTTACCGAGACACTGCGCAACCGTGACCGACACCAATGAACTCGTCATCCGCCGTGCGCGTTGCGACGACGTCGCAGACTGTCTCGATGTGGTCGTTGCGGCGGGGATGTTCACGGGGGCCGATGTGGGCGTCGTGGATGAGCTTCTCGGTGGATACTTCATCGGCGAACCCGATACCGCGGTGTGCTTCGTCGGTGAGAATGCCGCCGGCATCGGCGGTGTTGCCTACGCGCAGCCGGCACCCGGCGCTGACCGCGTGTGGTATCTCACCATGATCGGGGTCCGCCCGACCGTCCAACGCTCGGGAATCGGCGGCGCGTTGCTCGACGCCGTCGAGCGCACCCTGGTCGATCTCCGCCAGCGCCTGCTATTGGTTGAGACTTCGGCGCTGCCGGAGTACCTGCCGGCCCGCAACTTCTACTCAAGAAGCGGGTACGACGAGGAAGCTCGAGTGCGCGACTTCCACGAGGACGGTGATGACATGGTGCTGTTCCGCAAGCGTCTCACGGCAGCACGGACCGATCGGTCCTCGCCTTCGTTGAGTGAGCTGTAAGAGGAGACGGTCGCCGATCAGGTCCACGCGCGCTCGCGCCACCGCCACGCCGAGTCTTCCAAGAATTCGGCAAGCGTGCGCGGTGGGCGGTCGAGCAGCCGCTGAACGTCATCCGTCAGCGGTTGGTTCACGCCGACGCGGGTCAAGGTGTAGACCGCCGACATGAATGCGATGGAATCCCAAGACACTCCCCGCGCAGCCAGTCGGGCGGCGAAATGCATGAGCCCCGGCCGGGTGTAACGCACCGGGCGATCAAGCGCGACGGCCAGGGCGGCAGCCGCCTGGTCCATGGTGAGCGCGGCAGGCCCCGTCAGGTGATAGGTGACGTTGCGATGATCGGCAGGGGCGCAGAGCGCTGCGGCCGCCACCTCGGCGACGTCGCGGGCGTCGAGGAAAGTGGTCCGGCCGTTACCGGCGGGCACGAACAATTCGCCACGGTCGACGATGTCGATGCCCTGGGTCGAGATGAGGCGGTGCAGGTTCTGCATGAAGAAGCTGCACCGAAGCACCGTCCAGGTCATACCGCTTTCATGCAGACCTCGCTCCACGAGGTGATGCGGAATGAAGCGGGCTCGATGGGCGCCGAACACCGACACGTAGACGACGTGGCGACAACCAGCGCGTTCGGCGGCACGGATGAATGGGAGGATCGCCGTGCGGGCCCGTCGATTGGTTGGCAGGGGAAACAGCAGGAACATCGCGTCGACACCGTCGAGTGCCGCGGACCAGGTCGCGGGGTCGACGAAGTCGAAGACAACGGTGTCGGGTTGATGACCCGTGCGGGTGAGGTGCACGGGATGGCGGCTGGCAACACGCCATGGCCTCGACCCGAGTGTCGAGGGGCCAAGGTCGACTAGCTGGGTCCCGACGTTGCCGCCGGGGCCGGTGATCAGCAACATGACCTTTTCAATGTACTCGACTACGCACCCCGGGAGTCCTAATGCCGTTGAGGTAGGACCGCACTGTCTTGCGGTCACGCCCGGTGTGCCGGGCGGTCGCCGCGATCGTCCAGCTCGTTCCGTGGGGCACGAGCTCGACGATCGACCCGCCAGGTCGGCATGAGAAAGCGGGTCCGCTTTCGTCGCCGATGCCTGGTCAGAGACCATCAGCTCCAGAGAGACCCCCGTCGGCGGTGCCGCTGAGCAGTGACGGCGCTCGCTGAAGATCTTCAGTAACGCTCATCGAAGGTTCTTGCCTGTGTGGCGTTCACGACGGCTGCTTTGGCGACGTCGTTAAGGTGAACGCGTGCGTCAGCGCAACGGTTGCGGCGACAGACATCGACCATCCTCTGCTGACGGTCTCGCGAGAGGTCCAGGCTGACGGAGTCGCCGTGGGTGGCGAACCTGCGTTGATGATCAGGAGTCGATTCCACCCCGGCTTGGTCGGTCTGGACATGCACGCTGGCCACACCATCGACCATGAAAAGGTCGGCGGGCGCTACGATCGCCCTCACGCCAAACTCGCGCTCATGTTCGGGCTGAGCGTGCGCAGCTTGCCCTCGCTGCGCGCAACCAGAACGAAATCGCGAAGCGGCCGCGTTTCCGCGCCGAATATGGTCGCTGCGCTGGCATCTTCAGCATTTTCCGCGACGGAAGTCTGTGCTGCGCGACCATCGTCTTGCATCGCGGCTCGGTCGTGTCGTTCGAGGTTGACGGCCGCCGCGAGCTCGTCGTTCACGGCCTCGACGGTTCCGTGACACGGTACGGCCTGGACGGAGTGCGGCTCGCGCAGTTCTCCTGCCGCGACGGCCTCGAGGCGCTGACACCTCACGGCCGAACCGAGCGAGCCTCACCACGACGTCGTAACCGGAGACGCCGTCCGCGCCGTCCAGTCTCGGGGTCGACCTCGCCCCGCTAGGTTTCCTTGACGAGGAGGACTTCGCCTTCAAGACCGTCGGGGTCGCGGAAGAACACACTGAGTTCGGCACCGAAGTCGGTGACGGTACCGTCGCTGGCGCCGGTGTCGACGAGTCGTTGGACGATGACGTCGAAGGCCGTCGGGGAAGCGGCCTGCAAGCCCACGTGGTCGATTCGCCCGCGGTGCCACATGGGCGACTGTCGGTCTGCTTCGGTGTTTCCTTCGATGGTGACGATGTTCAGCGCCGTGCGAGGGCCGATCCCGATGATGGTCATCGTCTCGCCGGCGGCGTCGCCGTGCGGCACGGTCGGTCCGACGTCGGCGTCGAAGACCTCGGCGTAGAAGCGTTTCAGCCGATGTACGTCCTTCGAGATCCATGCGATGTGATTCACGCCGTCCAACAGCATCCGTCTCGTCCTTTCGTCACTTCCTCAGTCATCCGCCTCGGGCACCAGTGGCACGGCCGGGTAGTCGACCGACACCTTGGTGAAGTGATGAAGATAGTTGGTGGCGAGGTTGGCAACCACGTGTCCGAGGATCTCGACGAGCTGGCCGTCGGTCCATCCCGCGCCGCGGACGGCGTCCAATGCGTCGTCGTCGACTCCGCCCCGGTCGCGGACCAGCGCTTGCGCGAACTTGAGTGCACTGGCAGCCTTCGGATCCGACGCCTCGCCGATTCGGGCGGCCGCGACGTCCTCTGCCGAAACACCGTACGCCGTGGCAGCGGCGGAGTGCGCGGCAAGGCAATAGCGACAACGGTTTTCGTTGGCGACGGCGATCGCTAATTGCTCACCGAGCCGGTTGTCCACTGAACCACTCGCCAGGGCGGCGTCGAAGTCGAGGATCGCACGCGTGAAGGGCAGCGACAACGCCATCACCCCGCCGAGTCGAGGTACTCGGCCCCACGCCTCTTTGATCAACGCTCTGGCCCGCAGGTGGTCGGGGTCGGTGGCCGAGCTGTCGGTGGTCGTGAAAGTCATGAGACTCCTGCCGTAGTCGGTGAACTGATCACCAAGCGCCCTGGCGGTCCGTCGATCGCCGCCGACACATCAAAAGCTGCTTGGTGACGAATGCTGTCGAACACTGAAGTGTCGTGGTGTCCTAGATGCGTTACACGCCGGAATGATCTCGCCTCCGCCGGGTCACCGATCCGTCTCGAAATGCCCGGACCGGTAGCGGTTTCGACTGTTCGTCGAAATCCGGCTCAAGCGGATGGTGCTCGGCAAGCGGGGCGACGGTCGGAACCAGCGCCTCGCACAGGGATGTCGCGCGATGGACGGGCACGGTCACCCGCCTAACGAGGTGACCGACACGATCGTCGCTGCCACGTCGACGACGTCTCGCCGGGGCGGACGTCTGCCGACCAGCCGCCGCGCCACGCGTGCTGTCCAGCGCTGCCACGCTCGTGTCAACCACGTCACTACGCGAAATGGTGTCCTCGAGCCGGCGGCACATTCGGGACGGCGACCGTCCTCCGCATTGCGTCACCTCGGCTGTCGCACCGACACGGCGTACGAGACCCCTCCCATCCTCACGCGAGCGCACGGCGGTTTCGTTGCCGCGCTGACGTACGGCGCCGACGTTCGCGTGGTGCCGTAACCTGGCAGCGAACGGCCGCGGGCAGATCACGGCCCACGGCGTGATGCGTGTCGGGTCACGGGTATCGAAGCAGTGGCGAATACCGGGGCCGCCGCTATTCCCTCGGATGATCGTCCCACCGTTCACATGGCCTGGATGCGGGTGGATGATGACGATTCCTGCCAAGCGTCTTAGGAGCCGGGTGAGGTGCGCGCATGGCAGTTGCGTCGCCGACGAGTGAGCGTTGGCGGGCCGTCGACGACGGCGAGCTCCCTCGGTGAGAAACACGCAGACGGTCCCGGCCCACCCGTTGTTGATAGATGAGGTGTTGGACACCAACCCGGATCGACCCGCCGTCGCGACCTCGATGTCCAATGCCGGATCCGTTGCTTCCTGCACTAATTCGTCTACTCGGACCAGCGAATGACACGCGGGCAGCTCTCGGCGTGAACCGGGGACGTGCGAAAGCCCATGAAAGGTTCGGCCACCACCCCGACGGACCGTGAGGTTCACCTACGGGTGAGGAAACTCTTCGCTACCCGTGCGGCGAGAGCGTCCGCCCTCACCCCACCGTCATGACGACGTGCCCCACCCAAGGGGGATGGGTGGGGCGCGCCATGAGGCCCCGGGGGGAAGGGGCCACGCCGATGCTAGCAAGGGCTGCCGCACCTCCGGCGACATTCGACAGCGACCCCCGCTTCCACCGCGACGGGTCGCCGGCGAGCGTCACCTCCGCCAACTCCGTTGCACTCAGCCTCGTCCTCCCATGCGCTGGTCGATTCGCGCGCCGTCGACGCCGACGTCGCGTCCAACGCCCCTACCGCCCCGCCAGAACAGTCAGCACGCCGGTCGCGGCGTCGCGAAACGCATCAGCATGGACCAGCCCGTCGGATCCGATGTCGGCCACCGACACCGGCATCTGAACGCATTCCTTGGAGTCGACCGCGGCGCCGTGGAAGTCGAGTACGGCCTGCAGCGCTGACGCCGCACCCTCGCCGCGCCCGTTAGGAGCGACGTTCAGCACTGCCGTTGGCATGCCGTGGAATTCGCCGGTGCCGACGGTCCAGGCCAACAGGTTCTCGAAACTGCCAGGGGGGGTGCCGGTGTATTCCGGTGAACAGAGCAGCACGGCGTCCGCTCGGGTCACCTCGTCGCGTAGTTCGGCGACTGCCGGATGCGACGTGCCGTCGTCGTCCGGATGGAAGGCCGGCACGTCCGCCAGGCGCTCGAACCACCTGATGGCGACATCCGGCGGCGCGACGGCCGCCACGGTACGCAACGCCGCCGGGCCTGCCGAACCTCGAGGTAAGCTGCCAGAAATCAATAGGACACGTCTCATCGCCCGCCCGACCTTAAGGTGCTTACGACAGGTGGCCCTCTTCACGGTTTGCGTTCGACCACGCCGAAATGCAGGGCGACGCTCGTTCGGTCGTGCGATCAGGGGCGAAGTCGACGACTACCCGCAGGTGACCGTCGCCCGTGAGCGCCCCGAAGCTCGAACCGGTGAACAGCTCGCCGCCGTCGACGCCGACGTAGGCCCAGTGGGTCAGGCAATGCACGTGGTGGTGACTCACCGACCGGACGACGAAGTGTCCGCCCGTCGGTCTGGATGGACTTTGGCGACCCATGTGTTCCGACAAGGCCCCGTGGCCACTGATCACCACGCGGGGGCTGCAGTACGTCACGTCCGTCGCTGCACAGCGGTCGAGGGTTGACAATCGCTCGATGTCGTCGGCAATCGACCACGCCGTCATGAACGTCGACCACAGTTCGTGAATCCTCAACGCATCCATCAAAGGCCACCCTCTTCGCCGATCTCGTCTGGACGTGTCCCCTCATGCCGCCGGCGTTACGGGCTCACCGCGGCGACAGCCACCCATGGGTCCGTCGGAACCAGCGCGCGGGTTCCGGGCCTCGGCTACACCAGCGTGTGCGGTCAAGCCGAGTCACTGGGCGACCGCTGGAGACTCAAATCTAGCACTGCACTGAACGGTACACTGCATACCTACCGCGCCAGCTTGCACGGCGGGTGTCCCGCGGAGATAGTTGGATGCACCCTTGGAACGAAGATCGCCATCCGGACCGGACCGAATCGCCGCATCGCCGAACCTTCTAAGGCAGGGAACATCGTTCACGAGAACAGGTATCGCCGTTGCGTCATCCGGGTGAGGAAGACGGCGACGGACGTGCGAAACAGGTGATAGCTCGCCTCGAGAAAGTGGGATTTGCCGCCATCGTCGCCGTGGGACTCTCCGCCGCCGTGCTCGGATCGGCTTCGCCTGCGTGAGCCGACTACGGCCACAACCAGTGGATCACCGATTTGGCCGGCAACGCCGCGTCGCTATACGTCGACACCACCGCCCACCACTAGCTGTCACCGCGAACGGTCCGGGACAGCCGCCAAGCGCTGTAGGACACGCGCTGACAGATGCTCCGGGCCGTCGTCGTGGCGGATTCGCCCACACCCGTCCGATCCATGCCCCGCGATCCTCGTCGGCGGGCCATGGACTCCGTCGAACGAGCCGACGCGAAACCATCTGGATGCGTCAATTGCGTTGCTGGAAAGGCGAACCGAAGCCCACCATCAGCACCGCCCGTCGTGAGGTGATCGCCGCGCGGCCCGGTAGCCGCACCGGGCGGGCTGGCGCCGTCCTCGGGATGAGCCGCCACGGGGCCGTTACGTCGGCCGCGTGTCGTCGCGATGGCCTACGCGTCGAGCTGGGCGGTGCGAGCCGACATGGCCCGACGAAGCCTGCGCCGCTCTGCGACGATCATGATCGTTGATCCGATCGCGACGGCAAGCGCGCCGACGATGAGTGCGGCCGACCACAACGGACGCATGTATCCCGCCGCGGCCAATGCGACGACGATGACGACGACGTTGACGGCCATGACGACGAATGCCGGCAGGGCGAGGGGGCTGTCGAACGATCCGGCCCCATAGGTCGTGACGGTGGACTGGTGGGCATCACGCGGGTGAATGGTCATACCCCGTGGTGTGCTGAACGGGTCGTTCCGTTACGCGGTCCGGTCGACGTCGCTGAGGCGCCGGGTGTGGACGGTCATGCACGGAAGTCGTTGCGACGACGGAAGGAAGTGCGCGTCGTCAACTCGCAGACAACTCTCCCATGGGCCGCGAGTTACAACCATCGTCGGGCCGAGGACGCAGACACCCAGCTCCGTTCGGGCCTTCGACGGCGCAGCCGCTGAAGGAGTAGAGAGGTCACTGAGAACCGACTCGCGGCTGCCGGCCACGCGATGACGGCTGCCGACAGCGCGGCCATCACGGGGTACTGGCTGATCAGTTGGTCGGAGCTCCAGTACGTCAACAGCGTCACCAGTGACACCATCGCAGCGGGCAACGTGACCAACCCCAGCAAGAGCGCCAAGCCAAGTGACGTCTCCAGCAGGGGAATCACGGCGCCAAACAGGGCAGACGCCGGGTGCAAGACGTGTTCGGCCACGACGCTGAAGTAGGGCGGAATGCGGCTGTTGGAGGTCGCCCCGTCGACGATCAGTCCGATGTCCGCTTGACCGAAGTGCGCGTCGTACTTCACGTAGCCTTCGTGTAACCAAAGTCCGCCCAACACGATTCGAGCAATACCGAGGACTACTGCGGCAACGGTCGGTCCGTGGCGTGTCGATGGGGTCACGACAGCGTGGCAGCGCCGAAGGTCGCCTTCGCCTTGTCGCAGTGGACGACGACGGTCGTGTAGGTCCCTGCATCGACACCGTCAAGGGGAAACGTTTGCATGGACTTGTCGAACACGACGGGCCCCAACAGCTTTCCGGCGGCGACATCTCGTTCACCAGAACCGTTGGCCAAGTAGAGGTGCAAGTCGGGACCTTCGTCGGATGAGAAGTTCGACAGGACGACGGTGCCCCCGGTGACGTCGACCTTCCCGGTGACCTTCTTGCCGTTGGCGCCTTGAAAGGTCGCCGAGCGTGACGCCGCGGCCGTCATCGCAGTCGGCGCCGACGCCGACGAGGCCGCAGACGACGACGAGGACGCCGCGGAGGACCCGCCGCCAGAACCGCAGGCGGCGACCACGAAACCGGCGAGCAGCGCCGTCGCACCGACGGTCAACTTGGAATACATGAAGTCCCTCTCCGTGAGTGATAGTACCAAATGGTACAGAAATCATAACCCATAACACCGCCATTGCGGAAGAAAGGGCCGAGCCGAACCGCATCTGCGGTCCAATGCGCGTGGAACAGCCGGTGCGGGCTTCATCCTCATTCGAGAAGGCGTCGCGCAGTGGATGAGATCGGCCGACGGTCGACGTCGGTCCAGCGGGGAAGTCTCGCGACGTGCAGACCGGTGACCAGCGGCACGGACGACGTGGTCTCGCACGCGATCCCAGCGACGGCGCACGGCCACCTCGCGGGAAATTTCCGGTCCACGCCCCGGTCGACGCGAGCCTCGTAACGCCGAAGATCGGGCGCGACACCACAGATCAGTCGAAGAGTTCAACGCCATCCCGCCAGAGAGAAGAACACCCATGAAGAACATCGGAATCGCCGCCATCGTCGCCAGTGGGCTGACCGCCGCCGTCTTGGGCCTGGCCTCGCCCGCACAGGCCGACCTGAGCCACAATCGGTGGGTCAACGGAATGGGAAGCAACGTGCCGGTGCCTCACGTCGACGGCAGCGTTCACCACTAAGAGCGTTCGCCCTGTCACCGATTCGCGCCGGGCCGAGCATTCAACGCTCCCCCGGCGCGATTTCGTTGTGAGGAGTGACGACGCCCCCATGTCGGCGACGTCGGTCAGGCCGTCGACTCGGACCCCGGCCCTGTGGTCCCGGTTCGAAGAGAACTCGGCCACGTGCCGACATGCCCAGGCGATGACCACCAGCACTGGGGTGAACCGTCCCGCGTTTGATGCGCACCTCCTTTCTTGGGAAGGTGCTTTTCATGCCGAGCAAGTACGACCCGGAGACGCGGGCGAAGGCCGTCCGATTGGTGGTTGAGCACCGGGAGGACTATTC
>JAESGJ010000288.1_pt1 | contig 43796 bp, 27 predicted proteins | sample 9266241 | NCBI WGS metagenome assembly JAESGJ01 (sample SAMN14514841, study PRJNA621669) | algae metagenome | isolation source: Brasilonema octagenarum HA4186-MV1 and co-occurring heterotrophs from wet... | place: USA: Manoa Valley, Hawaii | collected 2009-07-20
CCGTCGTCGTCGGCGCGGTACCGGGCCGGACCCTCACTCGGGTGATGGTGTGGTCGGCCCGCGCCGACCACCAGACGTCCGGTCCGCCGGGTGCGGTGTACGCCGCGGTGAACGTGCTGCGGCCCTTGATGAACGACCACGCCTCGCGTTCGAAGCTGATCTCGGTGGCCCGGTCGAAGTCGTCGAAGCTGCGGCTGCACCGCGCGTCGATTCCACTGCTGGCCAGGTGATCTGCGATGCGTGTCGTCGACGCCACCAGATAGCGGGCCAGGCCGGCGACGCCCTCCTCCCGGCGCAGGGCCGACCGCCGGGTCTGCTCGGGCTTGGCGCGCAACACGATCCACGTTCGACGGTTCGCCGGCGCCGGGTAGGGGCCGACGACCTGCTCGTAGAGTGCGACGAGGCTCGACGGCGCCGTCTTGCCGACGCGGTAGCCCGCCGAGACGACGTCGGCCTCCAGGTCGGGGCAGTAGGTCGAGACGAGCCGTTCGACCTGCGCGGTGTCGACCACGTCGTCGGTGAACGCCTCGCCGGAGACGATCACCGTGGGGGTGAACGGCCGCGCGACCAGTTCGATCACGGCGACGAGATGTTCGCCCTGCCAGCGCACGGCGACGTGGTCGGCGGGCATCACCGTCGCCCCGACGGCCGGTTCCGACGGTGTCGCCGGAGCCACCTTGTGCCGTCGTCGCCACGAGAACACGGCGGCGATCCAACCGGTGGCCCGGCGTCCGCGTACGGTGAGTGTCGTTGCCACGGCGATCAATACGGCCAGCGTGATCCCCAGCCACATCAGATCGCGCTGGCCGAAGAACACCACGCTGGCGGGGATCAGGACCGCGGCCCAGAGCAGATGGCCCGTCGTGAAGCGAAAACCGAAGACCGACAACAGGTTCTTCATCGGCGCCTCAGTGCCCGTCGGGCCATGGCGAAGATGCCCAGCGCCGCCGCGAGACTGACCCCGGTAACGACGACGATCGTGATGGGTCCGCGGTCGGGGGGCGGGACGTACACCGGCGGTGGGAGCTGCTGCACCTTGTAGGACACCGTCTTCGGACCGGGCGGCACGTCCCACGTCAGCGCGGCGACCGGGTCGATCACGCCCGCGCCGACGTAGTTGTCCACCCCGCCGCCGGGATGCCGTGCGGTGGCGGTGATCCGGTACATGATCTGGGCAGGCGTCAGATCGGGAAAGCGTTGCCGCAGCATCGCGGCCAGACCCGAGACGTAGGCCGCGGCGAACGACGTGCCGTTGATCGGGATCGGCCCGTCCTGACCCTGCAGCGCGTTCACCGGGTTGCCGTCATAACCGAGGGCGACGATGTTCTCCGCGGGCGCGGCCACCCCGAGCCACGGGCCGGACATCGAGAAGGTGCTCGGCTGGCCGGTCTCGCCGATCCCGCCGACGGTCAGCACCAGCGGCGAGTACCAGGCGGGCGAGACGATGGTCTGCACCTGCTTCCAACCGCGCGGGTCCGACGGCACCGAGGCGTCCGGTGGCGGGTTCTGGGTGCAGTCCTGCCCGGTGTTGCCCGCCGCGACGACGATGACCGCACCCTTGACGTTGACCGCGTACTCGATCGCGGCGCCGAGGCTCTTCTCGTCGATGGGGCGGGTGATCTTGTAGCAGGCCGCCTCGCTGATGTTGATCACCTGGGCGCCGAGATTGGCGGCGTGCACGATCGACCGCGCGAGGCTGCGCAGCGAGCCCGCTGTCTGCGTCGTGTTGGGGTCGTTCGGATCGGTTCGCGCACCGACCGGCAGATAGGCGTCCGACGTCTGGCGCAGCGAGAGGAGCCTGGCGTCCGGTGCGACGCCGATGAAGCCGTCGGTCGGTGATGGCCGCCCTGCGATGATCGACGCGGTGAGCGTGCCGTGGCTGTCGCAGTCGTTCATGCCGTCGCCGGCCTTGTCGACGAAGTCGCCGCCCGGCAGCGCGGGGACGCGCGGCGAGCCGTTCACCCCGGTGTCGATGACGGCGACAGTTATGCCGGCACCGGTTGCGAACTTCTGCGCGTCGGCGATGCGGAGGTAGTCGTTGGGCCACGGCTTGTCGGCGAAATTGGCCCCCGGGAAGCTGGTCGGGGCGTTGCACGGCCTGCGTAGCTCGGTGGGCTGATCGGGTCCGGTCTCGTCAGGTGGCAGCGCCGAGGAATCGATGGCGGGCGGTTCGACGGCAAACGCCGGCGGGGCACTGAAGAGGGCCAGGAACAGGACGGCCAGCAACATCGCGATCTTTCGCGTCACCCGCTGCACTCCTCGGCCCGCCGCCTGCCCAGCTTGTGCTGAGACGTCCTTGGCAAAGTAAATGCCGCCTGCCGGGGGGCGTATCCCCTCACGTCAAGCCCCCTGACCACGTGCACCCCGCAATCCTACGGTGCCGTCGGCGGCGCTCATGCACGTATCTGAACGGGCTCGGGGGGAGACGCAGGTAGCGCCTCCCCCCGAGTACGGATTCGTGCCGCTACCTAGGCATCGAGGTCCTGCTGGATCAGCTCGGCCACCGTGGTCAGCGCGGCCTCGTCGTCCGAGGCGACGGTGACCTGGGCACCGTTGCCGGCGCCGAGGGTCATGATCATCAGTGCCGACCCGGCGTCGACGGGTTCGCCGCCGTCCAGGGACAGGGTGACCGGGACCCCGGCGTTCACGACGGCTTCGGCGATGATCGCTGCCGGGCGGGCGTGCAGGCCGATCGACGAGCCGACGATGACGGTCTTGGCGGGCATGGTGAGTCTCCTTCTGTGGTGGTGTCGAGGATGTCAGGCGGCGACGAGCTCGTGGGCGGAATCCGCGTCGCTCTTGGGCTTGGCGAACTGTTTGGCGGCGATGACGGCGGCCGCCCCCACGAGGGTGCCCACGACCAGCGCGACGAGGAACCAGAGCAGGTTTCCGATCGCGAAGAACACGAAGATGCCGCCGTGCGGCGCCTTCAGCGTGACGTCGAACGCCATGATCAGCGCGCCGGTGACCGCACCGCCGGCCATCATCGACGGGATGACCCGCAGCGGGTCGGCAGCGGCGAACGGGATGGCGCCCTCGGAGATGAACGACGCTCCGAGAAGCCATGCGGCCCGGCCATTCTCACGTTCGGGCTCGGTGAACAGGCCCGGCCGCACGGTCGAGGCCAGTGCCATCGCCAGCGGCGGGACCATGCCCGCCGCCATGACCGCGGCCATGATCCGCAGCGACGCCGGGTCGGCGACGTTGAGTCCTGCCGTGGCGAACGCGTAGGCCGCCTTGTTGACCGGACCGCCGAGATCGAAGCACATCATCAAGCCGAGGATGATGCCGAGCAGGATCACCGAGCTGCCGGACAGGCCGCTGAGCCAGTGGGTCAGGCCCGAGGTGATCGCCGCGAGTGGACGGCCGAGCAGCAGGAACATCAGCAGGCCGACGACGAGCGAGGCGACCAGCGGGATGATCACCACGGGCATCAGGCCCCGCAGCCAGCGGGGAACGTCGATGCGACTGATCCACAGCGCGGTGAAGCCCGCGATGAGGCCACCGACGATGCCGCCGATGAAGCCGCCGCCGACGAACACCGCGACCGCGCCTGCGGTGAAACCCGGTGCGATGCCTGGCCGGTCGGCGATGGCGAACGAAATGTAGCCGGCCAGCGCGGGCACCAGGAACGAGAACGCCAGACCGCCGAGGGTGAAGAGCACCGCCCCGAGGTACTGGATCAGCCCGCCGCTCGGCAGATTGGTCAGCGAGTTGCCCGCCGCGATGATGTTGCCGAGCGACTGCGTTGCGCCCGTGGGCTTGTTGGCGATGTCGTAGCCCGCCAGCAGGAAACCGAGCGCGATCAGCAGACCGCCCGCGGCCACGAACGGAATCATGTAGCTGACGCCGGTGAGCAGGATCTGCCGCGTGCGGGTGCCCCACCCGACCCCGCCCGACGCGGAGGGTGCCGACGAGGCAGATGCGCCCGCCGTGCCCTCGACCTTGGCGGCGTTCGGATCATCGGCTGCCGCAAGGGCTTCGGACACCATCTTGTCGGGCTCGTTGATGGCCCGCTTGACGCCGGAGGCGATGACGGGCTTGCCCGCGAACCGGCCACGGTCCTTCACGCCGACGTCGGTGGCGAAGATGACGGCGACGGCGTTGGCGATCGTCTCGGCGGGCAGCGGCGTGCTACCCGAGGAGCCCTGGGTTTCGACGACGAGGTCGACCCCGGCCTTCTTGCCTGCGGCGACCAGTGAGTCGGCGGCCATGTAGGTGTGGGCGATGCCGGTGGGGCAGGCCGTGATCGCGACGATCGTCTTGGCCGTCGCAGGAGCAGCGGCTGCTGCGGCCGGGGTGGCGGCCGCCGGCGCCGCGGGAGCGGGGTTGACCACGCCCTCGACGAGGTCGACGACCTCGGCGGCCGTCGCGGCCTGGCGCAGCGACTCCACGAAGTCCTTGCGCACCAACGCCCTTGCGAGACTGGACAGCAGCTTCATGTGCTCGGCGCCACCGGAGTCGGGGGCGGCGATCAGGAACGCGAGATCAGCTGGGCCGTCGGGGGCGCCGAAGTCGACCGCGGGCGACAGCCTGGCGAAGCCGATCGTCGGCTGGTCGACGTACGGCGAACGGCAGTGCGGGATCGCGATGCCGCCGGGCAGACCGGTGGCGGACTGCGCTTCGCGGGCCATGGCGGCAGCGGTGAGCCCCGCGCGATCGGAGGAGCGCCCTGCATCGGCGAGACGCGCGGCGAGTAGGCCGATCACGGCCTCCTTGTCGCCGCCTGCGTCGACGTCGATGGCGACGAGGTCGGTGGTGATGATGGACATTGTTCTCTTCCTCTTGTCGGGACTAGTGGCGGGTGGATGCAGGCGTAATCGCATACACCCGAACGGCATTCAGATCGATCTGGGACGGTGCGGGCAGCGCGGATCCGGGCAGGGCCGCGGCCGCACTTCCGTAGGCGACGGCCATCTGCAGCCGGCGGGGAGGCTCGGCCCCGCCGACCGCGGCCCTGACGTAGCCGGCCAGTGACGAGTCGCCCGCACCGACGGTGCTGCGCGGAGCGATGGGCGGCGGGGAGGCCATCCAGCTGCCGGCGGCGTCGACCAGGACGGCACCGGCCGCTCCGAGCGTGACGAGCACGGTCTTGGCGCCACGGTCGATGAGCCGGTGTGCGGCGGACACGACCGGTGCCGGATCGCCTTGGGCAGCAGCATCTTCCAGGTCGCTCGGGGAGGCGCCGACGAGACCGGCCAGCTCCTCGGCGTTGGGCTTGATGACGTCCGGTGCCGCGGTGCCGAATCCGGCGGCCAATGCGTCCAGGGGACGTTCGGAGGTGTCGACGGCGACGTGGCAGGGCGCCGAGGCCAGCCGCGCGACCACGTCGGCGTACCAGGCGTCGGGCACACCTGGCGGCAGCGATCCGGAAAGGATGACCCAGGACGCCTTTTCGGCATGGGCGACGACGGCTCTGGTCAGTGCGTCGAGGGCCGCCGCGTCGAGATGGGCCCCGGGCTCGTTGAGCTTGGTGGTGGTCCCGTCGGCCTCGGTGATCGCCAGGTTGGTCCGCACCGCGCCGCCGACCGGCACGCACCGGAACGTCACCCCGGCCGTGCGCAGTGCCGCGACCATGGGATCGCTCTCGGCGGCGGGCAGTAGGGCGACGGCGTCGAGACCGGCCAGCGCCAGCGCACGGGCGACGTTGACGCCCTTGCCGCCCGGCTCGCTCGTGGTGGACGTGACCCGGTGCACGGCGCCGCGGGTCAGCTGCGTCCCGAGGGAGACCGTGCGGTCGATGCTGGGGTTCGGCGTGACGGTGACGATCATTGCGGGCCTCCCGTCGAGATGACCTCGACACCTTCGTCGGTGAGCGCGCGCCGGTCGGCGTCGGAGATCTCCGTGTCGGTGATCAGGGTGTCGACGCTGGAGATCGGCGCGAAGCTGACGAAGTCCTCGCGGCCGACCTTGGTCGAGTCCGCCGCGACGACTACGTAATTCGCGCATGCGACCATGGCGCGCTTGACCGCGGCCTCCTCGCTGTCCGGCGTGGACAGACCGTGTCGGACGCTGATGCCGTTGGTGCCGATGAATGCGATGTCCACGCGGAGGTTGTCCAGCACGCGCAGCGCCTGCTCACCGACGGCGGCCTGCGTGATGCCGCGGACCCGGCCGCCGAGCAGTTGCAGCGTCACCGTGGGCACGGCCGCCAGACGCGCCGCGATGGGCACGGAATTGGTGACGACCACCAGCTCGCGATCGCTCGGCAGCTGGGTGGCGATGCGCGCCGTCGTCGTCCCGGCGTCCAGCAGCACGCTGGCCCCGGTAAGGGGGAAGAACTCGGTCGCGGCCTCGGCGATCGCGTCCTTGTAGTCGGCCCGCGTGGTCTCCCGCTCGCCGACGCCCGGCTCGACGAGGTGCAACGCCCGCGTCGGGACCGCACCGCCGTGGACCCGACGCAGCACGCCTGCACGGTCCAGGGCGGCGAGGTCGCGACGGACGGTCTCGGTCGTGACGTCGTAGGCCTGCGCGAGCTCGGCGACGGAGGCGCGGCCCTGGCTGATCACCATTTCGGCGATCGCTTGCTGGCGCTCTTCGGCGTACATGGCTCTCCGTTTGTGTGGATTATGTGGCTTTGCGATGTTGATATCGTTGGTTTTACCCCTGACTGTGTTGACTTGTCAATGGATTTCTGTAATCTGGTTCACATGAGCACGACAACGTCTTCTGCGTCACTCACGACCGCCCCACCCGCTGCGGGAACCGTCCTGCAGGGCATCCCCGCCGTCGGCGGCGTGCAGTACGCGCCCGTGATCAGGCCCGGTTCGCGCCCCCGCGTCGACGACGCCCCCTCCGGCGCCGACGTGGGCGAAGCAGACCGCCCTGGTGAGGTGGCGCGGTTCGCCGCGGCGGCTGCAGCGGTGGCGGGACGGCTCCGCGAGCGCGCCGCGAATGCCTCGGGCGCCGCGTCGGAGGTATTGGCCACCACGGCACAGCTGGCTCAGGACCGGGCGTGGATCGCCGCCACCGAGAAGCGGATCGGCGAGGGCAACCCCGCGGTGCGCGCGGTGACCGGCGCGGTCGACCAGTTCGCCGCCATGTTCACCCAACTCGGTGGCCTGATGGCCGAGCGCGTCACCGATCTCAAGGACATCCGCGACCGCGTCATCGCCGAGCTCAGCGGGCTGCCGGAACCGGGCGTGCCGGTGCCCGACGTCCCGTCGATCCTGTGCGCCGAGGACCTGGCCCCCGTCGACACGGCCGGGCTGGACGCCTCGCTGGTGGTCGCGCTGGCCACCACCCTGGGTGGCCCCACCAGCCACACCGCGATCATCGCGCGCCAACTCGGCATCCCGTGCGTCGTCGCCGTCGACGGTCTCGACGCGGTGCCGTCGGGCGCGATGGTGATGGTCGACGGCACCGCGGGCACCGTCACCGTCGCACCCGACGCGGCGGTCGCCACCCACGCCGTCGAGGTCGCGCAGGGCGCCGCCGCACTGGCGAAGAGCTGGAACGGCCCCGGTGCCACGTCTGACGGCCACACCGTCGCCATCCTCGCCAACGTCCAGGACGGCGCGGCCGCCCGCGCGGCGACCGAGACCCCTGCGGAGGGCGTCGGGCTGTTCCGCACCGAGCTGTGCTTCCTCAACAGGTCGACCGAACCGTCGGTCGACGAGCAGGCCCAGATCTACGGCGAGGTGCTCGAGGCGTTCGCGGGCCACAAGGTCGTCGTGCGCACGTTGGACGCCGGGTCGGACAAGCCGCTGAAGTTCGTCGGGCATCCCGACGAGGCCAACCCCGCGCTCGGCGTCCGCGGCATCCGCATCGCCGACGGCAACCCGGGCATCCTCACCCGGCAGCTCGAGGGCATCGCCGCGGCGGCGAAGAACACCGGCAACGCGCCGTGGGTGATGGCGCCGATGATCGCCACGCCTGCCGAGGCCAAGGCGTTCGCCGACGAAACGAGGGCGCACGGCCTGGTGCCCGGCGTGATGATCGAGGTGCCGGCGGCGGCCCTGCTCGCCGACCGGATCCTCGAGCACGTCGACTTCCTGTCGATCGGCACCAACGACCTGACGCAGTACACGATGGCCGCCGACCGGATGTCGGCCGAACTGGCCACGCTCACCGACCCGTGGCAGCCGGCCGTGCTCGCGCTGGTGGCGATGGCGGCGAAGGCGGGCGTCGCCGTCGGCAAGCCCGTCGGCGTCTGCGGGGAAGCCGCCGCCGATCCACAGTTGGCGTGCGTGCTGGTGGGTCTCGGCGTGTCGTCGCTGTCGGCGGCCGCCGCAGCGGTCTCGGCCGTCGGCGCCAAGCTGGCGCAGGTGACGCTGGCGCAGTGCCGGGAGGCTGCCGATGCCGCGCTCGCGACGGCCACGGCGGCGGAGGCCCGGACGGCCGCCGGCGCCGTGCTGGCGTGACTCCTCCGTCGTGAGCAGACATAAAACTGCGCGTCCGACGGCGTGTCGCGGCTAGTTTGCGTCTGCTCGCCGAGGTAGTGAGCGGCTGGGGAAGAAATCGGACCGCGGTCCGGTTATCGTGGGTACGTTCAACCCGAGGAGGTACCGATGCCCGCCATCACCGCCGACACCCTGACCCTGCCCCGCATCGTCGGACCCGTCGCGTCCGACACCGCGCGTCCCGTGCGGTCGATCACGACCGGCCCGCGCGGCTACGAGGGTGAGGGCTTTCCCGTCGTCCGCGCATTCGCCGGCGTGAGCGCCGCGGCGCTCGACCCCTTCGTGCACATGGATCAGATGGGTGAGGTCGAGTACGAGCCCGGTGAGCCCCGCGGCACCGACTGGCATCCCCACCGTGGCTTCGAAACGGTGACGTACATGATCGACGGGCGCTTCGCGCACCAGGACTCGCATGGCGGAGGCGGCCTGATCACCGACGGCGCCACCCAGTGGATGACCGCGGGCGCGGGCATCCTGCACATCGAGACGCCGCCCGCCGAACTCGTCGAGAGCGGCGGCACGTTCCACGGCATCCAGCTCTGGGTCAACCTGCCCAAGAAGGACAAGTTCGCCGAGCCGCGCTACCAGGCCATCGAGGGTGGACAGGTCACGCTGCTGTCCTCCGACGACGGTGGCGCGCTGGTCCGGATCATCGCAGGCCAGATCGACGGCCAGCAGGGTCCTGGGTCGACGTACACCCCGATCACGTTGGCGCACAGCACCATTGCCCCCGGTGCTCGCCTGGACCTGCCGTGGAACCGCGACTTCAACGCCTTGGTCTACGTGCTGGCCGGCGATGGAACCGTCGGGCCGGTCGGAAAGCCGATCCGCCAGGGCCAGCTCGCGGTGATGGGGCCGGGTGACCGGATCGTGGTGTCGGCGGCGGCCAGTCAGGATTCCCGTAATCCCGCGATGGAGGTCCTGCTGTTGGGCGGCAAGCCGATTCGTGAGCCGGTCTTCCACTACGGCCCGTTCGTGATGAACTCGAAGGCCGAGTTGGTGGAGGCGATCGAGGACTTCAACGCGGGCAAGTTCGGCACCATCCCTCCGAACGCGTTGATGCCGCACACCCGCTAGCGAGGACGGAACTAGCTGCTCTGCAACGCCACCGGACGCACCGGTTCCGGATAGAGCATTTCCAGCTCGCCGAGGTTGGCCGCGACGGTGACCAGGGGCAGCGCCGCCCTGATCGAGAGGTCACTGTCGCCGGCCTCGGCGCGCAGGGCGAGCACGAAGTCGTCGCCGATGGGGCCGAGCTCGCGGGTCGAGGGCCTGCCGTCAAGGCGCTCGGCGATGGCGGTGGTGTGTGTCTCGAGCACGTCGCGTACCCGCGGGTAGGGCGTCAGGGGTGGTGGCGCCACGTCGGCGACGAGCTCGGCAACGGTGCGCACGCGCACCGCCCGGTTGGCGGCCCTGATGACGGGCGCCCGCAGGTCCGTCGACCCTCCGCTCTCTGAAAGATATTGGCGCACCGCATCATCGAGCGTGCGCGACGCCGTCATCGCCGAATGGCCCAGCGCGGTCACGCGGTCGTCGGCCGACTCGGAGGCACCCCTGGTGACCCGCTTCACGGCGACGATCAGGAAGGTGGCGCCCGCAGCGATGGCGGCGTCCACCGCCCGGGAGACCCGCGCCGTGGCGCCACGCGGCCACAGCAGGACCGACACCACGGCCCCGACCAGTGCGCCGACCACGACGTCCTCGACCCGGATGAGCCCGACCTGCCAGCCGGAGGGATTGATGACGTTGAAGATGATCAGCACCATCATGGTGAACATCGCCTGGCCCGCGACGAACGAGGCCACCTCCGGCACGTAGGCCGAGCCGAAGGCGACGACGGGCAGTGCCACCCACAGCACGACGGGCTCCACGCCCATCAACTCGATGAACACGACGCCGAGCAGGAACCCGAGAATGGTGCCGACGACGGCGCGCACCACCCTGGTGCCCGTCGTCAGCGCGCTGCTGCGCAGGACGGACATCGCGCCGAGCACCACCCAGAACCCGTGCTGCACGGGAAAGACGTGGGTCACGGTCACCGCGAGCGCGAGACCGAGACCCGTCCGCAGGCTGTTGCGCACCACCACCGCCCTCGTCGCGAGGAAGCCGCCGGGCAGCGACGTCAGCGCCTCCGATTCGGACAGCAGCCGCTCGGCGGCGCCCGTGGCGGGCAACCGGCGGCCCAGCACCCGAGCCCAGACGGGCCGGGCGTCGGCGTCCGCGGCGATGCCGATGATGCGCCCGGTGGTCCCGACACAGCCCGAGATCGTCCTGCGCGTCAACAGCTTTCGCCCGACGCCGATCGCGGTGGCATCGTCGCGCTCGCCGAGGATCTCGATGAGGTCGTCGCGGTAGCGGCTCTGGGCGATCAGTCGCTGGACCGCGAGCGCGGACGCCAGGCGGGCCCGGTGCACGTCGCGGTCGGCGACGTCCGTGCCGAGCACGAGCGCGCACTCGCGCAGCACCTGCGCGACGGGATCGCGCATCTCGGCGAGCAGCGCGCCGCTGCCCTCGGTGATGCGGTCGGCCAGCCACTGCAGGTCGTCGACCACCCTGACGAGGGCCCGGCTGCCCGCCGTCAGGCCGACGGGCCGGAAGTCGGTGCCGAGGAAGTTGGCGCGGAGGGCATCCATCGCGGACGACACGTCGGCCGCGGCGTCGCCGTCGAGGCGGTCGGCGAGGGTACGGCACACCAGTGCCGCATGTCGACGGAGATCGTCGTGATGACGCGGTGGGAGCAGGAACAACGCCGCGGGAACGGCGAGCGCGAGGGCGATGGTCCAACCGAGCAGGCGTTCGGGGATCGGACCGACCGGTGTGCAGGCAGGAAGCACGAAGATCATCAGCGTCGAGCGCTGACCCGCCGCGACGATCTCGCTGAGGACGCCGGACAGCGTGACCGCCACGGCGAGCACGAACATCGTCGACACCGCCAGCCACGGGACGGGCGCCACCAGCGTGCCCAGCGTGATCAGGATGAACCCGTTGGCGCCCAGCCCACCGTAGGCCACCGCCCTGGCCTGAGCGTTACCGGGGAAGTCGACCGTGATCAGCAGCGCGACCGAGCCGAAGATGGCGAACAGCGGTGTCTGAGAACCACTTCCGACCGCGAAGCCGACCGCGGCCGCCAGCGGCAGCACGATCGCCGCGCGCACTGCTCGTCGCGCCGCGTCGTGCTCGGGGTCGCGCGTTCTGACCCGTTCCGCGCCCCGGCGCCAGAGCGCGGCCGGAGTCGACATGCGCGTCAGCCTTCGTCCGGCACCGAGCCGAACCGGCCGGAGTCGAGGGCGTCGAGCAACTGGCCGCCGATCCACTCCAGGTCCCTGGGATTGCGCGGCAGGGTGGACTGCTCGTAGCCGATCAGCACGTACATCGCCCAGGAAGCGAAGATCTGCGCCTGGTGCTTGTTCTCGAGGATGGCGAAGGCGGCCTCGAAGACGACGTCGAACCGCTGCTGTTCGACGGCCGCGTGCACGGCATGCACGGCGGGGTCGATCGAGCTCCACGTCCGGATGGCCGCCTCGGAGGCGTGCTGCAGCGCCAGCGCCGTCTGGATGAAGTTGTCGATGCGGCGTCGCGGGTCCGGCTCGTCGCAGGCCGCCTCGACGCTGACCCTGCGGGCCTGGGCCCAGTATTCGACCAGGGCGCGGGTGTACTCCGACCAGCTGGGGAAGTAGTGATAGAACGAGCCCGTGGTGACGCCGAGGCGATTGCACACCATGGCGAGCTTCAGGCCGCCGTACCCGAGGTCGGACAGCACGTCGAGGCCGGTCTCGAGGTACGAGTCCCGCGACGCCACGCCCGCCATGACTGAACCCTAGTTGCAGGACAGTGGCAGACCCGCGTGCGGCATGCCCAGCTATGTCGGCAATTCGTAATAATTCGGCCCCCTACCCCCCATTGACGGGAATGATGGTTTGCTGAAATCGAAACTTTTACGGTCCCGCAACCATTTCAATTCGGCTGGCCAGGTGACGTGTGGCACAATTTGACCGTGCCGTATACCGCGACCCGAGGCCCTGGCCGCCCACCCGCAGCGAAGGCTGCCGAGACGCGCGAACGCATCGTGCGCGCGGCGCGCGAGGTTTTTAGCGAACTCGGTTACGACGCAGCCACTTTCCAAGCGATTGCGATCCGTGCCGATCTGACCAGGCCGGCGATCAATCACTACTTCGCCAGCAAGCGCGTCCTGTATGCCGAGGTGGTCGAGAAGACCAACGAGATGGTCGTTGCCGAGGGCATGGCCAAGGCCGAGGGGCAGACATCGCTGCTGAAGCGGCTCTCGGCGTTCTTCTCGGCGGCCATGCAGGCCGATTCGCGGGACCGTTCGGCCGCCGCGTTCCTGGTCACGTCGGTGCTGGAGTCGCAGCGGCACCCCGAGCTGAGCCGCGACGAGCACAACTCGCTGAAGACCTCGAGAGCCTTCGTGACCTGGGCCGTTACCGATGCCATCCAGAGTGGCGAGCTGATCACGGACACCGACGTCCCGACGCTGGTGGAGATGCTGGTGGCGGTCATGTGGGGCATGGGTTTCTACGCCGGCTACGTCGGCGGCCACGATGAGCTCACCACCATCGTGGATAAGCTGGAGCTACTTCTGGCGAACAAGCTCTGGAAGCTTGCCGAGTAACTCGTCGAGCGACGAAATCCGTCGTTGGGTGATGTAGCCCACCAAACCGGATAGCTGGCCTAACTTCCTCGGTAGCATGACGCCATGAGTTCCTTGCGCAGCCACGACGACAGCTGGGACATTGCTACCAGCGTCGGATCCACCGCCGTGATGGTCGCCGCCGCGAGGGCGGGTGAGACCCAGCGCAAGGCGCCGCTGATTCGCGATCCATACGCCAAGCTGCTGGTAGCCGGGGCGGGGACGGGCGTGTGGGAGTTCATGCTCGACGACTCCTTCGTCGCAAAGGTCGCCGAGGCCGACGTGGAGGCCGCCCAGATCTTCGAGCACATGGGCAACTACCAGGCCGTTCGGACGCACTTCTTCGACGCCTACTTCGCCGAGGCGACGGCTGCCGGGATCCGGCAGATCGTGATCCTGGCGTCGGGCCTGGACTCCCGGGCCTACCGGCTCGACTGGCCTGCGGGCACCACGGTCTTCGAGATCGACCAGCCGAAGGTGCTCGAGTACAAGGCGGCGACGCTGGCCGAGCACGGCGTGCGACCCGCCGCGGATCTGCACGCGGTACCCATGGACCTGCGCTTCGACTGGCCTGGTGCGCTCACGGCCGCCGGCTTCGACCAGGGGGTGCCCACGGCGTGGCTGGCCGAAGGCCTGCTGATGTACCTGCCCGGCGATGCGCAGGATCTGTTGTTCGAGCGGGTCACCTCGTTGAGCGCGCCGGGCAGTCGGATCGCCGCCGAGACCATGGGCGTGCACTCCGAGGACCGACGCGCGCAGATGCGCGAGCGTTTCGCGGCGATACGGGCGAAGTTCGGCATGGAGGAGGCGGTCGACGTACAGGAACTGATGTACAACGACCCCGATCGCGCCGACGTGACGGACTGGCTCAACGCGCACGGCTGGACGGCCTCCGGAACCACCTCGCAGGACGAGATGCGCAGGCTCGACCGCTGGGTGATCACCGAGCAGACCGACGAGGACGCCTTCTCGACGTTCGTCGTGGGCGAGCGCGACTGAATCCGTAGGGGGTGTCCGCCAACCGAGTGGTTGGTTAGGATCAGGCGGACGTGCCACCAGGGTCAGGAAGGATTCCGATGACCACAGAAGCGACCGCCCCACCCAGCCCGGCACCCGCCGCAGTCGACATTCCGGCTACCGTCGCCAGGCTCCGTACGACATTTGCCGGCGGTCGCACGCGCGACGTCGCCTGGCGCAAGAGGCAGTTGGAGGCGCTCGAGAAGCTCGTCACCGAGAACGAAGCCGCCATCGCGGCCGCGCTCGAGAAGGACCTCGGGCGCAAGCCGTTCGAGGCGTGGCTGGCCGACATCGCCAGCACCGCGGGCGAAGCCGCCGACGCCGCGCGCAACGTCGGCAAGTGGACGAAGCGCAAGCACCGGCTGCTGGAGAAGGCGCAGCTGCCGGGTCGTGCCTGGATCGAGTACGAGCCTTTCGGGACGGTACTGGTCATCGGCGCGTGGAACTTCCCGTTCGCCTTGACGCTCGGACCCGCCATCGGTGCGATCGCGGCGGGGAACACCGTCGTGCTCAAACCGTCCGAGGTGTCGCCCGCATCGTCGGCGCTGATGGCCGAGTTGGTGCCCAAGTACCTCGACAACGACGCGATCGTGGTGATCGAGGGTGACGGCGCCGTGAGCCAGGAGCTCATTGCGCAGGGGTTCGACAAGCTGTGCTTCACCGGCGGTACCGAGATCGGCCGCAAGGTGTACGAGGGTGCGGCCAGGCACCTGACGCCGGTCACGCTCGAGCTGGGCGGCAAGAGCCCCGTCATCGTCGCGGCCGACGCCGACATCGCCGTCGCCGCCAAGCGGATCGCGTGGACCAAGCTGATCAACTCCGGCCAGATCTGCATCGCGCCGGACTACGTGCTGGCCGACGCCAAGATCCGTGACGAGCTGGTCAGCAAGATCGGCGAAGCCGTCGCCACGTTCGAGGCGGGCAGCTCCGGCAAGCGCATCGTCAACGAGCGCCACTTCGGCAGGCTGACCGCAGCGCTGGCTGCCACCAAGGGCACCGTTGCCGTGGGTGGCGGATCGAACACCGCAGCCATCGAGATCCAGCCGACCGTCGTCGTCGACCCGGCCCTCGACGAGCCGTTGATGACCGACGAGATCTTCGGGCCCATCCTGCCGATCGTCACCGTCCAATCCCTGGACGAGGCAATCGGTTTCGTAAACGCGCGGCCCAAGCCGCTGGCGGCATACCTGTTCACCAAGAGCAAGAGCATCAGAGAGCGGGTGATCAAGGAGGTGCCCGCGGGCGGCATGCTGGTCAACCACCTGCTGTTCCAGTTCTCGACCGCCAAGCTGCCCTTCGGCGGCGTCGGACCGTCGGGCATGGGCGCCTACCACGGCCGTTTCGGCTTCGAGGAGTTCAGCCACCGCAAGTCGGTGCTGACCAAGCCAACCCGACCCGACTTAACCGCGATGATCTACCCGCCGTATACAGAGAAGGCGTGGAAGCTGGCGCGCAAGCTGTTCTGATCGACGCCGCCGGCGCACGGCATCACTCATCAACGAGGATCGAGAGAATAGGAACGCAATGCCCGGAGTGCAGGATCGCGTCATCGTCGTCACCGGAGCGGGCGGTGGACTCGGCCGCGAGTACGCCCTGACCCTCGCCCGTGAGGGCGCCAGCGTCGTGGTCAACGACCTCGGTGGATCCCGCGACGGATCGGGAGCCGGCCACAACATGGCCGACGAGGTCGTCGCCGAGATCAAGGAGGCGGGCGGACGCGCGGTCGCCAACTACGACAGCGTGGCCGAGGCCGAGGGTGCCGAGAACATCATCAAGACCGCGATCGACGAGTTCGGGGCCGTCCACGGCGTGGTGAGCAACGCGGGCATCCTGCGCGACGGCACGTTCCACAAGATGACGTTCGAGAACTGGGACGCCGTGCTGAAGGTGCACCTCTACGGCGGCTACAACGTGTTGCGGGCAGCGTGGCCGCACTTCCGCGAGCAGAGCTTCGGACGGGTCGTCGTCGCCACCTCGACCAGCGGTCTGTTCGGCAACTTCGGGCAGGCCAACTACGGCGCCGCCAAGCTCGGCCTCGTCGGCCTGATCAACACGCTGGCCCAGGAGGGCGCGAAGTACAACATCAAGGCCAACGCCGTCGCGCCGATCGCCGCCACCCGGATGACGCAGGACATCCTGCCGCCCGAGGTGTTCGAGAAGCTCACGCCCGAGTACGTGGCGCCCGTCGTGGCGTACCTCTGCACCGAGGAACTGCCCGACACCGATTCGATCTTCATCGTCGGCGGCGGCAAGGTGCAGCGCACGGCGCTGTTCCAGAACGACGGCGTGACGTTCACCCAGGTGCCGTCGGTCGACGACGTGGCCGCCAAGTGGGGCGAGATCACCGACCTCTCGGCCGCGCAGTCAGCCAGCTTCAAGCTCGGCTAGTCGTGAAGGCGCTTGTCGCGCAAGAACTCTCCGGACCATCCGGTCTGGTCTACACCGACGTCCCGGACATCGGGGAGCCGGCGGCCACTGCCATGGTGCTCATCGACGTCGGCGCGGCCGGTGTCAGCTTCCCCGATCTGCTGCTGATCAGGGGCGAGTACCAACTCAAGCTCGATCCGCCGTTCATCCCTGGCACCGAGGTCGCGGGCGTGGTGCGTTCGGCGCCCGCGGACTCGGGTTTCAGCGTGGGACAACGGGTTACGGGGTTGAGTCCGTTGGGCGCGTGGGCCGAACGGGCGTTGGCGCCGGTGAACACCGTGACGCCGACGCCGGACGGCCTCGACGACGGCGCGGCGGTCTGCCTGCTGGGCAACTACTACACGATGTACTTCGCGCTGGTGCGCCGTGCGAAGCTGCTGGCCGGCGAGACGGTGTTGGTGCTCGGTTCGGCGGGCGGAGTCGGGACGGCCGCCATCCAGATCGCAAAGGCGCTGGGCGCCAAGGTGATCGCGATGGTGCACCGGCCCGGTGCCACGGAGTTCGTCGCGTCGCTGGGCGCCGACGTGGTGCTGCCGCTGACCGATGGCTGGGCGCAGGCGGTGCGCGAGCATACCGACGGCCGTGGCGTGGACGTCGTGGTCGACCCGGTCGGCGGCGAGGTGTTCGACGACGCGGTCCGGGTGCTGGCGACCGAGGGTCGGCTGCTGGTGCTGGGTTTCGCGTCGGGCGGCGGCATCCCGACGGTCAAGGTGAATCGGCTGCTGCTGCGCAACGTCAGCGTCGTCGGCGTCGGGCTGCGCGAATTCCTGAACAAGGTCCCTGGCGCCGAGGTCGAATTCGGCGTCGGGTTGGGCAAACTCGTCGACGCGGGCTTAAGGCCGCCGCCCCCGGTGCGCTATCCGTTGGCGGACGGGCGCGCCGCGGTCGAGAGCCTGGCCGCGGGCGGCGTGAAGGGCAAGGTCGTCCTTGAGCCGTAGCCTGCCGCGCGCCTTGGCCTTCGACGTCTTCGGGACCGTCGTCGACTGGCGAAGCAGCATCATCGGAGAGCTCGAGATGTTCGGAGAAAGCCATGGGCTGGCCGAGGATTGGGCGACGTTCGCCGACGACTGGCGGGCCGGTTACCCGCAGGCGATGGACCGGGTCCGCAAGGGCGAGCTGCCGTGGCTGAAGATCGACGCGCTGCACCGGCTGATCCTCGACGGCCTGCTCGACCGCGCGGGCATCGAGGTGCCCGAGGTGGACGTCGACGCCCTGAACCTGGCGTGGCATCGACTGGACCCGTGGCCGGATTCGGTGGAGGGGCTGACGCGTCTCAAGCAACGGTTCGTCATCACGACGCTGTCGAACGGGAACGTCTCGCTGCTGACCGACATGGCGAAACGGGCCGGGTTGCCGTGGGACTGCGTGATCTCCGCGGAGCTGTTCCGCCACTACAAGCCCGATCCCGAGGCGTATCTCGGGTGTGCCGAGCTGCTGGACGTCGCGCCGGGTGAGCTGATGCTGGTCGCCGCACATCCGAGCGATCTCCGCGCCGCGCGGGCGGCTGGGCTGATGACCGGCTACGTGGTGCGGCCGTTGGAGCACGGTCCCGACCGTAGGCTGCCGCGGTACGAGCCCGACGAGTTCGACGTCGTGGCCGACGACTTCCTCGATCTGGCTGCCAAACTGGAGCGGTGAACGCCGTCGAGACCCTTCTGGTCGGGCTGGTGATCGCCGTCGGGCTGGTCGGCATCCTGGTGCCGCTGCTGCCGGGCAGCATCCTGGTGTTCGCGGCGATCGGGGTGTGGGCGTTCGTCGAAGCCACCACCATCGGCTGGGTGACGTTCGGGGTCGCCACCGCGATCCTGGCCGCCGCGCTGCTGGTGAAGTACCTGTGGCCGATGAAGCGCATGCGCGGCGCAGACGTCGGGACGTGGAGTCTGCTGGCGGGCGGGGTGCTCGGCATCGTCGGGTTCTTCGTGGTCCCGGTCGTGGGCCTGGTGCTGGGTTTCGTGCTGGGGGTCTTCCTCGCCGAGTTGGCGGCACGCCACAACGGGCGGTTGGCATGGGCGTCGACGGTGCACGCGATCAAGGGGGTGGCGCTGTCGGTCGGTGTGGAGCTGGCCGGTGCGCTGTCGGCGACGGTGGTGTGGGTGGTCGGGGTGCTGGTGGGCTGAGGCTCGACTGTGCGGCTTCCCGTCGCTATCCGGCCGCTCCATCGACGACGACCCACACAGTCGACGACACGTGACACCTCCTAGCCGAGCAGGTTGGCCTTCAGTCGCGACACCTGGTCGGGCGTGACGCCAACGGCCGCAAGGTAGTTGGCGGGCGAGCCGTAGTCGGCCTCGAGCGTGCGCCACGCGGCGTCGAGGTACTCCTCGCGGACTCCGAGCACCGCGTCGCCAAGACGTGCCTCGGCGAACGTGACGATCTCCGGGGTCGTCGACTCCTCGGCGCGGTTGCGGATCGACTCGAGAATCCGCTCGCGCAGCTGGGGTGCTGCCGTGTTGCTGCGCAGGAAGTCGGTGACGATGGCCTTGCGGTCCACGCCGACGGCGTCGAGCACCAGCGCCACGGTGAACCCGGTGCGGTCCTTGCCCGCGAAGCAGTGCGCGATCACGGGTCGTTCCTCGGCCAGCAACGAGATGACCTGTCGCACCGCAGTTTGCGCGCCGGGGAGGCCGGGGAAGCGTTCGTATTCCTCGGTCATGAAGCGCCCCGCGGCGACGGCGACGTCCTCGTCGTCCGGCTTGGCCGTCATCATCTTCTCGAAGGCGCTCTCGTGCGGCGCGTCGGCCTGGTCGGCGGTGAGTTCGTGGAACGGCAACAGGTGCACGGCCACGCCGTCGGGCACCTGACCGGGCCCCCGTCGTTCGACCTCGCGCAGCGAGCGCAGGTCGGCGACGTCGCCGATGCCGAGGCGGCCCATCGCCGCGCGGCCCGCGTCGTCGAGGCGGCTCAGCTCACTGGAGCGGAACAGCCGGCCGGGCCGGATGCCCGTCTCCTCCGCGACGTCCCGGAAGTTCCATGCTCCGGAGAGCTCGGTACCCGTGGACACCACTACGCGGTCACCGCGGCCGCCAACGGACTCTTCTCACGGCCGAGTTCGGCGCGGGCGATGCTGCGGATGTGGACCTCGTCGGGTCCGTCGAACAGTCGCATCGCGCGGTGCCAGCCGTAGAGTCGCGCCAGCACGGTGTCGTCGCTGACGCCTGCCGCGCCGTGCACCTGGATGGCACGGTCGATCACGTTGCACGCCATCTGCGGGGCGACCGCCTTGATCTGGGCCACCTCGTTGCGGGCCTCCTTGTTGCCCTTCTCGTCGATCACCCAGGCCGCCTTGTGACACAGCAGTCGCGCCTGGTCGATCTCGTTGCGGGACAACGCGACCTGCTGCTGCACCACGCCCTGCTCGGCCAACGGCTTGCCGAACGCGATGCGGGTGTTCACCCGGTCGACCATCAACGCGAGCGCCCGCTCGGCCACGCCGATGGCGCGCATGCAGTGGTGGATGCGGCCGGGGCCGAGGCGTGCCTGCGCGATCGCGAAGCCGCTGCCCTCCTCGTGCAGCAGATTCGTCGCGGGCACGCGGACGTTCTCGAAGCTGATCTCGCAGTGGCCGTGCTGGTCCTGCCACCCGAACACCGGCAGCGACCGCTCGACGGTCACCCCGGGGGTGTCGATCGGCACCAGGATCATCGACTGCTGCTGATGGCTCGCGGCGTCGGGATTGGTGCGACCCATGACGATGAGGATCTTGCAGCGCGGGTCGGCTGCCCCCGAAATCCACCACTTGCGGCCGTTGATGACGTAGTCGCCGCCGTCGCGCAGCATCGTCGTCTCGATGTTGCGTGCGTCGCTGGAGGCGACGGCGGGCTCGGTCATCGCGAACGCACTGCGGATCTCGCCGTTCAACAGCGGCTCGAGCCACTGCTTGCTCTGCTCTGGCGTCGCGAACAGGTGCAGTGTCTCCATGTTGCCGGTGTCCGGCGCCGCGCAGTTGGTGGCCTCGGGGGCGAGTTCCATGCTCCAGCCGGTCAGCTCGGCCAGCGGCGCGTACTCGAGATTGGTCAGCCCCGACTCCGAGGGCAGGAACAGATTCCACAGCCCGCGGTCGCGGGCCAGCTTCTTGAGCTCCTCGACCACCGGCGGCACGGTGTGGTCGTCGGGGCCCGCGGCATGCCGGTAGGCGTCATAGGACGCCTCGGCCGGGAACACGTGCTCGACCATGAACGCGGAGAGCCGGTCGTGGTAATCCTGGCCCTTGGCCGACATCGCGAAGTCCATGACCGTCACGATAGACACCCGTCAATCGACGAGCACCGTCACCTCTCCCGTCGCCCCGTCGACTTCGATCAACGTGCCCGTGGACAGCCGCGAAGCGGCGCCCCTGGCGTTGACGACGCACGGCACGCCGAACTCCCGCGCCACGATCGCGGCATGCGACGTCGGGCCGCCGAGTTCGGTGACGACGGCCGCCGCGTACGCGAACGCGGGCGTGTACCCGACGTCGGTGACCTTCGCGACGAGGATCTCACCGGGCTGCAGGTCGTCGATCGTCTCGGCGTGCACGACGCGGACCCGCCCGCGGACCCGTCCCGAGGAGACCCCGATGCCGTGCAGCACGTCGCCACCCCGGTACGCGTCCGTCGGCGCATCGGTCGGGAGCCATCGGCCGCTGAACGCCTCCGGCGGCACCAGTTCCTGCAACCTGGTCTGCTCGGCCCGTCGTCTCGCGACGATGCCTGCCAGGTCGGGCGGGGGTGCGTCCAACTCGTCGACCAGGAGGTAGAAGACGTCGTCGACGTCGGTGAGATCGCCAGCGTCGACCATCCGTCCGCCGAGTTCGCGGAGCAGCCGCCGCAGCACCCAGATCGCGCGCACCATACGGTCGCGCCGGACCTCGCGCTCACGGATCTGCATCGCCGCGGCGACGGCCACGGGACGGGCCCGAATCGGGACCGAAGGCAGCGTGGGAAGCGGCCGTAGCGGAACCGTCAGTGCCTTGGTCACCATGCGGACCAACAGATCGGGATCGTCGGCGTAGGTCGTACACCGCATCTCGACCTCTCCGGGGCCGCGGTGCCCGATCAGGTCGAGTTCGCGCACGAGCGCCGCCGAGAACTCGGGCGCCTCGGCGGCCAGCACGGCGGCGTCGACCCCGGGGTCGGACAGCAGCCGGGTGGCGGCGGGATCGCGCCGCGCCGCGGCGGCCAGCCGGTGCACCGCGGCCAACGCCTGCGCGCTGACCAATTCGTCTCCCGCCGCGGGCATCACGTCGCGGCCGCACAGCAGCCGCAGCACCACGCCGTAGCCCGCGCACAGCAGGATCGACGCCGACGACAGCACCCAGCCGTGCACGACGTGGTCGCGGCCCAGCAGGATCAGCTCGCGCAGCCTGCGGTCGTCGAGCCCGGCGGGGTCGGCGGCCGCGGACTCCAGCCGCGCGACGTCGCCGATGAAGTCCTTGCTGTCGCGGTTCGAGCCTGCGGACAGCCCGATCAGGCAGTTCGCGAACGTCAGCCCGCCGCGCAGCTGCCGGAGCAGACCGCGCGGCTCGACCGGCGGTAGGTGTTCGCCGAACAGTTCCAGGCCGTCCTCGGTGTGCCCGAAGAAGCCCGAGAGCACCAGGTTCGGGTCGATGAACGGCACGGTGTGCGCCATGAAGTGCCCGGTCGTGATGCCCGCGTACAGGCGATGGCCGAACACGCCGGTGGTGCGGACCGACATCTCCCGCTGCACGGCTCCGCCCGGGCGCAGCCGCTCCGAGATGACCAGCCCCGCGGCGCGCGTGCCGAGCACCGTGACCGATGCCGACGACGGTGAGAACGGTCCGGCGAGCGCCTCGGACAGGTTGGTCGCGATGAACGCGGGGAAGCGTGGGTCGATGGGGGTGTCGAACTCGCCGTTGGCGGCACCCTTGCCCGCGGGGACGGGGGCGACGCCGTCGAGTGCGGGCGCGTCGCACGCCGGGATCTCGAGGACGCGGGGCAGCCGCCACGGGATGTCGTGGACGCCGGGCCCGATCGCGATGCGGCCGCGACACGCCAGGGCGAAGTCCTCGATCGTCTGCTCGACGTCGTAGCCGGGGACGAAGCGCCAGCCCTCCGACGGGCGCGCGGCGTCGGGGGTCGGCAAACTGCCCGGGGGGCGCAGGAAACGGCCGAGCCGGGCCGGGATCCCGACGACGGGCCTGCCGAGCACGGCGGCGACGGCGCGCAGGGTGGTGGCCCCGGCGGCGACGTCGACCACGCCCGCCGACGGCCCCGCTCCGAGGAGGGCGTCGACGAGCACCCGTTCCACGTCGTGGGCGTGCACCACCCGAAGGGGTCGGTCGGCGGTGCCGTCGAGGTCGACGATGACCGGCGCGGTGAACCGCCTGAGCACCTCGTCGTCCACGTGGCGACCGAGGACGAGCGCAGTCCGGACGACCACGGTGTCGACGCCGGACCCGGCGACGGCGTGCGTGAGCGAGTCGGTGTCGTCGACGGGCCAACTGGGTGACGCGACGACCAGCCGTCCGACGTCGGCGGCGGCCAGCGCCGTGAGCAGTGCGCCGGTGTCGCGGCCCGGCCCTGCGCAGTGCAGCACCGCGTCGGCGCCCTTCATCGTGTCGGCGTCATACCCCGGACCGACGACGAAGTCGACCGAGCCGGGCCAACTCTCGGGCCGCCGGGCACCGACGCCGACGACGTCGTGCGCGAGGCTGACCAGCCGTGCGGCCACGCCGCGCCCGAGTGCGCCGTCGGCCCCGGTGACGACGATCCTCATGAGGTCCTAGACGTCATCGTCGTCTCCGAAGGCCGCCAACAGATCCTGCAGATCCATGTCGGCGATGTCCTGCGTCCGGCCCGGTTCGGACGGGGTGACCGCGTCGGCGGTGTCGGCGCCGCTGCCCTGGGCCGCCAGGTTGAGCAGCATGTCGAGAACACCTGCCTGCCTGAGCTTCCTGACCGGGATGGACGCCACCACGCGCTGGAGTTCCTCGTCGACCGAGTTGGTCGCGGGCGCCTGCTCGGACTCGCCGACGAGCTGGGTGCGGAAGTACTCCGCGATGGCCCCCGGGTTCGGGTAGTCGAAGATCAGCGTCGGGGACAGCGTCAGTCCCGTCGCTGCCTTGAGCCGGTTGCGCAACTCGACGGCCGTGAGCGAGTCGAAGCCGTGGTCCTGGAACGCCAGGTCCGGCGCGATCGCCTGCGGGTTCGCCAGCCCGAGCACCGTCGCCATGTGGGAGCGCACGAGGTCGAGCATCAGGTCGAACTGCTCGTCGGCAGGCAGGCCCGAAAGGCGTTGCGACAGAGCCGAACGCGACTGCGCCGCCGCCAGGGAGTCGCCGACCTGACGACGGGCGGGCCCCGAGATCAACTCGACGAACATCGGCGGCAGCGTGCCGGCCGCGGACTTGGTGCGGAGGGCCACCCGGTCGATCCTCGCGGGCACCAGGAACGGCTCGTCGACGCTGAGCGCCTCGTCGAACAAGGCGAGAGCGTCGTCGACCGGCAACGCCAGGATGCCGTCGCGGTTGAGCCGTGCCAGGTCGACGTCCTGCAGGTGCCCGGTCATCCCGCTGGCCTGCTCCCACAGCCCCCAGCCCAGTGACATCGCGGGAAGTCCGTTGGCGCGGCGGTGCGCGGCCAACCCGTCGAGGTAGGCGTTGGCCGCGGAGTAGTTCGCCTGCCCGGATGCACCGACCAGACCCGCCATCGACGAGAACATCACGAACGCCGACAGATCGAGGTCGCGGGTCAGCTCGTGAAGGTTCCACGCCGCATCGACCTTGGCGCGCAACACCGCATCGACCCGGTCCGGCGTCAGGGACGTCAGGACCGCGTCGTCGATGACGCCCGCGGTGTGGATCACCGCGGACAGCGCGTGCTGGTGGTCGATGCCCGCGAGGCACTTCCCGAGCGCGTCCCTGTCGGCGGCGTCGGCGGCCACGATCTGGACATGGGCGCCCGCCCCGGTCAACTCGGCGGCCAGTTCCGCGGCGCCAGGGGCGTCGGGGCCGCGGCGGGACAGCAGCACCAGGTGCCGCACGCCGTGGTTCTTCACGACGTGCCTGGCGATCGAGGCGCCCGCCATGCCGGTACCGCCGGTGATGAGCACGGTGCCGCCCGCCCAGGCGTCGGGCATGGTGAGCACGACCTTGCCGATGTGGCGGGCCTGGCTCAGGTGACGCAGCGCCGCGGGTGCGCGCCGCACGTCCCACGTCGACACGGGCAGCGGCCGCAGCACGCCGGTGTCGCTGAGTTCGGCGACGCCGGAGAGGATCTGCCCGACACCGTCGGCGCCCGCCTCGAACAGGTCGAAGGCGCGATACCGGACGCCGGGGTGCGCAGCGGCGACGGCGTCGGCATCGCGGATGTCGGTCTTGCCCATCTCCAGGAACGATCCGCCGCGCGGAAGCATGCGCAGCGATGCGTCGACGAAGTCACCGGACAGCGAGTCCAGCACCACGTCGACGCCGCGGCCGCCGGTGACCCCCAGGAACTTCTGCTCGAAGTCCAGCGTGCGGGAGTCACCGATGTGATCGTCGTCGAAGCCCATGGCGCGCAACGTGTCCCACTTGGGACGGCTCGCGGTGGCGAAGACCTCCAGGCCCCAGTGCCTGGCCAACTGCACGGCGGCCATGCCGACGCCGCCGGTGCCCGCGTGGATCAGCACCGACTGCCCGGGCTGGACGTCGGCCAGCCCGCGCAGTGCGAAGAACGCCGTGGCGAAGCCGACGGTGAAGCCGGCGCCCTGCGCGTAGCCCCAGTCTGCGGGGATGGGAAGCACGACGCGCGCATCGGTGGTGGCGAGGGTGCCGGTGCCCTCGGGGAACAGACCCATCACCCGGTCGCCGGTCGACACCTCGGTCACGCCCGGTCCGACCTCGGTCACGACGCCTGCGGCCTCGATGCCCATCACACCGCCGCCGGGGTAGAGGCCCAGCGCGATCATCACGTCGCGGAAGTTGGCGCCGATGGCCCGCACCGCCACGCGGATGCGACCGGGCGCCAACGGTTCGTCGGCGTCGGGGATCGCCTGCAGCGTCAGGTCGTCGAACGTGCCGGTGGATGCCGTGTCCGCCACGGTGAGCCGCCATGGCGCACCGTCCGAGGGCGGTGCGAGGAGCGATTCGGCGGCGCGACTCGGCAGCACCCGCGCGGTGTGCAACACGCCGTCGCGCACCACCACCTGCGGTTCACCGAGGGCGACCGCGGCCGCCGGATCGAAGTCGGCATCCGTGTCGACGAGGACCACGCGACCGGGGTGTTCGGTTTGGGCGGCCCGCGCGAGGCCCCAGACGGCGGCGCCTGCGAGATCGGTGACGTCCTCGCCGGGAAGCGCGACGGCGCCGCGGGTGGCCACCACCAGGGTCGACGGCGTGGTGGTCTCGGCCGTCTCGGCCAGCCACGACTGGAGCCGCTCGAGGGCGGCGTGCGTGGCGCCATGAACGCCAGACAGGTCGTCCGATTCGGTTGTCGCGGAATGTGATTCGAACACCGCCAGCTCGGCGTCGGTCGCCGGCTGGTCGGCGGCGGGGGTCGCGGGGGACCACGCCACCTCGAACAGCTCCCCGCCTCCGGTGCCGCCGACCGCGGCCGCCAACTGCTGGGCGGTCACCGGTCGGGCCACCATCGCCTCGACGGACAGCACGGGAAGTCCGAGGCCGTCGGCGAGATCGATCGACATCGAGCTGGTGCCGTTCGGGGCGAGCCTGGCCCGCACCGCGGAGGCTCCCGACGCGTGCAGGGACACCTTCTGCCAGGAGAACGGGAGCGCCATCTCGCCGTCGTTGTCGGGCCTGCTCAGCACGACGGCGTGCAGCGCACCGTCGAGCAGGACCGGATGGACGCCGAAACCGTTGGTCTGCAACTCCTGTGGGATCGCCACCTCGGCGAACACCTCGTCGCCGCGGCGCCACATCGCCGTGAGCCCGCGGAACGCCGGGCCGTACTCGTAGCCACGCGCGGACATCTCCGCGTAGGCGTCGGCGACGTCGACCTCGCGCGCGCCGATCGGCGGCCAGATCGACAGGTCGGCGCCAGGCGCGGCCGCCGCGACGGAGAGCTCGCCCTCGGCGTTGAGGATCCATGCGCCCGAATCTCGTTGGGGCCGCGAGAAGATCGACACCACCCGGCCGCCGGCCTCGTCGGCCTGGCTGACCACGACCTGCACGGCGACGCCCTCGGCGGGTAGCACCAGCGGTGCGTGCAGCATCAGCTCGTCGACGCTCGAGCAGCCGACCTCGTCGCCCGCCCTGATGGCGAGTTCGACGAAGCCTGCGCCGGGGAACAGCACGACGCCCGCGACGGCATGGTCGGCGAGCCACGGCTGCGACGACGTCGAGAGCCTGCCCGTCAACACCACGCCACCGGTCTCCGGTGACTCGACGACCGCGCCCAGCAACGCGTGATCGGTGGCACCCAGTCCGAGGCCCGCGGCGTCGGTCGAACCCGAGCCGCCACCCGACAGCCAGAAGCGGCGACGTTGGAACGCATACGTCGGCAGGTCGACGAGGCGGCCGCCGTGGCACGTGGCCTGCCAGTCGACGTCCACACCTGCGACGGACAGCTCGGCGAGCGCCGTCAGCAGTGCGGCGGGCCCGGAGGCGTCCTTCTTGCTGGTCGCCGCCGTCACCGGTTCGGACTCGTGGCACGTCAACGCGATCGAAGCCGCCAGCCCGCCTGCTGGGCCGACCTCGAGGAAGCGCGTGACGCCCACCGACTCCAGATACCTCGCGCTGTCGGCGAACCGGACGGCCTCGAGGATGTGGCGACTCCAGTACGCGGCAGTCGCGAAGTCGTCGCCTGCCAGCTCACCCGTCACGTTGGAGATCACCGGAATGCTGGCCTCGGCCAACGACATTCCGCCCGCGACCGTGCCGAACTCGAGCAGCATCGGCTCCATCAGCGATGAGTGGAAGGCGTGCGACACCGCCAGCTGATGCACCCGGCAGCCGTCGGCCTTCGCCTCCTCGGCGATCGCGAGGACGGCGTCCTCGGGGCCGGAGATGACGACGGAGCCCGGCCCGTTGACGGCCGCGATGCCCACGCCGTCGCGCAGCAGCGGCCGCACCTCGGCCTCGCCCGCCCCCACCGCGACCATGGCGCCGCCCTCGGGGAGGCGCTGCATGAGCCTGCCCCGCGCGGCCACCAACGCCGCGGCGTTCTCCAGCGACAGCACGCCGGAGACGTGGGCCGCCGTCAGCTCGCCGATCGAGTGGCCAAGCACGTAATCCGGTCGCACACCCCAGGATTCGAGCAAGCGGAACAGCGCGACCTCGACGGTGAACAGCGCGGGCTGCGCGAACTCCGTGGAGTCGAGCACCGCGGCATTGCTGCCCCACATCACGTCGCGGATCGGCCGGAGCAGGTGCCGGTCGAGCTCGCGTGTCACGGCGTCGAACGCCTCGGCGAAGACGGGGAACTCGGCGTGCAGGTCACGGCCCATTCCGAGCGCCTGGGCGCCCTGGCCGGGGAAGACGAACGCCGTCTTGCCCCCGCCGGTGGCGCGGCCGCGGACGGTACCCGTTCCCGGTTGGTCGTCGGCCAGCCCCTCGAGCTCGCTCAGCAGCGAGTCCCGGTCGGCGCCGAGCACCACCGCGCGGTGCGCGAACGTCGCACGGCCACCGAGCGTCCACCCGACGTCGACGGGCGCCAGCTCCGGATGGGCGGTGACGTGCTCGGCCACGCGGCGGGCCTGATCGGCAAGGGCCTCGGGGCTCTTCGCGGACAGGGCCCACGGCACCACCGCGGGAGCCGACACCTCGGCGACCGGTGCGACTGCCGGCGCCTCCTCGACGATCACGTGTGCGTTGGTGCCGCTGATCCCGAACGACGAGATGCCCGCCCTGCGGGTGTGCCCGTTGGCAGGCCACGGCCGAGCCTCGGTCAGCAGTGCCACCGAACCCATCGACCAGTCGACGTGCGGGGTGGGCTCGTCGACGTGCAGCGTCGCGGGCAACTGCTCGTGGCGCATGGCCTCGACCATCTTGATGATGCCGGCGACACCCGCGGCGGCCTGGGCGTGGCCCATGTTCGACTTCACCGACCCCAGCCACAGCGGCTGGCTGCGGTCCTGCCCGTAGGTCGCCAGGAGTGCCTGCGCCTCGATCGGGTCGCCGAGCGTGGTGCCGGTGCCGTGTGCCTCGACGGCGTCGACGTCGGCCGCGCCGAGGCCGGCGTTCGCCAGGGCCGCGCGCAGCACCCGTTGCTGCGACGGTCCGTTCGGCGCGGTCAGGCCGTTGGAGGCGCCGTCCTGGTTGATCGCCGAGCCGCGGACCAGTGCCAGCACGCGGTGGCCGTGGCGTTGCGCGTCGGCCAGCCGCTCGACGACGAGAATGCCTCCGCCGTCGGCGAATCCGGTGCCGTCGGCGGCGCCGGCGAAGGACTTGCAGCGGCCGTCCGATGACAGGCCGCGCTGCCTGCTGAACTCGACGAAGATGTCCGGGGTGGCGTTCACGGTGACGCCGCCCGCGAGCGCCAGGTTGCACTCGCCGGTGCGCAGCGCCTGCACCGCCATGTGCAGTGCCACCAGCGACGAGGAGCACGCCGTGTCGATGGACACCGCGGGCCCCTCGAGGCCCAACACGTAGGACACCCGCCCCGACGCCACGCTGGACGCCTGCCCCGTCAGCCGGAAGCCCTCGGCGCCGTCCGCGCCGACGCCGTAGCCCTGGGCGTACACGCCCGCGAAGACGCCGGTGGCGCTGCCGCGCAACGAGGTCGGATCGATGCCGCCGCTCTCGAGCCCCTCCCAGGCGAGTTCGAGGAACAGCCGCTGCTGCGGGTCCATCGCGAGCGCCTCGGTGGGGGACACCCCGAAGAAGCCGGGGTCGAAGTCGGCGGCGTTCGCGAGGAAGCCGCCGGTGCTGGCGTACGACGTGCCCGGCGCGTCGGGGTCGCTGCTGACCAGGCCCGCGAGATCCCAGCCGCGGTCGGTCGGGAAGTCGGTGAGCACGTCGCGGCCCGCAGCGACCATGTCCCACAGAGCTTCCGGGGTATCGACGCCGCCGGGGTAGCGGCACGACATGCCGACGATGGCGATCGGCTCGTCGGCGGCCGCCGTCGCGGAGACGGTCTGCGCGACGTCCTGGGGTGCACCGGCGAGTTCCTGACGGATGTAGCCCGCCAGTGCGAGCGGTGTCGGGTAGTCGAAGATGATGGTCGGGGACAGCGCGAGCCCGGTGGCGGTCTTCAGCCGGTTGCGCAGTTCGACCGCGGTCAGCGAGTCGAAGCCGTGATCGGAGAAGGCGAGTTCGGCCGCGATGGCCTCGGGCTCGGTATTGCCGAGCACGGCTGCCATGTGGGCCCGCAGCAGGTCAAGCACCAGTGCGTCCTGCGCCTGCTCCGAGAGCCCGTGCAACCGCTGTGCCAGAGCTGATTTCGACTTGGCCGCCACCAGCGAGTCGTCGACCCGACGCCGGGCGGACGTGCTGGCCAGCTGCGCGAACATCGGCGGGAGAAGTCCCTCGGCCGAGCGCATCCGCAGGGCCGCACGGTCGATCTTGACAGGGGCCAGCAGTGGTTCGCCGACCACCAGTGCGGAGTCGAACAGCGCCATGGCGTCGTCGGTCGACATGGCGAGGATGCCGTCGCGGCCGAGCCTGGTCAGGTCGGCGTCCGCGAGGTGGCCGGTCATGTCGCTGGCCTGCTCCCACAGACCCCACGCCAGCGAGGTCGCGGGCAGGCCGTGGGCGCGCCGGTGGGCGGCCAGGCCGTCGAGGAAGGTGTTGGCCGCCGAGTAGTTGGCCTGGCCCGCCGAGCCGACCACACCTGCCATGGACGAGAACATCACGAACGCAGCGATATTCGCGTCGCGGCTGAGCTCGTGGAGATTCCACGCGGCGTCGACCTTGGCGCGGAGCACGGGATCGATGCGCTCGGGCGTGAGCGATCCGACGACCGCGTCGTCGAGCACGCCCGCCGCGTGCACGATGCCCGTGAGTGGGTGAGCGGGGTCGAGGGACGCCAGCGCCCCGCGCAGGGCAGGGGCGTCGGCGGCGTCTGCGGCCAGCACCGTCACGTCGGCGCCCGCGGCGGTGAGATCACCGACCAGCTCGGCGACGCCGGGGGCGTCGGGGCCGCGACGCGAGAGCAGTGCAAGGTGCCGGACGCCGTGGTGGGCGACGACGTGGCGGGCCACCGAGGCGCCCGCCATGCCGGTGCCGCCGGTGATGAGAACGGTGCCGCGGGTCCACGCCTGGGGCATCGTCATCACGATCTTGCCGATGTGGCGGGCCTGGCTGAGGTGACGCAGCGCGGCGGGCGCACGGCGAATGTCCCAGGTGGTCACCGGAAGTGGCGTCAGCACGCCCTCCTCGAACATCCTGGTCAGTTCGACGATGTACTCGTGCATCCGCGGGCGGCCGGGTTCGAAGAGGTCGAAGGCGCGGTAGCGCACGCCGGGGTGGGCGGCGGCGACGGTGTCGGCGTCGCGGATGTCGGTCTTGCCCATCTCCAGGAACGATCCGCCGCGTGGCAGCAGCCGCAGTGACGCGTCGACGAACTCGCCTGCCAGCGAGTCGAGCACGACGTCGAAGCCGCGCCCGTCGGTGACGTCGAGGAACTTCTGCTCGAAGTCCAACGTGCGCGAGTCGCCGATGTGGTCGTCGTCGAAGCCCATGGCGCGCAACGTGTCCCACTTCGGCCTGCTGGCCGAGGTGAAGACCTCCATGCCCCAGTGCCTGGCCAGCTGGATGGCGGCCAGGCCGACGCCGCCCGTCGCAGCGTGGATCAGGATCGACTGACCCGGCTGCACGTCGGCCAGTTCGCGGAGGCCGTAGTAGGCGGTGGTGAAGACGACCAGTGTGGCGGCGGCCTCGGCGTCCGTCCACCCGGTCGGGATGGGGGCGATGAGTCGGGCGTCGGCCTGCACGACGGTGCCGGTGCCCTCGGGGAACAGGCCCATCACGCGGTCGCCGACGGCGAAGTCGGTAACGCCCTCGCCGATCTCGACCACCACGCCGGCACCCTCGCTGCCGAGCAGCGCGTCGTGGGTGAACATGCCGAGCGTGATCATCACGTCGCGGAAGTTGGCGGCGACGGCGTTGAGTTCGACGCGGATGTGTGCCGCGCGAAGCGGTTCGTCGGAGTGCGGAACTTCTTGCAGCGCAAGGTTGTCGAAGGTGCCCGCGGTCGTGATGCCGAGCCGCCACGGTTTGCCGCTCGTCGGGGGCTGCAGCACGGAGTCCACGCCGCGGCTACGGACCACCCTGGCGGCGTGGGCCACGCCGTTGCGCAGCACGAGTTGCGGCTCGCCGAGGGCGGGCACGGTGGCGGCGTCGAACGCGCCGACGGCGTCGACCAGCAGCAGGCGGCCGGGGTTCTCGGTCTGTGCGGCGCGGACCAGACCCCACACCGCGGCGCCAGCGAGGTCGGTGACGTCTTCGCCGGGCAGGGCGACCGCACCGTGCGTGACGACGACCAGCGGCGTGGTCGACGGCTCGGCCAGCCACGACTGCACCCGCGCCAGGGCGCGATGCACCGTCGTGCGGATCGCGGTCGGCAGATCGTCGGAACCCGTTGCCACCGGCTCGGATTCGTACACGACGACGTCGGTGGGCGCCGAGGTCGCAGGAGCTGCGACGGTCGACCACTCCACCTCGAAGAGCTCACCGTCGGGGGCGGTGCGGCCCGCGAGGGCGAGCTGCTCCGCGCTGACGGGACGGGTGCTCATGGTGCCCACCGACAGGACCGGCAGACCCAGGCCGTCGGCCAGCTCGATGGACACCGAGTTCGGCCCGACGGGCGCGATCCTCGCGCGAACGGACGACGCGCCCGCGGCGTGCAGCGCGACCTGCTGCCAGGAGAACGGCAGCGCGAGGGCCTGATCGGGCAGCGCCACCGCGATCGCGTGCATCGACGCGTCCAGCAGCACCGGGTGGACGCCGAACTCGCCTGCCGGAACATCCTGCGGCACGGTCACTTCGGCGAATAGCTCCTCGCCGCGGCGCCACATGGCGGTCAGCCCGCGGAAGGCGGGGCCATACTCGTAGCCGCGGGCGGCCAGCGCCTCGTACGCGTCGCTGACGTCCACGGCCACCGCTCCTGCGGGCGGCCACGCCGACAGGTCGGTCGTCGGGGTATTCGCGGACGCGCCGACGACCGCTTCGGCGTGCAGCACCCACGCGGACTCGGCGTCGTCCTGCCGTGAGAACACCGACACCGAGCGCGATCCGGAATCCTCGGCGGCGCCGACGAGAACGCGGATCGGCACGCCGGACGGCGCTACGATCAGCGGCGCCTGCAGCGTCAGCTCCTCGACGACCGGGCAGCCCACCTCGTCGCCCGCCCTGACCACCAGCTCGACGAAGCCGGCTCCCGGGAACAGCACGACGCCCCCGACGGCATGATCGGCGAGCCACGGCTGCGTGGCGACGGCGAGCCTGCCCGTGAGCACCACCTGGCCGGTCTCCGGCACCTCGACGACGGCGCCCAGCAGTGGGTGGGCGGCACCGTTGAGCCCGAAGCCCGACGCGTCCGAGGTGGCCGTGCCGCCGCCAGAGAGCCAGAAGCGCCGTCGCTCGAAGGCATACGTCGGGACGTCGACCAGATGACCGTCGCCGCACACCGCGCGCCAGTCCACGGCCACGCCGGAGGTGAACGCCTGCGACGCGGAGGTCAGGAAGCGGTCCCAGCCGCCCTCGTCGCGGCCGAGCGTCGGCACGACGACCGGCTCGACGCCGCCGTCGGTCGCGTCGCGGACGGTGTCCTCGATGCCCGCGATGAGGGCAGGGTGCGGACTGGCTTCGACGAACGCCCGGTACCCGCGTGCGCTCGCGGAGCGGACGGCCTGATCGAACTGCACGGTCTGCCGGATGTTGCGGTACCAGTAGTCGGCGTCGAGGGTGGCGGTGTCGACCAGATCGCCGGTGACGGTGGAGAAGAACGCGGTGCGGGTGGACTTCGGCTCGATGCCTGCCAACGCTTCCTGCAGGCGGCCGTCGATGGCCTCGACCTGAGCCGAGTGCGACGCGTAATCCACGTCGATGCGACGAACGCGGATCTCCAGCGCCTCGCACTGGCGCATCAACTCCTCCAGCGCCGCGGATTCGCCGGACACCACGACCGCGAGGCGGCCGTTGACCACGGCGACGTCGGCCCGATCGGCGGCAATGTCCAAGCCCGCCAACAACTCTCGGGCTCGGTCGGCGCTGCACGCCAGCGACACCATGCCCGCCGACCCGGACAGCTCGACCAGCAGCTTGCTGCGCAGCGCCACCACGCGCGCGGCGTCGCGCAGGCTCAGGGCGCCCGCCACGTAGGCGGCGGCGATCTCGCCCTGTGAATGACCGATCACGGCATCGGGATTCACGCCGACCGATCGCCACAGCTCGGCGAGCGAGACCATGATGGCGAACAGCGCGGGCTGGACGACGTCGACACGGTCCAGTCCGGGGGCGCCGGGCGCACCGCGGAGCACGTCGAGCAGCGACCAGTCCACGAACTCGGCGAGCGCCTCGGAGCACGCCGTGAGGTGGTCTGCGAAAACCGGTGCGGCGGACATCAATTCGAGGCCCATGCCCAGCCACTGACTGCCCTGGCCGGGAAAGACGAACGCGACCTTGCCGACGGGGGTGGCCGTCCCACGGATGGTGAGCATGGCGTCGGCGTCGGAGGCCAACTCCGAGACCCCGGCGAGCAGCCGGTCGCGGTCGGCGCCGAGCACCACGGCACGGTGTTCGAACGACGACCGGCCCGCCAGCGTCCACGCCACGTCGCGGTCGTCGAGTTCGGGGTGGTGCGCCAGGTGTTCGGCCAGCCGGGCCGCCTGCCCGCGCAGCGCCGTCGCCGACTTGGCCGACAGCACCCACGGCAGCACGGCGGGCGCCGGGACGGGCGCCGCGGCCTGCGGCTCGGTGATGGGCGCGGACTCGACGATGACGTGGGCGTTGGTGCCACTGATGCCGAACGACGAGATGCCCGCGCGGCGCGGGGTCGGCGAGGCGGGCCACGGCTGCGGCTCGGTCAGCAGCGACACGGCGCCCGCGGTCCAGTCGACGTGCGGGCTGGGCGCGTCGACGTGCAGCGTCGCCGGCAGCGACTCGTGGTGCATCGACATGATCATCTTGATCACGCCCGCCACGCCCGCCGCTGCCTGCGTGTGGCCCATGTTCGACTTCACCGAGCCCAGCCACAGCGGCTGCGTCCGGTCCTGCCCGTAGGTGCTGAGCAGGGCCTGCGCCTCGATCGGATCGCCGAGCGGCGTCCCGGTGCCGTGGCCCTCGACGACGTCGACCTGGGCGGTGGACAGGCCGGCGTTGGCCAGGGCCGCGCGCACCACGCGCTGCTGCGACGGGCCGTTGGGCGCCGTCAACCCGTTGGACGCGCCGTCCTGGTTGACCGCGGAGCCGCGCACCACCGCCAGCACGGGGTGGCCGAGCCGCTGCGCGTCGGAGAGGCGCTCGACGACCAGCACACCGCCGCCCTCCGCCCACCCGACGCCGTCGGCCGCGCCCGCATACGGCTTGCAGCGCCCGTCGGTCGCCAGCCCGCGGTGGCGGCTGAACTCCACGAAGATGGTCGGCGTGGCATTGACCGTGACGCCGCCCGCGAGCGCCATGTCGCACTCGCCGAGCCGCAGCGCCTGCACGGCCATGTGCAGTGCCACCAGCGACGACGAGCACGCCGTGTCGATGGACACGGCCGGCCCCTCGAGGCCGAGCACGTAGGCGACGCGGCCCGACGTGACGCTCGACGTCATGCCCGTCAGCCGGTAGCCCTCGATGCTGTCGGCGGACATGCCGTAGCCGCCGGCGATGACACCTGCGAACACGCCCGTCGCGGTACCCCGCAGCGCCGTCGGATCGACGCCTGCGCGCTCCAGCGCCTCCCAGGACAGCTCGAGCAGCATGCGCTGTTGCGGATCCATGGCCAGCGCCTCGCTGGGCGCGATGCCGAAGAAGCCCGCATCGAAGTCGGCCACGTTCTCGACGAAGCCGCCGGAACGGGCGTAGGACTTGCCATGTGCGTCCGGATCGGGGTCGTACAGGTTCGTGACGTCCCAGCCGCGGTCGTCCGGCAGCTCGGACACCACGTCGCGACCCGCGGCCACCATGTCCCACAGTCCCTCGGGGGAGTTGACGCCGCCCGGAAAACGACACGACATGCCGACGACCGCGATCGGTTCTCCCGATCGCTCCAGAAGGGCCTTGTTCTGGCTCTTCAACCGGTCGTTCTGGACGAGCGCCCTGCGGAGCGCCTCCGTGGCATTGGCGAGTTGATCGGCCATACGGTGTGAAACCCCTGTCTGGACCCCTGTGTGTGCAGCGACCCCCAAGTATTCGGTACGACGTGCTCGTTGGATGAGCCTAGAAGCTCACGCTGGTGTCCACGAATGGTGCCAGCCCATTGTGTTCCCCGGATCACACGTCCTGTCACCTACCGGCAGCTGATCTGGCGAATCGCGCGTCGGGCTTTCCAGCGAAGCACCAGGTGCGGTGTGCGAAGCTGACGGCGTGACGGCCGAGAAGGTGCGCGTGGTGGTGGGTGACGACCACCCGCTGTTCCGTGACGGCGTGGTGCGGGCACTGAACGCCAGCGGGTCGATCGACGTGGTGGCCGAGGCCGATGACGGGCTGGCGGCGCTGGCCCTCATCCGCGAGTACGGACCGCAGGTCGCGCTGCTGGACTACCGCATGCCCGGCCTCGACGGCGCCCAGGTGGCGGCCGCGGTCCGGCGCGACGAGCTGGCCACCCGGGTGCTGCTGATCTCGGCGCACGACGAGTCGGCCATCGTGTACAGCGCACTTCAGGAGGGCGCGGCGGGGTTCATCTCGAAGGAGTCCAGCCGCTCCGAGCTGGTCGACGCCGTGCTCAACTGCGCGAAGGGCCGTGACGTCGTGGCGCCCAGCCTGGCGGCGGGACTGGTCGGCGAGATCCAGCGCCGCAACGACTCCGACACCCCGACCTTGAGCGCCAGGGAACGCGAGGTGCTCGGGCACATCGCCGCCGGGCAGACCATCCCCGCGATGGCCAAGCAGATGTTCCTGGCGCCGTCGACGGTGAAGACCCACGTCCAGCGGCTGTACGAGAAGCTCGGGGTCGGTGACCGCGGCGCCGCCGTCGCCGAGGCGATGCGACGCGGGCTCCTGGAGTAGCCGTGGACCGCGTCCACCGGCGGATCATCGACTACTTCGCCGCCGAGCCCGTCCGAGTCTCCGCGCTGCTGCGCCTGCCGCTGATCGCGCTGATGGGCTTCCTGGTGTGGATGTGGGACGTCGACAGCTGGCTGCCCGAGGTCTACACCGCGATCCTCGGCGTCTACGCCGTGGCGGCCATCGGGTGGGCGGTGATGGTGTTCCGCGGCCCCGTGCCGTCATGGGGCGGTTGGGTGTCGACGGGTGTCGACGTGCTGGCGGTCGTGTCGCTGTGCGTGGTGTCGGGCGGCGCGACGGCGGCGCTGCTTCCGGTGTTCTTCCTGCTGCCCCTGTCGGTGGCCTTCGGCGATCGGCCGGTGCTGACGGCGGCGCTGGCCACCAGCACGGCGGTCTGCTACCTGGGCGCGTGGATCGTCTACTCCAAACGCGACGACACCGTGGGTCTGCCCGACGTGGTCTATCTACAGTTCGGCTTCCTGATCTGGTTGGCCGTCGCGTCGACCGCGCTGTGCCTCGTCCTGACGACGCGCGCGGCCCGCGTCGTCGCGCTGCTCGAGGTGCGCAAGCGACTGGTGGCCGAGTCGATGCAGGCCGACGAGCGGACCAACCGCGAACTGGCCGAGCATCTGCACGACGGACCGCTGCAGACGCTGCTCGCCGCGCGGCTCGAACTGGACGAGGTGCGCGAGCGGATGCCCGACCCCGCCCTGGACATGGTCTACGCGGCGCTCAACGACACCGCCGCAGGTCTGCGGTCCACGGTGACGGCGCTGCACCCGCAGGTGCTCGCACAGTTGGGATTGACGCCGGGCGTGCGAGAGCTGGTGCGCCAGTACGAGACTCGCGGTGACTTCACCGTCGACGCCGACCTCGACGACGTCGGCAAGCCCGTGTCGCAGGCGCTGCTGTACCGGGCGGCGCGTGAACTCCTCGCCAACGTGCACAAGCACGCAGGCGCGAGCGCGGTCAGCGTCCGGCTGTACCGCGAGGCAGACCGCGTGGTGCTGACCGTCGGCGATGACGGGGCGGGTTTCGAACCGTCGATCGTCGACCAGCGGGTCGCGGAGGGGCACATCGGGCTGGCATCGCTGCAGGCCCGCTTCGATGCGATGGGCGGCGCGATGACGATCGACTCGACCGTCGGCCACGGCACGCTGGTGACGGTGACCTCGCCCCCGGAGTAGCTCGACTCTGCGTTGATGGCGGCGATCGCCGGGGCGCACTCGCACTTCTGCGCCATGGATGCAGAGTGGGCGATGGTTTCTACTCGGCGTACTGGCGGTGCTGGCGGTGCCAGCGAGCGCCGGGTTGCACCAGCACCGGCGGCGTGGCCCTGGTGCTCGGCGAGTAGAAGTTGCCGTGGTCGTTCGACGAGATCGACGGGGCGGCGCCTGCGATGGTGGCCGAGCCGAGGATCGCGCCACCGCCGATGGCGGCCGCGGCGAGGGGGAGGGCGAGGTAGCGGGCCAGGTTCTTGGCGATCGAGTTCGTCATGGGACAACTCTGTCGCGAACCGGCCGCGACGTCTGTCGGGCATCCGGCGGTGCCACGGGATGAAACGCGTGTCCCCCGAATGGTGGAACACGCGCGCGGTGCTAGGAACTCAGGCTGCGGGCGATCACCAGACGCTGAATCTGGTTGGTGCCCTCGAAGATCTGCGTGATCTTCGCCTCGCGCATGTAGCGCTCGACGCGGTAGTCGCGGGTGTATCCGGCGCCGCCGAACACCTGCACCGCGTCGGTGGTGACCTTCATCGCCGCGTCGGTGGCCACCATCTTGGCGACGCTGGCCTGCGTCGAGTACGGCCTGCCGAGATCGCGGCGACGCGCGGCATCCAGGTAGGTGGCCCTGGCGCTCCCGACCGCGGCGGCCATGTCCGCCAACAGGAAGCCGAGCCCCTGATGGTCGATGATCTTGCGGCCGAACGTCGTTCGCTCTCCTGCGTAGCGGCAGGCGTCGTCGAGCGCCGCCTGCGCGATGCCCGTCGCGACGGCGGCGATGCCCAACCGTCCGGAATCCAGCGCGCTGAAGGCGATCTGGAGACCCTGGCCGTCGGCGCCGATGCGCCGGTCGGCATCGATGCGGGCATTGTCGTAGAACGCCGACGTCGTCGGCACGGCCGAGAGGCCCATCTTCTCCTCGGGCTTGCCGAACGTCAGCCCGTCGAGGTCCCCTGGCACCAGGAAGCACGAGATCGACTTCTCGCCCGTCCGCGCGAACAGTGTGTAGAAGTCCGCGATGCCCCCGTGGGTGATCCACGCCTTCGACCCGTTGAGGACGTATCCGTCTCCGTCGGGCACCGCCGCGCAACGCAGGGCCGCGGCGTCCGAACCCGCCTGGGGCTCTGACAGGCTGTAGGCGCCGATCTGATTGCCGGACAACATGTCCGGCAGCCAGCGCTGCTTCTGCTCCTCGGTGCCGAACGCGAGCAGTGCGTGCGACGACAGGCTGTGCACGCTGACGGCGACGGCGACGGCCGCCCAGCGCGCCGCGATCTCCTCGAGCACCTGCAGGTAGACCTCGTAGGGTTGCCCACCGCCGCCCCATTCCTCCGGCTGCGGCAGGCTCAGCAGGCCCGCGGCGCCGAGTTGGGCGAACACCCCGTCGGGATAGGCCTCGGTGCGCTCGTGCTCGTCGACGATCGGTTCGAGCAGTTTGTCGGCGACGTCGCGGGTCAACGCGATGAGTTCGCCAGCCTCGTCGGAGGGCAGGAGGCGGTCGACCGGCATGCGCGTGTCTCCTAGTGTCCCGCAGCGACTTCCGACAGTGCCGCGTTGATGGCATCGACGCGGTCCTTGGCGTCCCCGAACAGCATCTGGGTGTTCTCGCGGAAGAACAGCGGGTTCTGCACGCCCGCGTAACCCGAGGCCATGGAGCGCTTGAAGACGATGACGTTGTCGGCGTTCCACACCGTCAGCACGGGCATGCCCGCGATGGGGCTGGAGGGATCCTCGGAGGCGGCCGGGTTGACGGTGTCGTTGGCACCGATGACCAGGACGACCGAGGTGCCGTCGAAGTCGTCGTTGATCTCGTCCATCTCCAGCACGATGTCGTAGGGCACCTTGGCCTCGGCCAGCAGCACGTTCATGTGGCCCGGGAGGCGACCCGCGACGGGGTGGATGCCGAAGCGGACGTTGACGCCGCGCTCGCGCAACTTGCGGGTCAGATCGGCGACGCCGTACTGGGCCTGGGCGACGGCCATGCCGTAGCCGGGCGTGATGATCACCGAGCTGGCCGAGCTGAGCAGCTCGGCGGCGCCGTCGGCGGTGATCTCGCGGTGCTCGCCGTAGTCAACGGAGTCCCCGCCCGAGGCGCTTTCCATGCCGAAACCGCCTGCGATGACCGAGATGAACGAGCGGTTCATCGCCTTGCACATGATGTAGGACAGGTAGGCACCGGAGGAGCCGACGAGGGCGCCGGTGACGATGAGCAGGTCGTTGGACAGCAGGAACCCGGACGCCGCGGCCGCCCAGCCCGAGTAGCTGTTGAGCATCGACACCACGACGGGCATGTCGCCGCCGCCGATCGAGGCCACCAGGTGCCACCCCAGCAGCAGCGCGAGCACCGTGACGGCGATCAGCAGCCACAGCTGCGGAGTGATGACGAACCACACCGTCAGTACGACGAACAGCACCAGCGCGCCGAGGTTCAGGAAGTTCTTGCCCGGCAGCATCATCGGGGCCGACTTGATGCGCGCCGACAGCTTGAGGTTGGCCACGATCGACCCGGTGAACGTCACCGCGCCGATGAACACGCCGATGAACACCTCGGCGGAGTGGATCCCACCGAGATCCTGACTGCGCAGCAGCGCGGCCTCGGCACCGGCAGGGTCGCCCTCGACGAGCAGATAGCCGTTCCAACCGACCAGGACGGCGGCCAGGCCGACGAACGAGTGCAGCAGCGCGATCAGCTCGGGCATGCCCGTCATCTCGACGACGCGGGCGCGCCACAGACCGATCGCGGCGCCGATCGCCATGGCGCCGACCAGCAGGCCGAGGCCCAGCGGTTCGATGTGACGGGACACCGCCAGCGCGATGGTGGCGATGAGCGCCACCGCCATGCCCGCCATACCGAAGGTGTTGCCCGACCGCGACGTCTCGTGCTTGGACAGCCCGGCCAGCGCCAGGATGAACAGCAGGGCCGCGACGATGTAGGCCGCAGTGGCAGTGGTTTCTGTGTTTATCAGGTGAGACACGGTCTTAGCTCCTCGAGAACATGGCGAGCATGCGACGCGTCACCGCGAAGCCACCGAAGACGTTGATGCTGGCGAGCAGGATCGCGACCGCGGCCAGCGTGGTGATCACGGCGTCGCCGTGACCGATCTGCAGCAGTGCGCCGACGACGATGATGCCGGAGATGGCATTGGTCACCGACATCAGCGGGGTGTGCAGCGCGTGGTGCACGTGGCCGATCACGTAGTAGCCGATCACGATCGCCAGCGCGAAGACCGTCAGGTGCACCTGAAGGGCGGCCGGGGACAGCGCGATCAACGCGAACACCACGGCGGCCGCGACGAACGTGATGCCGAGCCTGCGCTGTGGCGACATCGGCTGCTTGGCCGGCTTCGGCTCGACCGGGGCGGCAGCGGCGGCCGCGGGCGCCGCCGACACCTGGACCGGGGGCGGAGGCCACGTCGTCTCGCCGTCGCGGACGACGGTCACCGAGCGCTGCACGACGTCGTCGAAATCGAGCGTGAGCTGCCCGTCCTTCTCCGGCGTGAGCAGCTTGAGCAGGTTCACCAGGTTGGTGCCGTAGAGCTGCGAGGCGGTGGCGGGCAGGCGACCGGCAAGATCGGTGTAGCCGATGATCGTGACGCCGTTGGCGGTGACGACGGCCTGGTCCTTGACCGTGCCCTCGACGTTGCCGCCGTTGGCCGCGGCCATGTCGACGATGACGCTGCCCGGCCGCATCGAGGCGACCATGTCCGCGGTGATGATCCGCGGCGCCGGACGGCCAGGAATCAGCGCGGTGGTGATGATGATGTCGACGTCCTGGGCCAGCTCGGCGTACAGCGCCGCTTCGCGGGCCTTGTAGTCGTCGCCCATCTCCTTGGCGTAGCCGGTGGCCGACACCTCGGCGGCGGCCGGGTCGACGGACACGTACTCCCCGCCCAGCGACTTGACCTGGTCGGCGACCTCGGGCCGCGGGTCGGTGGCCCGCACGACGGCGCCCATGCTGCCCGCCGCGCCGATCGCCGCCAGCCCGGCCACGCCGGCACCGACCACCAGCACCTTGGCCGGGGGCACCTTGCCCGCCGCGGTGACCTGACCGGTGAAGAACCGGCCGAAGGCGTGCGCGGCCTCGACCACGGCGCGGTAGCCGGCGATGTTGGCCATCGACGACAGCACGTCCAGCGACTGGGCCCGGGAGATGCGGGGTACCGCGTCCATCGCCAATACGGTGATGGGGCGGGCCGACAGCTTCTCGACGAGTTCGGGGTTCAGGGCTGGCGAGATCAGGGAGACCAGGGTTGCGCCGTCCTTGAGGGCGGCGATCTCGGCGTCCGACGGCGCGTTGACCTTCAGGACGATGTCGGAGGTCCAGGGGTCGCCGACCTCGGCGCCCGCGTCGACGTAGGCGCCGTCGGCGAAACTCGACGCCGCTCCGGCGCCGGACTCGACGACCACGGAGTAGCCCAGTTTGGTGAGTTGCCCGACGGTCTGCGGCGTGGCTGCCACCCGCGTCTCACCCGCGTGAGACTCGCGCGGTATCCCGATAATCATGCGAAGAGTCTCGCATTAGCTCCCTGGGCACGTGCGTGCCCCTCCTGGCCGTAAGCGGTGTGCTTACCCGCTGCTCAAGCGATTTCGGCGCGTAGACCCGCGTTGACCGCGGATCTGCCCGCCGAAACCGTCGTGGGGTGCGGAATCACGCGGTGATCTGCGTGACGTACTTCGGGCAGTAGGCGTAGGTGGACTCGACGACGAAGACCGCCGCCTGGTGCGCGCTGAGGTCGGTGTCGCTCATGATCTCCGTGCCGACGTCCGTGCCGCTCTTGCCGCTGGCGAGGTAGCTGCAGACCTGCTGGCCCGCCTGGATGGCGCCCTTGGCCGAGTCGAAGGTGATGCCCTCGGCGGAGATGTTGGTCAGGAAGTCCGAATCGGACGACGAGGCGGACGCGGTGGCCGCGCCAGCGAAGGCGGCGAGCCCGAACGCGCCTGCGGCGACGGCGGTGGTGGCGTACGTGGCGATGCGGGTGCTGAACATGGGGGTCTCCTCGGCGCCGGTGGATGTCGCGTCGTGCGATGTGCGAACAGCATCCGAGGACGGTCTTGGCGGATTCTCAATGGATTCTTGGCGGGCGCACTACAGCCAGTCACGCTTGCGGAACATCACGTACAGCCACGCCACCATCACGACGATCACGACCGAGCTGACGATGAAACCCGTGACCGTGTTGATGCCCGGGTAGGTGACGTTCTGACCGTAGAAGCCCGTCACCGCGGTGGGCACGGCGATGATGGCCGCCCAGCCGGTGAGCTTCTTCATCACGGTGTTCAATCGGGCGTCCTGCAGCGACAGGTTGGTCTCGAAGACCGTGGTCACCATGTCGCGCAGCGACTCCGTCCACTCCGAGGCCCGCAGCACGTGGTCGTACAGATCGGAGTAGAGGGGGTCGAGTTCGGGTGAGGTCTTCGCGTCGAGGCGACGGTGCATGATCGCGTTGACGACCTCGCGCATCGGCAGCACGACGCGGCGCAGCTCGACCAGGTCCTTGCGGTAGCGGAAGGTGCGCCGCTGCAGCCCGCGTCTGGGGCCGCCGTCGTCGAACAGTTCGTCCTCGAGGGACTCGATTCCGTCGTCGAGCGCCTGCACGGCCTCGAAGTGTCCGTCGACGACGACGTCGAGCAGCCCATGCACCAGTGCGCCGACGCCGTACTGCTGGCCGCCCAACTCGTCGAACCGTTGCGAGACTTCGTCGATGGCGAAGTCGGGGTCGTCGCCTGCCAACGGTGGCAGCCGTACGGTGATGAGCCCGCGTGGCAGGACGAACGCCGAGATGCGGTGCTTGACGATCGCGGAACTGGTGTCGTCACTCGGCGTCAGCGTCTGGATCGCGTACACCGTGAAGAACGTGTGCGTCCGGTACACGGTGGCCTTGGTGCGCTCCTTCGGCGCGGTGGCGTCCTCGACGGCCCATACGTTGAGGCCGAGTTCGCCCGCGAGCGCCGTGAGCGCGTCGTGGTCGGGGTCGTAGATGTCCGCCCACACCAGGAGGTCGTCTGACTCGAGGCAATCCGAGATTGCCGAGAATGTGAACTCGTCGACC
>JAESGJ010000289.1_pt1 | contig 43771 bp, 37 predicted proteins | sample 9266241 | NCBI WGS metagenome assembly JAESGJ01 (sample SAMN14514841, study PRJNA621669) | algae metagenome | isolation source: Brasilonema octagenarum HA4186-MV1 and co-occurring heterotrophs from wet... | place: USA: Manoa Valley, Hawaii | collected 2009-07-20
CATCACTCCAGCAACGAATTCACGTAGCGAACAGAACGAAGCCAAGATCATGGCTGTGCCTGCAATGCAAAAAATGGCAAGCGACTCTGCAACACTGAGCATGAGTGCGCCCGACCACTCGGTCGTCGTTACGAAGTACGCCACCAAAACCACTATTGGAAATGACATCCGCACCGACCGTACCCCGGAAGTCGAACGACTCGCCAAATGGACGGAAAAGAGAAAGAGTGGCAGTAAGAAAGGGAGCAGTCGAAGAAAAAACAGTGCCCGCGGCCGAATCGTTATAACTACCGCAAGTGCAACGACCATAACTACATTGCGGGAGTTGTCAAAGCCCCGCGCTTGCGGCACCGCGCCCCCGCCCGCAAATTCCTGTACCGAGCGCCACCGGTCTCCAGATCCACCGACCTCGGCGCCGTCGAATCCGTTTGCAGCATCAACCGACGACTTGCGGTGTTTGCCGACTCCGGACGATCCGTCGTAATCGTCGACCGATTGATGCCGACGGACGATCCCTTCCAAACCTTCCCCCATCAACTGAGCTTAACCGCTAGACGGCCGCGCGAACTGATGAGGTGACGAACTCGCCTCTGCACGGGACAGGATCCCAGCCGGAAGAGCGATCTGGCCTCGGCACCGGAATCGTACAAACGGTCAGCGAAGAACCGTAGATTTGCCCGTGCTGATACTGCGGCGAATCGTATAAGCCGCAGCTAGGCGGGCGGCCGGGGGCGCACCACAGCACCGATCCGCACCTCGCGACGGAACCCTGGGTTGTATCAGCCGACCACGCTTGAGGTATCTTTGCCGCGGGGGTCTCGGGGCGTGTTAGCCATCAGGACATCGAACGAAGCTCAGTTCGCAAAGTTTGCTGTCGAAGCAAAACGGTGAGCACGATGAGATCACCAACGGTAGACTCGGCAGGTCGCGCCAACATCAGCCGTGGCTCTACGGGGGAAGATTGCTGCGAACGGGGGGAAGAAATGACGGTTCACGGCTACGTGCGGCTCTTGCGTGCCCGCTGGCTGGTTATTTGCGTCACGATTGCGATCAGCGTTCTAGCTGCCTTCGCAATCAATTTTCTCACGACGCCACAATTCGAGGCAGCGACTCGTCTTTTCGTCTCAACGACTTCTGGTCCGACGGCAAACGACATATATTTAGGCAATGAGTCTTCCCAGCAACGAGTAATTTCGTACGCCGACCTCCTCATGGGCGTCACCCTTGCGCAACGCACCATTGACAAGCTGCAACTCAACATGACCGCAGAAGACCTTCAGCGGAACGTCAAGGCGAGCGCGAAGGCTGAAACAGTCCTCATCGACGTGACCGTCCGCGATACGTCGGCAACTCGCGCGCGTGATATCGCAAACGCTCTATCCGACGAATTTGTCGGCATGGTCAGCGAGTTGGAGACGCCCCCAGGTGGCAGTGCGCCGGACGCACGTGTGACGGTCGAGCAACGAGCATCAACTCCGCAGGCGCCCGTTGTGCCGGACAAGACTCGAAACCTAGCGATCGGGGCCCTGCTTGGCGTTGTGCTGGGTATCGGCATCGCGCTTGCCCGCCATCTTCTCGACAACAGCGTCAAGGATCAGCAGACCCTTGAGAAGATCACCGACGTCGGAGTCGTTGGAAACATCCCGCTCACCAAAGAGAGACGTAAGCAAGCGGGGATATCCTTCGATACCGACAACTCACCCAGCGCCGAAGCGTTTCGCAAGCTTCGCACCAACCTTCGCTTCCTCGCAGTAGACAATCCCCCGCGCGTCATCCTCATCACCAGTTCTGTGCCGAATGAGGGCAAGTCAATTACAGCGCTGAACATCGCAATGGCGCTGGCGGAGGCGGAGCACCAAGTGGTGCTCATCGACGGTGACATGCGCCGACCAATGCTTGACAAGCTCTTAGGCCTAGTTGGAACCGTCGGTTTCAGCACCGTCTTGAGTGGCCAGATCCCGTTGGCAGAAGCAATTCAAAAGACGAGCGTTCCGAACCTGAGCGTCCTTACTTCGGGCGCCATTCCCCCCAACCCCAGTGAACTGCTTGGATCCCAAGCAGCACAAAGGGTCTTGAGCGATCTGCGAAATCGATACAGCTACGTCATCATAGATTCGTCGCCAGTTCTTGCTGTCACCGATGCGGCCATTCTCGCGGCAGCTGCAGACGGCGTGCTGATCATGGCTAGATACGGCGAGACAAAGCGTGACCAGCTTGCATACGCTGTGCGAAGCCTCGGCGATGTCGGTGCGAAGCTGTTGGGCGCGGTGCTCACAATGACGCCTACCCGCAAAAATGGGTCCTACAGCCAGAGCTACTACGGTTACTACGGAGTGCAACACAACCCCTCGACAGCACCGGCTGCGACACCGCGCGAAGGCAGCACCGGCCGACGCCGGCGAGCAGATACGACGCCGTAATACCCCAGACCCTCAAAGACGATCAGGAAGGTCGTCCTGACCATCGAGCGCTGGAAAAGTACGCCTTTGGTCGCGCGGATGCTAACCACTGAGACTGCTGCACTCGAAGGAGGTTTCTAGTGCACATCCTATTCATCTGCACGGGAAACATCTGTCGGTCACCAGTCGCCGAACGACTGGCAACCGATTACGCCGTCAGATTTGCAGGCTCTGGGTTCCGCGCGACTAGCGCAGGCACGCGTGCACTAGCGGGACAACCCATTCACCCGGACGCTGCGCGAGCTCTTAAAGCGCTGGGCGGCAACGCGTTTGACCACAGAGCTCGCCAAGTCACGGGCCCACTCTTATCTACCGCCGACCTCATTCTGACGATGACGGTCGCTCATCGTGCTGCTGTTCTTGAACTCGCACCACGACAACTCAGTCGGACATTTACACTGCATGAGGCGGCGCAGCTCACATCGGAACACGATTTGCGCGAACTCGCTGACCTCGCGGCGGGTCGGCCACGGATACGGCGGCATGAGCTAGCTGACGTACCGGACCCCATGGGCCAAGCTGCGGGATTCCATGCTGAAGTTGCCGGTGAGATCTCGAGACTACTGACACCGATTCTCGACTTCTGCAGATCTCTCAACGACGAGGGCCGGACGGAATGACAGTTACGCCGCAGCAAGTTACAACGACCCAACACAGTTCAAATACGAGTCGCAAGCTCACGTCCAGGCCTTACGACGATCTCTGGGCGCCTTGGTTGTGTGACCGCGCAACACACAGACTCTCATGGTTGAGGACGGGTCAAGACGTCGGCCCTAAGTGTATGCCTGGGCGCACTCAACTCCGGGGGCATCCGTCGTCACATGGCCGCTCCGATCTTTCGACAGCAAGGCCGCTCCGTTTCAAGGAAGTTCATCGATGACCGCGCTCGAACCCCGTCCGCCCCTGAGTCAATCGGACGACAGTCCCACAAATATCAGCGTCGTCGTTCCGACGCGAAATCGACCCGAAAGCGTCACACGAGCTGTCAGGAGCGTGCTTGCTCAATCCTTGCCCCCGTCCGAGGTCGTTGTCGTAGTCGACGGCCCCGACCCAGCGACAGTCCAAGCCCTTGAAGACATCCGCGACCCGCGAGTGGTGGTTATTGCGTTGGACGACAACGGCGGACCAGCGCGAGCACGAAACATAGGAGTGCGGAGGAGCACGGGAGACTGGGTGGCGTTCTTGGACGATGACGACGAATGGCTGCCCGGCAAACTTCGAGCTCAGGCCTGTGCATTATCGTCTTCCTCGGATGCAGATCACATCGTATTAGCCACCGGGGTCGACTGGCGAGGCGATTCAACTTCCGACTCTTGGCCACTCCGATCTCCATCTCCAAATGAACCCGTCACGGACTACCTCTTCATACGTCGCCGACCGGGTGAAAGCTTGTTGCATACGTCAACGATCCTCTTGAGACGAGAGTTTGCGCTTGCGTGCCCATTTCCTGAGCACCTTCGTATTCACGAAGACTACGACTGGTTTATGAATCTAGAGAAAGCAGGTGCTCACTTCTCCATTGTGCCTGCCCCACTTGTGATCTATAACGCACCATCTGCACGGACGTCACTCAGCGCGAACGCGCAGTGGGCAACATCTCTGGCGTGGGCACTTAGCCGAAGGAACGATATGTCGCATCGCGCCTTTAGTGACTTCTGCCTTACGTCGGTAGCGAGACTCGCACGGTCCACCGGTGGTTTTCGTGCTCTACTGGCCGTTTTCATTGTCGCTTCCACAGGCAGACTCACTTCGTTCTCCGTCGCCAGATTTCTCGCCATCTGTTTTCTGACTCCCGCGACGCGGCGATTGATCGACGTCAAAGCCCGACCGAGACGCCTGAATGCAATCTAGCAACAACCCGATGATCCACAGGCCACCGCCGTGCGTCAGCCGCTGGGAGAACGAGTCAATCGCAATGGAACCCGAGGGCCTACTGATAGGAGATCGATTGAACCAAAGCCTAAGAGCACCAAAGTGATCCAACATTCGAACTATGGATCGGGACTTTGGGTCAGCGACGCTTGAACCCGGAGTCTTCGGGACAGAAAGCTGCGGTGCTGCCAAGTCTGCCCTATCCCTAACTGTTCCCGGCCATACGTTACTTCCAACGCCATAAGGGTGCGTCACATGTCGACGGATACGACCGCTTCTCGATTCCGCAACGATGTTCAGGGCCTTCGCGCGATCGCGGTGCTTGCTGTCGTCTTATACCACGCCTCCGTTCCGTTCGTCCCCGGCGGGTACGTCGGGGTCGACATCTTCTTCGTCATCTCGGGCTTCCTCATCACGTCTCACTTGCTGGCCAGCGCGGAACGCGAAGATGGAATCAAGTTCTCTGACTTCTACGCCCGTCGAGCTCGACGGATCCTGCCGGCATCCTTCGTAGTACTGCTTCTTTCCGTCCTCGCGGCGCTGGTATGGCTCCCACCTCTGCAACTTCACCACGCCATGCAGGACGCGATCGCGACTGCGCTCTACGTGCCGAACTATCTCTTCGCGGCTCAAGGTACTAACTACCTTTCCGAGTACACTCCTTCTCTCTTTCAGCATTACTGGTCGCTTGGCGTCGAAGAGCAGTTCTACCTCATCTGGCCAGCTCTGATTGTCGTCGGCCTCAGCACGCTCAAATCGCAGAGAAGGCTGTTCTGGCTGATCGGGTGTCTTGTGATTTTGTCTTTCACGTTGTGCGTACTCGCCGGGTATCGGGCGCCGTCCTGGTCTTTCTTCTCTCTGCCGACACGGGCATGGGAGTTGGGCATCGGCGGCCTCGTGGGGTTCAGCCTATTCAAGAGAAGCGCTGTGCTGACGCCGACTCTGGCGGCGATCGGCGGATGGTTGGGTCTGGGCGGAATCTTGTTGAGTATCTTCGCGTTTACCAGCGATACGTTCTTTCCAGGGTATCTGGCCGCGCTCCCGACGCTATCGGTCGGACTCGTCATCCTCAGTGGTGCCACGCCGTCCCGCTACGGCCCGACGGCCTTGCTCAGCGTGAAGCCACTCGTGTTCATTGGATTAATCTCATACTCGCTCTACCTTGTGCACTGGCCGGCGCTTGTAATCCCTCAGGCGGCGGTCGGATACTTTCAGACGCTACCGCTCTATATATCCGTTGGCATTGCGGGACTTTGCGTCCCTCTCGCGTGGTTGCTCTATCGTTTCGTGGAATCCCCGATGCGCGCCACCCAACGACTCATCACGGCGCGACCGCAACGTTCGCTCATCCTCGCCGCATTGGCATCACTCGTGGCCGTATGTGTCGCCGCGGCGGGAACGCTCATCGCCGACTCACGACCACTCTCCTCATCACGGGCGGTCGGCCCAACCGTCATTTCTACTCCACCAGACTTCACACTTTTCGTACCAAGCGATCTCGAGCCGAGTCTTGCAACAGCCGCTGACGACAATCCGGCGATTTTTTCGAACGGTTGCCAACTCAGCTTTACACAAACTGACCCGACGGGATGCATGTTCGGAGCTGAGGGCAAGCCCGTGATTGCGCTATTTGGAGACTCTCACGCTGCGCAATGGTTCCCTGCCCTGTACGAATTCGCTACGCACAACGGGTACCAACTCGAGGTCCATACCAAGAACTCGTGCCCGTCGGCCGAGGTTCCAACTTTGCGAGCTGGTGCCCCGTACCGAGCCTGCGACGTATGGCGGGAAGGAGTGATCACCAAGATGAAGAAGTCACCTCCCGCGATCGTGATTCTGGCCAACTACGGGGCCAACATCGTCACCGCCAACAGTGACTTTGGTGAGCAGTGGGCCAAGGGCGTTAACAAAACGATCGTTGAACTAGCCGATACCGCTCCGGTAGCGGTAATTGCGGATACCCCAGATCTCAAACAGACCCCGTCAATCTGCCTTTCTGCACATCTCACGTCGTCGATGGACTGTTCGCGCACTCGGAGCTTCGCGCTCGCTTCACCGACTCGCGAGGCCGAGCGCATAGCCGTCGCGAAGGCCGGTGCGTACGGAATCGATCTCACCGAGTACCTGTGCAATGCCACTACTTGCGCTCCGATCATTGGCCGTACCTTGATCTACCGGGACGCCCAGCACCTGACCGCAACATTCAGCCGGGAGCTCGGCCCAGTGCTTGGCGAGAAGCTCCGGCCCCTTCTCGCAGCTTCACAGGCTGCCGCGCGGGCAGGCAACTAGCAAACAGCACCAAGACATCAAGCGTGGGACGCCGCCCTCGCAGGCGTTAGAACTGAACTGCAACGACGGTGCGGGTATGAGCCCACTTCGTCGGTCTCGCCGGCAATCGCGCCACCGCTGGACTCCATTCGGACGTTGTGAGACCCTGATTCAAGTTCGCTACCTGGGGGGGCCGTGGGTTCGGCAGAGCGTATGAACGATGGCATCGAGACGATCGCGGATCGGTCACGACCGCCTCAGTCAGTCAGTACCTGTCGGTCGACGACTTCACACATCAGTTCACTCGGCGTTCGCGTCACTTTCGGCCAAAGCCGGTCACGATCGTCGACGATGCACCGGCTGCCCAAGAACTGCTAACCCCATTTGGAGATCGTGAGCAGCGCGGTAGAGACCCAGGAACAGATCCGTGATTTGCGACTCAGCACACCTTCATACAGAGGAAACAACGTTGCAGGCCAGGGAGAATTCACTTCTTCTGGTGACGCATGTCGCCGTGCGACGCGGCGCGTTCGGACTTCAAATCGACGACCAGACTGCTGCAGGCATAGCGCAGTGGTGCCGATACTTCGATCGAGTGACCTATTTCGGAATACTCCAGGACTCCGAAGACAACAGCTCAAGTTCGACGGTGTGGGTCGACCTCGCTGATGTCGACGGCGCTGACCGATGCGAGCTGCGCGCACTTCCACGCGGGTACCGCTTAGGCCAAATGTTGCGCCAGAGTCATCGAGTTCACAAGCTCCTCAAGAATGCAGTCGCAACGCACGCACACTTGTGCTTCACGATTGGAGGACTCGTCGGCGATTGGCCTGCCATCGCTGCATTCGAGGCTAGAGCGCAGAGACGAAAGTATGCAGCCTGGATTGACCGGGTCGAACCGTCGATCATCCGCAATAGGTTGCAGGGTGGGCCAGTCCTGAAACGAGCGGCAGCGGCAATCATGTTGCCGATCATGGAAAAGTACACGATACGCATATTGAGCCGCAGCACTGTCGCGCTACTTCAGGGCCGGGATACGTTCGACCACTACGCCAGTTGGGCACCAAACCCTCACTGCACCTACGACACGCATACCCACGTACGTGATGAGATCTCGGGGGATGCGCTTGCCCGAAAGCAGGCGTGTATCGAGTCGGGAGAGCCATTGAAGATCATCTATGTCGGCCGCGCCGCTCCAATGAAGGGACCGCTCGACTGGATAGCAGTAATGGACAAGTTACATCACATGAAGGTCCCTTTCCGCGCAACCTGGATCGGCGACGGAGCGGCACTGGGCCAAATGCGGGCTCGTATCGATGAGCTAGGGCTGATGCATGTCATCGACCTTGCGGGATTCGAGGGCGATCGCGACAAATTGCTAGGCGCCATGCGGGGAAGCGATCTGCTTGTGTTTTGTCACAAGACCCCAGAGTCGCCACGTTGTCTCGTCGAAGCGCTTGTCTCCGGTTGTGCGCTAGCCGGTTACGAGTCGGCGTATCCCAAAGGTCTGGTCGAAGATAGAGGTGGTGCGGTATTCGCAACTCAAGACGATATCGTTTCGTTGGCAGGACACATCGGCAATTTGCATCGTGATCGCGGCGCCCTCGCTGGCCTCGTCTCAAATGCTGCCGCCAGCGGCCGATTGTATAACGAAGACGCCGTCTATGCTCATCGGGCAAAGTTGATGCAACTTGCCTAACGAGCGGCCTATCGATCTCCGTAGTAAGCGGACAGTGTGACGGACTTCTCGGAAGAATCTCTCGACGACCAACGACCATTTGGCGACGAAGACCTCGCCAGTACGGTTTCCCGCGCCGACAGAGGCGCCCCCATCGCCTTTCATCGTGTCGTTGAGTTGACGCTATACAGCGTCGCTCCGGTCGCAACGCTCGCCACTGCGCCCATTCTCGCTCATGGTTTGGGACCAGTGGGTCGTGGTCAGTACGGAGTGGCGCTGTCGGTCGCGACGCTTGTTGCGACGCTTGGTAGTTGGGGCCAATCAGAGATCTTCCTAAGCCGGTCGAGATTGGGCACGGAGCACTACCGCATGCATTCCCGGATTTCATGGGTCGGCGGATTTGCGGCAAGTATTGTATGTGCGCTCATAATGCTGATGCTTGATCTTCCGTGGTCCGTGACCCTTGCAACAATTGTTTGGATTCCGGTACTGACGCAGACCGGGCTGTGGCGCTCAGTTTCGATTGCCCGGAATCGCCTGAAGGAGCCCGCACTGGATAGCGCGCTCGGGCCGCTGCTGAGACTGAGCGCACTCGCGACGCTGGCGGCGCTCAGTCTCCTCACCGTGGAGTCCGCCCTCTTCGTATTTCAGGGAGCATTGGTAATCGGGTCCCTCTTAACGGTCGGGCTTGCGAGTTGGCGTTCAGGATTGCGGAGGCTGCGGCGGGCAGCCGGAGCAATTCCGTTGTTGCGCAGCGGTACTGGCATAATTGCGTTCAACCTGCTGCATGCCGTGACGCTGCGCGCAGATCTGATCGTCCTACAGTTGGTCGCCTCACCTACAGAAGTAGGTCTCTACGCCGCTCCTGCTGGACTCACGACCGCGGCACTGGCGTTGTCAACCGCCTATAGACCGCGCGTGCAGGCAGCAGCATTCTCGCCGTCGCCGATGCGAGGAATACTGCGCAATTGTCTCCAGGTTGTCGCATTGGGTTCGGTCGGCACAGTTGCACTCTGGCTTGCGGCACCAATGGTGGTATCTGTCATCTTCGGGTCAAGCTTTCAAGGTGCGGAACCCATCATGAGAATCTTGGTGATCGCGATCGTTCCGTTGTTGATGGTCGACCTTGTCTTCGCCGCTTTGATCGTGCTTGGTCGCCAACAAGATCTGCTGGTGGTCGCGGGCGGGAGTGCCCTGCTAAACGTAGTAGCGCTCTGCGTACTCTGTCCGCTTTGGGGTGCATACGGAGCCGCCTTGGCGACCGTCATAAGCTATAGCCTCGCAACGGCATTGGGCTTTGCGATCTTGGCCCGCGCTACTCGTGTCGCAGCTTAGTTCGGATGGCAACGCGCTTGCCGACGGCTGATCCATCGACTTAGATCACCATGCGTCCGAACCCTGCTCGTCGGGGAGCTGACGGTCTGTTCATGATCGACGGGAAGCGACTGTGAGCTCCAAAGCATCCTCCAGGGCAGCACCGCAGTTGTCCCAGCTGTAGTCATCTCTAACGCAAATCGCTCCACCGCGCGCCTTCCTTCGAAGGTCGATCGGATCAGCGTCAGCCAAGAACGACGCTGTCTCGTCAACTGCACCGTCTTGTGGGACGATGTGGCCGGCGTACTGCTCAATCATGTCTCTGGCGCCAGCGAGTTCCATGCAAAGCGGAAACGTCGAACACGCAAGGGCTTCGAGCACCACAAGTGGATATGAGTCAATCTTGGAAAGATGTACGAGGACATCAGACCGCCGCATTTCGTCGAGAAGCTGCGCCTCGGGAATCCTTCCGACCACATTGACTCGATCTTCGAGACCGCGGTCGGCGATCAGTTTGTGAAGACGAGTAAAAGTCTCCTCGTCGGCACCGCCAGTGACAGTCGTCGAGAAGGCCACCCCGCGATCTCGTAGCAAGGAGCACGCCTCGATGAGGAGAAAGGTTCCTTTGCCTTCAGACAGCCGCCCCGAGTGGAGTAAACGCAGCTCGGGTGAGTTCGTCTCGTCCGACAACTGAGATGTCAGAAGTGACTCTGGCAGAAAATTTCTGATATCCGACCGCGGGACCGCAGCCGGTAGGGCGATCTCAGTCTCCTGTGTACGGGAGATGAGCGCCATGCGGTCCGCCAGTCGCAGAAGTGTTCCGCTGAGGGCTCGCAACAGCGGGTTCTGCTGAGATCGCCAATTCGATCCAAGGTGCGGTGTAACCATTACCCGCATGCCGAGCGCCTTAGCCACGACAAGGTAGGCGAGGTCGGGCAAGTTGACGTAGGAGAGCCATACGACATCGGGTTTCTGCCTCCAATAGCCGGTAAGGGAGTTAAGTCCCCGTAGGTACTTTTTCAATGTCGGAATGCCTAAATATGCGCTCTCCGTGGGAATTCGTTCAGACTGCCACACCCCGCGGCGGTCCAGGGCCTCCGCTGACCGTTCGCAGAAGGCCTCAACTCCACCGGGATTTGCGTGCGATCCGCCCAACATCAATACGCGCATTCCGGATCCTCCCTGTCGCCGACTGGAACAACTTCGCTAGTCGGAGTAGATGATGCTAGTGCCGATCGGATCGAACCGGACGTTGTGCGCGCGGTACTCACTCAACGCATCCCGGACGTGGCCGCCTGCGTCATCAGGGGCGTAGACGAGGAGGAACCCCGAATCGCCCGCACCAAGCAGCTTTCCACCAGTAGCTCCTGCGGCCTTGGCTCTCGCGTAGGCGTCGTCGACGAGAGGATTGCTGATTCCGTCGGCAAGGCTACGTTTCCGTTCCCACCCCTCGTGCAAATAGTCGCCAATGACATCCACGTCGCCCGCGATCTCCGCGCGAAGTTCCCTAGCCTGACAGACCATTGCCTTCATGGTACGCAACGCAATATCGTTTCGCTTCAGCTCTTCGGCCTGATTCTTGAGCAGAGCGCTCGCCGATCGAGTGCCACCGAGGTAGAACATGACCAGCCCCTCCTCCAATCGCTTCCGGGCTTCGAGAGTGAGGGGTACGGCCTCCGAGGTCACGCTATCGTCCTCGTGAAACTCAATGAAATTGAGACCACCCAGCGCGCAGCCGTATTGATCTTGCTTACCGATTGGCTCACCGAGCTTGTCGATCTCGATTTCGCATGCTTTCGCCGCCAGGGTCGAGCGCCCTTCGTACCTGCCTTGGTACGCGTTCACCAGGTTGAGCAGTCCCACCGTGAACGCGCTCGAGGAACCGAGTCCGGTACCTGCCGGCACATCTGCACTCGAGTTGAAATCGACGCGATCAATGCCGTAGTCGGAGAACACTTGTCGGACGATTCGATGTTGAATGTCGTCGACCGTCTTCGGAGTTTCAAGCGCGGAATACTTGAGGATAAATCCCTCGGGCTCGAAATACTCATGCATCGACAGGTAGACATAGCGGGCGATCGACATGCTAATGACGGCGCCGCCGTGTTCCCTATAAAACTCTGGAAGATCGCTGCCCCCACCGCAGAAGCTGATCCGCAGCGGAGTGCGAGAGATAATCACGACAGGTCCCCCACAATGTAAGCGAGTGCCTCCGAAAGGTCGGCGAACACTGCGTCTGCTTCATCTGCAATGCTGGTCTTGTCGTTCCCGGCATGCCCAGTCTTGACCAGCGCACCCCTCACACCAGCGGCGTGGGCCGCCGCTATGTCGCTGTACCGGTCACCGATAAACCAGGAACGATTGAGGTCGAGGTTGTGAGACTTCGCTGCGTGCAAGAGCATCCCCGGCCGTGGCTTACGGCAAGCACATTCGACCTTCAGTTCGGCCACTTCGTTCGGCCAACCACTTTCGGGATGATGTGGGCAGTAGAAGAGATCGTCTAGGTATGCTCCCGACTCCGCCAAACGGGAATCGAGGGCTGCGTGTACCTCGCCAAGCTCCTCACGAGTGAGAAGTCCTTTGGCGACATCGGGTTGATTCGTCAAGCAAATCACCGGGATGCCAGCCTGATTCGCCATTCGCACTGCTTCACCCGCCCCGGCTAGCAGGGCGAGCTGGTCAGGATGGTGAACTCCGTTGATCTCCGCGTTGAGTACCCCGTCGCGATCGACGAATATTGCCGGCTTGGAGACCCCCAAGCCGAGTCGTTCAACTCGACCGGATTTGAGATCCGCCTCAGCTTGCGCGAGCCGGCTCGGCGTGCCGATGTCCTTTGCATACTCCACACTTCGATATGCGAAGACCTCTTTACCGCTGTCCACCAGCAGCGGAAGAATCTGCCGACCCCAGTCAGATGGCTCGGAATCGGGCACGAAGTCGAGCGCTTCTGGTTCAAGCACGTAAAGCGCCGCACTGACGAGATTCGGCAGGTTGGCTCCCGGAAGGTGTGGCTTTGAGAGGAAGGACGTGACCCTCCCGGTGGCGTCCGAGACCACAAGATCGCTGTCGTGCGGATGATCATTGGGGTGAACGAAGATTGTCGCGATCCCGCCGCGGGCGCGATGACAGCCAACAAGTGCTGCCAGGTCGACGTTCATCAAGATGTCGCCATACAGCACAACGAATGGCTCATCGAGGAGGTGTCGAACTGCGCGAACCGCGCCCGCCGTGCCGAGCGGCTGCGGCTCTCTCACGTGCTCGATGTGGACGCCGAACTTCTCACCACTGCCAAAGTGATCTTCGATCACATCGGCCTTGAAGCCGTTCAGGAACAGCACGTCGCGGAAGCCGCTTACTCTCACCATCGCGACTAGATGTTCGAGTAGCGGCCTGCCCAGGACAGGCACCATTGGCTTCGGACGGTCCTTCAAGCCAAGCCGCGTACCCTTGCCTCCCGCGAGAACGACAACCTTCACGATAGGTTGTCGAACATCCACCGAGCCGTAGCTCGAACTGCTGACTCTGAGTCAAGCAGAGGCGACCATCCGAGGGACTCGACCTTCGTAGTGTCGTAATCAACACTCGGCACATCGCCGATCCAACCTCGGTCGCCACCGGTGAAGACAATCTCCGCATCAAAGCCGGACTCCTCCACGACGATCTCGGCCATCCGCTTCACAGTGCACCGGGTGGAGCCACCAACGTTGAAATAATTAATGCGATCGTCCATCTTTCCTTGAGCCAAGAAGATTGCGTCAAGAAGATCGGATACGTACAGATAGGGTTTGACTTGTTCGCCGTTGCCGAGCACCTCGAGCTGCCGACTGTTCCTGCGGAGTTTTTTGACGAAGTCGTACACCGCGCCGTGTGTTCCACGAGCTCCGACCACGTTCGGGAATCGTGGCATCCATGATTGGATGCCGTAGTTCTCCCCATAGGACGAGATGAACGCCTCCGAAGCGAGCTTCGCTGCTCCATAGTGGGATATCGGTAGGAGCGGGCCATAATCTTCTCGAAGTCGACCTTCAGCTTCCCCGTATATTGCCGACGTCGAGGCGAAAACGATCTGCCGTGTCTTGCTCTGTCGCATTCCTTCAAGGACGGCGTACGTGGTGAGTAATGTGTTGCGGAAGTCGGTGTCGGGATCGGCATGGCTACGTGCGATGTCGGAGTTGGCCGCGAAGTGATACACGCAATCGAAGTGCCGCACAGCGAAGAGCTTTTCCATCTTCGCGACATCGGATGCGTCCGAATTGATCAAGTCAAACGGCCCGAAGGCCTCGAAGCCGGCCACGTTGTTTGGATCGCCCAACGACAAATCGTCAACTGCGACAACGCTGTTGCCCTCCTTGAGGAGGCGTTCACAAATGTGGCTGCCGATGAACCCGGCTCCTCCTGTTACCAGTAGATGCACGAGCCCTTCTCCCCCTTTGCGCTAGACAACAATGGCTTCGTCACACATCTGCTCACGCGCGTGCACCAGGTACTGGGCCATGACGTGCATTACCAATTGGTGTGCGTCCTCAACGATGCCGTAGTTGTTCACGTCTACGTGTATCGAGTGGTCGGCCCGCTCCCTGAGCTCACCACCGGAGAACCCGGACAGGCCGATCGTCGTCATTCCCATCTTCCGTGCTTCGTCCACGGCTTCCAGGATGTTGGCGCTTTCCCCGGATGACGAAATGGCAATCAGCACATCGCCGGCCCGACCAAGCATTCTCAGTTGCGTAGAGAAGACGCTGGTGAACCCAAAGTCGTTGGCAATAGCCGAGTAGAGTGCCACATTCGATGTCAGCGACACGGCGTCCACCACTGGGTGGCCCGGAACGTGCGTACCCTTCGTCATATCGCAGGACAGGTGGTCCGCAATCGCCGCCGACCCGCCGTTCCCGATGCAGAAAACTCTATTCCCCGCGGCAGATGCCTCGGAGACTCGGCCGATTGCGTGCTCGAGCGCTGCTTCGTCGATCTCACTCAAGGCCGCCGCTAGCCGCTCGGAGTAGTCGGCGAGATATCGGCTGGGCGAGGTCATGTCGAACGTCTCGTTGCGATGCCGCGGGTCGAGCTGCACGGTCCTCGTATGGTGTTGCATGGTTCCCCTCAGGTTGCTGACGCGTCTTGTTCGGGATGGCACCCGGCAATCGGCGCCCAATCCGGATGATCCGTTTCAGACTGTGCGCACCACGCCTGGCCGTCAGGGCTCGCTAGCCATTTTTTCTGAGCTAGCTCCTTCTCCTCGGCCTCGGAGTGACAGCCAGGCACAGGTACGTATTCCGGGTGCTCGCCTTCGAACTTCGCGCACCATTTCTGGCCCTCTGGGCTCGCTTTCCACGCCTTATCCGCAGCGTCGTGGGTGTCACGTACTGCAACTGCGTCGGGCGCGAGATTTGCCTTGGAATAGCCGGGAGATTTCGTATCCGACTGTCCGGTATAGCAATTGAGGTTGACCTGGACCTGGTTGTATTGGGCAGTCTTTCCCGACGAATCTAGGGGCGTCATCTTCGTCATGCTTACGACGTAGCATTGGTCCTGGGACGAGGCCCTGTCACCCAAGACGGTGGCCACCACGGGTGTCATGCCGGCCTGGCCTAGTAGCCCCTTCGCCTCGCCAAACGTTTTGCCAATGACGTTGGGTATAGCGGAGTCTGCCTCAGCCACGCCCTGACCGAATCCGAGCAACGACATGGCTGCAGCGAAGACCGCTGCTGTAGTGATCATCTGGTTCTTCACGGTTCGTCCTTAACGTCGACTCTGGCCGAGGGCTTTGGGGAGTTGCTGCCGCAGAGGTGGTTTCGCGCTACACCGTCAACTGGACGTCGATCGACGATCCCGCCTCGCGTCGACGGATCGCCGTGCCAGACGCAGCGAGGATCGTCTGCCGATCGATTTGCTCGACTTCAGCTACGCGCCCGATCGAGCGACTGCGTAGCAGACCGGCGATTTGACTCTGGTGGTCGTCGACGTGCTCGTGTCTTATTGCTCGCCGCGGTGCAACGATTGGCGAGATCCCCATCTCGAACAGGTTCATCAACGTCCCGACACCGGCGTGAGTCACCACTACGTCAGCCTCGCGACAACTCTGGCCAAACTCGCTGGCACTCAGGTGCGATACCGACGTGCCAGGAAGCCCGTCGCGCGTGGTCGCTCCCAGCTGCCACACAGTGCGGCTATCAGCAAGTCCGGTCGACAGGACCGCGTCAACGACTGCGTCGAACCGGTACGGCTGAATCGTCCCCAACGTCACGAAAAGCCGAGGATCCTCGACAAGAGGCTTCTGCACCGTGGTGAAGGTGTCGAATAGCGACCTACGGTAGTTCCAGCTGCCTTTCGCCCAAGGCTCGTACTGGCAGAACCTCGTAATCCCTGGATCGAGACCTGCCAGTCGCCCGCTCAGGGAGGGCCCATTCACGCGGGAAACGCTCTCGAAGTAAAACGACGGAATTCGATGAAAGCGGGCCGCGGCCAATCCTACGACCCCCATGGCGGCCCCCGTCGATACCGCTGAGCTGAAACCCTCTGCTTTCCAGTCGATCCCAGTCATAATCCGCTTGAACGCAGTCGCAGAACGGACCGCATCGCGTGGTGCGACGTACGGCACGAACATCACGCGGCGTCCCTCCAACAAGGATTCGCCCTGCAACGATTCGCACGTGACCCACAGCGAATCTGGATCCGAGCCGATGACCCTGGACCATCTTTCGAGTTCGGCCAGGTGACCTCCGGTCGAGGCCAGTAGCAGATGACGCCCGGGCACCGGTTCGTTGTCGATGCGCGTCGAGTCGTCGAACGATCCACGGCCGCACGCGCGCGTGATCCCCCGCAAGACATCCCCCCACTTGGCGTACTGCGACTGAGCGCCGATCCGACCGGATTGGCCCGACGCGCCCTGCCTCCCTGTGAAGAAGATTAGTCAGTCAGGAGAATTGCGGGAATCGGGGGTTCCCCTACAGTTTTACCCTGAGTACCCTGTATAGCAACTGTGCCATTTACTGAAATATCGCCTCTAACTGCTTCTTTGAAGATCAATTTACCCATCGGGTGAATAGGAGTGGGCTTTGTACGGTATTTTGATTGAACTTTGCTGAACGCGCGGTTATCTGACGCGGATGAATATTTGCTATCGAGCGGTATGCAGAGTTCGCCACCGGGCATCCGCGGCCGCCCGACGGTTCAAATATTGACACAAAGCGAGAATAGCTGCGCCTCAAGGCTTCTCACGCTTCAGCTCGACACCCCACCGGGCCAGCAAATCAATTAACCGGCACGTCCAATATCGGCCGCGGATCCTTTGCTCCCGGTCCGTCGAAGTGCCACCACTCCCCCGAGTACACCGTCAGCCCACCCGCCTCCATCGCCGCACGCAGCAGCGCCCGGTTGGCCTGCTGCTGCGCATTGACCCCATCCGTGGCAAAAGCCAGGCTGCGCGGGGTGAAGTCGTCGAAACCCGTTCCCATGTCGAGCCCGGCGATCGTCACGTCCACCGATCGGCCGGATTCGTGGCTGCGGGCGTAGTCAGTCGGCCGCGCCACCCAGTTCGGATTGGGCACCTCTTGGAACATCCTGACCTGCACGTCGTGTGGCCGGTAGCAATCCCAGAAGACGAGCGTATGTCCTTGAGTGCGTAGCAAATTGGCGGCCACCGCGAGACCGTCGGCCAGAGACTGGTGCACCAGACACCGCGCATCCGGCGGATACAGCGCCTCGCCGACGAAGTTGTCCGGCGTCGCGTACCGGAGGTCGATGATCGCGTCCGGCACCACCGTGCGCACGTCGACCAGACCCGCCGCGCGCGCCTGCGCCGACACCGGAGGCGGATCGGCCGACGCCGAGGGTACGAGGATCATTGCGGCGCACATTACGCCCAACACCGCCCCGACCCGTCCCATGCGCACGCCCACGCCAAGAGTCTGCAACGCGGCCGCACGCGAACGCGGGAATACTGGTTCTCAGCGCGCCGTCACCGGCGAATCGAATCGCCGGAGGGAGTGTCCTGAGTACTGCACGTCTAGTGACCAGCGCGGCGCTCGGCATCGTCCTCCTCGTCGTCGCCACGGCCGCCCTGGTCGCCCGCTATGTTCCGATTCCCGGCCACCGCACGTTGTACGTGGTGATCGCATCGCCCTATCTCATCGCCGCCGCACCGCTCGCGCTGCTGGTGTTCGCCTGGGGTCACCGCTGGATCATGGCGGTACTCGCGGCCTGCCTCACGGTGGCGCTCGTCGCCCCCCAGCTCCCGTGGTACGTCGCGGACAGACCCAGTCCCGATGCCGTCGCCGTCCGCGTGATGACCATCAACATGCTGTTCGGTAGCGCCGATCGGCCCTCGATCGTCAGCGTCGCCGACGAACAGGCCGACGTCCTGATGGTCCAGGAATTCACCCCCGAAGCGGCGAAGGGACTTTCGGCGGCAGGCATCGAGAAGGCCTTCCCGTATCAGGCGCTCGAGGCGAGACCCGGGGGCAAGGGCGTTGGGCTCTACAGCCGCCATCCGATCTCGTCGATCCAGCACATCGACGACTATCCATTGGGCATGGTCATCGCCCGCGTCCACGTCGACGGCGTCGCGCATGATCCCACCGTCGTCTCATTGCACCTGGCCGCGCCGTGGCCCCAGCCGCTGCAGAACTGGCAGAGCGACATCGACCGTCTCCCCGGCACTCTGGCAGACCTGGCGGCGAAGGCCGGCGGGGGCGCCGTCATCGTCGGAGGCGACTTCAACTCCACCATCGACATGCAGCCGTTCCGCGACCTGCTCACTAACGGATACGACGACTCGGCGCGCCAGTCCGGCGCGGGCCGCGAGCTCACCTACCCGGCCAACGAGACCATCCCGTCGTTCATGGGCATCGACCACATCCTGACCCGCAACTGCACCGCCGTGTCGACGAGGACCGTGGAAGTACCCAAAACCGACCACCGCGCCCTGCTCGCCACCGTGATGGTGCCGGCGAACTGAAACCGCTTGGCGCACAACGCAAAGACCCCCGAGCGCCGAAGCGCCCGGGGGTCTTGACTGAAAGCCTTTATGCCTCCGCGAAGTTCCGCGTGACGGCCGGATCCACCTGGATGCCGGGGCCCGTGGTGGTCGAGACGGTGACCTTCTTCAGGTAACGGCCCTTCGACGACGACGGCTTGGCACGCATGATCTCGTCGAGCGCGGCGCCGTAGTTCTCGGCGAGCGCCTTCTCGTCGAACGATGCCTTGCCGATGACGAAGTGCAGGTTGGCCTGCTTGTCGACGCGGAAGTTGATCTTGCCGCCCTTGATGTCCTGGACGGCCTTGGCCACGTCGGGCGTGACGGTGCCGGTCTTGGGGTTCGGCATCAGGCCACGTGGTCCGAGGACACGGGCGATGCGGCCGACCTTGGCCATCTGGTCGGGCGTCGCGATCGCGGCGTCGAAGTCCAGGAAACCGCCCTGGATCTTCTCGATCAGGTCGTCGCTGCCGACCTCGTCGGCTCCAGCCGCCAGGGCAGCCTCAGCCTTGTCGCCGACGGCGAACACGATGACGCGGGCAGTCTTGCCGGTGCCGTGGGGGAGGTTGACGGTGCCGCGGACCATCTGGTCGGCCTTGCGGGGATCGACACCGAGACGGATCGCGACCTCCACGGTGGCGTCCTGCTTCTTGCTGGACGTTTCCTTGGCCAGCTTTGCGGCCTCGAGCGGGGTGTAGAGGTTGTCGCGGTCGATCTTCTCGGCGGCCTCGCGGTATGCCTTGCTGTTCTTGCTCATTGGATTCCAATCGTCGTTCGTTGGCAGTGGTCAGTCAGGCCGAAGCGGGCCCTTCCACGCTTACGGGGTACTGCTCAGGAGACCGTGATGCCCATCGAGCGGGCGGTGCCTGCGATGATCTTCGCCGCGGCGTCGATGTCGTTGGCGTTGAGGTCTTCCTTCTTCTGCTCCGCAATCTCGCGGATCTGATCCCAGGTCACCTTGGCGACCTTGGTCTTGTGCGGCTCGCCGGAGCCCTTCTGCACGCCGGCAGCCTTCAGCAGGAGCTTGGCGGCGGGCGGGGTCTTCAGCACGAAGCTGAAGCTGCGGTCCTCGTAGACGCTGATCTCCACGGGGATGACGTTGCCGCGCTGGTCCTGCGTGGCCTCGTTGTAGGCCTTGCAGAACTCCATGATGTTGACGCCGTGCTGGCCGAGCGCAGGACCGATGGGCGGGGCGGGGTTGGCCTGCCCGGCCTGGACCTGCAGCTTGATCAGCCCGACGACCTTTTTCTTCTTGGGGGGCATGAGCTGTTCTTTCCTGTTCTCGTTGTTCTTTAGATCTTGGCGACCTGGGTGAAGGTCAGTTCGACGGGCGTCTCGCGACCGAAGATGGACACCAGCACCTTGAGCTTCTGCTGTTCCGCGTTGACCTCGCTGATCGAGGCGGGCAGCGTCGCGAACGGGCCGTCCATGACGGTGACCGACTCGCCGACCTCGAAATCAACGAGGATGACGGGCCGTTCGATTCCACCGGTCTCGGCGGCGGCCGCAGCCGACGACGTGGACTTGGCGGGCTTCTTCGCCGCGCCCTGCGGCAGCAGGAACTTCACGACGTCGTCGAGGGTCAGCGGCGACGGCTTGGAGGTCGCGCCGACGAAGCCGGTCACACCGGGCGTATTGCGGACCGCGCTCCACGACTCGTCGGTCAACTCCATGCGCACCAGGATGTAGCCGGGCAGCACCTTGCGGTTGACCTGCTTGCGCTGGCCGTTCTTGATCTCGGTGACCTCTTCGGTGGGAACCTCCACCTGGAAGATGAAGTCGCCGACGTCGAGGTTCTGCACACGCGTCTCGAGGTTGGCCTTCACCTTGTTCTCGTAGCCCGCGTAGGAGTGGATGACGTACCAGTCGCCCGGCTTCTTGCGGAGGTCTTTCTTCATCGCCACCGCGGGATCGACGTCCTCGTCCTCGTCGGCGGCATCCTCGTCGGCAGACACCTCGTCGATGACCTCGGCCGGCGCCGCGTCCCCTGCTTCAGCCACCACTTCCGCGGTGGGCTGCTCCAGCGACTCGGCGGCCTCGTCGGCGATCACGATTGCGGGGTCCGCGGCTTCTGCGAGCGCGTCGGACACATCCGAAGGCGTGTCGCCATCGAAGGTTGTCACGGTTGTCAGTCCTCTCTAAATCTTTCGCTAGTGCCCTGGCTCGGCGTCGTCAGCCGAAGACCAGTGTCACGAGCTTGGCCAGGCCGAGATCGACCCCGCCGATCAACGCCACCATGAACGCCAGGAACACCAGCACCACGGTGGTGTAGCTGATCATCTGCTTGCGGTTCGGCCAGATGACCTTGCGCAGTTCGGCAACGACCTGCTTGAGGTAGTTCCATACGAACGTGAACGGGTTGCGGGACGGGCCGGACTTCTTGGCCGTCTTCGGCTTCTTGCCGTCGCCGTTCTTGGTCGAGTCCGCATCGGTCTCGGGCTTGGCCTCGGTGACCTCGCGGCGGGACCGCTTGCCGGTGGGCCGCTGGGGCCGGGTCGCGACGGCGGTCTGGCCGCGGCCGCTGGCGACACCGATGTCGTCGCCCGCAGAGTCGGCGTCGTCAACGGAGTCGACGTCGTCGACGTCAGCGTCGATGTCATCGCGCTCGTCGCTCACCGCATGCCTTTCGTCGGTACCTCGTGGTGGTCACCTTCCAGTGTCCACACTTCGTGTTCAGTTGAGCAGGGGCGACAGGACTTGAACCTGCAACCTGCGGTTTTGGAGACCGCTGCTCTGCCAGTTGAGCTACGCCCCTTCACGGTTGGCAGGCCAACCTGCGTACCGGGTCCTACACAACTCACGCGCTCCCCGATCGGCCGATCTATAACCGACGGACAGCGCGCTTGATTGGGCAAAACCCCGAGGACCGAGTGTACAACGGCCCTGTTCTGAGTTACTAATCCGTCGCCGCTACGGCGGCCGTCCGCACGACCTGACCGGTCTTGGCGTCCCACTTCATCGACACCGAGTTGTCGCCCTCGTGGCCCATCAGGGTGGTGAAGGCCTCCATGACGACGGTGCCGTCGAGCTCGGCACAGACGTTGCGCGTCGTCACGATGTCGGCGCCGAACCGCTCGTCGACCGATTCGATGTGCATGGTGCCCGTCAGCGCGTCCCCGACCTTGATGGGCCGGTGGAACAGGAACTTCTGGTCGACCTGCAGGATCTGCAGCGTCTCGAGGCCGATGTCGACGTGCTGGAAGAAGTGGTTCTGGATCATCACCGCGAAGATCGACGCGAAGGTGAGCGGCGCGATCAACGCGTCGTGACCCAGCTCGGTGGCAGCCGCCTCGTCGATGGTCGCGGGCACGTCGGACTGCACGGCCTTCGCGTACTGGCGCACCTGCTCGCGTCCCACGACGAAGGTGTCCGGGTATCGCCAGACCATGCCCCGGATGTCGGTCTTGAGTGCCATCGCTACGCCAGCTTCGCCGTGGCGACGGCGCGACCGAAGATCTTCTTCCCACCGGTGGTGGCGGAGAGTGCGATGACGACCGACTTCGTCTCTGGGTCAACGGATTTCACGCGACCGCTGAACACGATCTCAGCGCCGACGCCATCGTTGGGGACGGGCACGACGGCGGTGAAGCGGACGTTGTACTCGGTGACCGCGGCCGGGTCGCCGACCCAAGAGGTGACGAAGCCGCCGCCGAGGCCCATCGTCAGCATGCCGTGTGCGATCGCGGTGTCGAGGCCGACCTGCTTGGCGATCTCATCGTCCCAGTGAATGGGGTTCAGGTCGCCCGAGACGCCGGCGTAGTTGACCAGGTCGCCACGGGTCAGCGGGATGACCCGCTCCGGAAGCTGATCGCCCACCTTCACCGAGCTGAACTCACGCAGTGCCATTGGAAAAGCCCTCTCCGCTTTCATCCGAACGACCCGCCAGGGTCGTGTACGCCTCTTGTACGGCCTCACCCTTGTCGTTGGTGATGATGTTCTTGGTGACGATGATGTCCGTGCCGTGCGCCTGTCGGTAGGAGTCGACGTAGACGTCGCAGTACAGCCGGTCGCCGACCTTGATGGGTCGCAGGAACTTGAACTCCTGATCCACCTGGACGATCTGCGAATCGGTGATGCCGATGTTCGCGTTCTCGAAGAACGCCGTCTGAGCCGTGTAGCCGAAGATCGAGATGAAGGTCAGCGGCGCGGGCAGCGAATCGTGGCCGAGCTCGGCCGCGGCGCCCTCGTCGTGATAGACCGCGTCGTCGTTCTTGACGGCGACGGCGTACTCGCGCACCTTCTCGCGCCCGACCTCGTACGCGTCGGGATAGCGGTAGTGCATCCCGACGATCGACGCAGACAGCGGCACGGACTCAGTTCCTCAATCGGACCATCCCGAGCCGAGGCCCGGAAGACGTCGTCCGCTTAGCGCGATTCCTTGTGCGGACGATGCGTGCCGCAGTTCGGGCAGAACTTCTTGATCTCGAGGCGATCGGGATCGTTGCGCCGGTTCTTCTTCGTGATGTAGTTGCGGTGCTTGCACACCTCGCAGGCCAAGGTGATCTTGGGCCGTACGTCTGTACTCGAGGCCACTTCTGTCGTCCTTCGTGTTACTTGCTTCGTCGTCTTGTAGCGGTGGGGGGGCTCGATCCCCCGACCTCACGATTATGAGTCGTGCGCTCTAACCAGCTGAGCTACACCGCCATGGGCACCACACCACTTGGGCGTCCACCGAGCCCCCTAACGGAATCGAACCGTTGACCTTTTCCTTACCATGGAAACGCTCTACCGACTGAGCTAAGGGGGCAGCCAGCTGCGGGCGACCCCGCAAGCCTTGAAAAGGGTACATTCTCAGGCTTTCGCTCTCCAAACCGCTTCCCGGACCGGCCGCTACGCCCTTGGTGAACGGCCCTTAGTGTGGGCCCATGGCCAGCCCAACCGAGCAGGACCGTCTGTACTTCAAACAGCTGCTGTCAGGACAGGACTTCGCGAAGGGCGACATGATCGCCCAGCAGATGCGCAACTTCGCCTACCTCATCGGCGACCGCGAGACCGGCGACTGCGTCGTCGTCGACCCGGCCTATGCGGCCAACGACCTCCTCGACGCCCTCGAAGGCGACGGCATGCACCTGTCCGGCGTGCTCGTCAGCCACCACCACCCCGACCACGTGGGTGGATCGATGATGGGCTTCGAGCTCAAGGGCCTCGCCGAACTGCTCGAACGCGTCAGCGTCCCGGTGCACGTGAACACCCACGAGGCGGACTGGGTCTCGCGCATCACCGGCATCCCGCTGAGCGACCTGACCTCGCACGAACACGGCGACCGGGTCGCGGTCGGAGACGTCGAGATCGAGCTGCTGCACACCCCCGGCCACACGCCGGGCAGCCAGTGCTTCCTGCTCGACGGGCGGCTGGTCGCCGGCGACACCCTGTTCCTCGAGGGCTGCGGGCGCACCGACTTCCCAGGCGGCAACGTCGACGACATGTACCGCAGCCTGCAGGCGCTGGCGCAGCTGTCCGGCGATCCGACCGTCTATCCGGGCCACTGGTACTCCGCGGAGCCCAGCGCCTCGCTGTCAGAAGTCCGGCGCACGAACTACGTCTACCGGGCCAGCAGCCTGGACCAGTGGCGCATGGCCATGGGCGGCTGACCCCGAGCGATTGGGTGATCCGAAGTAGCGCGTCGGTCGACGGCCTGCGCTAAGTTCGGTTCGCAGCGCCCGCGGGGCGCAGGATCGGGGAGGACCCTGCGATGACGACACCGCCCACACCTGCCGACTGGTACCCGGATCCCGAAAATCCTTCCGGGCTCCGGTACTGGGACGGCACGGCCTGGACGGAGCACCGCGCACCGGCGCCGACGGCCGCCGCGGAGCCACCCGCCGCAGCGCCACCGGCCTCGCCGCCCGCCGACGACTTCCCCGGCACCGAGCAGGCAACCTCGGTCGTCTCGCTCCCCGACTCGCCCACCAGCGTCGTGCGCACCAGGCCGACGGGCGACACCCAGGACGCCGGGTCCGACGAGTCGCTGCACGGAGCCCACCGGGCGCCCGACGAGACGCAGCAGGAACCCAGCCAGCCGTACGACACGCACCCGAAGACCTCGTGGGATGCACCAATGCCGTCGTGGGACGCACCGACAGGCGAGGCCGAGCCGGAGCCGACCCCCGCGCCGACGCCCACGCAGTCGTTCTCCGCGCCGTCCTACGAAGCGCCGTCCTACGAAACACCGTCCTACGAAACACCGTCCTACGAAGCGCCGTCCTACGACGCGCCCGCGGCTGCTGCGGCGCCGCCGTCGTACGAGGCGGCGGCGTTCGCTCCTCCCCCGGGTTCGCCTCCCGGCGGCTACGAACCGACGTCGGGCCCCGGAGGCCAGAAGCCCAACGGGAAGCTCGTCGCCGGCATCCTCGGCGGCGGCCTGGCGATCCTGATCGTCATCGCCGTGGTCATCGCGCTGGCCGTGATGAAGCAGCCCGAGCCGACGGTCTCCTCGCAGGGCACGTCGACGCCGGCGACCTCGACCACCTCGAGCGAGACGTCCACCGAGAGTTCGTCCCCGACGTCATCCGCCGGATCGCCCACCATGACGCCTCCGCCCACGGGCGGGGAGGCCACCGACGGCGACTACACCTTCTCGGTCGCGGGCACCGACACCGGTGACACCATCACCTCGAACGTCAGCGATCAGGTGCAGACCACCGCCGACGGCATGTTCTACGTGGTGTACGTGAACGTGAAGAACACCGGCACCTCGCCGCTGACGTTCGTCGCGACGTTCCAACAGCTGGGTGCGCAGGGCCAGACGTTCCCGCTCGACGACGAGGCCACGGCGTTCCTCGGCGGCACCATCGCCGACATCCAGCCGGGCGACCAGGTCCAGACGCCTCTGGTCTACGACGTACCGGTAGGCACCACGCCGGACACGATCCTGTTGCGGGCCGACCCAGCCAGCCCAGGCGCCACCCTCCCGCTGCAGTAGGGCTCCGCGCCGACGGATTCCGTCGCCGCATCGCTTGCGCCCGCACGCGTCCGCGGTGATTCGTCGAGTGAGTTGGGCAAATCTCTGGACAGCCTCGCATCGAGTTTGCCAAACTCGACTATCGGCACCGTCAATATTCGCGACGGTCCAGGGGGTGGGGTCGTGAAGAACATCGCGTTGGCCTTCGACTTCGGCGGGGACGCCAGCACCGAGACGCTGTTCGGGTTGCTCGAAGAGTCCGATGAACAGCTCGGTTGGTTTCATTGCGGCGACGCGGACAAGCACCGCGACGGTCGCGCCGCCACGCGGACCGCGATCAGCGCCGCCTACGAGTTCCTGTCGCAGACGTGGGACCCGGGCGACGCGATCTTCGTCTTCGGCGCGGGCCGTGGCGGCTACTGCGCCCACGCGCTGACTCGGCTCCTCGGCACCGTCGGCGTGCTGCCGGAGATGTGGAGCGAGCTCGTCGACTTCGTCCTCGACGCGTACGCCATGCCCCGCACCGACCGCACGGCGCGCGACTGGTGGCGCGTCCGGCAGCTGATCGGCGATCTCAACGGCGGCGTCGACATCGCGGTGCCCGTCGCGTTCCTCGGCACCTGGGACGCCGTCTGCGCGCAGGGGCTGCCCACTCCGCCGGACGACGCTCCGGCCAACGTCGCCGCTGCCAGGCACGCCCTCGCGCTCGACGGCGTGGGTCCGTCGCGGCAGATCGTGCCGACGACGGCCGACGGTCTCGAGGTGGCGTGGTTCCGCGGTGGGCACTGCGACCTCGTCGGCGGATCGGGGGCGTGCGAGCCGTTGACGGGCATCGCCGTGGACTGGATCCTCGACGGCGCGCTCGCGGCGGGGGCCCGGCCGACGGAGCACGCGGCGTGCGTGGCTCCCGCCCCCGACCATGCCGACGCGCTGGCGGGCACCGTGCACGGAATGGCTTGGCGCACACCGGCAGACGATGCCGCGGTACACGCCAGCGTCGAGGTCTACCTGCAAGCGCACCCGGAGTACTGGAAGCGGCTACCGTCGCGCATCGTCTGGGTCGACGCGGAGTGGATTGCCCGGAGCGAACGGCTGGTCACCCCGAGCATGGTCGATCGCCTTCCCGCTGCCATGGCCGTGCTTGCACCGACGGCTTCGTAGCTCAAATTGATCTAACAGTTCGGGGACGCCGATTGCGTCTCGATCTCCGTGCCACAGTGCCCGGGGTGAGCCGACGACCGTCGCGCCGGGCACCGAGTCGCGGTACCCTCTGAACCGGATCCAGCAACTTTTGAAGCACTCGCTGACGTTGCTGTCAGCGAAGCGCTCGGGTCCTGAGCGAACATCGACCGACGGATGAGGGCGCGGTGGACTGGATCAACGATCGGTGGAGCGAACTGGCCAACCTCGGCTCTGGGGGTTGGCTGGCGATCGCGGCATGGGCGGCGCTGGCGTTCGCCGTCGTCGTCCTGGTGTGGGCCAACCGGCAGATGAAGAAGAATCGCGAGCTCGAGACCGAGCAGGTCCGCCCCCAGGTAACGATGTTCATGGAGCCGCACCCCTCCGACTGGCACGTCATCGAGCTGGTCGTGAGGAACTTCGGCCAGACTGCCGCCCACGACATCCAGATGAGCTTCGTCAACCACCCGACGGTCGCCGCCTACGAGGACTCGCAGTTCGACGGACCCCCCGAGGTGGCCGAACTCGACCTTCCCAGCGAACTCCCATATTTGGCGCCTGGGCAAGAATGGCGAACGGTCTGGGACTCGGCGATCAGCCGTGAGGAACTGGGCGGCTCGATCCGCGACCGGTTCGACGGCACGTTGACCTACTCGGACCGCCCCCGTCCGGACGCCACCAAGACGCGGACTGGATTCCGCGGCAAGCGGGCGAGCTTCGAGACGAAGTTCCGCCTCGACTGGGGGACGCTGCAGCCGGTGCAGCGCATCGAGCTCATGACGACGCACGATTTGGCCAAGCGCGAGAAGCAGAAGCTCGAACTGCTGCGCAGCATGCTGACGTACTTCCACTACGCGTCCAAGGAAACCCAGCCTGAGGTCTTCCGCGCGGAGATCGACCGGATGAACAAGGCGGTCGCCGAGACTCAAGACCGTTGGCGCACCAGGCAGTTGGACCAGACCACGGAGCTCGACTTCCCGTGGATCCAAAATGGGGTGGCTGGCCGTCACTCGGCCCGCACGGGCTAAGTAACATCGGCCCAATGACCAGCACCGTCGCGTACGAGCAGACCGAGTCCGTCGCCACCATCACGCTCGACGACGGCAAGGTCAACGCGCTGTCACCAACGATGCAGCAGAACATCAACTCCGCGCTCGACCTGGCCGAGAAGGCCGCCGGCGACGGCGAGGTCAAGGCGATCGTGCTGGCGGGCAACTCGCGGGTGTTCAGCGCCGGCTTCGACCTGAGCGTGTTCAGCTCCGGTGACCCGGCCGCCGCGCTCGCCATGCTGTCGGGAGGCTTCGAGCTGTCGATCCGGCTGCTGTCGTTCCCCGTGCCGGTGATCATGGCGGCGACGGGTCCGGCGATCGCGATGGGATCGTTCCTGATGCTCAGCGGCGACCACCGCGTCGGCTCGCCGAGCTCGCGGTGCCAGGCCAACGAGGTGGCGATCGGCATGACGCTGCCCATCTCCGCGATCGAGATCATGCGAAACCGGCTGACCCGCGCCGCTTTTCAGCGCGCCGTGTCGATGGCCGCGGTGTTCAGCGGTGACGAGGCCGTGGCCGCCGGGTGGCTCGACGAGATCGTCGAGGACGGGAACGTCCTGGCGCGGGCCCACGACGTCGCCTCGGACGCGGCGGCCGGCCTGCACGTCAAGGCGCACCGGGCCAGCAAGCTGAAGGCGCGCAAGGACGCGATCACAGCGATTCGGGCGGGCATCGACGGGCTGCCCGCCGAGTTCACGGCGAGCTAGCCACTGCTCCCGCGAGCAAGGGGCGGATGGCTACGGTCGAGCGCTCGACGCCTCGAGCCGTAGCCACTCCTGCGCCTCGCGGGCGCTCTCCAATGACGCGGCCTCGTCGGCGCCTGCCTCGCCCACGCGGCTCGCCGCCTCGGCACGCAGCGCGTCGTAGGCCGTCCGCAGCGCGGGCAGCGCCGCCGTCACGTGCTCGGCGTAGGCCACGTCGTCGTCCGCAGGGAACGCCGAAAAGGCTTGGTAGGCAACGCGTGCCGCGACGATAGTCGTCAATCCCGCGTCCTCCGCAGGAGGAGCCTCGACCCCCCGGACGAGGCCCGTCAATCGCTGCCTGGCGCGGTGCACGCCCGACCGGGCCGAGCGCATCGCGCCGGTGGCATCCTTCTCAGCGGCCAGCGCGGCACGCGCCCTGACCACCCACTGATCGTCGAGCGTGCCCTGGTCGCACACCGGGCACGGCTGCGTGCCGTGGCGATCGCGGAACTCGAGGCTGGTCTCGAGGAACTGGATGCGATCGGCGGACAGCACACCCGCCGCGCGTTCGGCGTCGAACTGCGCACCGGCCGCGGTCCGCAGGGCGGAGGCCGCCTCGTCGACCTCGTCGACCGCTGGCGTCGCCAACGCCGCGGCACGACGCCGCGCGAGCATCTCGACGGTCGCGTCGAGCCGGGTCATCGCTGCGTTCAACGGGTCACCGGGAGCCAGGCCACGGCACGCGGCGAGAACCACCTCCCGCGCCTCGTCGCTCAGGGAGTCGTCATCGTGGGCGCGTTGCAGGACGTCGTCACTGCGCGCTTCGTCGGCCATCGCAGACGACCCTAGGCGTTACCCCACCGCCCCGGGCAACCCCGCCGCATTCCGGGGGCCGGTGTCGGAGCCGCCGCCTAGGCTGGGTGACGATGTCGCTTCACCTCCACCGTGCCGAGCGGACGGACCTGCTCGCGGACGGCCTCGGCGCGCTCCTCGCCGAGCCCCTCGACGATCCCTTCGCGATGGAGCTCGTCCTGGTGCCCGCCCGTGGCATCGAACGATGGCTGAGCCAACGCCTGTCGCACGTCCTTGGCCGCGGCCGACGCGCCGACGGCGTCTGTACCGGCATCGAGTTCAGGAATCCGCACTCGCTCATCGCGGAGATCACCGGCACCGCCGACGACGACCCGTGGGCGCCCGACGCCATGGTGTGGCCGCTGCTCGAGGTCATCGACCAGAGCCTCGACGAGCCCTGGTGCCGCACACTGGCCACCCACCTCGGCCACTTCGCCACCGGTGAGGAGCGCGAGCTGCGGCAGGGCAGGCGCTACGCCGTGGCCCGTCGCATCGCCGGCCTCTTCGCCGCCTACGCCAGGCAGCGCCCGCAACTCCTCACCGACTGGGGCGACGGCGTCGCCGCACTCGACGCCGACCTCGATTGGCAACCTCCACTGTGGCGGGCGCTGCGCGACCGCGTCCCCGCCGACCCGCCCCACGTCCGGCACGCGAAAACCATTACCCGGCTTCGGGAATCGCCACAAGATCTGCCGGCGCGACTGTCACTGTTCGGACACACCCGGCTGCCGGTCACCGAGATCGAACTGCTCGACGCCCTGGCCACCCACCACGACGTGCACCTGTGGCTGCCGCATCCCAGCGACGAGTTGTGGGGTGCGCTCGCCGGGGTGCGCGGGCCCATGCCCCGCCGCGACGACGCCAGCCACCGCGAGGTGCACCACCCGCTGCTCGCCACCCTCGGACGGGACCTGCGCGAACTCCAGACCCTGCTGCCCGCGGACCTCGCCACCGACGAATACCTCACCGGGCCAACCGCGCATTCCGACACGCTGCTCGGCTGGTTGCAGTCCGACATCGCCGCGAATGCCGTTCGGCCGCAGGGTCGCACGGCCGTCGTGACCGACCGCTCGGTGCAGGTGCACGCGTGCCACGGCCAGGCCCGGCAGGTCGACGTGCTGCGCGAAGTGCTGTTGGGGCTGCTCGCCGACGATCCCACGCTCGAGCCCCGCGACATCCTGGTGATGTGCCCCGACGTCGAGACCTACGCGCCGCTCATCAACGCCGACTTCGGCCTCGGCGACGTGCTGCGCGGCGCCCATCCGGCACACCAGCTGCGGATGCGGCTCGCGGATCGCTCACTCGTACAGACCAATCCACTGCTGGGGGTGGCCTCGCAGCTGCTGGCACTGGCCGGGAGCCGAGTGACCGCCAGCGAGGTGCTCAACCTTGCGCAGACCGCGCCGGTGCGCGCCCGCTTCGGCTTCACCGACGACAACCTCGAGGACGTCACGCGGTGGGTGCGCCAGGCCAACGTGCGCTGGGGCTTCGACCAGGAACACCGGCAGCCCTACGGCGTCGACTTCGTCCACAACACGTGGCGTTTCGGCATCGACAGGGTGCTCGCCGGTGTCGCCATGTCCGATGACGCACATGCCTGGATCGGGTCGACGCTGCCCCTCGACGACGTCGGGAGCAACCGGGTCGAGTTGGCGGGTCAGCTCGCCGAGTTCGTCGACCGGCTACAGCGCACCGTCGATGCCCTGTCCGGCGACCATCCGCTCTCCGACTGGCTGCACGCGCTGAGCGAGGGCATCACCACCCTCACCCGGGTCAACGACGCCGACGCCTGGCAGACCAGCCAGATGCAGCGCGAGTTCGGCCAGGTGCTCAATGACGCCGGCGCACGGGCGAATACGGTGCTGCGGCTGCCCGACGTCAAGGCGCTGCTGGACCGCCACCTCGCGGGCAGGCCCACCCGCGCGAACTTCCGCACCGGCACGCTGACCGTCTGCACCATGGTCCCGATGCGGTCGGTGCCGCACCGCGTGGTGTGCCTCGTCGGCCTGGACGACGGGGTGTTCCCGCGGCAGGGCGTCACCGACGGCGACGACGTGCTGGCCCGCCAGCCGCTGACCGGGGAGCGCGACAGTCGCTCCGAAGACCGCCAACTCCTGCTCGACGCCATCGGGGCGGCCACCGAGAAGCTGGTGATCACCTACACCGGCGCCAACGCGCACTCCGGTCAGACCCGTCCGCCGGCGGTCCCGCTGGCCGAGTTGCTCGACGCCCTCGACGCCACCACTGCGCAACCGGTCCGCGAGAGCATCGTCGTCCATCACCCGTTGCAGCCCTTCGACATTCGCAACGTCATCCGCGGCAAGCTAGTGCCCGACGTCCCCTTCACGTTCGACTCGACTGTCCTCAAGGCGGCCAAGGCGGGCACCCGCGAACGCTCCGAACAGCCGAAGTTCATCTCGGGTCCGCTGCCGGAACTGCCCCACGACGACGTCTCGCTCACCGATCTGGTCGGGTTCTTCAAGGATCCGGTGAAGGGCTTCTTCCGCGCGCTGGAGTACACCCTGCCGTGGGACGTCGACGGCGTCGAGGACGAGATCTCGGTCGACATCGACGCCCTCGAGCAGTGGGCGGTCGGCGACCGGATGCTCGGCGACATGCTGCGCGGCATGACGCCCGACGACGCCAGGCAGGCCGAGTGGCGCCGCGGCACGCTGCCCCCCGGGCAGCTCGGCTGGCGCAAGGCAGGCGAACTGCGCGAGCAGTCCGCGCTGCTGGCCGCCAAGGCACTGGAGTACCGCACGGCCGACGGCGACGCGCACGACGTCGACATCGACCTGGGCGCCGGACGCCGCCTGACGGGGACGGTGTCGCCGGTGTTCGGCGACCGCATGGTCGCGGTGACCTACTCCAAGCTCGACGGCAAGCACCTGCTGGCGTCGTGGATTCCGTTGCTGGCCTTGTTCGCCCAGCATCCCGACCGCGAGTGGTCGGCGGTCTGCATCGGTCGGCCGCGGCGCGGCAGCACACCGCTGGCGAAGGCACTGGGCCAGCCGGGTGAGCCCGCGGTGGAGCTCCTGCGCGATCTGGTGGCCATCTACGACGCGGGACGTCGCGAACCGCTGCCGCTGCCCGTGAAGACGTCGTACGCGTGGGCGTGCGCCAGGCACGCCGGCGACGACCCCGAGCATGCCGCGGGCTTCAAGTGGCGGTCGGGCAACTACCCCGGCGAGGACGCGGACCCGGCGCAGGTGCGGGCGTGGGGCCAGGGCGCGTGGCTGAGGGATCTGATGCAGCCACTGCGTCCTGGCGAGGACGTCGACGGCGAGACCAACCGCCTCGGCGCCTACTCCGCCCGACTGTGGCTGCCGATGCTGCACGCGGAAGTTGGCCTCTGATGGACCGTTTCGACCTCGAGGGCCCACTGCCCGCGGCGGCGTCCACCACCGTGCTGGAGGCCAGCGCGGGCACCGGCAAGACGTTCGCCCTCGCCGGACTGGTGACGCGCTACGTCGCCGAGGGTGCGGCGACGCTGGACCAGATGCTGCTCATCACGTTCGGGCGGGCGGCCAGCCAGGAGCTTCGCGACCGCGTGCGTCGCCAGATCACCGAGGCGGCAGCGGCTTTCGACGATCCGTCGCTCGTCGGTGACAACGAGCTCGTCGCCCACCTGCTCGAGGGCACCACCGAGGAACGGTCGGCACGGCAGGAGCGGCTCCGCGACGCGCTGGCGGGCTTCGACGCCGCGACCATCGCCACCACCCATCAGTTCTGCCAGTTGGTGCTGAAGTCGCTCGGGGTGGCCGGCGACTCCGACTCGCGCGTGACGCTGGTGGAGAGCCTCACCGATCTGGTCACCGAGGTCGTCGACGACCTGTACCTGGCGCACTTCGGCAAGCAGCGCGACGACCCCGAACTCAGCTATCCCGACGCACTGAAGCTGGCGCGCGAGGTCGTCGGCAACCCCGCGACCGAACTGCGGCCCCTGGACCCGCCGCCCGACTCGCGGGCGGCGGTCTGCGTCGGCTTCGCGAATCACGTTCTCGCCGAGCTGGAGACGCGAAAGCGCAGGCTCGGCATCCTCGGCTACGACGACCTGCTGACCCGACTGGCGGGTGCGCTCGACGCCGAGGACTCCCCCGCGCGGCTGCGGATGCACCGTCGCTGGCCGATCGTGATGGTCGACGAGTTCCAGGACACCGACCCCGTGCAGTGGCAGGTGATCGACCGGGCCTTCAGCGGACGGTCGACGGTGATCCTGATCGGCGACCCGAAGCAGGCGATCTATGCCTTCCGCGGCGGCGACATCGTCACCTACCTCAGCGCCGCCGAGACCGCGGGCGCCAAGAAGACGCTGGGCACCAACTGGCGCAGCGACAGCGCACTGGTCGACCGGCTGCAGGCCGTGCTGCGCGGTGCCGAACTCGGCGACCCGGCGATCGTCGTGCACGACGTCGACGCGGCCAACAAGGGCTCCCGACTGGAGGGAGCGCCCAGCGTCGAGCCGTTCCGGCTCCGCGTCGTGAAGCGGGAGACGTTCGGCCGCAGCGGGTCTCAGAACGTCGCGATCGCCGATCTGCGGCAGCACATCGGCAAGGACCTGGCCAACGACATCGGTGCGCTGCTGACCAGTGGCGCCACGTTCGACGGCAGACCGGTGCAGGCCGGTGACGTCGCGGTGATCGTCGAGACCCACAAGGACGCGCGGGTGTGTCAGCTGGCCCTCGGCAGGGCCGGGATCGCGGCGGTGTACACCGGCGACTCGGACATCTTCGCCTCCGAGGCCGCCGACGACTGGCTGTCGCTGCTCGAGGCGTTCGACCAGCCGCACCGCGCCGGGGTGGTCAGGGCTGCGGCGGCGACGATGTTCTTCGGCAAGAGTGCCCAGGATCTGGTCGACGGCGGCGACGCGCTGACCGACCGCATCGCGGAGACGTTGCGCGAGTGGGCCGGTCACGCCCGCGAACGCGGCGTTGCGGCCATCTTCGAAGCCGCCCAGTTGGGCGGCATGCTGGAGCGCGTGCTGTCGTGGCGCGACGGCGAGCGGCACATGACCGACCTGGCCCACATGACGCAGCTGCTGCAGGACGTGGCGCACCGCGAGCAGTACACGCTGCCCGCACTGCGGGACTGGCTGCGCGCCGAACGGGACGACCGCGGCGGGTCCGGCGAGCGCAACCGCCGACTCGACAGCGACGCCGCCGCCGTGCAGATCATGACGGTGTGGGTCAGCAAGGGCCTGCAGTACCCGATCGTGTACCTGCCGTTCGCGTTCAACCGCTGGGTGCCCGAGCCCGACCTGATCCTGTTCCACGACGGACCGACGCGCTGCCTGCACGTCGGCGGCCCGGACAGCCCCGACTACCGCGAGGTGGAACGGCTGGGCCGCGAGGAACAGGCCGGCGACGACAGCCGCCTGACCTACGTCGCGCTGACCCGGGCGCAGAGCCAGGTGGTGGCCTGGTGGGCGGCAGCCCGCGACGAACCCAACGGCGGGCTGTCCCGGCTGTTGCGGGGTCGGCGACCCGGCGAGTCGGTCGTGCCCAACCGCTGCGTGCCCAGCAAGATCTCCGACGACGCCGCGCTCGCCAGACTGCGCGAATGGCAGGACGTCGGCGGTCCGGTGCTCGAGACCTCGGTGCTGATGCAAGCGCCGCCGCCGCCCGTCGAACCCGTGCCGAAGGACCTGGACGCCAGACACTTTCACCGTGCCATCGACACCACGTGGCGGCGCACGTCGTACTCGGGTCTGATCCGCGTGGCCGAACCGCCGAGCGTCAGCAGCGAACCCGAGGTCGTCGCGCTGGACGACGAGGTCGGCGACCTGCCGCTGCTGTTGCCGCCCAAGGGCCCCAGCGTGCCGTCGCCGATGGTCGACCTGCCCAAGGGCGCCACGTTCGGCACGCTGCTGCACGCGGTGCTGGAGACCGCCGATCCCTTCGCCTCGGACCTGGCCGCCGAGTTGGAGTCGCAGATCCGCGAACACTCGGTGTGGTGGCCCGTCGACGTGCCAGCCCCGGAGCTTGCGGCCGCGATGGTGCCGATGCACGACACGACGCTCGGCCCGTTGGCGGCGGGTGTGACGCTGCGACGGATCGGCCTTCGGGATCGGTTGCGGGAGTTGGACTTCGAGTTCCCCCTCGCGGGGGGCGATCTGATGACCGGTGTCCCTGATCTGCACCTGCGCGACGTCGGCACGCTGGTGGCCGAGCACCTGCCCTCCGAAGACGTCCTCGCCTGCTACGCCGAGCGACTCACGGGTGACGCGCTGGGCAACCAGTCGCTGCGCGGCTACCTCAACGGGTCGATCGACGCGGTGCTGCGCATCCCTGGCGATGACGGGCCGCGCTACGTCGTGGTCGACTACAAGTCGAACTGGCTCGGCGACGGCGACGGGTCGCTGACGTCGGCCGACTACGAGCGCGGCCGATTGGTCGAGGCGATGCTGCACTCGGACTATCCGCTGCAGGCGCTGTTGTACAGCGTTGTGCTGCACCGGTTCCTGCGCTGGCGCCAGCCGGACTACTCCCCCGACCGGCACCTCGGCGGCGTGCTCTACCTGTTCGTCCGCGGCATGTGCGGCGTGGACACCCCCGTCGTCGACGGGCATCCCGCGGGCGTGTTCGACTGGCAGCCCCCGGCGTCGCTGATCGTGGCGATGTCCGACCTGCTCGACACCGGGCGGGTGATCCCATGACGTCGGTCGAGCCCGTCGACACCGCTGACTGGCGGCGTGCCGTCGGCGCCACGGGTCTGCTGGCGGCGTTCAACGGGGCCGCCGTGATCGACGCGTCGGACGTGCTTGTCGCCCAGCGCCTTTGCGCCATGGCCGGTGAGACCGACGAGCGGGTTCAGCTCGCCGTGGCCCTGGTGGTGCGGGGGTTGCGGGCCGGCTCGGTGTGCCTGGACCTGCGGTCGGTCGAGGCACAGGTCGACGTCGCCGACCTCCCCTGGCCTGCCATCGACGGCTGGCTCGAGGCCGTGTGGGCCAGCCCGCTGCTCGACGCCCCGCACGTGCTGCGCCGTCAGGAGCATCTGTTGTATCTGGACCGCTACTGGCGCGAGGAACAGCAGGTGGCCGACGACCTCAGGACGATGGTCGCGCACCGCGACGCCGGATCCACCGCCGACATCGGGCGCCTCTTCCCCGAGGGCTACGAGGAGCAGCGCGGCGCCGCGGAAATCGCACTGTCGCAACGGCTCACGGTCCTCACGGGTGGACCCGGCACGGGCAAGACCACTACCGTCGCGCGACTGCTGGCACTGTTCGCCGGGCAGCCGGGCACCGGGGCCAGGCTGCGCATCGCGCTGGCCGCGCCGACGGGCAAGGCCGCGGCCCGGTTGCAGGAGGCCGTGCAGTCGGAGATCGACAAGCTCGACCTCGCCGACCAGCGACGGCTCTCGGGCCTGCAGGCCACCACGTTGCACCGGCTTCTCGGCAGCCGCCCCGACAGCTCGTCGCGCTTCCGCCACCACCGCGGCAACCGGCTGCCGCACGACGTGATCGTCGTCGACGAGACGTCCATGGTGTCGCTGACGATGATGGCCCGGCTGCTGGAGGCGGTGCGCCCGCAGTCGCGGCTGCTGCTGGTCGGCGACCCGGACCAGCTGGCATCGGTCGACGCCGGCGCGGTGCTGGCCGACCTCGTCGACGGGCTCGGCACCGACGCCGGCTCACCGGTGGTCGCGCTGCAGACCTCGCACCGATTCGGCGAGTCGATCGGGGCGCTGGCGTCGGCGATCCGCGGCGGTGACGCCGACGCGGCGCTGGAGGTGCTGCGGAAGGGTGGCGAGCACATCGAGTGGCTCGACGACGAGGACCCGACGGCCGCGTTGCGCACCGTGCTTCTGCCGCAGGCACTCGCCTTGCGCCAGGCCGCGATTCTCGGCGACGCGCGGGCGGCGTTGGAGATCCTCGACGAGCAGCGACTGCTGTGCGCGCACCGACGCGGGCCGCACGGGGTGCAGCACTGGAATCGTCAGGTGGAGCGCTGGCTGACCGAGGCGACGGGCGAGCCGATCTGGTCGGACTGGTACGCCGGGCGGCCGGTCCTGGTCACGGCCAACGACTATGGGCTCGGGCTGTACAACGGCGACACGGGCGTGACGGTGACGGTGTCGGGCGAGGACGGCCTGCGGGCGGCAATCGCCGGGGCCGGTGAACCGCGGGCGTTCGCGACCAGTCGGCTGCCGGACCTCGAGACCATGTTCGCGATGACGATCCACAAGAGCCAGGGCTCGCAGGCCGCGGAGGTCACCGTGTTGATGCCGCCGGTCGACTCGCGGCTGTTGACCCGGGAGTTGTTCTACACCGCGGTCACTCGGGCCAAGGCGAAGGTGCGGGTCGTCGGGTCGGCGGCGTCCGTGCGCGAGGCCATCGACCGGCGGGCGGTGCGCGCCTCGGGTCTGGCGCTGCGACTGCGCGGATAGCGCGGGAATTTCCGCCACGAGGGAGTACTGCTCGACTCTGCGCTGGTGGCGAGAAAGTGCGAGAAGGCACTGGACATCACCGCCCTCAGCGCAGCGTCGAGCGTGCCTGGTGGTGAGCACGTCGCCGTCCCTGCGGTTCAGCTAGGGCTTGACGGGATGCCGGCTGAGGATCGACACCCGGTTGAACGCGTTGATGGCCGTCGCCACCCAGATCACCGCGGACAGCTCGTCGTCGGTGAGAGCCTTTCGGGCACGGGCATATTCGCGTTCGGCGGTGTCGTGGTCGGGCAGCGTGGTGGTGACCTCGGCCAGGCGCAGGGCGGCCTGCTCACGCTCGTCGAACAGCTCGGTGTCACGCCAGACCGTCAGAGTGGCCAGCTGCTTGGCGGTGACGCCCGCGGCCACGGCGCGCTGGGTGTGCACCTCGAGGCACGACGGGCAGCCATTGATCTGCGAGACGCGGACGTTGACCAGTTCGGTGAGGCTGCGCGGTAATCCCGCCTCCCGAGCCGACTTCGTGACGGCGGTCGCCACCGCGACGAGCGCGTGATAGGCGTCGGGGGTCTGCTTGTCGATGTGTACGTGCTCGGTGTCCATCGCGCGCCTCCAACGTCCGGGTACTGTCGGTTCGATCGTACGGAGCGGGCAGGAGCGGCTGGATGTTGACCGACAAGACCGGGACGCCCGTCACCGTCGCACGCGAGGCGACGCGGTTCACCATCGCGGTCGAGGGAAAAGCGGTGGGGCTCATGACCTTTGTCGAGCGCGACGGGCACCGCGTCTTCCTGCACACCGAGGTCGAGTCCGAGTACGGCGGCCGCGGCCTGGCGACCCTGCTGATCGAGGAGGGCCTGGCGGCGACGCGCGCCGACGGACTGCGCATCATCGCGCTGTGCCCGATGGTCGCGGCCTACGTCAAGAAGAACCACGCCTACGACGACCTGGTGGATCGCCCGACGCCGGAGCTGATGCGGTCGCTGCAGTAACGCGCAGCGTCAGTGCGCGTGCAGGTGCCAGTCCGGATGCTCGGCCAGCCAGCGCTGCTCGACGCGCTTGACGCGGTGGTGCTCCAACGTGATCAGGATCGCCCCCGCGGTGACGAGCGCGCCCGCGATGAAGCCCAGCGGCAGCTGCCAGTCGGTGCGGTCGTAGGCGGTCGCGGCGAGGAACCCGGCGATGGTGACCGTGCCGAGCATGATGAGCATCAGACCGGGCAGCCACAGCGTGTCGATGAACGACTCGCCGGCGTGCGGCTGAGTGGTGCGGGAGTGATCCACGGGATCGTGATGCGCGCCCTTCATCTGCATCTCCCTTCCGAAGAGATACTCCGAGGATACGCCTAGTGTGAGCTGCGTCACATGACGTCACTCATGCGTCACACCCGCGCAAGTGCCTGCCGCGCGTACGCCCGCACGTCGGCGTCCCCGTCCTCGAGTGCACCGGCGAGCGCCTCGCGGGCGGCCGCCTCGGAGGCCGCCCAGCGGGTCAGGCTCAGCACCGCCGCCTTGCGGACATCCAGGTGCGGGTCGCTCAGGGCCCGCGACAGTGGGGGCACCGCGACGGCGGGTGTCGGCGCCCCGGCCAACGCCCTCGCAGCGCCCTGCCGGATCTGCCACGCCGACGCGGCGAGTGCACCCTCGACGGCCTTGGCGTCGCCGCCCTCCCACGCGACCGAGCCCATGGCGGCCAACGCCGCGGCCCGCACCAACGGGTCGGGATCGACGACCAGTTCTCTCACGGCTCCCGTACCCGCGCCGAGCGTGCCCAGGCCGTTGGCGACGGCGATGCGGACTTCGCGGTTCGCATCCCCTCGAGCCGATGCGACTCCGACGGCGTCGTCGACGGATACCAGCGCTCGCACCGCTTCGATCCGCACGCGGTGATCCACGTCGGCGAGCGCGCGCCGGTACTGCGTCGTGCTGCCCACCCGGCGGGCACTGAGCACGTAGACCGCGACACTGCGCACCGCGGGATCGTCGGAGTCCAGCAGCGCGGCCAACGCCGCGGGCGCGGGCAGCACCTCGACGAGTTCCCGCACGCCATCGGCGGCGACCCGCCTCACCTCGACATGCTCGTCGTCCAACGCAGCGAGCAGCGGTGTCGCGTAACCCTCGGACAGATGCTCGGTCAGTACGTCGACCGCGGTGCGCCGGACGCCGGGATCCTCGTCGAGCAGGTAGGGCGACAGGTCCTCGACGGTCGGCTCGTCGAGCGCGAGGACCGCGGCGATGCGGGGCGACGGCGGCTGGGTCGCGGGGACCATCCTCGACACGTCGCTGGCCGGCGCCTGCCCACCGACCAGATCGGGCTGAGCCACGACGACGGGTTCGGTCTCTCCACTTGGCAGCTGGTCGAATCCGGGTACCGGCACGAAGTACGGCGCGACGGGCCGCTTGAGGAACTCGATGTCGCCGGACGCCGTCATGCGCAGGTTGAGGTGGTAGCGCCACTCGACGTCGTCACGGTCGGGGATGTCGCTGCGGTCGTGATAGAGGCCCCAGCGCGACTCGGTACGGGTCAACGACGACCTCGCCGCCATCTCCGCGCAATCGCGAATGAAGGAGACTTCGACGGCGCGCATCAGTTCGTGCGGCGTGGTGGCACCGATCGCTGCCACCTCGTCACGCATGCGGTCGAACGTCTGCACGGCCAGCGACAGCTTGGCTGCCGTCTTGGGCGGCGCGACGTAGTCGTTGACGAACCGTCGCAGCTTGTACTCGACCTGCGGTTGCGGGGGACCGTCGGGATGCCGCAGCGGCCGGTAGATCAACTCGTGTGCCGCTGCGATCTGATCGGCCGGAAGTTCCTGCGGCAGTGCAACATCGCTGAGCGTGGACGCGGCGTGCGTGCCGGCCAACTCGCCGTATACGAAGGCACCGATCATGTAGTTGTGCGGCACGCAGGCCAGGTCACCCGCCGCATAGAGGCCGGGCACCGTGGTGCGGGCGTTCTCGTCGACCCAGACCCCGGAGGCGGAATGCCCTCCGCAGAGCCCGATCTCGGAGATGTGCATCTCGACGTCGTGGGTGCGGTAGTCGTGTCCGCGGTTGGCGTGGAACGTACCGCGGGTCGGCCGTTCGGTGGTGTGCAGGATGCCTTCGAGCGTGCTCAACGTCTCGTCGGGAAGGTGACTGACCTTGAGGTAGATGGGGCCGCGGGCCGACTCGATCTCGCTCTTGACCTCCGCCATCATCTGGCCGGACCAGTAGTCGGAGTCGACGAATCGCTCGCCGAGCGCGTTGACCTGATATCCGCCAAAGGGATTGGCGACGTACGCGCAGGCGGGGCCGTTGTAGTCCTTGATCAGCGGATTGATCTGGAAGCACTCGATGCCCGACAGTTCCGCGCCGGCGTGCAGTGCCATCGCGTATCCGTCACCGGCGTTGGTGGGGTTCTCGTAGGTGCCGTAGAGGTATCCGGACGCGGGCAGCCCGAGTCGGCCGCAGGGACCGGTGGCCAGGATGACGGCCTTCGCCCTAACCACCACGAATTCGCCGGTCCGACTGTTCAGAGCCGCGGCGCCGACGGCTCTGCCGTCATCGGTGAGCACGCGCACCGGGACCAGTCGGTTCTCGATGCGGATCTTCTCCCGCATGGAGCGTTGCCGCAGCACCCGGTAGAGCGCCTTCTTCACGTCCTTGCCCTCGGGCATCGGCAGGACGTAGGACCCCGACCGGTGCACCCGTCGCACGGCATACTCGCCGTGCTCGTCCTTCTCGAACTTCACGCCGTAGCGCTCGAGTCGCTGCACCATCGCAAATCCGCGTGTCGCCGTCTGATAGATGGTGCGCTGGTTGACGATTCCGTCGTTGGCTCGGGTGATCTCGGCGACGTAGTCCTCGGGGTTGGCCTTGCCGGGGATCACGGCGTTGTTCACCCCGTCCATGCCCATCGCCAACGCGCCGGAGTGCCGAACGTGGGCCTTCTCCATCAGCAGCACCTGGGCACCGTGCTCGGCCGCGGTCAGTGCGGCCATCGTTCCCGCGGTGCCGCCACCGATCACCAGCACGTCGCAGTCCAACCGGACCGCACCATCGAGGGGAGGAATCTGCATCAGCTCACCAAGTCCGAATCATCCAGTGCGGAAATCGCTTCAGCCCTCAACGAGCCGCGCGACACGTCGGGATTCCGGGGCGACGGCACCTCCAGCAGGGCCCGAAGCGGTCGCCCGGCGCGGCCCATGACCGCGATGCGGTCACCGAGCAGCAGCGCCTCGTCGATGTCGTGGGTCACGAAGACCACCGTCGTGGGATGAGCACGCCAGTTGTCGACGAGCAGTCGCTGCATCGTCGCGCGGGTCTGGGTGTCCAGCGCGCCGAACGGCTCGTCCATCATGACCGCGCGGGGTTCGCCTGCCAGCCCGCGAGCCAGCTGAACCCGCTGCCGCATGCCGCCCGACAGGCTCTTCGGTAGGTAGTGCTCGTACCCGGACAGTCCGACGTCGCAGACCCAGCGCTGGGCCTCCTCGCGGCGACCACGGCGTGGCCGGCCGGCGAGCTTGAGTGCGAGTTCGACATTGGATTGCACGGTGCGCCATGGCAACAACGCGTTGTCCTGAAAGACCACCGCTCTGTCGCGCGACGTGGTGACGATCGGCGCACCGTCGGCCAGTAGCTCGCCCCGCTCGGGAGGCAGCAGCCCGGCGAGCGCCCGCAGAACGGTCGACTTGCCGCATCCCGACGGGCCGGTCAACACCAGGATCTCACCGGGTGTGACGTCCAGATCGAGCCCGTCGACCACCGGCACACCGTCGTAGGCGAGCACGACGTCGCGCAGTGCCAGGCTCATCCCGTCGCGGCTCATCGGCCGGCCTCCTGGCCTCGGGGCAGCCACCGCGTCGCCCGCCTACCGATCACTTCCACGGCCGCCGACGTGGCGAAGCCGAGTACACCGATGGTGATGATCCCGACGAACACGTCGGGATAGGCCAACACGGTGTAGGCCTGCCAGGTGCGGTAGCCCACCCCGAGGCGGCCGGAGATCATCTCGGCGGAGATGACGCATATCCACGCGACGCCGATACCCACCGACAGCCCGCCGAAGACACCGGGCAGGATGCCGGGCAACACCACGCGAACCACGACGTCCCAACGGTTTCCGCCGAGCGTGCGCACCGAGTCCTCCCAGAGCGTCGGGAGGGCCCGCACGGCGTGGCGGGTGCTGACCATGATCGGGAAGTAGGCAGCCAGGAAGGTGATGAACACGATGCCCGCCTCGTCGGTCGGGAACAGCAGGATCGCCACGGGCACGATCGCGATGGCGGGGATGGGCCTGGCGAGTTCGGTGAGCGGACCGAGCACGTTGGCGAACGTCGACGACCGACCGAGCAGGATGCCGGTGAGCACGCCGACCACGGCCGCAATGGCGAATCCGGTGACGATGCGGACCAGCGACTGTCCGAGGTCGAGCCAGTAGTCCTGGGTGCCGACGCGATGGGCGAACGCCGACGCGATCTGGGTCACCGTCGGCAGGGTGTCGAAGCGCAGCCAGAGCCGAACGTGGTTGGCGGTCAACAGCTGCCAGAGGGCGACGGCGGCCGCCACCGAGCCGATCCGCACCAACCACGCACCCCAGCTACGGCCGCCGGCCCTGGCGCCTGGCGATGTCGGTACGGCGACGGCGGGTTCGTCGGCGACGAGCACGGCGGGCGGTGCGGTCATGCCGCACTCACCAGCGCCTGCTGATAGTCGAGGACGGTCGAGCCGGGGTGGGCGCTCGTATAGCGTTGGGCGCCTGCGGCCGAGTCGAACGGCAGGAAGGCAACACCGTCCTTCACCCACGTCGACTTGTCGGCAAACCAGCGCGTGCCCAGTTCGGTATCGGGGACGTAGGCGGCGCGCACCTTTTCGCCGTGCGCGTTGGCGTCGCGGATGGCCTTCAGCAAGCTGGTGGGATTGGCGGCGGGCTGCGTGGTGTCCTTGCCGTCGATCCACAGTTCGCTGGCGAGCTTGGGATCGGTGACGGCCACGTTGGCGACGGGATCCTGACCGCTGATGGTCGACGGGTTGGCAGTGCTGGTGACCGCGCTCTCGTAGTTCTGGCCGCGCGCGGCAAAGGCCCTTCGAAGCGCGTCGTCGGACACGAAACCGTCGACATTCAGGTCGGCGAAGTCACCGATCGACTTCAGGTAGGGCACGTCACCCTTGAGCGCCTG
>JAESGJ010000290.1_pt1 | contig 43720 bp, 42 predicted proteins | sample 9266241 | NCBI WGS metagenome assembly JAESGJ01 (sample SAMN14514841, study PRJNA621669) | algae metagenome | isolation source: Brasilonema octagenarum HA4186-MV1 and co-occurring heterotrophs from wet... | place: USA: Manoa Valley, Hawaii | collected 2009-07-20
AGCGGACCGCGGGTGCCAGCCGGCACCCGGCCTTCCCTGCGCCCTCTTGGATCAGAGGGTAGCGAGACCAGGCAAAGCTCGGGCGAAACGCGCCGCGGGAACGAGAAGGCGCGTTTGCAGCCACACACTCAGTGTGATCGCCCGGCCAGTGCGCAGCTGCCACAAGGACCGGGATCCAGTCCTCCGAGACGGCAGTGGTTCAACCGAGAGGCCGCGGCGTACTGGCTTCCCCGCCGTCGCGGGGAATGACAGAGGTGCTTGGAGAGCCAACCCGCCGCCTCATGCTCCGTCATTCGCGAGGAGCGCTTGCGCCGAAGCAATTCAAAATCTCTCGGCGGCAAGGCTCTGGATTGCTTCGCTTCGCTCGCAATGACGAGGAGAGAGAGTGCCGGGCCCGCTCGGTCCCGGCTCCAACACTGCGGGTTGCAGCTTGTCCGGGACGTGGGGCCAAAGCCGTTGAGGAGGGAGCGTGCCCGACTCGGCAGCAGGATCACAGCATTTTAGATGCTAACCCGGAGGTGATCAAAAAAACAAAATCTGAGGTTGTATGCCTACTTTGTTTCGAAGGTATCTTGGTAGTCCCTCCCGTGTCTTCGCGGTAACGATTGTGGTGTCTCCGCAACACTCATTCCGGATTTAACCTTCCTCACCGGTGGTTCGCATCGCCGCCGCTTTTTGGCCACACCCGAACATGAATAAAATCACTCTAATGTTTTAGGGCAGCGGCAGCCTTCGACAGCGACGAGAAATCCCAAGGTCGATTCAAATCTTGGCTGTGATTTTTCGGGTCTGAAAAGGTCGACCGGGGAAGCTGGTTTGCGATGGACGCGAAGACCGACATCAAGCAGAGGCTGCCGAGCCGTCACGTGACGGAAGGTCCTGCGCGCGCGCCCCATCGCTCCTATTTCTATGCGATGGGTCTGACCACACAGCAGATCCACCAGCCTTTCGTCGGCGTCGCCTCGTGCTGGAACGAGGCCGCGCCCTGCAACATCGCGTTGATGCGCCAGGCGCAGGCGGTGAAGAAGGGCGTCGCATCGGCCGGCGGCACCCCGCGCGAGTTCTGCACCATCACCGTCACCGACGGCATCGCCATGGGCCATGACGGCATGCGCTCCTCGCTGCCGTCGCGGGAATGCATCGCCGACTCCGTCGAGCTGACCGTGCGCGGCCATGCCTATGACGCGCTGGTCGGCCTCGCCGGCTGCGACAAGTCGCTGCCGGGCATGATGATGGCGATGGTCCGTCTCAACGTGCCCTCGATCTTCATCTATGGCGGCTCGATCCTGCCCGGCACGTTCCGCGGGCAGCAGGTCACCGTGCAGGACATGTTCGAGGCCGTCGGCAAGCACTCGGTCGGCGCCATGTCCGACGAAGACCTCGACGAGATCGAGCGCGTGGCCTGCCCCTCGGCCGGCGCCTGCGGCGCGCAATTCACCGCCAACACCATGGCGACCGTCTCCGAGGCGATCGGCCTTGCGCTGCCTTACTCGGCCGGTGCTCCGGCACCCTATGAAATCCGCGATGCCTTCTGCATGACCGCGGGCGAGCAGGTGATGGAGCTGATCGCCCAGAACATCCGGCCGCGCGACATCGTGACCCGCAAAGCGCTGGAGAATGCCGCGGCCGTTGTCGCCGCCTCCGGCGGCTCGACGAATGCTGCGCTGCACCTCCCGGCAATCGCGCATGAATGCGGCATCAAGTTCGACCTGTTCGACGTCGCCGAAATCTTCAAAAAGACACCATATGTCGCGGATTTGAAGCCGGGTGGCCGTTATGTCGCCAAAGACATGTTTGAAGTAGGTGGCATACCGCTTCTGATGAAGACGCTGCTCGACAACGGCTTCCTGCACGGTGATTGCCTTACCGTCACGGGCCGTACGATCGCCGAAAACCTCAAGAGCGTGAAATGGAATCCGCACCAGGACGTGGTGCACCCCGCAGACAAGCCCATCACCGTCACTGGCGGCGTGGTCGGTCTGAAGGGTAATTTGGCGCCAGAAGGTGCGATCGTGAAAGTCGCGGGAATGTCCAACCTCAGGTTTACCGGTCCGGCCAGGTGCTTCGACCGTGAGGAGGATGCTTTCGAGGCGGTCCAGAAGCGCACCTACCGCGAAGGCGAAGTCATCGTGATCCGCTACGAGGGGCCCAAGGGTGGTCCCGGCATGCGGGAAATGCTCCAGACCACCGCGGCGCTGACCGGCCAGGGCATGGGCGGCAAGATTGCGCTCATCACCGACGGCCGGTTCTCCGGCGCTACCCGCGGCTTTTGCATCGGCCATGTCGGGCCCGAGGCGGCCATTGGCGGCCCGATCGGGCTGCTTGAGGATGGCGACATCATCGAGATCGACGCGGTCGCCGGTACCCTTAACGTAAAATTGAGCGACGCCGAGCTCGCCCAGCGCAAGACCAAATGGAGCGCTCGCGCGACTAACCATACGTCAGGTGCGCTCTGGAAATATGCTCAGCAGGTTGGACCAGCGGTCGGGGGGGCAGTGACCCATCCGGGCGGCGCGCACGAGAAGCAGTGCTATGCGGACATCTAGGCGTGCCATAGTTGCGTTCGTGTTGGGGGCCAGTGCGCTGGCCGCGCCGGCGCTTGCCTTCGACGGCGCGCCGGTCAACCCGAAAGACGCCACCATCCCGGTCGTGACCGCCTTGCCCAATGCCACGGGCGGCATGCGCGGCAAGGTCGCGCCGGCGGCCGTGCCCCAGGAGACCTCGCTCAGTGCGCTGCAATATGCCGCCGAGGGTGGTCACCCCATCGCGCAGTGGAAGCTCGGCCGCATGTACGCCAATGGCGACGGCGTCGCCCAGGACGATCTGCGCGCCTTCGAATATTTCAGCCGGATCGCCAATGCGCATGCCGAGGACAGCCCATCGGCGCCGCAGGCGCAGATCGTGGCCAACGCCTTCGTTGCGCTCGGTCGTTATTATCTCAGCGGCATCCCGAACTCGAAGATCAAATCTGATCCGGATCGGGCGCGGGAGATGTTCTCCTATGCGGCGTCCTATTTCGGCAATGCCGACGCGCAATACGATCTCGCCCGGCTCTATCTGAAGACGCCGGACGCCTCGCGCGAGGATTTCCGGTACGGCGCGCGCTGGCTCGGCCTTGCGGCGCAGAAGGGTCAGCATCAGGCCCAGGCACTTCTCGGCCAGATGCTGTTCAACGGCGACCGCCTGCCGCGGCAGGCCGCGCGCGGCCTGATGTGGCTGACGCTGGCGCGGGACAGCGCCGGTGCGGAAGAGACCTGGATCAAGGAAAACTACAACCGCGCCTTCGCCAAGGCCTCCGACGACGACCGCGCCATGTGCCTGCAGATGTTGGAGCAGTGGGTGCAGGGTCGCCGCGACTAAAGCCTGGACTCCGGTGCCGCAGGGCGGATTGGTCTAAGCGTAATCCGCCGTCTCGGCGTCCGATCACGCCGCCTCCAGATCTAGATCTGCCCACACCGGCACGTGGTCCGACGGCTTCTCCCAGCCGCGCACATAGCTGTCGATCCCGACATTGGCGAGCCGGTCGCTGGCCTGCGGCGACAGCAGCAGATGATCGATCCGCAGGCCCTGATTCTTCTGCCAGGCGCCGGCCTGGTAATCCCAGAAGGTGTAGAGGCCCGGCTCGTCGGTCACGGCCCGCAGGGCGTCGGTCAGGCCGAGGCCGAGCAGGGATTGGAAGCTCTCCCGCGTCTCGGGCTTGAACAGCGCGTCCTCGGTCCAGGCGGCGGGATTATGGACGTCGCGGGCGTGCGGGATGACGTTGAAGTCGCCTGCGAGAATCAGCGGCTCCTCGGTCTTGAGGCGCTCCTTCGAATACTCAAGAAGCCGGGACATCCATTTGAGCTTGTAGGGATATTTCTCGGTCCCGACCGGATTGCCGTTAGGCAGATAAAGGCAGGCGATGCGCAGCACGCCAGACTTCAGCGTCACCACGCCTTCGAGGAATCGGGCGTGGGCATCCTCATCGTCACCGGCCAGGCCCGACTTGGTCTCGTCGAACCGGAGCTTGGAGAGCAGGGCGACGCCGTTGAACGTCTTCTGCCCGTGCGTGACCACGTTGTAGCCGAGCGCCTCGATCTCCAGCCGCGGGAAGGCCTCGTCGACGCATTTGATCTCCTGCAGGCAGACGATGTCCGGCTGGCATTCCTTCAGCCAGGTCAGGAGAAGGTCGATCCGCTGCCGGACCGAGTTCACGTTCCAGGTGGCAACTCTGATGGTCATGTCGGCGGGCTCCGGGCAGGGGCCATGGTTAGAACAAAATGCAAACGCGCCCGTCAAGGACGCCGCAAAATCTCCCACAAAATTAACCCGGCTTAAGCCGGCGGCAGGCCATTGATCTCGAAAGGTTCCTCCGATGGGATGGCCGGACAAAATCGATGAAGCGCATTGAGCCGCGTGATGGACTGATCGGCGCGTTCCTGTATTGGCTCGGCGGTTTCGAGATCGAAGACAGCCTGACCGCCAGCCTCAGCGAGCGCGAGATCGCTCGCATCCGCGCCAAGCAGATTGACGCCGTGACGCGGCTGATCCCGGTGACGATGGCGGTGACGATGCTCAACGTCGCCATCGTGCTGATCCTGTTCTGGGGCCGCGGCTGGAACGACTTCCTCGCGATCTGGGGCCTGACGCTTGGCGCCACCGCCGCGCTGGCGGTGCGCTCGTGGCGGCGGTCGCATCGCAATCCGCCGCAGGAGGCCTCGCCACGCGCCGCGCGTCAGATGCTGCGCCAAGCGGTGTTCCTCGCCGCGATCTGGGGCGCGCTGCCGCTCGCTCTGTTCAGCCGCATCGAGCCGACCAGCCAGCTGATCCTGGCCTGCCTGATGGTCGGCATGATGTCCGGCGGCGCCTTCACGTTCTCGACCTTCCCGCGCGCGGGCCTGGTCTATCTCGCCACCATGACGGTCGGCTGCGCGGGCGCGCTGCTGCTGTGCGGTACCGGGCCGTACCTCGTGACCGCGGTGTTCCTGCTGCTGTTCGCGTTCTTCATGGCGCGCAACATCGTCTCGCAGGGCAATCTGTTCCTCGGCAATCTCAAGGCCCAGCTCGAGCTGGAGCGGCAGACCGAGATCATCTCGCTGCTGCTGAAGGACTTCCAGGAGAACGCCAGCGACTGGCTGTGGCAGACCGACGCCGAGGGACATCTGGTCGATGTGCCCCAACGCTTCGCCGACGTTGCGCAATTGCCGCTGCAGCTGCTGAAGGGATCGTATTTCGCCGACGTGCTCGACATGCTGTGCCCCGAGGAAAAGAGCGCGGCCTACAACGTCGTCGGCCTGATGGAGCAGAATGAGCCGCTGCACGAGATGAACCTCAAGGTCGTCGCCGGCGGCGAGGCGCGGCTGTGGTCGCTGACGGCCAAGCCCGCCTATGACCGCGAGGGCCAGTTCCTCGGCTACCGCGGCTTCGGGCGCGACGTCACCGAACGATGGCGCGCGGAAAAGGCCGAAGCCGAGAGCCGCGCCAAATCGGACTTCCTCGCGGTGATGAGCCACGAGATCCGCACGCCCATGAACGGCGTGCTCGGGCTCGCCAGCATGTTGCTGGAGACCAAGCTTGATCCGGAGCAGCACGAGGCGGTCACCACGATCCGCGAGTCCGGTGACAATCTCCAGCGCATCCTCAACGACATCCTCGACCTGTCCAAGCTCGAGGCCGGACGCTTCGCCTTCGAGGCGATCGACTTCGCCCCGCAGACGCTGGTCGAGACGGTCGCGAACGTCGCGCGCGCGAGCGCCAAGGGCAAGGGATTGGCGATCAAGGTCGAGCTCGACCCGAACCTGCCGCCGACACTGCGCGGCGACGTCGCGCGCATCCGCCAGGTGCTGCTCAACCTCGCGTCAAACGCGGTGAAATTCACCGATGCGGGCGAGGTGACGATCTCCGCCACCTGCCAGGCCCGCCGAGACCTGCTGGCGACCGTCGAATGGACGGTGACCGACACCGGCATCGGTATCGCCCACGAAAAGCTGGGCCAGCTCTTCAGCGACTTCGCCCAGGCCGATGCCTCGATCAGCCGGCGCTTCGGCGGCACCGGCCTTGGACTTGCGATCTCCCGGCGCATCATCGAGCAGATGGGCGGCACCATCGGCGTCACCTCGACGCCCGGGGAGGGTTCGACTTTCCGCTTCACGCTTGTGCTGCCCTGGAGCCAGGCGCAGGCCTCCGAGCAGACGGCCGGCCACGACGAGGCCGAAGAGCTCAAGGCGCGCATCGCCGGCCTCGATCGGCCTTTGAAGGTGCTGGTCGCAGAGGACGACGCCGTCAACCGTCTGGTCGTGAGCAAGATGCTGGGGGCTTTCGACGTCGAGCTGCGCGTCGTCACGGACGGCGTCCAGGCCGTCGAGGCAGCTTCTGCGGGCGACTACGATGTCGTGCTGATGGACGTGCGCATGCCGGACATGGACGGACTTGCCGCCACCCGCGCGATCCGCGCGCAAGGCGGGCGCCTGGCGGCCTTGCCGATCGTCGCGCTGACCGCCAATGCCTTCCAGGACGACGTCAGAATCTGCCGCGAGGCTGGGATGTCGGATTTCCTCTCCAAGCCGCTGCGCAAGCCGGCGCTGGTCGCGGCCCTGCTGCGCGCGCTCGACGGCCACGTGATGGCGGAGGACGCGCCGCTTCAGCCGGTGCTGATGCCGGTCGATGTCGAGTGGACGGACGAGGAAAGGCAGATGACGGGCGCTTAGCCGATCAGATCGAGAAGCTCGTCCCGCAGCCGCAGGACGCGGTGGCGTTGGGATTGTTGACGCGGAACGAGGCGCCGATCAGATCGTCGACGAAATCGACCTGCGAGCCCGCCAGGAACGGCTGCGAGGCGGAATCCACCAGCACCACCGCATTGTCCTGCTCGATCACGAGATCGTCGTCGGTCCGTGCCCGGTCGATGTCGAACTTGTACTGGAAGCCCGAGCAGCCGCCGCCCTCGACCGAGATGCGCAGCATCGCGCCTGTGCCTTCACCCTTGAGGATTTCCCCAATTCGGCGTGCGGCGCGGTCACTGATGGTCACGTCGGTCGTCATGGCTCGTCTCCGATAGTCCCGCGGTCATAGCCAATTCATTTGGTATCCCGCGCCCGGCATAGTTAAGTGCAAGGATACGCAGAATCAAATGGATAGGGACTAAATTCGTCGTGTCCGTCGGAATGGCTGCCCCCCATGCGCCCTATGCCTGCGATCCCGACCGCAGCCGTGGCCGGCTGGTCGCGGAGCCGCCGAGCCGAACCCGCAGCCCGTTCCGGCGGGATTGCGACCGGGTGATCCATTCCACCGCGTTTCGCCGCCTGAAGTACAAGACCCAGGTGTTCGTGTTCCACGAAGGCGATCATTACCGGACCCGGCTGACCCATTCGCTGGAGGTGGCCCAGATCGCCCGCGCGCTGGCCCGGCAACTCGGGCTGGACGAGGACCTCACCGAAACCCTGGCGTTGGCTCACGATCTCGGTCATCCCCCGTTCGGCCATGCCGGCGAGCGGGCGCTGGACGCCTGCCTGAAGGACTTTGGCGGCTTCGACCACAACGCCCAGACGCTCCGCGTCGTCGCTTCGCTCGAGCATCGCTATCCTGAATTCGACGGCCTCAACCTGACCTGGGAGTCGCTGGAGGGGATCGTCAAGCACAATGGTCCGCTGACCGATCGCAGCGGCGCGCCGGTCGGACGCTATCGCGAGCACGGCATTCCCGTCGGCATCGCCGACTACATCAAGACCTACGATCTGGAATTGTGGAGCTTCGCCTCGCTGGAGGCGCAGGTCGCCGCCATCGCCGACGACATCGCCTATGATGCCCACGATATCGACGACGGCCTGCGCGCCGGCCTGTTCCACCTCGACGATCTCAAGGTGATGCCGCTCACGGCCGAGATCATCGCCGAGACTTCAGCGCACTATCCCGATCTCGAGGACCTCCGGCGCGGCGCCGAATTGGTGCGCGAACTGATCTCGCACCTGATCGGCGCGGTGTTCTCGGCGGCCGAGAAGAACCTCGCCGCCGTGAAGCCGCAATCGGCCCAGGACGTCCGCCAGCAAAGCCGGGCGCTGATCGCGTTTCCGGCCGAGGTCGCCGAGGAAGAGGCTGCCATCAAGACGTTCCTCTACCAGCACATGTATCGCCACAAGCGGGTGATGCGGGTGATGGGGGAGGCGGAGCAGATCCTGTTTGACCTGTTCGCGAAATACCTGAATTTCCCCCGTGAGCTGCCGCCGGAATGGCTGCTGGGGGCGGAGGCTGACAATGAGGGTGACCGGGCCCGCCGGATCGGCAATTTCATTGCCGGCATGACCGACCGTTTCGCCCTGACCGAGCACCAGCGGCTTTTTGACTCGACCCCGGATTTGCGTTAGGCGGCGGCCATGCCCGACACATCCTCATCGCTGCATTTGTTCGCCGACGTGCTTGCACGCGTGCACGCCGCCTGTCGTACGCTGGCCGTGGAAGCCAATTGGCCCGAGGGCATCGATTTTTCACGCGTCGTGGTCGAGCCGCCGCGCGATCCCTCTCATGGCGACATGGCGACGAACGCCGCCATGGTGCTGGCGAAAGAGGCAAAGGCCAAGCCGCGCGATCTCGCCGAGCAGATCGCCGCGCGGCTGCGCGCGGACGCGCTGATCGCCAAGGTCGACGTCGCCGGCCCGGGCTTCATAAATTTGACGCTGAAGCCGGCCGCCTGGGCGGAAGCGCTGCGCACCGTGCTGCGCGAGGCCGCTGACTACGGCCGCGTCCGCGGCGGCTCCAAGGTCAATGTCGAATACGTCTCGGCCAATCCGACCGGACCGATGCATGTCGGGCATTGCCGCGGCGCGGTGTTCGGCGACGCGCTCGCGAGCCTGCTGCAGTTCGCAGGCCACGACGTCACGCGCGAATATTACATCAACGACGCCGGCGCGCAGGTCGACGTGCTCGCGCGCTCCGCGTTCCTGCGCTATCGCGAGGCGCTCGGCGAGGACATCGGCGCGATCCCGGAAGGGCTTTATCCCGGCGACTATCTGAAGCCGGTGGGAGAGGCGCTGGCTAAGGAGCATGGCGACAAGCTCCTCGCTGCGAGCGAAGCCGAGTGGCTGCCCACGGTGCGCGCCAAGGCGATCGCGATGATGATGGACGAGATCAAGGACGATCTCGCCGCCCTCAACATCCGGCACGACGTGTTCTTCTCCGAGCGTTCGCTGATCGAGACCGGCAACAACAAGGTCGCCGAGACCATCGATTTCCTGAAGGCCAAGGGCGACATCTATGAGGGCCGCCTGCCGCCGCCGAAGGGCGCGCCGGTCGAGGACTGGGAAGACCGCGAGCAGCTGCTGTTCAAGGCGACCGCCTACGGCGACGACGTCGATCGCCCACTGATCAAGTCGGACAATTCCTATACCTACTTCGCCTCCGACATCGCCTACCACAAGAACAAGTTCGACCGTGGCTTCGCCGAGATGATCGACGTCTGGGGCGCCGACCATGGCGGCTACATCAAGCGCATGCAGGCGGCGGTGAAGGCGACGACGTCGGGCAAGGGAGCGCTCGACGTCAAGATTGTCCAGCTCGTGAAATTGCTGCGCAACGGCGAGCCGGTGAAAATGTCGAAGCGGAGCGGGGACTTCGTCACCTTGCGTGAGGTGGTGGATGAGGTCGGCCAGGACGCCGTCCGCTTCATGATGCTCTACCGCAAGAACGACGCGGTGCTCGACTTCGACCTCGCCAAGGTCATGGAACAGTCGCGCGACAACCCGGTGTTCTACGTCCAGTACGGCCACGCCCGCGGCCACTCGATCTTCCGTAACGCGCGGACGGAGGTATTCCCGGAACTCCCCGAGGATGCCGGCGAGCGGATCGCCTGGCTCGCTGAGTCGGCGGTGGAGCGGCTGTCAGACCCCGTCGAACTTGACCTGCTCAAGCGGCTCGCAATATTTCCGCGCATGCTGGAAGCCGCGGCCAGCGCCCACGAGCCGCACCGAATTGCCTTTTATCTCTATGATTTAGCCAGCGAATTTCATGCACTTTGGACGAAGGGGCGCGATTTGCCCTATTTACGCTTCATTATCAATAATGATGCAGAGCTAACGAAGGCGCGACTGGCCATGGTCCAGGGCGTCGTCTCGGTTCTGGCATCGGGCCTCGCCATCCTCGGCGTCCATGCTCCGAACGAGATGCGGTAGTTTGGGGCGGACTACTTAAGGGGAATATTGGGGGTAACCGGCAGAAGCCGGATCGCTTAGACTTGGTTGGAAGCCTTGTGGGTCGAAGGCCGTGCCCTGGTCGAGGGGCGCGCGGCTTTCCCGAAGGGACGCATCATCACGATGGCCGAACGATATCAGGACAGACGGTTACCCTCCGATGACTATGGTCACGGCGGCGCCCAGCATGGCAAGTCGGAAAGCGATCCCTTGGCCGAGCTCGCCCGCTTGATCGGGCAGACCGATCCATTTGCTGCGCAAGCGCGGCCTGGCGCTCATTCGGCGACGGCGGCTGCGCCGGCGCAGAGCTATCAGGACGACGATTATCGGCAGGACGACTATCAGCAGGACTACGCTGAGCCGACCGTGCAGCCGCCGGCCGGGCCGCCCTCATGGATGCGCCGCGCCAATGTGCAGCCGCCGCCGTCCCCGGAGCCCGACTATCAGGTCGCCGTCAATCCGGTTCATCCGCTGCATCGCTATTCGGCCCAACCCGCTGCGCCCGAGCCTGATGGTCATCAGCCGCAGGCCTATCAGGATCACGCCTATCCGGGCCAGTCCTACCCGCAGCCGGATCAAGCTTACCAGCAACAGGCCTATCAGGAGCCGCATCAGCAGCCCGATCCGGCGCGCTACGACGATGCGCTTTACGGCCGGCTGGAGGCAGGCGAACAGGACTATCAGCGCGAGCCGGCCTATCCCGACGATCCCTACGCGTATCAGAGCGACTATCCCGAAGCCGAGCTTGACGAGCCCAAGAAGCAGCGCGGCGGAATGATGACCGTCGCGGCGATCCTGGCGCTGGCCGTCGTCGGCACCGGCGCTGCCTTCGCCTACAAAACCTATGTCGGTTCGCCCCGCAGCGGCGAGCCGCCGATCATCAGGGCCGACAACACCCCGACCAAGATCGTGCCGGCGCCGTCCGATTCCTCTTCCAAGGTGCCGGATCGCATGGTGAGCGGCGATGGCACGGAGAAGATCGTGCCGCGCGAAGAGGCGCCGGTCGACGTCAACGCCAAGGCAGGCGGCCCCCGCGTGGTCTTCCCGCCGCTGAACCAGAATGCAAACCCGCCGTCGGTGGCAAGCGTGTCGCCGTCCGCGGTGCCGCCGGCGAGCACCGGCGCGAGCGCCAGCAACGGCACGTTGCCGAACAACTCGCCGCGGCCGATCAGGACCGTCGCCGTGAAGGGTGATCAGACCGATAGCGCCACGCCGCAATCGGCCGCTGCCAGGCCCACGGCCGCGCCGAAGCCTGTGGCTGCGCCCGTTGCACCGGCCGCGCCGCGCAATCCGCCGACCTCGGCCAATGCCAGCGCCAATCAGCCGATGTCGCTGGCGCCGCAATCGGCCCCGGCGGCCGAACCGCCCCAGCGGATGGCTGCGACCGCCCCGACACAGATCGCGCCTGCCAGCAGCAGCGGTGGGGGTTACATCGTGCAGGTCTCCTCGCAGCAGAGCGAGGACAGCGCCGCCGCGTCGTATCGCGTGCTTCAGGGCAAGTATGGCAGCGTTCTCGGCTCGCGTTCGCCGGTCATCAAGCGCGTGGACCTCACCGACAAGGGCAAGGGCGTCGTCTACCGCGCCTTCGCCGGGCCCTATGCTTCGGCCGAGGAGGCGACGCAGGCCTGCAACAGCCTGAAGTCCGCAGGCCTGTCTGCCTGCTTCGTCCAGAGGAATTAACGGCCGTTTCCTTGACCCCCTCGCGGGTCAGGGTTAATCGGCCGTTATGAGCACGCGGGCCTTCATTACCGGTGTATCCGGAACGGAACTGACCGCCGTCGAGCGGGAGTTTATTCGCGACCACCGCCCATGGGGCTTCATCCTCTTCAAGCGCAATGTCGCCACGCCGGCTCAAGTTGCTGCATTGGTTGCGGAATTGCGGACAGCGGCCGGTGCCGCCGACGCGCCTGTCCTGATTGATCAGGAGGGCGGACGCGTGCAGCGCCTGGGTCCGCCGCACTGGCCGGTCTATCCGCCGGGCGCCGTCTTCTCGACCCTGTACGACACTGATTCGGCACTTGGGCTAACCGCGGCGCGCCTGTCGGCCCGCCTGATCGCCGCCGATCTTGCCGATCTCGGCATCACCGTGGATTGCCTGCCGCTGGCCGACGTGCCCGTCGAGGGCGCCGACGCCGTCATCGGAAACAGGGCCTATGGCACCGAGCCCGGCAAGGTCGCTGCAATTGCCCGCGCGGTCACCGAGGGTCTGGAGCAGGGCGGCGTGTTGCCGGTCCTCAAGCACATCCCCGGGCATGGCCGGGCCACCGCCGACACCCATTTCAAGCTGCCGACGGTCGATACGCCGAGGGCTGAACTGGAACGGACCGACTTCGCCGCGTTCAAGCCGCTGTCGGACCTGCCGATGGCGATGACTGCACATGTTGTGTTTAGCGCGGTCGACCCCGCCCATCCGGCGACGACATCTGCGACAATGATTGCTGACGTGATTCGCGGCGCAATCGGGTTCCAGGGTTTGTTAATGAGTGATGACGTGTCGATGAACGCGCTGTCGGGAAATATCGCCGAGCGGACCGGCGCCATCTTCGCGGCCGGCTGCGACATGGCGCTGCATTGCAACGGCAACATCGGGGAGATGCGCGAGGTCGCCGGCCAGACACCTGAGCTGTCGGGCCGGGCGCTGGAGCGGGCAAACGCCGCGCTCGCCGCGCGCAAGGCTCCGCAACCGCTCGACCGGGCAGCGGCGCGCGCCGAACTGGACGCATTGATCGCACGGGCAAACACGGCATCCGCATGACCGCAGAAATCCTATCGTTTGAAACCGGGCGGCCCGCAGAGCTTGCCGAGGGTGAGCCGGCGTTGGTGGTGGACGTCGAGGGCTATGAGGGCCCGCTCGACCTGCTGCTTGCGCTGGCGCGGCAGCAGAAGGTCGATCTCGCCAAGATCTCGATCCTGGCGCTGGCCGACCAATATCTCCACTTCATCGAGGCCGCGCGAAAGATCCGGCTCGAGCTTGCCGCCGACTATCTCGTCATGGCGGCCTGGCTCGCTTTCCTGAAGTCGCGCCTGCTGCTGCCGGAGCCGCCGAGCGCGGAAGGCCCGAGCGCCGAGCAGATGGCGACCGCGCTCGCCAACCGCCTGCGTCGGCTCGAGGCCATCCGCGAAGCGGCCAACCGGCTGATGAACAGGCCGCAATTGCTGCGCGACATCTTCCCGCGCGGCGAGCCCGAGCGGATCGCCGAGATCAAGCATCCGAAGTACACGGCGACGCTGTACGATCTGCTCACCGCCTACGCCTCGCAGCGCCAGTCACGCGTGCTGGCGAGCGTGCATCTGGCCAAGCGCACCGTGTGGTCGCTTGCGGAAGCGCGCGCCACGCTGGAGCGCCTGGTCGGCAGCATCAGCGAGCAGGACGATTGGGGCGTGCTCGACGACTTCCTGGTCCGGCACGTCGCCGATCCCACCCAGCGCGCGACGGTGTTCGCCTCGAGCTTCGCTGCGGCGCTGGAGCTGGTTCGCGAAGGTCAGCTGGAACTGAACCAGAAAGAGGCGTTTGCGCCGATCTATTTTCGGAAGGGGCGCCCAAAGCCGGTGCCGGACGCAGCTCCTGCGCCTGATGCGCCGGTCGCTTAAGTGCAAGAAGGAGAAGCTACCATGGCAAGCCTGGCTGAAGTGCGGGTAGAAGAGGCCGAGCCGATGGAGAACGAAACCCAGGCGCGTCCCGAGGAATTGCGGCTGCTGGAAGCGCTGCTGTTTGCTTCGAATGAGCCGCTGGACACCGCGACGCTGGCCAAGCGCATGCCCGAGGGTGTCGATGTCAAGGCTGCGCTCGAGCAGCTGCAGGCCGACTATTCGTTGCGCGGGGTGAATCTCGTTCGTGTCGCCAACAAATGGACCTTCCGCACGGCCGGTGATCTCGCCTGGCTGATGACACGGGAAAGCACCGAGACCCGCCGGCTGTCGCGCGCGGCGATCGAAGTGCTGGCGATCATTGCCTATCATCAGCCGGTGACGCGCGCCGAGATCGAGGAGATCCGCGGCGTCGTCACTTCGAAGGGCACGCTCGACGTGCTGCTGGAGACCGGCTGGATCAAGCCGCGCGGCCGGCGCAAGACGCCGGGCCGTCCGCTGACCTTCGGAACCACCGAGGACTTCCTGTCGCAGTTCACCCTGGAACAGCTCGGCGATCTGCCGGGCCTCGAGGAGCTGAAGGGGACGGGCCTGCTGGATTCGCGCCTGCCGACCGGATTCAGCGTCCCGACGCCGTCGGACGACCCGCAGCTTCGTGAAGATGAGGATCCCCTGGAACCGGGCGAGGAGCTCGATCTGGCGCTGGCGCCCGCGGTCGAGCCCGAGGCTCCGGAGGAAGCGCCGGAAGGCGGTCATGAGCGCGGCGGCGAAAGCAGCGCCGAAGAGTAAGGCTCCGGCGTTTCACCGGCCCTGCGACAGGTTAACACTAGCAAGATTACGTAGTGCCAACAGCGAATTGGCACTGCCTAGGTCCTTGTTTTTGACACCTGCCAAGCCTAGGTTTCGGAGAAGATCGGCCGGGTCCCCGGCCATGCGCGTTTGGAGGGTTGCAGGATGGGTTCACTCAGCATTTGGCACTGGATCCTGGTGATCGCAGTGGTCCTGCTGCTGTTCGGCCGCGGCAAGATTTCGGATCTGATGGGCGACGTGGCGCAGGGCATCAAGGCCTTCAAGAAGGGCATGCAGGACGACGACAAGCCTGCCGAGAAGCCCGAGCCGGCGAAGTCCATCGAGCACAACAATGCGCCGACCGCGGCGCGGTCCGACGTCGGCAGCAAGGCCGTCTGAGCCGGAAAGCACGCGAGACGCGGGGTGCGGCCCGATCCTGCGCGCAAGGGATTGGGCCGGCTGCGGCTTCGCGTGAACGGAAGACCTCATGTTCGACATCGGGTGGAGTGAACTGGTCCTGATTGGGGTCGTGGCCCTGATCGCCATTGGCCCGAAAGAGCTACCGGGCGTGCTGCGCATGGTCGGCCAGTGGATGGGCAAGGCCCGCAAGATGGCCGCCGAATTCCAGGGCCAATTCCAGGAAGCGATGCGCGAGGCCGAAATGGCCGACCTCAAGAAGAGCTTCGACGAGGTCAAGGAAGCCGCGACCGGCTTCACCAATAACAATCCGCTGACCTCGCTCCAGAAGGACGTCAGCGACGCGCTGCGCGTCGATGCGCTGGACAAGCCGGCCGAAACGCCTGCGACTGCAGCTATCGAGCCGCCGACGACGCCCACCACCCCGGAAGCGCCGACGCCCGCGACTTTCATGGAAGCCGAGGCGCATGCGGCTGCCAACGAGCCGCTCGTGATCACCCGGGAGGTCGAGCAGGCAGCAGTAGCGCAAGACACCGCGCCATCCGAAGCGATCAAGGACGCCAAAGCGTCATGACCGACGCCGATATCGAGGCCAGCAAAGCCCCGCTGATGGACCATCTGATCGAGCTGCGTTCGCGGCTGATCAAGGCGCTGCTCGGCTTCGGCATTGCGTTCATCTTTTGCTTCTTCTTCGCCAAGCAGATCTACAACGTGCTGGTTTGGCCGTTCGTGTGGGTCGCGGGTCCTGAGAATTCCAAGTTCATCTACACGGCGCTGCTGGAATATTTCATCACCCAGCTCAAGCTCGCGCTGTTCGGTGCCGGCTTCATCTCGTTCCCGGTCATTGCGACGCAGATCTACGGATTCGTGGCGCCCGGCCTGTACAAGCACGAGAAGCAGGCCTTCCTGCCGTATCTGGTCGCGACTCCCTTCTTCTTCGTGCTCGGCTCGGCACTGGTCTACTTCGTCGTGCTGCCGATGCTGGTGCGGTTTTCGCTCGGCATGCAGCAGGCCGGCAGCGACGAGACCGCGCAGATCCAGCTCTTGCCCAAGGTCGGCGAATATCTGTCGCTGATGATGTCGCTGATCTTCGCCTTCGGCATCGCCTTCCAGCTCCCGGTGATCCTGACCCTGCTCGGCCGCATCGGCATCGTCACCTCGAAGATGCTGCGCGAGAAGCGACGCTATTTCATCGTCATCGCCTTCGTCATCGCGGCCGTGCTGACGCCTCCGGACGTGCTCAGCCAGTGCTCGCTCGCGTTCCCCTTGCTGCTGCTCTACGAGGGCTCGATCATCGCGGTGGGGATGGTTGAGAAGAAGATGGCGGCGACACAGGGCTCGACCGGTACGGACGTGTCGACGCCGGCCAATCCGGCGGAGTAGGGCGCTTCAGCTCTATCATCGCCCTGTTCAGCCAAGGATTCGTCATGCCCGGGCTTGACCCGGGCATCCACGACTTGATCTAAGGCGGCAGACACGTGGATGGCCGGGATCAACCCGGCCATGACGGGAAGACAGCCATGCACGACATCAAAGCGATCCGCGACAATCCGCAAGCCTTCGACGCCGGCCTTGCCCGGCGAGGCCTGAAGCCGATGTCGGCCGCGCTGCTCGCGATCGACGAGACGCGGCGCGCGGCGATCCTGGCGTCCGAGCAGGCGCAGGCGCGACGCAATGCGGCCTCCAAGGAAATCGGCGACGCCAAGAAGGCCAAGGACGACGCGCGCGCAGCCAAGCTGATGGCCGAAGTGGCCGAGCTCAAGACTACGATGCCTGAGCTCGAAGCCGCCGCGAAAGCCGCGGACGACGAGCTGGCGAAAGAGCTGTCCGCGATCCCGAACATTCCGTTCGACGACGTGCCCGACGGCGTCGACGAGCACGGCAATGTGCAGCGCCATGTGTTCGGCAACAAGCGCAACTACGGCTTCGCGCCGAAGCTGCATGACGATCTCGGCACCGCGCTCGGTGACATGGATTTCGAGGCGGCGGCAAAGCTCTCCGGCGCGCGCTTCGTCGTGCTGAAGAGGGGACTGGCGCGGCTCGAGCGCGCGCTCGGCCAGTTCATGCTGAACCTGCACGTCGACGAGCACGGTTATACCGAGATCAATCCGCCGCTGCTGGTGCGCAACGAGATCATGTTCGGCACCGGGCAACTGCCGAAATTCGAAGACGATCAGTTCTGGGCGATCAAGGGCGAGCTCCTTGCGTCGCCCGACCAGGAGCGGCTGAGGACGGAGCGCCTCGGCCTGATTCCGACCGCGGAGGTCTCGCTCACCAATCTCGCGCGCGAATCCATCCTCGACGAGAAGCAGCTGCCGATGCGGCTCACCGCCCTGACCCCGTGCTTCCGTGCCGAGGCGGGCGCTGCGGGACGCGACACCCGCGGCATGATCCGCCAGCACCAGTTCACCAAGGTCGAGCTGGTCTCCATCACGACGCCGGAGACCAGCAGGGACGAGCACGAGCGCATGCTCGCCTGCGCCGAGGAAGTGCTGCGCCGACTCGACCTGCATTATCGCGTGATGACGCTTTGCGCGGGGGATATGGGCTTCTCGTCGCAAAAAACCTACGACATCGAGGTCTGGATGCCGGGCCAGGGCGAGGGCGGTGCGTTCCGCGAGATCTCGAGCTGCTCGGTCTGCGGCGACTTTCAGGCCCGCCGCATGGACGCGCGCTCGCGAGGTCCCGACGGCAAGCCGCGTTTCGTCCACACGCTGAACGGTTCTGGCACCGCGCTCGGCCGCGCGCTGATCGCGGTGATGGAGACCTATCAGCAGGAGGACGGCTCGATTGCCGTTCCCGACGTGCTGCAGCCCTATATGGGCGGGGTGAAGGTGATTGGGCGCGACTAACGCTGTAAACGATCGGTTGCGTGGATCAGGCGGCCGGCTATCCTGCCGGCCTCCGGACAACGCGAACCCACCGTTCATGGCCTTGCACCGCGATATCTTCTGGGTTGGCCGACAATGGGCGGTGACGGGGGCCGGAATCCAGGCCGTCGATCAGCGCCTGCGCGGCGTGCTCGACATCGAGATTGTGCGGCTCTGGGACGCCGATTTCGTGCAGAGCCGGCGGGCCAAGCCCGGTGTGAATGCTGCCGACTTCGACAAGGCGCTGACGGTGGCCCGCGAACGCTTTCCGCGAGAGCCGGAGCCGGACGCGCTCGTGGCGGAATTGGAGGCGCTCGGCGTGATCGAGGCGCCGATCGTCAGTCCAACGGTGCCGGCGATGACGCTGCATGCGGAGGGCCGGCTGGCGCGCTTCCTGCCGCAATGGCGCATCCGACGCTAACTCATGGGTTCAGGCCGGTCCCCCGGATCAGCCGGTTTGCCTGATCGGCCGCAGCCCTATAAGACGGCTCAAACCCCGCTTTTTTGGAATCGGCCCTTCGCATGCGCATTCTCTGCACCAATGACGACGGCATTCACGCCCCTGGCCTCAAGGTGGTCGAGGAGATCGCGCGCGCGCTGTCCGACGACGTCTGGGTGGTGGCGCCCGAACTCGACCAGTCCGGCGTGTCGCATTCGCTGTCGCTGAACGATCCCTTGCGCCTGCGCGAAGTCGGGCCGCGGCACTTCGCCGTGCGCGGCACACCGACCGACTGCGTCATCATGGGCGCGCGCCATATCCTCGGGGCCAAGCTGCCCGATATCGTGCTGTCCGGTGTCAACAAGGGCCGTAACGTTGCCGAGGACGTGGTTTATTCCGGCACCATCGCGGGCGCGCTGGAGGGCACCATCCTGAGGTTGCCGTCATTCGCGCTGTCTCAGGAGTTCAGCGTCGAGACCCGCGAGCGCCCGCCATGGGACACTGCGCGCAAATTCGGGCCCGACATCCTGCGCAAGGTGATCGCCGCAGGCATTCCGAAGGACACCGTCATCAACGTCAACTTCCCCTCCTGTGCACCGGAGGACGTGCTCGGCATCCGCGTCACGCGCCAGGGCAAGCGCAATCTCGGCTTCTTGCGCATCGACGAGCGCAAGGACGGCCGCAACAATCCGTATTTCTGGATTGGCTTCGAGCGCTCCGCGATGCTGGACACGCCGGCCGACGGCACTGATCTGGCGGCGCTGCGCGAGCGCTATGTCTCGGTCACGCCGCTCCGGCTCGACCGCACCAACGAAGCGTTTTCGGAAGAGCTCCGCGCGACGCTGAAATAGCGCCTAGCCGCCGCGAAGGGCGGCTTCGATGGTCTTGCTGAGCGCGTCGAGCTGGAACGGCTTCTGGAGCGCCGGCCGGTCGCGGTACTGCTCGGGCAGCCCGGAGGAGCCATAGCCGGTGGCGAAGATGAACGGACAGCCCTTTGCCTTGATGACGTCGGCGACCGGCGAGATCACCTTGCCGTTGACGTTGACGTCGAGAATGGCGATGTCGAATTCGGTCGCCTGGGCGAGACGCATGGCCTCAGGGATGTCGCCCGCCTCAGCTGCGACCTTGTAGCCGAGCTCTTCGAGCATGTCCGCGACCATCATCCTGATCATCACCTCGTCTTCGACGAGGAATACAGAGCGGCCTGAAAGCCCTGTCGCGGTCATTCGTTGAGTCCCTTGCCCATTGCCAAAAACGTTCGCAGATTACACGAATTGACGCAATGCGCGTTTCGACGATCGAATACCTGAAAATGGTCATGGCGGCTCGCCCGTGGCAAGCCAATTTGTGGTCAAATGCTTCAGGCCAAGGATATCATAGGTTCCTGAGCAGGAACACGATTCTTGTATCCGGGTTGAACGTTCACCCGATCCGGCAAGACGGCACAAGCAGGCAATGACCTCCGATCAGCATCCGCCGGAAAAAATGATGTTTCAGCTCACGCTGAGGCGTCGGGGCATCAGCGACCAGGCGGTGCTGCGAACCATGGAGGCGGTGCCGCGCGAGCTTTTCGTCGACGAGGCCAATCGCGACGGCGCTTATCGGGACAGCGCGCTGCCGATCGCCTGCGGGCAGACCATCAGCCAGCCCTTCGTCGTAGCTTACATGACCGAGCAGCTCCAGCTCCAGAAGCAGCATCGCGTGCTGGAGATCGGGACAGGTTCCGGCTATCAGGCCGCCGTGCTGTCGCGGCTCGCCGGCCAGGTCCTGACGGTCGAGCGCTATCGCAAGCTTGCCGACACGGCACGCGCCAGGCTCGAAAAGCTCGAATGCCACAATGTCGAGGTGATGCTCGGCGACGGTCTCAATCTACCGCCCAATATCGGCCCGTTCGACCGCATCATCGTCACCGCCGCGGTAGAGCAGATGCCTGAGAATCTGGTGGATCGGCTCGAGGTCGGCGGCATCCTGATTGCGCCGGTCGGCCCGCATCAGGGCGTGCAGACGCTGATCCGCCTGACTCGCACCGAAGCCGGGATCGAGCGCAAGGAACTCGTCGATGTCCGCTTCGTGCCGGCGCTACCCGGTGTGGCGCGCGAGCTTTAGATTTCCGGATCGGCTGTGCCGCCAACATCTTATTGGGAGGGTTAAGCCGTTATTTACTCGGCGCGTGTTTACTTAAAACACCAGTTCTGTTGCGTACGAGTGAGTAACCATGTCAGCTGTCGCCGAGTTGCTTTACTCGCGCCGCGTACCGCAAGTCGCGGTGCTGGCGCTGATTTCCTTCAGCTTCGCAGGGTGCAGCGCCGACATGTCGTCGCGACTGTCCCAGTCGAACTTCTCCAACCCCTTCTCCTCGGAGCAGACCGGTTCGGTGCAGCAGGCGCCGCCGCCGCAGCGCGAGCTGCCGCAATATTCGCGGCCGCAGACGCAGCCCGGGTATTATCAGTCGCAGCCCTTGCCGCCGCCGGCGGTGTCCGCACCTCAATCCTATCCCGTTGCGGGTGGTGGCGGTGTGTCCGGAGGCGGACGCGGCGTCAGCTCCTACGCGCCTCCGACGCAGCCGCATCTTGAAACCACGGCCGCCGTGCCGCCCCGTTCCGTTGCCGCGGCCCAGCCGGCCGGAGGCACCAAGATCATCGTCGGCACCAGCGACACGCTCGATCTGCTCGCCAAGCGCTACCATGTCACGCCGCAGGCGATCCTCGCCGCCAACGGCTACAAGGGGCCGCGCGCGCTCTCGCCCGGCCAGCAACTGATCATCCCGCATCCGGCTACGGCCGCTGCGTCTGCGCCTGCGCTGGCCCCCGTCGCGGCGGCTCCTGCGATGGCGCCGAAACCGGTTGCGGCTGCTGTCGCCCCGTCGACCATGCACTTCGTCAACCACGGCGACACGCTGGCCAGCATCGCCCGCAAGAACCGCATCTCGTCGGCTGAGCTCGCCCGTGCGAATGGCCTCGACCCCTCGGCCAAGCTCAAGCTCGGCACCAAGCTGACCGTGCCCGGTGCCAAGACCGTCGCCCTCGCGGCGCCGGTGGCTGCCGCACCCGTCGGGGCTGCTCCGGTTGCGGGGACGCTCCAGCCGGTTGCTGCGGCTCCCGCGCCCGCCACCCGGATGGCCGCTGCCGCGGCGCCTGTTCAAAGCGCGCGCCTGGCCCAGGCCACGGCGAATGTCGAAGAGAAACCCGCCGCCGAGGCTCCGGCCAAGGCTGCCGAGACCACCAGTGCGCTGCCGACCTTCCGCTGGCCGGTGCGCGGCAAGGTGGTCACCAGCTACGGGGCCAAGACCAACGGCAAGTCCAATGACGGCATCAATCTCGCGGTGCCCGAGGGGACGCCGGTCAAGGCGGCCGAAGACGGCGTCGTCGCTTACTCCGGCAACGAGTTGAAGGGTTACGGCAATCTGGTCCTGGTTCGGCACTCCAACGGCTACGTCACCGCATATGCCCATGCGAGTGAGCTGCTGGTGAAGCGCGGCGATACCATCAAGCGCGGTCAGGTCATTGCCAAGTCGGGTCAATCCGGGGAGGTGGCGTCGCCGCAGCTCCACTTCGAAATCCGTAAGGGATCGAGCCCGGTTGACCCGCTTCAATTCCTCAACGGGGCGTGAGGCGCGGGCAGGCACGCAGTCACGACAAACGCGGTGTCGTCGCCCGGCTTGACCGGGCGACCAAGTACGCCGCGGCCTCACGATCGATCATAACCGTCACTGGAATACTGGCTTCCCCGCTCGCGCGGGGAATGACAGTTTTGAACTGCGCTGCAGTCTCTTGCTACTTCGCCGTCAACTTCACGCCCAGCCGTCCCGCCAGCTCCTGCACGAATTGCCAGGCGACGCGGCCCGAGCGGGAGCCGCGGGTGGTCGACCATTCCAACGCCTCGCGCTCCAGGGCCTCATCGTCGACCTTGACTCCGAAATGGCTGCAATAGCCGCGCACCATGGCGAGATATTCGTCCTGGCTGCAGCGGTGGAAGCCGAGCCAGAGGCCGAAACGATCGGACAGTGACACCTTCTCCTCGACGGCTTCACCGGGATTGATCGCGGTCGAGCGCTCGTTCTCGATCATGTCGCGTGCCAGCAGATGGCGGCGGTTGGAGGTGGCGTAGAGGATCACATTCTCGGGCCGGCCCTCGATGCCGCCTTCGAGCACGGCCTTCAGCGATTTGTAGGAGGCGTCGTTGCCGTCGAAGGAGAGGTCGTCGATGAACACGATGAAGTTGAAGCTGGCGTCCCGGAGCTTTTCCATCAGCATCGGCAGGCTTTCGATGTCCTCGCGGTGGATCTCGATCAGCTTCAGCCTGTCGGCCGGTTTGCGCTCCGCATTGATGCTGGCGTGCGCCGCCTTCACCAGCGACGATTTGCCCATGCCACGCGCGCCCCAGAGCAGCGCGTTGTTGGCGGGCAGGCCATTGGCGAAGCGCTCGGTGTTCTCCATCAGGATGTCGCGCATTCGGTCGACGCCCTTGAGCAGGAACAGCTCGACGCGGCTGACACGCGGCACCGGCGCAAGGCGGCCATCGGGGTGCCAGACATAGGCATCGGCCTCTTTGAACGACTCGCGTTCGAGGGCCGGCTTGCCCTGGGCGGACAGGTGCGCCGCAATGGTCTCCAGCGCGCGGACGATGCGCTCCTGAGAAAGGGCCGCGGATGCCTGGACGGCCACCTTGGCAGTCCCCTTGGGGCGTTTTGCCGCGACGGAGGCGGCCTTGCGGGCAGGGGTGCGGAGGCCTTTGCTGGCCGGGCTTTTGCTGAGTTTTCTGGGCATGTCCGAAGTTCCTGAAGATGCAGCCTTATCGGGCCTGACGGCGCGCCGCAAGGTGGCCAAATGAGCGGTCTGGCAGCGTTGCAATTGGGACAATGGCCGCTATAGTCCGCGCGAATTTGACCGAACCGGTCGCCTTTAAGGGCCTGACCGGTTTTCCCCCGTGTCCACGAGGATCGTCCGAATGTTCATTACCCCTGCGTATGCCCAGGCCGCGGGCGCCGGCGACACCAACAGCATGTTGATGTCGCTGCTGCCGTTCGCCCTGATTTTCGTGATCATGTACTTCCTGATTCTGCGTCCGCAGCAGAAGAAGGTGCGCGACCACGCCGATCTCGTGAAGAACATCCGCCGCGGCGACACCGTCGTGACCTCGGGTGGCCTCGTCGGCAAGGTCACGAAGGTCGTCGATGACGACCAGATCGAGTTCGAGATTTCCGATGGCGTGCGCGTGCGGCAGATGCGCCAGATGATCTCCGGCGTGCGCGCCAAGGGCGAGCCGGCCAAGGAATCCAAGGAAAGCGCGAAGGATAGTGCCAAGGACGACGCCACCTCCAAGTGAGCGCGTCCGCGAGCATCTCAAGTCTCCTGATCTGACAGGTCCAGTCTATGTTGTATTTCACGCGGTGGAAGGCGCTCGGGATCATCCTGACGGCGCTGATCGTGTGCCTCTGCGCGGTCCCGAACTTCTTCCCCGAGGCGCAGGTCAAGACCTGGCCCGCCTGGGCGCAGCGCAGGCTCGTGCTCGGCCTCGATCTCCAGGGCGGCTCCTATCTGCTGCTCGAGGTCGATTCCAACTACGTGAAGAAGGAGCGGCTCGACCAGGTTCGTGACGACGTTCGCCGGACGCTGCGCGATGCCAAGATCGGCTTCACCGGCGGTGTGGTCGTCCGCAATGATGCCGCCGAAGTTCGCATCACCAAGGAATCCGACGTTCAGGCTGCGCTCGGCAAGCTGCGCGAACTGTCCCAGCCGCTGGGCGGCCTGATGGGATCAAGCGGTCAGCGCGACCTCGAGGTGAGCGAGGCCGGCGGCGTGATCCGCCTGACCGTTCCGCAGGCCGCGATGCTCGACCGCATGCGCAAGACCATCGAGCAGTCGATCCAGATCGTGGAGCGCCGCGTCAACGAGCTCGGCACCGTCGAGCCCGTGATCCAGCGCCAGGGCAATGACCGCATCCTGGTGCAGGTGCCCGGTCTTCAGGATCCGACGCGCCTGAAGAAGCTGCTCGGCGAGACCGCGAAGATGGAATTCCGCATGGTCGACACGACCGTGTCGCCGGACCAGGCCCAACAGGGCAAGCTGCCGCCTGAGTCCGAATTGCTGATGAGCGCGTCGCCGCCGCCGACGCCCTACGTGGTCAAGAAGCAGGTGCTGGTTGCCGGCGGCGATCTGATCGATGCCCAGGCGACCTTCGACCAGCGTACGAGTGAGCCGGTCGTCAGCTTCAAGTTCAATACCTCGGGCGCGCGCAAGTTCGCGCAAGCCACGCAAGAGAATGTCGGACTGCCCTTCGCGATCGTGCTCGACAACAAGGTGATTTCCGCACCCCGGATCAACGAGCCCATCACGGGCGGGCAGGGACAGATCTCCGGCAGCTTCACGGTCCAGTCCGCCAACGATCTCGCGATCCTGATGCGCGCCGGCGCGCTGCCGGCGCCGCTGACCGTGGTCGAGGAGCGCACCGTCGGTCCCGGCCTCGGCCAGGACTCGATCGAGAAGGGCGAGCTCGCGGCCTATGTCGGCTCGATCCTCGTCGTCGTCTTCATGCTGCTGACCTACCGGCTGTTCGGCGTGTTCGCCAACATCGCGGTGGCCATCAACGTCGCCATGATCTTCGGCCTGTTGTCGCTGCTCAACGCCACGCTGACGCTGCCCGGCATCGCCGGCATCGTGCTCACCGTCGGCATCGCGGTCGACTCCAACGTGCTGATCTACGAGCGTATCCGCGAGGAGCTGCGCGGCGGCCGCAACGCGATCTCGGCGATCGACGCCGGCTTCAAGCGGGCGCTGGCGACCATCCTCGATTCCAACATCACAACCTTCATTGCCGCCGCGGTGCTGTTCTACATCGGCACCGGCCCGGTGCGCGGCTTCGCCGTGACGCTCGGCATCGGCATCATCACCACGGTGTTCACCGCCTTCACCATGACCCGGCTGATCGTCGCCTGGTGGGTGCGGTGGAAGCGGCCGCAGAGCGTGCCGATCTAGGAGCCTGATCGTGACTCACACCGTTCTCATCGGGCTCGGCGTCCTCATCGCCATTCTCACCGTGGTCGCAGCCTTTGGCTGGCTGCCATCGCTGCGGATCGTTCCGGACGACACCCATTTCGACTTCACGCGTTTTCGCCGCATCAGCTTCCCCATCTCGGCTGTGCTGTCGATCATCGCGATCACGCTGTTCTTCACCCACGGGCTGAACCTCGGTATCGACTTCAAGGGCGGCACGCTGCTGGAGGTGCGGGCCAAGTCCGGCGCCGCCGACATCGCGGCGATGCGCACGACGCTGGAAGGCCTGCGGCTCGGCGAAATCCAGCTGCAGCAGTTCGGCGGCCCCGAGAACGTGCTGATCCGCGTTGCCGAGCAGCCCGGCGGCGACAAGGCGCAGCAGGATGCCGTGCAGAAGGTCCGTACCGCGCTCGGTGATTCCATCGAATACCGCCGCGTCGAGGTGCTAGGTCCGCGCGTCGCCGGCGAGCTCTTGGCCTACGGCATGCTCGGCCTGATGCTCGCGATCGTCTCGATCCTGATCTATCTCTGGTTCCGGTTCGAATGGCAGTTCGCGCTGGGCGCCATGATCGCCAACGTGCACGACATCGTGCTGACGATCGGCTTCATGTCGATCAGCCAGGTCGATTTCGACCTGACCAGCATCGCCGCGCTTTTGACCATCCTGGGCTATTCGCTCAACGACACCGTCGTCATCTACGACCGCATTCGCGAAATGCTGCGGCGTTACAAGAAGATGCCGATGCCGCAGCTGCTCAACGAGTCGATCAACTCGACGCTGTCGCGCTCGATCATCACCCACTTCACGGTGACGCTGGCCCTGTTGGCGCTGCTCCTGTTCGGCGGGCACGCGATCCACAGCTTCACCGCGGTGATGATGTTCGGCGTGGTGCTGGTCGGCACCTACACCTCGATCTTCATCGCGGCGCCGATCCTGATCTATCTCGGCGTCGGCGAGCATCGCGAGGATGCGCCCGATACGGCTACGCCGGCGAAGAAAAGCAAGGCATGATCCGAACCGCATGCCTTCGCGGGCGTTTGCGAGGGCAGTAAGCTCATTCGGACGAAGCTCATGGCCGGCGATCCCAACGCACCGCATTTCCCGCGCTCGGCGCCGATCGACGCCTATGGCAAGGGCGGCTTCGCCTTTGCCGGCATGTCGCATCGGGGATCGTTGCTGTGTCTGCCCGACGCGATCTGGGCCTGGGACGTGACGGATCCCGCGAAAATCGACCGCTATTCGCTGGACCGGGTGTTTGCGGCCGCCAACAGCATCGACACGCTCCTGATCGGCACCGGAACCGGGGTCTGGCTGCCGCCGCCGGCGTTGCGCCAGGCGCTCAAGGCGGCGAGGGTGGTGCTGGACACGATGCAGACCGGCCCCGCCGTGCGCACCTACAACATCATGATCGGCGAACGGCGGCGGGTCGCGGCTGCGCTGATCGCCGTGCCATGAGCGCCGCGGCAGCTCCGCCCGACAATTTGTCCTTCTGCGCCGATCTCGTGCGCAGCCACGACTTCCCGCGCTATGCCGCGACGCTGTTTGCGCCCGCTGCCGAGCGCCGAGCGCTACTGGCCCTCTACGCCTTCAACGTCGAGATCGTCCGCGTCCGCGACCAGGTGAGCCAGCCCTTGCCAGGCGAGATCCGCTTCCAATGGTGGACCGATCTGTTCTCGGGCCTCGTCCACGGCAGCGCCGAGGGCAACCCAGTCGCGGCCGAGTTGCTGCGCGCGATCCGCGATTTCGGTTTGCCGGTCGAGCCGCTGTCGCTGTTGGTCGACGAGCACCAGTTCGACCTCTACAACGATCCGATGCCGACGATGGCCGCGCTGGAAGGCTATCTGGCCGCGACCTCGTCGGCGCTGTTCGATCTCGCGGCCCGGATCATGGCGCCGCCCTCGGAGGCCGTCGAACATCTCGCCCGTCATGCCGGGCTTGCGCAGGGCATCGCGCAGATCATCACGAACCTGCCGCGCGATGCCGCGCACAGGCAGCTGTTCCTGCCGCAGCAGCTGCTGGCGGACCACGATTGCGACATGGAGGCCGTGTTCGCCGGCAAGGACACGCCGGCCCTGCGCGCCGTGGTTGAGCAACTCGCGGGCGAAGCGAGGCAGCATCTCTCTACGGCCCTGTCGTTGCTGGTGGAGGTGCCGCCAGCGGCTCGTGCAGCATTTCTGCCGCTCGGACAGGTGCGGGCCGACCTCAAGCTCCTGTCACAACCCGGGCGTAATCCTTTTACGCCGAGGCAATCGTCCCGGCTGCGCACGCTGTGGGCGCTGTGGCGGGCTTCGCGGTCGCGTGAGTTTACCAAATAGCGGCTGGCTTATCGCCTGAGCCTGCCAAATGCCGTATGCTGTCCCATGGCTGAATTGTCCCCAACCTCGCCCGTCGATCTCAGCGGTTTGCCGGTCGCCCCAAGCGACATTGCCGCCGCCGCCGAGACGATCAGGGGCGCCGTCGTCGAGACGCCCTGCAGCTACAGCCGCACGCTCAGCAGCATCTGCGGTTGCGAGATCTGGCTGAAATTCGAGAATCTCCAATTCACCTCCTCGTTCAAGGAGCGGGGCGCGCTCAACCGCCTCACCTCGCTGACGCCGGAGGAGCGCGCGCGGGGCGTGATCGCGATGTCGGCGGGCAACCACGCGCAGGGCGTCGCCTATCACGCCAAGCGGCTCGGCATTCCCGCCACCATCGTCATGCCGGTCGGCACGCCGATGGTGAAAGTCGAGAACACCCGGCATCACGGCGCGGAGGTGGTCGTCACCGGCGCGACGCTGGAGGAGGCGGCCGCGTTCGCGCGCAGCCACGGCGAAGCCAAAAGCATGATCTTCGTCCATCCCTACGACGATCCGCTTGTCATCGCGGGCCAGGGCACGATCGGGCTGGAGATGATGAGGGCCGTGCCGGAGCTCGACACGCTGGTCGTGCCGATCGGCGGCGGCGGGCTGATCAGCGGCATTGGCATCGCCGCGAAATCGATCAAGCCATCGTTGCGAATCCTGGGCGTCGAGGCCTGGCTCTATCCGTCGATGTACAATGCCATCCACACCGGCAATCTGCCGGCGCGCGGCGATACGCTGGCCGAAGGCATTGCGGTGAAATCGCCCGGCAAGATCACCACCGAGATCGTCCGCCGCCTCGTCGACGACATCGCGCTCGTCAACGAAGCCGAGCTGGAGCGCGCGCTCGCGACCTTGATCTCGATCGAGAAGACGGTCGTCGAGGGCGCCGGCGCCGCCGGCCTCGCTGCGCTGATGTCGGATCCCTCCCGCTTCGCGGGCCAGAAGGTGGGCTTGGTGCTGAGCGGCGGCAATATCGACACGCGGCTGATCGCATCCGTCCTCACCCGCGAACTCGCGCGCGAGGGGCGGTTGACCCAGCTCTCGCTCGATATCCCCGACAGACCCGGGCAATTGGCTGCTGTGGCGGCGCTGCTCGCCGAAGCCGGCGCCAACATCATCGAGGTCTCGCACCAGCGGACTTTCTCCGATCTGCCGGCCAAGGCGACACTGCTGCAGCTCGTCATCGAGACGCGCGACAGCGCTCATCTCGACGAGGTGATGGCCAGGCTCGGCGCATCCGGACTGAGCGCGCGCTGCACGTGATCGACGGCTTCTATCGCGGCGCCAGGCTCGCGACGTGGCCGATCAGCCGATCGATCTCCGCTTCCGTGTTGTAATAATGCGGCGATGCCCGCACAACATGCGGCAACGAACGAAGTTCGGCATCGATGCGCGTGCTCGATGGATCTGAAGCACCGATGGTAATGCCCGCTGCTGCGGCACCGGCGACAATTGCGTCGGCGTCGTGCCCGTCCAGTGTGAAGCTGACGATGGCACCCGGTGCGCGGCCGAGGTCGCGAATGGTGATGCCGGGAAGGGCCGCGAGGCCGCTGCGAAGACGGCCGGCAAGCATGCGGCAGCGTTGTTCGATCGGGGCGATGCCGACCTCCAGGGCGTAATCGACGGCAGCGCCGAGCCCGAGCCGCGCCGCGTAATTGTTTTCCCAGGTCTCGAAGCGGCGGGCGTCGTCGCGCAGCCGATATTCATCGCGTGAGACCCAGGGTGCCGCGAAGTGATCGATCATCGGCGGCTCGAGCCGTTGCAGCGTCGCGCGGCTAACGTAGAGAAATCCGGTGCCGCGCGGGCCGCGCAAGAATTTGCGACCCGTGGCAGACAGCATGTCGCAGCCGAGGGCCTCGACGTCGACCGCCATCTGGCCGACCGCTTGGCAGGCGTCGAGCAGATAGGGGACGCCGTGCGCCCGCGCGATCTTGCCAACCGCTGCCGCCGGGTTGACCAGCCCGCCATTGGTCGGAACCCAGGTGATCGCGATGAGCTTGACGCGCGCGTCGATCATGCGTTCGAGCGCGTCGACGTCGAGCTCACCCCTCGCATCGCTTGGTACGACGTCGATCGTCGCGCCTGTCCTTTTGGCGACCTGAAGGAACGCGACATAGTTGGCGGCGTATTCCGCCTCGGCGGTCAGGATGCGGTCGCCCTGGCGAAACGGAAGCGAATAGAATGCCATCTGCCAGGCAACCGTCGCGTTTTCCACGAGGGCGATCTCGTCGGGCGCGGCATTGATCAGCCGCGCCACCGAGCCATAGACCGCGCCGAGCCGGTCGGCCTCGCGATCGGCGGCGGCATAGCCTCCGATTTCGCTTTCCAGATCGATATGCTGCTTCATCGCTGCGACAACGGAGGTCGGCATCAGAGCCGCGCCTGCGTTGTGGAGGTATGCGAGCCGGCTGGCGGCCGGCGTGTCGGACCGAACTTGGTCGATGTCGATCACCAATTCCTCCATTTCTCGCAATCCCTGATGCAGGAATTAGGTGCGCCGAAGAGGCCGGGCAAGACGTCAGGCCGGGGAGGCCGACCGGATCTCAGATGCAGAGGCCGAGCAGCTTGACGTGGCAGTTGCTGGACTTCGGCTTGCTGGCGGCCGGCGCAGCCTCGCGTTTGACGGCAACCAGCGGCTCCTTGTCCTTCTTCTTGTCCTTGCCTTTCGGCTCGTAGTCGCCGGCGATCACCATCGCCCAATAGGTACGCTTGCCGCTCGCATTTTTCGCGCTTGCGATGCCGACGCGGGAGGCGTTGTGCAGCAACAGATTCTTGCGGTGACCAGATGAGTCGATCCACTGGCCCAGCGTCTTCTCGAAACTGTCGTAGCCGTAGGCGATGTTCTCGGCGGCGCGGCCGGCGCCGGCCGGTGCGACGCGCTTGTTGAACGGGCCGAGCGCGTCATGGCTGAGGTCGTCCTTCGCCGCCATCGCACGGGCCTGGTCCATGGCGATACGGTCGAGCGTTGAATCGCGGACGACGCGGACTTCGCCGTGCTTGAGGCGGAAGCTCGAAATCAAATCGGCCGGCGAGTCCGCCATCGCGGCGGTGGCATTCAGCAGCAGAAGGCCGGCGATCATCGCGCCGATCCCACCACGCGTCATTGTCCACTGCCTGCGCATGACTCCACCGCCCCCGATTCTCCGACCGCTTCTCTATTGCCAATGTGGACGCTTCAAGGCGCGCCCCGGCCCCTCAGCTCGCTGGCAAATCCGCCTCGAAATTGAAGCGGTCGCGCAGATTCTTCCGCTGTTCCAGAATGTCCTTGAGAAAAGCGCGGTCCTGGTCGTTCTTCATCATCGGCTCGATCAGGTCGAGCTGGTTCATGGCGACCAGTTGCAGGATCTCGGTGCGCGGCTTGCCGTTGGCGTCGCGTGGCAGCGCGTGCACCACCTGGATATGCTCCGGCGGTTTCGGCCCCTTGGCGGCCGCAAGGTCGTTCCGCAACTGGCCTTCGAGCGTGGCCTGATCGGCTTCGACGAAAGCGTAGAGCCCGACGCCGGAGCGACGGTCGGCAAAAGCGACGATGGCGGTGTCGCGCACGGCCGGATTCTTCCGGATCAGCTCGGTCAGCACCGGTGCGTCGTTGACCAGCCTGCGACCGCCGCCCTCGCGGTCCGTGAAGTTGAACAGCCCGCGCGTGATGGCACGATAGACCTTCTTGCCCGTGGCGAGCCACAGGCTCGCGGCAAATGACTTCTTGGCGAGGATCTTTCGCTCGCGCGGCGTCAGCGCCTCGGGCGCGTAGGAGCGCTTGTGCTTGAGCAGATGGCGGAGGTCTTCATAAGCGAGGATGCGATAGAGCCGGCCGCGCCGGTCGAAGCAGGCGGCGAGCTGGAAGTCGGTGACATAGGCGAGGCCGTCGCGGCCGACCAGCCAGTTCTGTTCCTTGGCGAGATCGTTGTGGCAGATACCGGCGCGGCGCAGCCGGCGCAGCGCCGCCTTGGCCGAACGGAAATAGGCGAGGTCGCCGTGCGGCTTTGCCAGATGCAAAGCGACGCCGTCGACGAAGCCGCGCACCAGCGCACGGCGCCCGGCCCACAGCAGCTCCGGACCAACGTTGAGGCCCTTGGCGAGCGCCAGAGCATGCTTCTCGCGGGCGAACAGATGGCGCGCCAGAGGGAAAGACCACCACGGCACCTCGTCGAGCCGGCGCAGCACGGCGTCGACCTCGCCGCTCTCGCCGCGGAAGCGCCCGCGCTCGACGGTCGAGAACACGTCGCGCTTGAGTAGCACGCCCTCGGTCCAGCGCGCCGAGAGCGTCGCGGCGTCGTCTTTGGGGAGGCTCATTGCAAACTCACGCGGCTGCGGCCATGCGCAAATGATCGGCGATCCAGCGATCGAGATCGGCGAGTGCGAGAGCGCTCATCGCCTGCTTCTTGGCCACCGTCTTCTCGTTGCCGCGCAGGCGTGAGCCGTCGGGTTTCTTCGTCGGCACGCTTGCAAGCGGCGGGAACAGACCGAAATTGATGTTCATCGGCTGGAACGACCGTGTGCCGGGCTCGATGGTCTCGATATGGCCGCCGGTGATGTGGCCGAGCAGCGATCCGAGCGCGGTGGTGCCCGGCGGGCCGACAAGCGTCTCGCCGCGCGCATCCGCTGCTGCATAGAGACCGGCGATCAGGCCGACGCTGGCCGATTCCACATAGCCCTCGCAGCCCGTCATCTGGCCGGCGAAGCGCAGCCGCGGCTGCGCGCGCAGGCGCAGCTGGTGGTCGAGCAGCTTCGGCGAGTTCAGGAAGGTGTTGCGATGCAGGCCGCCGAGGCGGGCGAACTCAGCCTTCTCCAGCCCGGGGATAGTGCGGAAGATGCGCTGCTGCTCGCCGTATTTCAATTTCGTCTGGAAGCCGACGATGTTGTAGAGCGTGCCGAGCTTGTTGTCCTGGCGCAGCTGCACGATCGCGTAGGCTTTGGTCGTGGGATCGTGCGGATTGGTGAGGCCGACCGGCTTCATCGGTCCGTGGCGCAAGGTCTCGGGGCCGCGCTCCGCCATTACCTCGATCGGCAGGCAGCCGTCGAAATAGGGCGTGTTGGTCTCCCACTCCTTGAATTCGGTCTTCTCGCCTGACACAAGCGCGGCGACGAAGCCGTCATACTGCTCCTTGGTCATCGGGCAGTTGATGTAGTCCGCTCCGGTGCCGCCGGGGCCAACCTTGTCGTAGCGCGACTGGAACCAGGCCACCGACATGTCGATGGACTCGCGGTGCACGATCGGCGCAATCGCGTCGAAGAAGGCGAGCGCGTTCTCGTCGGTCAGTTCGCGGATCGCGTTGGCGAGCGGCTCCGACGTGAGGGGGCCGGTCGCAACGATGACGTTGCTCCAGTCCGGCGGCGGCAGGCCTGCAACCTCGCCGCGGGCGATCTGAATGAGGGGATGGTCGTTGAGCGCCTTGGTGACGGCCTCGGAGAAACCGTCACGATCGACGGCAAGCGCGCCGCCGGCGGGCACCTGGTTGGCGTCGGCCGCGCGCATGACCAGCGAATCGAGCCGGCGCATCTCCGCGTGCAGCAGGCCGACGGCATTGTTGGCGGCGTCGTCAGAACGAAACGAATTGGAGCAGACGAGCTCGGCGAGCCCGTCGGTGCGGTGTGCCTCGGTCATGCGGGTCGGCCGCATCTCGTGCAGCACCACGGGCACGCCGGCTTTCGCCACCTGCCAGGCGGCCTCGGAGCCGGCGAGGCCGGCGCCGATCACGTGCACGATGTTGGAATGGGATCCTGTCATGGGGCGGACAGGTAGCGCTTTTCGGCGGGGAGTGGAATCGCCGAGATCGAGTTTTCTGCCACCAGATACGAGAACGCCCGCACGAGGCGGGCGCTATCGGTCCGTTCCGGTGACGGGCTGAACGATATCAGCCCTGATACTGACCGGCGGCAACGCGCGGGATGTCCGAGCGATCGAGGCCGATATCGGCCAGTTCGCGATCGCTGAGCTGGGACAGCTCGGCAACATTGCGCTGATAGTCCCGGAAGGCCTGGATCATGCGGATGAGCGAGAGCAGCATTGGTAGTCTCCTGTAGTTCGATTCAGCTCTTGCCCGAGCCTCATCGTTGAAATGAATATAGGAGAGAGTGGTGCAGTGCGAAAGTTCCGATGTTGCGATGCAGCTAAGCGATTGGCGCATACCGCAGGTAACGAACGCTTAACCTCTTGCCAGTCGTGCCCAAGGCGTAAGCGTTAAGAGGTCGACCAAGCGATAACGTCCGGGAAATCACGGGCTTAACCAGCGATCATTGATCGTTATCAAGGCGAAATAAGTCGCGCCCCGATCATCGGCAAGTCGATCAGTTAGCTTGTGCACCCAAGTCCCGCATGCGTGATTCGCATGGGGAGGGAGGTAATTCTCATGAATCTATGTTCATTATTTCATGAGATTGTGTTGCTGACAGCTTCGTCCAAGCAGAAGTGCAGCGGAGAACGTGGCGCCGAGGATTGCCGGTAGCAAGCCTTTCTAGGGCGCGCGGGCAAGCTGGGTGGCGAAATAGGCCACCGTCCTGGAATAGACATCGCTCTTGTTCCACTGCTGGAGCACCGCGAAATTCGGACTGCCCGGCTGCCAATCCTTGCCCTTCTGCCAGCCATAGCCGGCGAGATAGTTGGCAGTGGAGGCGAGCACGTCGGGCGCGTTGTGCAAGAGGTCGCGCTTGCCGTTGCCGTCGAAATCGACGGCGTATTTCATCCAGGACGACGGCATGAACTGGGTCTGGCCGAGTTCGCCGGCCCATGCGCCCTTCATCTCGGCCGGCGCGAGATCGCCGCGCTGGACGATCCTTAGCGCGTCCAGCAGTTCGGCGCGAAACTGCTCGGAGCGCCGGCAGTCATAGGCCAGTGTTGCGAGCGAGCGGATCGTGGCGAACTTGCCGGTGTTGACGCCGAAATCGGTCTCCAGGCCCCAGATCGCGACCAGGACCTCGCCGGGAACGCCGTAGGTCTGTTCGATGCGCGACAGAACCGAACCGTATTGCTTCATCCTGTTGGAGCCGCGCTCCAGACGTGGCGGCACCATGCGGCCGGAAAATTCCTCGAAGGTCTGACTGAACACTTTTTGCGAGCGGTCACGGTTGAGCACGCTCGGATCGGGCGTCACGCCGGTGAGCGCCGATGCGATGGCCTGCTGTGAGATGCCCTTGGCCGCAGCGTCGGTTTTGAACTCCGCAAGCCAGGCATCGAAATTGCCAGAGCCGCAGGCAACCGCGGCGAACGCCGGCTGGGCGGACAGGATTGACGCGGAAATGGCGACGGCTGCGAGGGCGAGACGAGAAATCGTCGAGGTCATTCGAGGTAATGAATTCCGTGAGATGATCGGCGCACGCAATCTCGATCGGAACCGCGGCCAAAGCAAGGCGTGCGATCCTGCCGAAGCATGGGCAGGATCGCATGTCACGAGATCGTCAGGCGTCCGTGCGGCTACGCCAGGGGAAGAGGTTGGCCGGGAAGTCGGCCGCCGGCTTGCGCGGACGATGCGGCGGGGGCGGCACCGGACGTGCCCCGGGCTCAGAGACGATCACCTTGCGGTAGAGATGCCAGGTGGCATGGCCGAGCAGGGGGATCACCACGGCAAGGCCGAGGAAGGCCGGGATCGTGCCGAGCGCGAGCATCACCGCTACGATCACGCCCCAAGCGGCCATCGGCACCGGGTTCCTCGCGACCACGCGCAGCGAGGTGCTCATCGCCTCGAACGCGCCGGCATGGCGGTCCAGCATCAACGGGAACGATACGGCGCTGATGCAGAGCGCGGCGAGCGCAAACAGGAAGCCGGCGCCGCAGCCGACCACGATCAGCCACCAGCCCTGCTGCGTCGTCAGCACGCGCGTCATGAAGTCCGAGACGCCGGTGACGCCCTCGTAGCCGAACGCCGCGACATAGATCGCCTGCGCGGTCGCAACCCAGGTCACGAACAGAGCGAGCAGCAATGCGCCGAGGCCGAGCATCGCCCCGAACGAAGGCGAGCGCAGCACCTCCATCGCATTCCAGGCGCCGGCTTCCTCATAGCGTTCACGTCGGCTGGAGAGCTCATAGAGACCGAGCGCTGCGAAAGGGCCGATCAGCGCGAAGCCGGCGGCGAGCGGAAACAGCAGCGGCAGTACCGAATAGCCCAACACCATGCGGGCGAGCACGAGGCCGAGCACCGGGTAGATCACGCACAGGATGATGGCGTGGCTCGGCACGGCCTTGAAATCTTCCCAGCCGCGCCTGAGCGCATCGTGAAGGTCGGACAGCTGAATGGTTCGGATCACCGGTCCAGACGCATCCGTGGTCTGGGCCATCGTGGGGACATTGCCCTGGTAGAGTGTGGCCATGGTCGCTAGCTCCCTTGCCGAGCGGCCGAATCCGGCGCCGGCAAACGGCGCGAGCGGCCGCCATTCTCTGAAGTCCCGCGATCCCGACCAGACGCGAATTCCGGATGGCATCGCGAGCTGAAGCCGAAGCGTACGCCGATTTCCGAGTCCTGTCCCTCACGCTTGGGTGAGATTCGATGCCGCATCGCAACCTCGACGATGTCATTCGGCCGTCATTTCGCCGCAGATAAGCTGATGCTGGCAGATGGTTCGCAGAACGGGCGGGCGCAACTCAGGAACTTCGTCTATAAGTGCCATTCAAGGTCCGTCCAACGGATCCTTTTCGGGGAGCAGATATGAGTATTTTCGGGAAAATCATGAGCGCGATCTTTGGCACCCAGCCGGCCTCCGCCGCGCCCGCCGGTGGCACAGCGTCGCCCGCTGGAGCCGCGCCGAACGCTTCGGCACCCGGCGCCGCGCCCATGGCTGCGGTCGACGTGGCGGCGATCGTCGACAAGGCGGTGGCCGCGCACAAGGGCGAGAAGCTGGAATGGCGGACCTCGATCGTCGACCTCATGAAGGCGCTCGACATCGATTCCAGCCTTGCTGCGCGCAAGGATCTTGCCAAGGAACTCGGCTACACCGGCGACATGAACGACTCCGCCAGCATGAACGTCTGGCTGCACAAGCAGGTGATGTCCAAGCTCGCCGCCAATGGCGGCAAGCTGCCGCCGGAGATCAAGCACTGACAGATCGGTTGCTGCGAAGCGATCGCAAGGGCCCGCGCTTGTCGCGGGCCTTTTTGCTTTCACGCGACGAGATCCGCATCCTCCGGATGCCGCTCGAGATAGTCGACCACGAAGCCGCAGCCGGCGATCACCTTCTTGCCGTCGCGGCGGATTAGCTCCAGCGAGCCTTTCACCAATTCGGAGCCAATGCCGCGACCGCGCAGCGCATGCGGCGTCTCGGTATGGGTGATGATGACCGCCGTCGGGGTCAGCCGGTAATTGGCGAAGGCGACGTCGCTGCCGACATCAAGTTCGAAGCGGCTCCTGTCCTTGTTGTCCCGTACCGATGCCACCATGCAAGATCCTTCCGATTGCTTTTCGCTGATCTAGGCGCCTGAACCGGCCCTTGCCAAGGTGCGACCAAGGAAGGTTGCTGCAGGGGAGATATCCGCAAATGCGTGTCCGGCTCGGTCTCATGGTGCTGCTCGCCGCGCTGGCCGCGACGGCGAGTGCTGCGGCTGAGGGCGGTCCGGCCTGGGAGGCTTGCGTGGGGCTGACCAGCACGCCGGACCAGCGGGTCAAGGCCTGCACCACCGTGATCGACACCGGGAGCGAGACCGGCAAGCGGCTCGCCGGTGCCTATTGCAATCGGGGGCATGGTCTCACCGAGAAGCGCGACCTCGAAGCCGCGCTGTCCGATCTCGACGAAGCCGTCAGGCTCGATCCGGACTATGCCTGCGCCTACAACAATCGCGGTCGCGTCTACAGCTTCAAGCGCGATTATGATCGCGCCATTGCCGATTACGACCAGGCCATCAAGCTCGATCCGTCGCTGGCGCTTGCCTACAGCAATCGCGGCGAGTCCCGCTTCAACAAGGGCGACCTCGACGGCGCCCTGGCCGATTTCGATGCGGCGATCAAGCGCGACCCGAATTACGCAATGGCCTATAGCAATCGCGGCCTCGTCCATTACCGCAAGCGCGACATGGCCCATGCGATCGCCGACTATACGATGCGGATCAAGCTCGCGCCCGATCTGCTCGCCTATATCGATCGCGGCAACGTCTACCGGGACAGCGAGCAGCTCGACCGTGCCGCCGCAGACTATGGCGAAGCGATCCGCGTCGCACCGACCGACGCGCGCGGCTGGCGCAATCGCGGCATGATCCGCCTCTACCAGGGCGACAACAAGGGCGGCATGTCCGACTACGACAAGGCGCTGTTGTACGATCCCTCCGACGTTTATTCCTGGAACAATCGTGGACAGGCCCGCTTGCGGCTCGGCGATAAGCAGGGCGCGATCGCCGATTTCCGGAAGGCGCTGGAGCTGAAGCCCGGTCTGGCGACCGCGCAGGACTCGTTGCGGAAGCTTGGAGCGCTGTAATAACGCGGTCTGCTCAATCGGCTGCTTTGGCGAGCCTGGAATCTTCGGGCTGCTGCGGCGGCCGCAGGCATCCCTGGCAGATGACCAGGGAGCGGTTGACCCTGGCATCCTGCTCGGCCTCGCTGGCGTCCTGTGCCTGCCACCATTCCTTCGAATGGGGCCGGAGACCGGCCTGCGATGTGTTGCGCTCGGATCGGGCGGCGGCGCGGGCCGGTCGTGAGGCTGCGCGCGGCCGATTGGGATCCTCGCCCGCGCCATCCCAGGCATAACGTGCAGGCCTGAAGGCGGGATCTGAGGCGAGCTGCGCTTGCGGCCCCACGGCACATCCGGCGAGCGCCAGCGACAACAGGAAGAGGGCGGGCGCTTTGACCATGATGCGGCACTCTGTACGCGAGAATTGCGCGAGGGTGCGCCGATCATGTTTAAGATTCCCTGAACGATTGCGGCGGCGCCGGCGACAAACGCGCATGCGCTTTTTGATGTGTCTGCTCGCTCTGTTCGTCTCCGCCGCGCGTGCCGAGAATGCCAAGCCGTTCAATGCATCCGACTATCCGCAGGGTGTGCAGACGGCGCTGCGCTACGCCAACGAGGAATGCACCGGCCAGGACGGCGGCGAGGTGACCTTTGCGCCCAACACGGTTCGCAAGATCGATCTCACCGGTGACGGCCGCGACGATTACATCATCGACTTCAGCGAGACCAAATGCGGCGATCGCGAGACGACCTATTGCGGAACCGGCGGCTGCGTCATCAAGATCCTGGTGACGTTGCCCGATGCCATCGTTCGCGAGGTGTTCGACGGCCGTGTCCGCAGCTACAAGATCGCGCCGCCGTCCGTGAAGCGCGGAGCCGCGCGCGTGATCCGGTTCGATCTGCATGGCAGCTTTTGCGGCGGTTTTGGCGCGCAGGCCTGCGTCAGGCAGAAGGCGATCTCGGCGACGCCGTTTGCGTTCAAGCAGCCGTAGGGGAGCCGTGCATCCGGCGGCCTTGCAGGGGCGCGGGCGATGGCGATAAATGGGCTGCAATGAGCCGGCGGCCGATGCGCCGTCCGCCCTCCAAGAGGAAGCCCGATGCAGCCCCTGCGCATGTCCCGCCGCGTCATGAATCTCGCCCATATGCTGACCCAGAACGCGCGGCGGCACGGCGCGCGTCCCGGTTTCGTCTGGGGCGACAGATCCTGGACCTGGCGCGAGATCGATGCGCAGGTCTCGGCGCTGGCGGCGGCGCTCGCCGCGCGCGGCATCGCCAAGGGCGACCGTATCCTGGTTCATTCCAAGAACAGCGACGAGATGTTTGTCTCGATGTTCGCCGCATTCCGGCTCGGCGCGGTCTGGGTGCCCACCAATTTCCGCCTGATGCCGGATGAGGTCACCTATCTCGCAGAGGCCTCCGGCGCCAAGGCGTTCCTGTGCCATGTCGATTTTCCCGAGCACGCGGCGGCCGTGAAGGGCGGCACGCTGGAGTTCACCTGGAGCGTCGACGGCAAGGCGTCGTTCGGCGAGCGCTCGGTTGCCGATGCCATTGCCTCGCAAGCCGGCGCCGACGTCGCGAACGTCGCTGTCGAGCACGATGATCCCTGCTGGTTCTTCTTCACGTCGGGCACGACAGGCCGCTCCAAGGCCGCGGTGCTGACCCACGGCCAGATGGGTTTTGTCGTCACCAATCATCTCGCCGATCTCACGCCCGGCGTGACAGAGAATGATGCCTCGCTGGTGGTGGCGCCGCTGTCTCATGGCGCCGGCGTGCATCAGCTGGTGCAGACCGCGCGCGGCGTCTGCACCGTCTTGCTGCCGACCGAGAAGTTCGACATCAGCGAGGCGTTCCGCCTGATCGAGGCGCATCGGGTCGCCAACCTCTTCACCGTGCCGACGATCCTGAAGATGATGGTCGAGCACCCCGCCGTCGACAAATACGATCACTCCTCGCTGCGTCACGTGATCTATGCGGGGGCGCCGATGTACCGCGAGGACCAGAAGACGGCGTTGAACAAGCTCGGCAAGGTCATCGTGCAGTATTTCGGCCTCGGCGAAGTCACCGGCAACATCACCGTGCTGCCGGCCGCGCTGCACGATCCCGAGGACGGCCCGCACGCCAAGATCGGTACCTGCGGCTTCGAGCGGACCGGCATGCAGGTCTCGATCCAGGATGACGAGGGCCGTGAGCTCGCGGCCAACCAGAGCGGCGAGATCTGCGTGATCGGGCCTGCCGTGCTCGCAGGCTATTACAACAATCCCGAGGCCAACGCGAAGGCGTTCCGCAACGGCTGGTTCCGCACCGGCGATCTCGGCCACATGGACGAAGAGGGGTTCGTCTACATCACGGGACGCGCCTCCGACATGTACATCTCCGGCGGCTCCAACATCTATCCGCGCGAAATCGAGGAGAAGATCCTGACGCATCCCGCGGTCGGCGAGGTCGCCGTGCTCGGCGTACCCGATGCGACCTGGGGCGAGGTCGGCGTCGCCGTTTGCGTGGCGCGCGAGGGCGAGAAAGCGGTGAGCGAGGCCGAGATGGCGGCGTTCCTTTCGCCGAAGGTGCCGCGTTACAAGATGCCGAAGCGCTTCTTCTTCTGGGAGGCTCTGCCGAAGTCGGGCTATGGCAAGATCCCCAAACGCATGGTGCGTGATGAACTCGAGGCGCGCGGCCTGCTCGATCTCGACAAGACGAAGGCTGGCTGAGCGCGGGTGATGCGGAATATCAAACAGCCGGGCGCGCCCGTCGCGGAACGTATCCAATGGGTGGAGGCGAGGGGACGTGCCTTCTCGTTCACGCTTCAGGCAGGTCTGCCGTTGCTGGAAGGTGCGCGACGCGGCTTTGCGGCCGAAGGGTTTACGAGCGGCGTGCTCAACTTCCGGCACGGCGCGCTCGGGCCGTTCGCCTATGTGATGCCGGCGCTGTCGAAGACGGGGGAGAATGCCGCGTTCTACAGCGATACGTACCGGCCCGGCGGCGTGACCCGCACCAAGCTGGGCTCCATGACATTCGGCACGCGCGACGGCGCGCCGTTCTTTCATTGCCATGGGCTGTGGACGGAAGCGGACGGCAAAGCGAGCGGCGGCCACATGCTGCCGGACGAGACCGTCGTCGCCGAACCGTTTGATGTCGAGGCCTTCGGCCTCGATGGTGCGATGTTTATCGCCGAGCCCGATCCCGAGACCAACTTCAAGCTGTTCGGGCCGGTGGCTGCGGCGCGCACCGGCGCGCGCGCCACGAGCCGTGCTTTCGCGCTGCGGCTGCGTCCCAATCAGGATTTTGCCGGCTCGCTCGAAGGCTTCTGCCGCGCGCACGGTATCGCGCGCGCGAAGATCCATGGCGGCGTCGGTTCGACCATCGGCGCGCGCTTCACCCATGGCGGCGTGACCGAGCCGTTTGCAACGGAGCTTGCGGTGACGGCCGGGGAGATCGCGCCCGGGCCCGCCGGCGCGCTCGAAGCTGCGCTCGACGTCGCGCTGATCGACTACACCGGCGGCCTGGCCGAGGGGCGCCTGATCCGCAGCGACAATCCCGTGCTGATGACCATGGAGCTGGTGCTGGAGGTGCTGGACTAGTCTGGGGTTTGTTCGTCCGCCGGAAAGCCACTTCCCCGTCGTTATTGTTCCTGATATGTTCCATCGTCAGGGACCGGCGAGGAGCGGCGGAGATGCGAGGACGACAGCGCGACATCAGACTGCCGGCGCCCTATCTCCGGCGCGTCTGGCTCGACCGTGCACTGGTCTCTGACTGGGACGCTTATCCCTACTGTCTTCCGATCTTCAGCGAAGACTTCGACCTGAGCTTCGACACTGCGATCACCATCATCGTCGGCGAGAACGGCACCGGCAAATCGACCATCCTCGAGGGGATCGCAGCGCTTGCCGGGTATGACGACGCCGGTGGCGGCAAGGGCTACCGCCCGGTCGATCATTCCAATGCGCGCGAGATCATGGGCGGCGAGTTGTCGGCCGCGCTTCGCGCCGGCTGGGTGCCGAAGATCACCACCGGCTGGTTCTTCCGCGCGGAGACCTTTTTCTCCGTTGCACGATATCTCGACGAAGTTTCGGACATGCCGCCGGATTTTCTGTCCTACTCCCATGGCGAGGGCTTTCTGCGCTTTTTCCAGGAGCGATGCCAGAAACAGGGAATCTTCATCTTCGACGAACCGGAATCGGCGTTGTCGCCGGCGCGCCAGATGGAGTTCCTGAAGCTGCTGCATCGCATGGACTCCTCGCAAAATTGCCAGGTCATCATGGCGACCCATTCGCCGATGCTGATGGCCTATCCGAACGCGCGACTGCTGCGGCTGACGAAGTACGGCCTCGAACCCGTGACGGTGGAGGAGACGGATCATTACCGGGTCATGCGCGAATTCTGCAACGATCCGCGCGGCTTCGTCGACGCGACGTTGGCGGAATAGACGGGCGCAATCTGTTCTCGCTTTCCGCCTCGTCGTCGCGAGTGCAGCGAAGCGATCCAGAATCTTTCTGCGGCGGCAGTCTGGAAGGGCTCCTCGCAATGACGCTGGTCGGAAGAAGACATCCTTCGCTCTCGTGTCCCGGACGCGCTGCAACGCTTTTGCGTTGCTGCGCAGAACCGGGACCCAGGAGGCCGAGCAACGTGCCGATGCGTGGGCCCCGCTCTGCAGCGCATCACTTCGTGCTGCGCTGCGTCCGGGGCAGGAGACTGTCGTTGAATGTCTGGCATACGCACTCATTCTCGCGGCACCTTGTGCCCGAGTTCTGCTGCAGTTGCCGCCCTCAAAAATGCCGAGGGCGCAGGGAAGGCCGGGTGCCGGCTGGCACCCGCGGTCCACTGTGCGAATCCTGCGTAACAAGGAAGCTGCACAGCGGCATACAGGTGGAGCCAGGACAGCCCGGCCTTCCCTGCGCAGTGGGTTGACGGCTTATGTCGTGATCTCCCCGGAGAGCGTTGCACTATTGCCCCCGTCGCCTCGCGGATGGCTGATGCATTTGCCCGGTTGGGCCGCCTGCATCACCGCAAGACTTGGCGCACAGACCCCGGGCGCCAGGACCACACGATTTTGCCGTACGCAAGCTGCACCGGTCGTGTGCGCGCCGGTCCTTGCTCACGGGGGACCCGCCCTGCAAACCACCTTCGCGCCGACGCAGCCTGCGTCCACCACGTCCCATCCCGCGTTCGTGACGATCGCGATACGCCCCTCGGCCCGGGACGGGATGAAGGCGATATACGATAATCCGAAGTTCTGATAAAGAGAAATATTTTCGGATGTCGGCGTTGACCCTGCCATGGCTGTTTTGCCCGCCGGGCCGCGCAAGGGATTGTGGGTGGGCGGACATCTCCGCCGCAACCACGCCACGAACCGGTCTCCCCTCGGCCCCAAAATGCGCTAGGATGACCGCAGCGCGCATTCAAGTCGCGCACGATCAACGAGACGTATGAGGAAACGAGATGAGGGTGACGATTGGACGGCGTGCGGCCATGGCGTCGGCGCTGGCTGTGATGGGGGCGGCAGGCTTGATGGCGACACTGGGCCCGGCTTTTTCACCGGCGGCCTGGGCGCATGGGCCGACCCGGCAGAAGGTGCGGGAATCCATCGAGATCAACGCGCCGCAGGACAAGGTCTGGGCCGCGATCCGTAACTTCCAGGACATGAGCTGGCTTCCCCCCGTCACCAAGACCACGGGCGAAAAGGGCAACGAGGTCGGTGCGACGCGGACGCTGACGCTGCAGGGCGGCGCGACGGTCGAGGAGGAGCTCTACACATACGCGCCCGAC
>JAESGJ010000291.1_pt1 | contig 43668 bp, 44 predicted proteins | sample 9266241 | NCBI WGS metagenome assembly JAESGJ01 (sample SAMN14514841, study PRJNA621669) | algae metagenome | isolation source: Brasilonema octagenarum HA4186-MV1 and co-occurring heterotrophs from wet... | place: USA: Manoa Valley, Hawaii | collected 2009-07-20
AACGTGGGCGAAAATAACTCCGGCCGTACCCTCTCGTAGGTGAACACCGAGCTGATCGACGTGGACACCTCACGTCGCCGCACCGTGGATCTGACCGACGCCGTCCGCGACTTCTGCGCGTCCCGTGGCGACGGCCTGTGCAACGTCTTCGTGCCGCACGCCACGGCGGGCGTGGCGATCCTGGAGACCGGTGCCGGGTCGGATGACGATCTGGTCGACGCGCTCGAGCGGCTGCTGCCGCGCGACGATCGCTACCGCCACGCCCACGGCTCACCGGGCCACGGTGCCGACCACGTGTTGCCGGGGATCGTCGCGCCGTCGGTCACGATCCCGGTGGCCGCGGGCGAACCGCTGCTCGGGACCTGGCAGAGCGTCGTGCTGGTCGATCTGAACCGGGACAACCCGAGACGCTCCGTGCGACTGAGCTTCGTCGCCGGGTGAGCCGCGCCCCTGCAGGGCGATCACGGCGGGCCGGTACTGTAAGGCGGTTGAGAACGTCGTGCGGGGAGACCCGAATCCAGACCCAAATGCGAAGGACAGCAGCACGTGCAGACACACGAGATCAGGAAGCGCTTCCTCGATCACTTCGTGAACGCGGGCCACACCGAGGTGCCGAGCGCATCGGTAATCCTCGACGACCCGAACCTGTTGTTCGTCAATGCGGGCATGGTGCAGTTCGTGCCGTACTTCCTGGGTCAGCAGAAGGCGCCGTGGGACCGGGCGACCAGCGTCCAGAAGTGCATCCGAACCCCCGACATCGACGAGGTCGGCATCACCACCCGGCACAACACCTTCTTCCAGATGGCGGGCAACTTCTCCTTCGGTGACTACTTCAAGAAGGGCGCCATCGAGTTCGCCTGGAGCCTGCTGACCGATTCGCAGGATCGTGGCGGTTACGGGTTCGACCCCGAAAAGCTTTGGGCGACGGTCTATCTCGATGACGACGAGGCCATCGGGCTGTGGCAGGAAGTGGCCGGGCTGCCGACGGAACGCATCCAGCGCCGCGGCATGGCCGACAACTACTGGTCGATGGGCATCCCCGGCCCGTGCGGCCCGTCCTCGGAGATCTACTTCGACCGCGGCCCCGAGTACGGCGTCGACGGCGGCCCGGAGGCCAACGAGGACCGCTACATCGAGATCTGGAACCTCGTCTTCATGCAGAACGAGCGGGGCGAGGGCACCAGCAAGGCCGACTTCGAGATCCTCGGCCCGCTGCCGCGCAAGAACATCGACACCGGCATGGGCGTCGAGCGCGTGGCGTGCCTGCTGCAGGGCGTCGACAACGTCTACGAGACCGATCTCATGCGCCCGACCATCGACCTGGTCGCGGGCATCGCGCCGCGTGGGTACGGCGTGGGCAACCACTCCGACGACGTCCGCTACCGCATCATCGCCGACCACAGTCGCACCGCGGCGATCATCATCGGCGACGGCGTCACGCCGGGCAACGACGGCCGCGGCTACGTGCTGCGCAGGTTGCTGCGCCGGGTCATCCGCTCGGCCAAGCTCCTCGGCATCGACACCCCGATCGTCGGCGACCTGATGGCCTGTGTCCGCGAGGCGATGGGGCCGTCGTATCCCGAACTCGTCACCGACTTCGACCGCATCAACCGCATCGCGGTCGCCGAGGAGACGGCGTTCAACCGCACCCTCGCGTCGGGATCGCGGCTGTTCGAGGACGCCGCCAACGCCACGCGGGCGGCAGGGGTCTCGGTGCTCTCCGGCAGTGACGCCTTCACCCTGCACGACACCTACGGCTTCCCGATCGAGCTCACCCTGGAGATGGCGGCCGAGACCGGCCTGACCGTCGACGAGGAGGGCTTCCGCGGGCTGATGGCCGAGCAGCGCCAACGCGCCAAGGCCGACGCCGCAGCCCGCAAGCATGCGCACGCTGACCTCACGGCGTACCGCGAGTTGGTCGACGCCGGGCCCACCGAGTTCACCGGCTTCGACGAATTGACCTCCGAGGCAACAATTCTCGGCATCTTCGTCGATGGCAAGCGGGTACCCGTCGTCGCCCACGGCGGCGCGGGCGCCGAGCGCGTCGAGTTGGTGCTCGACCGCACCCCGCTCTACGCCGAGTCCGGTGGTCAGATCGCCGACGTCGGCGCCATCGCGGGCACCGGATCGAGTGCCGCCGCCAAGGCCGCGGTGACCGACGTGCAGAAGATCGCCAAGACGCTCTTCGTGCACCGGGTCAACGTCGAGTCTGGCGAGTTCGTCGAGGGCGACACGGTCGTGGCGGCCGTGGACCCCAAGTGGCGGCACGGGGCCACCCAGGGTCACTCAGGCACCCACATGGTGCACGCCGCGTTGCGACAGGTGTTGGGCCCCAACGCCGTTCAGGCCGGCTCGCTGAATCGCCCCGGTTACCTCCGGTTCGACTTCAACTGGCAGGGCGCGCTCACAGACGAGCAGCGCGAGCAGATCGAGGTCGTCACCAACGAGGCCGTCGAGGCCGACTACGCCGTGAACACCATGTACACCAAGCTCGAGAAGGCCAAGGCCATGGGCGCGATGGCGCTCTTCGGTGAGGCCTATCCGGAGGACGTCCGGCTCGTCGAGATCGGCGGCCCGTTCTCCCTGGAACTCTGCGGCGGCACCCACGTCCACAACTCCGCGCAGATCGGGCCCGTGACGATCCTCGGCGAATCGTCGGTGGGATCCGGCGTCCGGCGCGTGGAGGCGTACGTCGGTCTCGACTCCTTCAAGTACCTGGCGAAGGAACGCGCTCTCATGGCGGGTCTCGCGTCGTCACTGAAGGTGCCGTCCGACGAGGTGCCCGCGCGCGTCGCGAACCTCGTCGAGCGGCTCAAGGTCGCCGAGAAGGAACTCGACCGGTCCCGGCTCGCCAACGCGCGTGCCGCCGCCGCGAACGCCGCCTCCGGGGCCGAGGTGGTGGGTAAGGTCCGTGTCGTGGCACAGCGCATGGCCGGGGGCATCTCGGCGGCCGATCTGCGCAGCCTCGTCGGCGACGTCAGGGGCAGGCTCGGCTCCGAGCCCGGAGTGGTCGCCCTCATCGCCGAGGGCGACGGCGACACCGTGCCCTACGTGGTGGCCGTCAACCAGGCCGCCCAGGATCTCGGCCTCAGCGCCAACGATCTGGTGAAGGTCCTGAGCACGGCGGTCAACGGACGGGGCGGGGGCAAGGCGGATCTCGCGCAGGGCTCGGGCAGCGGAGCGTCGAACATCGACGCGGCGCTGTCGGCACTGCTTGCCGAGATTGCGCGGAGCTGACTCGATTGACCGATTCCGAGGACCGTCAGCCGGACCGGCCGGGCGGTGACGACCCAGGACGCGGTCGTCGGCTCGGAGTCGACGTCGGGACCGTGCGGATCGGCGTCGCGACCAGCGACCCCGACGGCATCCTGGCAACTCCCGTCGAGACGGTCGCGAGGGACCGTCGCGACCTCACGGGCAAGCACGTCCGCCGGCTGGCTCAGCTCGCCGACGAGTACGCCGTCGTCGAGGTCGTGGTCGGGCTTCCGCGCACCCTCGCCGACCGCACGGGCACCTCGGCGCTGGATGCGATCGCCGTCGCCGATGCCCTGGCCGCGAGGATCGCGCCGGTACCGGTGCGGCTGTCCGACGAGCGGCTCACCACGGTGAGCGCTCAGAGATCGTTGCGGGAGGCAGGCGTCCGTGCGAAGGGACAGAAGTCGATGATCGACCAGGTGGCTGCCGTCGGGATTCTGCAAACCTGGCTGGACCAGCGGCGGACCGTACTCGCCGAGTCGACCGGGGCGCCCGATGCCTGAGGACTGGCGCACCGGCCGTGCCGAGCCGGAGGCCGTGGGACGGCCTCGGCGGACCATGAGTCGCACCGAGCGGGCGCGCGCCAACCGCAATCGTCGCCGGCGCCGCAATCTCACCGCACTGTCGATCGTGGCCCTGATCGCCGTGGTCATCGGCGTCGCCTTCCTCGGCTCGAAGATGTGGCACGGGATGTTCGGAGGCAACCCCGGCGACTACGAGGGCGACGGGGTGAAGGACGTCGTCGTCCAGGTCCGCAACGGCGACTCGACCACGGCGATCGCCAAGACGCTGCAGGAGGGCGGCGTGGTCGCCACGTCGCAGGGCTTCGTCGATGCGGCGAAGGGCAACTCGGCCATCGCGTCGATCCAGCCCGGGTTCTACAAGGTGCGCACCGAGATCCCGGCGGCCAGCGCCGTCGCGCGGCTCGCGGACCCGCAGAACCGCGTCGGCAAACTGGTGATCCCCGAGGGCCGTCAGCTCGACGACATCGCCGACGTGAAGACGAATGCCGTGACGAAGGGCATCTTCTCCCTCGTCGCCGACGCCACGTGCGTGACCCTCGACGGCGAGCAGAAGTGCGGCGTCACGGCCGACGACCTGAAGAAGGCCGCGGGAGCGAGCGATCCGACGGCCCTTGCGGTTCCGGCGTGGGCGATGGATCCCGTCAAGGCGCTCGGGAGCGATCACCGGCGCCTCGAGGGCCTCATCGCGCCGGGTACCTGGAACGTCGACCCCTCGGCGTCGGCGCCGGACCTGCTGGCCACCCTGATCGCCGCCAGCGCCACGCAGTACGAACAGAACGGTCTGCTGGCCGCAGGCAACGCCGAGAATCTGTCGCCGTACCAGATCCTGATCGTCGCGTCGCTGGTGCAGCGCGAGTCCAAGCCGCAGGACTTCGCGAAGGTCGCCAGGGTCATCTACAACCGACTGATCGCGCCCGACCACCGCAAGCTCGAGTTCGACTCGACGGTCAACTACTCGCTGGACCGGCAGGAGGTCGCCACCACCGACGCCGACCGCGCCAGGGCCACGCCGTGGAACACCTATGCGCGCGACGGGCTTCCGGCCACGCCGATCTGCTCACCCGGGCAGCCTGCGATGGCCGCCGCGGAGAGCCCCGACCCGGGGGACTGGCTGTACTTCGTCACCATCGACATGCAGGGCACCACCCTGTTCACCCGCGACTACCAACAACACCTGGCCAACATCGAGCTCGCCCGACGCAACGGTGTGCTCGACAGCGCCCGATGAGGCGGGCCGCGGTCCTTGGTTCGCCGGTCGCGCACTCCAGGTCGCCGCAACTGCACCTCGCGGCCTACCGTGCGCTCGGACTGTCCGACTGGACCTACGAGCGCATCGAGTGCACCGCAGCTGAATTGCCCTCTCTGGTGGCCGGATTCGGCCCCGAGTGGGTGGGTCTCTCGGTGACGATGCCCGGCAAGTTCGCCGCCCTGCGCTTCGCCGACGAGCGGACCGCGCGCGCAGAGCTGCTGGGGTCGGCCAACACGCTCCTCAGGACCGCGTCCGGCTGGCGGGCGGACAACACGGACGTCGACGGGGTGACGGGCGCCCTCGCCGAGGTGTCGGCAGGCGCCGCGGCGGTGCTGGGTTCGGGCGGCACCGCACCCGCGGCCGTGGCGGGACTGGCCGAGCTTGGCGCGCAGGACATTTCGATCCTCGCGCGCAATCAGGAGAAGGCGCGCCCGCTGGTGGACCTCGGCATCCGGCTCGGCGTCCCGACGCGATGGGTCGAGCTGGGCACCCCGCTGGCCGACCTCGACGTCGTGGTCAACACGATCCCCGCCGACGTGGTCGCGCAGTACGCCGCTACGGTGACGACGGCGCCGGTGCTGCTCGACGCCATCTACGACCCGTGGCCGACGCCGCTCGCGCAGGCGTTCACCGCGGCGGGAGGTCGCGTGATCAGCGGCCTACAGATGCTGCTGAACCAGGCCTTCGCACAGGTCGAGCAGTTCACGGGACGGCCTGCCCCGAAAGAGGCGATGAGCGCCGCCCTGGACTGACCCTAGGCTCGCTGCCATGGGGGAGGTGGTCGCGCTGGCGTGCGCCGCGGGCTGGCTGGCGGTGCTGACGGTCTACGACGTCCGCCAACGCAGGCTGCCCAACGCCCTCACCCTGCCCGGTGCGCTCGTCGTCCTCGGTGCCGCAGCGCTGGCCGGGCGCGGGCCCTCGGCGCTGTTCGGGGCCGTTGCGTTGGCGGCGCTGTACCTCGCCGTACATCTGCTCGCTCCGACGGCGATGGGCGCGGGCGACGTGAAGCTTGCGCTCGGCGTCGGCGCGCTGGCGGGCGCGTACGGCGTCGACGCGTGGCTGTTCGCGGCGACCTCGGCGCCCCTGTTGACGGCGGGGTGGGGCATCGCCACCCGGTCACGGGGGCCGGTGCCGCACGGGCCGTCGATGTGCGTCGCGACGGCGGCAGCGGTCGCCCTGGTACTCGTCTAGACCTACCGTGAGTGGGGACATGCCGACCCGCATCGCGACACCGGACGATCTCGACGCCATCGCCGAGATCTACGCCCACTACGTCCGGACCAGCGTCGCCACCTTCGAGCTCGAGCCGCCCGACGCTCAGGAGTGGCGGCGGCGCCACGCCGCGATCACCGATGCGGGCCTGCCCTTCGTGGTCATCGAACGCGACGGCGTGGTCGCCGGGTACGCCTACTGCGCGCCATGGAAGACCCGACCGGCCTACGCGGCCACGGTCGAGGACTCGGTGTACGTCGCGCCAGGCGCGGTCGGCACCGGGTGTGGCACCGAATTGATGCGCGCTCTGCTCGCGGCATGCGCCGTCGCGGGCGTTCGGGAGGTGATCGCGGTGATCGCCGATACCGGCGACCCGGCCTCGGTCGACCTGCACCGCCGATTCGGCTTCGGCGAGGCGGGCCGGCTCCAGCGCGTCGGCTACAAGCACGACCGCTACGTCGACACGTTGCTGCTGCAGCGCAGCCTGATCTGACGGATTACGTCGCGACGAGGCCCCCATGGGAAGATGGGACGCGTGTTGCGATGGACCACAGCTGGTGAATCCCATGGACGCGCGTTGGTGGCCATGGTCGAGGGCATGGTCGCAGGCGTGGAGGTCACGTCCGGGGACATCGCCGGGCAGCTGAAGCGCCGCAGACTCGGATACGGCCGCGGTGCCAGGATGAAGTTCGAGGCCGACGAGGTCACCGTCCTCGCCGGGGTGCGTCACGGCCGCACTTTGGGCGGCCCCATCGCGGTCGAGATCGGTAACACGGAATGGCCCAAGTGGGAGACCGTGATGGCTGCCGACCCGGTATCGGCGGAGGAATTGGACGGCGCCCGCAACGCACCGCTGACCCGCCCGCGGCCCGGCCACGCCGACTACGCGGGGATGCTCAAGTACGGCTTCGACGACGCCAGGCCCGTGCTCGAGCGGGCCAGTGCGCGCGAGACCGCCGCCAGGGTTGCCGCGGGGACCATCGCCAGGGAGTTCCTGCGCCAGGCACTGGGCGTTCGGGTGCTCTCGCACGTCATCTCCATCGGAGCCTCCACGCCGTATGACGGCCCGTCGCCGCGGCCCGAGGACCAGGACGCGATCGACGACAGCCCGGTGCGGGCATTCGACAAGGACACCGAAGCGGCCATGATCGCCGAGATCGAGGCCGCCAAGAAGGACGGCGACACCCTCGGCGGCATCGTCGAGGTCGTCGTCGACGGCCTTCCGATCGGGCTGGGTTCGTTCACCAGTGGCGACAACCGTCTCGACAGCCAACTGGCCGCCGCCGTCATGGGAATCCAGGCCATCAAGGGCGTGGAGATCGGTGACGGCTTCGAGACCGCCCGCCGCCGCGGCAGCGTGGCTCACGACGAGATCTACCCCGGCCCCGACGGTGTCATGCGATCGACGAACCGGGCCGGTGGCCTCGAGGGCGGCATGACGAACGGCCAGGCGCTCCGCGTCCGCGCCGCGATGAAGCCGATCTCGACCGTGCCGAGAGCGCTTGCCACGGTCGACATGTCCACCGGCGAGGAGGCCGTCGCGATCCATCAGCGCTCCGACGTGTGCGCGGTCCCGGCGGCCGGTGTCGTGGTGGAGACCATGGTGGCCCTGGTGCTGGCCCGCGCGGCACTGGAGAAGTTCGGCGGCGACTCGCTGGCCGAGACCAGGGCCAACGTCGAGGGCTACCTCTCGTCGATCTCCGCGCGAGATTCCGCACGGGCGTCGGGCTGATGGCGCCCAGGGCCGTGCTGGTGGGCATGCCCGGTTCGGGCAAGTCCACGATCGGGCGACGGCTTGCCAAGGCGCTCGACGTCCCGCTGCTGGACACCGACGCCAAGATCGTCGAGACCACCGGGCGCACCATCGCCGACATCTTCGTCGAGGGCGAGCCGGAGTTCCGCCGCATCGAGGCCGACGTGGTGAAGGCGGCCCTGGCCGAGCACGAGGGCATCGTGTCGCTCGGCGGTGGTGCGATCACGACCCCCGAGGTGCGCGACGCCCTCGCCGGTCACACCGTCATCTACCTGGAAATCAGTGCGGCCGAAGGTATTCGGCGCACATCGGGCGGTGCCACGCGGCCCCTGCTCGCCGGCGCCGATCCCGGAGAGCGCTTCCGCGAGCTGATGACCCAGCGCGTTCCGCTGTACCGCGAGGTGGCCACGCTGCGGATCAACACCAACCGCCGCAATCCCGGCGCGGTCGTGCGCAACATCGTTCAGCGCATGGAGTGCGCCACCACCGAGCGGCAGCAGTCCAGACGGCGCCGGCGCCCCGCGTGGCGCAGGTTGCCCACGGTGCTGAACCCCGCCCCCACCACCGAGGCGCCCCCGAGCCCGGCGGCGCTGGCCCGACGAGCAGAGGCGCGCAATGACTGAACCCGTCACCGTCGAGGTGCTCGTCGACCGGCCGTACCCGGTGATCATCGGCACCGGGCTCCTCGACGACCTGACCCGGGTGCTCGACGGGCGGCACAAGGTGGCGATCCTGCACCAGCCCGTGCTGAACCAGACCGCCGAGGCGATCCGGAACCACTTGGCGGACAAGGGAATCGACGCCCATCGCATCGAGCTCCCAGACGCCGAGGCCGGCAAGGAACTTCCCGTCGTGGGCTTCATCTGGGACGTGTTGGGCCGCATCGGGATCGGCCGTCAGGATGCCGTCGTCAGCCTCGGTGGGGGAGCGGCCACCGATGTCGCGGGCTTCGCAGCAGCGACCTGGCTGCGCGGCGTCGACGTCGTCCACGTCCCGACCACGCTGCTCGGCATGGTCGACGCCGCGGTGGGCGGCAAGACCGGCATCAATACCGACGCGGGCAAGAACCTCGTCGGCGCCTTCCACCAGCCCCTCGCCGTGCTGGTCGACCTCGCGACGCTGGAATCGTTGCCGCGCAACGAGATCGTGGCAGGAATGGCGGAGGTCGTGAAGGCGGGTTTCATCGCCGACCCCGTCATACTCGACATGATCGAGGCCGACCCCGAGGCCGCCCTCGACCCGACGGGTCCCGTGCTGCCAGAGCTCATCCGGCGCGCCGTAGCGGTCAAGGCGGAGGTCGTCGCGGCGGACGAGAAGGAATCGCAACTGCGCGAGATCCTCAACTACGGGCACACGTTGGCCCACGCGATCGAGCGCAGGGAGCGCTACCGCTGGCGCCACGGCGCCGCCGTGTCGGTGGGACTGGTGTTCGCCGCCGAACTCGGCAGGCTGGCCGGGCGTCTGGACGATGACACCGCCGACCGGCACCGCGCCGTGCTGACGTCGCTGGGGCTGCCCGTGACGTACGACGCCGACGCCCTGCCCCAGTTGCTCGAGTACATGGCGGGGGACAAGAAGACTCGTTCGGGCGTCCTGAGATTCGTCGTCCTGGACGGACTGGCCAAACCTGGTCGGCTGGAGGGTCCGGATCCCGCGCTGTTGGCGGCGGCCTACTCGGAGATCGGGGTGCGTCAGTGACCATCAACGTGCTCAACGGCCCCAACCTCGGCAGGCTCGGCAAGCGGCAGCCCGAGGTCTACGGCAGCACCACGCACGACGACCTGGTGGCGCTCATCGACGGCGAGGCCAAGGAACTCGGCGTGGACGTCGTGGTGCGCCAGAGCGACAGTGAGGCCGAGCTGATCGGTTGGGTGCACGCCGCGGCCGACGCGAAGGAACCCGTCGTGCTCAATGCGGGTGCGCTGACGCACACGTCGGTGGCCCTGCGGGACGCGTGCGCCGAACTGACCGCGCCGCTGATCGAGGTGCACATCTCGAATGTCCACCGGCGCGAGGAGTTTCGGCACCACTCGTACCTCAGCGGTGTGGCGACCGGCGTGATCGTCGGTCTCGGCGTGCAGGGTTACCTGCTGGCGCTGCGATACCTCGCCGGCTCGGCCTAGGAGCGCTTCTCGACCTCTGCGGTCTCGGCCTCCGAGGCCTCCGGACCGGCATGCACCGCAGCGGGTTCCCGCTCGTCGTCGTGGACGGCCGCGAACACGTCGGTGTCGGCGCGGTCGCTGTCGGCGCCGCGCCGCTGCAGGGGCGGGGCCTTGCGGTCGACGAGACCGCGGCCCAGTGCCACGCCCGCGATGGCGAAGATGAACATCACCAGTGCGGTGAAGGCGGCGAACGTGGTCACCTCGTTCAGCAGGCCCTGCGCGTAGAGGTTCTCGTAGAACAGCGAGATGAACCAGGCGACGAAGCCGCTGACGATGCCCGCGAACAGTCCGGCGAGCAGCCACGTCATCGCGAGATCGCCACGGCGATCGGGATCGGGGTTCGCCTGAGCGTCCGCGCGACCGTCCGTCAGACCCCAGACGAACGCGGCGATGGCGAACACCGCGACCAGCACGATGCTGATCACGAGCGCCTGGCTCTCCATCAGGTTGATCAGTGCTCCCTGAAGCAACCGGACGATGACCATCAGTGCCGCGAACACCAGTCCGCGCAGCAACCACTTACCCATGGGGGCACAGCGTAGCGAGTACCGTCATGCGCTGTGACGATTTCACAGCGCAGGGACCGTCTGCGTCGCCGACTCGCCGCCGCCGATCTCGACGCAATGTTGGTAACCGACCTGGTCAACGTGCGTTATCTGTCGGGTTTCACCGGTTCCAACGCCGCCCTGCTGGTACGTGTCGACGACGAAACGCCGGTGCTGGCGACCGACGGCAGGTACCGGACGCAGGCAGCGCAGCAGTCGCCCGACGCCGAGATCGTCATCGAGCGCGCCTGCGCGCCCCATCTGACGGCCGCCGCGGCCTCCTCCGGCGTGCGCAGGCTGGGTTTCGAGAGCCACGTCGTCACGGTCGACGGGCACGCCCTGCTGACGACGGCGGCGGGCGACGTCGAACTGGTCAGGGCGGCGGGTGCGGTGGAGGCACTGCGCGAGGTGAAGGACGCCGGCGAGATCGCGCTGCTACGACTCGCCTGTGAAGCCGCCGACGCGGCGCTCGCGGACCTGGTGGCCGCCGGTGGTCTGCGGTCGGGCCGCACCGAGAAGGAGGTCGGCCGCGACCTCGAGTCACGGATGCTCGACCACGGCGCCGACGGCGTGTCGTTCGAGACGATCGTGGCGGCGGGCCCGAACTCGGCGATCCCACACCACCGACCCACCGACGCCGTGTTGGCGGCGGGCGACTTCGTCAAGATCGACTTCGGTGCCCTGGTCGCGGGCTACCACTCCGACATGACCAGGACCTTCGTGCTCGCTCCTGTCGCCCAGTGGCAGCGCGACGTCTACGACCTCGTCGCGACGTCGCAGCGGCTCGGTCGGGAGGCCCTGGCACCCGGGGTGTCGCTATCCGGCGTGGACGGGGTATCGCGGCAGGTCATCGCCGACGCGGGCTTCGCCGACAACTTCGGCCACGGGCTCGGCCACGGGGTCGGGCTGCAGATCCACGAAGCGCCGGGAATCAGCGCGTCATCCGCCGGTACACTGCTTGCTGGCTCCGCGGTGACCGTGGAGCCCGGTGTCTATCTGCCCGGCCGTGGCGGTGTCCGCATCGAGGACACGCTGGTCGTGGGCAGTGATGATGCACCCACACCCGAGTTGCTGACCCGGTTCCCCAAGGAACTGGCGATTCTCTAGAAAGAGCTAGGAGTAGTACCCCCGTGGCATCGACCGCCGACTTCAAGAATGGGCTCGTCCTGCAGATCGACGGCCAGCTGTGGCAGATCACGGAGTTTCAGCACGTGAAACCCGGTAAGGGCCCGGCGTTCGTTCGCACCAAGCTCAAGAACGTGCTGTCCGGCAAGGTCGTCGACAAGACCTACAACGCCGGGGTGAAGGTCGAGACGGCCACCGTCGACCGCCGCGACGCCACCTACCTCTACCGCGACGGCGCCGACTTCGTCTTCATGGACTCCGAGGACTACGAGCAGCATCCGCTGTCCGAGACGCTGGTCGGCGAGGCCGCCAACTTCTTGCTGGAGAGCATGCCGGTCCAGATCGCATTCCACGACAGTGCGCCGCTGTATCTGGAATTGCCGGTATCGGTCGAGCTGCTCGTCGCCAGCACCGAGCCCGGCCTGCAGGGCGACCGGTCCAGCGCGGGCACCAAGCCGGCCACCATGGAGACCGGCGCAGAGATCCAGGTGCCGCTGTTCATCAACACCGGTGACAAGCTCAAGGTGGATACGCGCGACGGCAGTTACCTCGGACGGGTGAATGCCTGACCGGCGCGGCGACCGGGGCAGGCACCAGGCCCGCAAGCGTGCCGTCGATCTGCTCTTCGAGGCCGAGGCGCGCGGGCTGACACCCGCAGAGATCGCCGACGGCCGGGCCACCCTTGCCGAGGGCGACGCCGAGGTGTCCACGCTGAACCCCTACACCGTCACGGTGGCCCGCGGGGTGACCGAGCACGCCGCTCACATCGACGACCTGATTTCGGCGCACCTGCAGGGCTGGACCCTGGAGCGCCTGCCCGCGGTCGACAGGGCCGTGCTGAGGGTGGCGGTGTGGGAACTGCTGCACGCCGACGACGTGCCCGAGCCGGTCGCCGTCGACGAGGCGGTAGAGCTGGCGAAGAGCCTGTCCACCGATGAATCGCCGGCATTCGTCAACGGGGTGCTCGGCCAAGTGATGCTGGTGACCCCGCAGATCCGCGCCGCCGCCGCGGCCGTCCGGGGAACCCCCGAGGGCACTTAGTGGTGATTCCGCAGGACTGGGCGCCGTACAGCACCGTCGAGGACGCTGCCCGGGTCTACCTGCGGGACCCCGAGATGGCGCTGGACCAGCTGCGGTCGTTGGTGGACTTCTCCGCGATCAAGTCGTTCATCATGTCCCGCGGGTCGAGCGAGGACGCCTGGGGCGAGGCCGTCTGGCAGGAGATCCTGCTGACCGACGGGCGGCGTCTCATCATGTGGCGCGCCGACGACGAGCTGTCGACCGAGGAGGGCCGCGAACCGCGTCGGCTGCTGGACGCCTCGGTCCGGACGATCCTGCTGTCGACCATCACCGACCACATCCTCACCACCGAGTTCGAGGTGCTCGACGACGGCACCCGACGGCTCGCCGAGGTGCGACTGCGGATGTACACCCAGCTGCTGACGCGATCGCGGCAGAAGTCCGCCACCGACGTCGATCTGTACTGCGAGTCGTTCCGCTACACCAAGAGCGTCGACAACGGAGGGCTGGCGCAGATGCAGCGCCTGCTGCAGTTCGGTCGCGTGCTCTCGCAGTCGATGTGAGTCAGGGGTAGTCGGGCAGCTCGATCGAATCGGCCGTCGTGAAGTACTTCCTGGCCGCGAACGACCGGAACGGCCAGCGCTGCATCCACGTCATCACCAGTGCTGTGATCACGATGTCGGAGTTCGACATCGGTGCGTATCCGTCGATGCCCGCGGGGAGGTCCTGGCATCTGTCGACGTATGGCCGCAGCAGGCGTCCGTAGCGCTCGAGCGCGGCGGCGACGTGCTCGTCGGTCAATGTCTCTGGCGCCGAGCCCAATTCGCCTGCCAGCAGGTACGCCCCGACCAGCGCGAGACTGGTGCCCATGCCGCTCAGCGGGGAGGCGCAGTAGCCTGCGTCACCGACCAGCGTGACGCGTCCCGACGAGAACGTCGGCATGTGCACTTGCGCGAACGCGTCGAAGTAGAAGTCGTCGGCGTCCCCGGCTGCGGCCAGCAGGGCATCGGACTGCCAGCCCGCGCCCGCGAATCTCTCGACGAGCATGGCACGTTGGGCGTCCAGGTCCCGTCGGTCGTACTCGAGCGGGTCGGACCGAAAGGCCAAGCCCGCCTTGACGATCCGCGGGTCGTGCGACGGGCGCATCGACGCGTTGAGGCCGCCGGCGGCCTGGTACATCAGGTACCACCCGTCGATGCCGACGGGGTCGGGAGCGGTGAACCAGGCGTGGTAGCCGCCGAGGGGTTTGACGAACTGCTCCTCGGGCCCGAAGACCAGCCGCCGCACCGCCGAGTGCGGCCCGTCGGCGCCGACGACGAGGTCGGCCGTGACCTCGCTCCCATCGGTCAGCGCGGCGACGACCGTGTCATCGACCCGGTTCAGCTCGGAAATCCTGGTGCCGAAGCGGTATTCGACGATGTCGCTGGTGGCCTCGTACAACACGTCGACCAGGTCACCGCGCAGGATCTCCAGCTTCGACACGACGCCGTTGCCGTCGAACGCCTCGACCGGCATCTCCGCGCGGCGGCTGCCGTCCGACCTGACCCACGCGATGCCGCGCTGATCCATCGCCCGCCGGGTCATCTCGTCGAGCAGGCCCATCCGCTCGACCACGTCGGCGCCCGCCCCGCGCAGGTCGACGGTCTGGCCGCCGGGTCGGATCCCCGGCGCCAGTTCGACGACGACCACGCGGTATCCGTACTTCGCCAGCCAGAAGGCCAATGCCGGCCCCGCGACCCCGGCGCCGCTGATCAGGACGGTGGGCTGCGTCACGAGGAAAGCGTATGACACACAGAACGTCGATGTCGTGATGGTTGCGACCTGCTCTTGGCCATCGCATAACCGACGCACATCTCCAGCCAACGTAGCGGGCGTTGACTGATGTCATGAACCGCGAGACAGCTTCCCCCACAAGCACTGTCGCCGTCGTGCTCGACGGCGACACCGACGCGGGCTACCGGCTGGCGCGCAGCCTTCTGGCAGCCGGACGCAAGGTGGCGGTGGTCACGCGACACCCCGGCGACGGCGTCCGGATCATGCACGGCCAGTCGGCCGACCGCGTGATGACGATCGCAGCCGACGTCACCGACGTGCGCCAGTGGGGCCGCATCACCGAGCGGGTGCTGGCCAGGTTGGGCCGCATCGACACGGTCGTCCGCGCCGAGGGCGCGACGTTGCGCGCCAGCGCTTGACTTCGGCGTGTTCAGCGGCGGTGGGCGCCGGTCGGCACGCCGAAGTCGTCAGGAGTCGAGGGCTTCGTAGGTGCGGCGGACGAACCGTGGCTGGGCCGCCTGCAGCTTCGCCAGCGACGTGTTGCCCGCCACGGCGGCGGCCGCGGCGTCGGCGCTCAGATCGGGCAGGTTCTGGATCAGGTACAGCATGATCAGGTCCGCCGACGGGTCGGCCTGCCACCACGTCCCGTACGCGCCGGGCCAGCTGAACGTCCCGAGCCCGCCGGGTCCGTAGAGCTGGCGCGACTGCGCGGCATCGGTGACCACGGACAGATTCAGCCCGAAGCCGCGGCCGCGCCAGAACGGCATGCCGAGGAACGGGAAGGTCTTCTGCTGGTCGGTCAGCCGGTCCGTGCGCATCAGCCGTACCGACTCCTTCGACAGCACCCGCACGCCGTCGACCTCGCCGCCGGCGAGCAGCATGCGGGCAAAGGCGAGATAGTCATCGGCCGTCGACCACAGCCCCGCACCACCCGTGCAGAACGTCGGCAACGTCACGGGAGCGGGACCCATCACGTCGTCGCGCAGCGTGCCGGCGTCGTCGAGCTGGTACATCGTGGCCGCGCGCCTGCGGCCCTGCTGGCTCACCGCGAAACCCGTGTCCGACATGCCAAGTGGATCCAAGACGCGGGTCTTCAACACCTCGGCGAGCGGCCGGCCCGCGATCCGTGACAGCGCGATGCCGAGCACGTCCGTGGCATGGCTGTAGGTGAGTCGGTCACCGGGTTGGTGGGCCAGCGGCAGCCGGGCCAGTTCGGCCAGCCAGCGGTCTTGGTCCTGCCGGAACATCAACGCGCCGTACGCCCGGCTCAGCGGCGCCCCGACCGAGAAGGCGTACGCCAGCCCGCTGCGGTGGGTCATCAGGTCGTCGAACGTGATGGGACGTCGCAGGGGGACCGTCGCGTCCAACGGCCCGGACGGGTCGGCCATCACGCGGACGTCGGCGAGTTCGGGCAGCCACGGCGCGACCGGATCGTTCAGCGTGAACGCGCGCTCCTCGACCATCGACATCGCCGCGGCCACCGTCACGGGCTTGCTCATCGACGCGATCCGGAAGATCGTGTCGCGCTGCATCGGCAGGCCGGCGTGGACGTCGCGGTGGCCGAGTTCGTTGACCTGCAACACCCTGCCCGCCTGCCACACCATGGTGACGGCGCCCGCGAGCAGCCCGGCGTCGATGGCCTCGCGGATGGATGCCTGATTGCCGTCGAGATTCACCGGGTCAGCCTAGTCAGCTTCCTCCTGCCCCGACGCGGGGTGCTAAGCTGCCGCGGAAGTTTCGACGTCCTTTAACGATCCGTCCCGAGAGGCGGAGAAGGAGGTCCGGGTCAATCATGGCTGCTCCCAGCCCCGACCGGGAATTGATGTCCGCCGCAGACGTGAGCCGGACCGTCTCCCGCATCGCCCATCAGATCATCGAGAAGACCGCGCTCGACGGCGCCGACGCGCCTCGCGTCATCCTCCTCGGCATCCCCACCCGCGGCGTCACGCTGGCTGCCCGGCTTGCCGAGAAGATCCACGAGTTCTCCGGCGTCGAGGTACCGCGCGGCGCACTCGACATCACGCTCTTCCGGGACGACCTCGCGGGAAAGCCGCCGCGTCCGCTCGAGGACACGTCGATCCCCGCGGGCGGCATCGACGGCGCCCTGGTGGTGCTCGTCGACGACGTGCTCTACACCGGACGCTCGATCCGCGCCGCCCTGGACGCCCTGCGGGACATCGGACGACCGAGGGCGGTCCAGTTGGCGGTGCTCGTCGACCGCGGCCACCGCGAGCTGCCGTTGCGTGCCGACTACGCAGGCAAGAACGTGCCCACCTCACGCAGCGAGAACGTCAAGGTGCGGCTCGCCGAGAACGACGGGGGCGTCGACGGCGTCTCCATCGCACCCCAGGGAGGGCCCGCGCGATGAAGCACCTGCTCTCGGCCGCCGATCTCTCCCGAGACGAGGCGACCGCGATCCTCGACGACGCCGACCAGTTCAGCAAGGCACTGCTGGGCCGCGAGGTGAAGAAGCTGCCGACGCTGCGCGGTCGCACGGTCATCACGATGTTCTACGAGAACTCGACCCGCACCAGGGTGTCCTTCGAGGTGGCGGGCAAGTGGATGAGCGCCGACGTCATCAACGTCAGCGCGTCGGGGTCGTCGGTGGCCAAGGGTGAGTCGCTGCGGGACACCGCGCTCACCCTGAGGGCCGCGGGCGCCGATGCGTTGATCATCCGGCATCCGGCTTCCGGTGCGGCACAACAGCTTGCGGAGTGGACGCGCGAGGGATCCGACGGAGGACCCAGCGTGATCAACGCGGGCGACGGCACCCACGAGCATCCCACCCAGGCGCTGCTCGACGCGTTGACCATCCGCCAGCGACTGGGCTCCGTCGAGGGGAGGCGGGTGCTGATCGTCGGCGACGTCCTGCACAGCCGTGTCGCGCGGTCCAACGTGCTGCTGCTCTCCACCCTCGGGGCGGAGGTCGTGCTCGTCGCCCCACCGACCCTGCTCCCGACCGGGGTGTCCGGTTGGCCGGTGACGGTGTCGCACGATCTCGACGCCGAACTACCAGGCGCGGACGCGGTGCTGATGCTGCGGGTGCAGGCGGAGCGGATGAACGGCGGGTTCTTCCCGTCGGCCAGGGAGTACTCGGTGCTCTACGGGCTGTCGGAGAAGCGGTCCGCCACGCTCTCGGCCAACGCGGTGGTGCTGCACCCCGGGCCGATGCTGCGCGGCATGGAGATCGCCTCCTCGGTGGCCGACTCCTCACAATCGGCAGTCCTGCAACAGGTTTCCAACGGTGTCCACGTCCGGATGGCGGTGCTGTTCCATCTGCTCGTCGGTGCGGGCACCGAAGCGGTAGGGGTGAATCCATGACGGTCCTGATCCAGGGTGTGCTGCTGTACGGCGAGGGCGCGCCGGTCGACGTGCTGGTCGACGACGGCCAGATCGCCGAGATCGGCGCCGGTCTGGCCGCACCGGAGGGCGCCGACGTCATCGACGCAGGCGGCAAGGTGCTGCTGCCCGGCTTCGTCGACCTGCACACGCATCTGCGCGAGCCCGGCCGCGAGTACGCCGAGGACATCGAAACCGGCTCGGCCGCAGCGGCTCTCGGTGGATACACCGCTGTCTTCGCGATGGCCAACACCAATCCCGTCGCCGACAGCCCCGTCGTCACCGACCACGTGTGGCACCGCGGCCAGCAGGTGGGTCTGGTCGACGTGCATCCGGTGGGTGCGATCACCGTCGGGTTGAAGGGCACCCAACTCACCGAGATGGGCCTGATGGCCGCGGGTGTGGGCCGGGTGCGGATGTTCTCCGACGACGGCAACTGCGTGCACGATCCGCTGGTCATGAGGCGGGCGCTCGAGTACGCCAGCGGCATCGGGGTGCTGATCGCACAGCACGCCGAGGAGCCGCGCCTGACGGTCGACGCCGTGGCACACGAGGGCCCGAACGCCGCGCGACTCGGGCTGGCGGGCTGGCCGCGCTCGGCCGAGGAGTCGATCGTGGCACGCGACGCCATCCTGGCTCGCGACGCCCGCGCGCGTGTGCACATCTGCCACGCCTCCACGGCAGGCACCGTGGAATTGCTCAGATGGGCCAAGGAGCAGGGCATTTCGATCACCGCCGAGGTGACGCCGCACCACCTGCTGCTCGACGACACCCGGCTGGAGAGCTACGACGGCCGCAACCGCGTCAACCCCCCGCTGCGTGAGGCGAGTGACGCGGTGGCGCTGCGGCAGGCGCTCGCCGACGGCGTGATCGACTGCGTGGCAACCGATCACGCACCGCACGCCGAGCACGAGAAGATGTGCGAGTTCGCGGTCGCCAGGCCCGGCATGCTCGGGCTGCAGACGGCGCTGTCGGTCGTCGTCGAGACGATGGTCCGGCCCGGCCTGCTGTCGTGGCGCGACGTCGCCAGGGTGATGAGCGAGGCGCCGGCCCAGATCGTCGGTCTGCCGGATCAGGGCAGGCCGCTCGAGGTGGGCGAGCCGGCCAACCTGACGGTCGTCGACCCCGATGTGACGTGGACGGTGAGCGGCGCCGAGCTGGCCAGCCGGTCGGACAACACGCCGTTCGAGGCGATGACACTGCCTGCCGCGGTAACGCTGACGCTGTTGCGCGGCAAGGTCACCGCACGGGACGGGAAGACGCCTGCGTGAACACCCCCACACTGATTGCGTCGCTCATCATGGCCGCCCTGCTCGCGGTGCTGATCGGCTTCTTCATCCGCCAGATGCTGCGCGGTTGGCTGCACCGCGCACAGCGGCAGGCCGCGGCGATCGGCGTGCTCCCACCGCTGCCCGACACCGTGGGGCCCGCCATCATTCCGGCCACCAAGGGGCTGTACGTCGGAAGCACGCTGGCGCCGAGTTGGCAGGACCGCATCGCCGTCGGGGACCTCGGGTTCCGGTGCAAGGCGGTCCTGACCCGCTATCCGGAGGGGATCATGGTGCAGCGCAGCGGCGCAGGCCCGATCTGGATTCCCGACGAGTCCATCACGGCGATTCGCACCGAACGCGGCATCGCAGGCAAGGCGCTGACCCACGACGGCATTCTCGCCATCCGCTGGACGTTGCCGTCCGGCACCGAGATCGACACCGGGTTCCGCGGCGACGACCGTCGTGAACTCGCCAACTGGACGGAGGAGGTCGCATGACGCGCCAGAAGGCACTGCTGGTCCTGGACGACGGGCGGGTGTTCACCGGCACCGCATTCGGGGCGGTCGGGCAGACGTTGGGTGAGGCGGTGTTCTCCACCGGGATGTCCGGCTACCAGGAGACCCTCACCGACCCGAGCTACCACGGTCAGATCGTCGTCGCGACCGCACCGCAGATCGGCAACACGGGCTGGAACGGCGAGGACGGCGAGAGCCGCGGCGACAAGATCTGGGTGGCGGGGTACGCCGTCCGCGATCCGTCTCCCCGTGCCTCGAACTGGCGGGCCACCGGCACGCTCGACGACGAACTCGTCCGCCAGGGCGTCGTCGGCATCGCTGGCATCGACACCAGGGCCGTCGTCCGCCATCTGCGGACCGTGGGATCGATGAAGGCGGGGGTGTTCTCCGGCCCCTCGCTCGCCGACGTCGACGAACTGCTGGCCCGCGTGCGCTCCCAGCCGTCGATGCTGGGCGCCGACCTTGCGGGCGCGGTCTCCACCGAGTCGACGTACGTCGTGGAATCCGATGGGCCGCAACGCTTCACCGTGGCGGCACTCGATCTCGGCATCAAGACCAACACGCCGCGCAACTTCGCCAGCCGGGGCATCAGGACCCACGTGCTTCCGTCGAGGTCCTCGTTCGCCGACCTCGCCGCGCTGAAGCCCGACGGTGTCTTCCTGTCCAACGGCCCCGGCGACCCGGCGACCGCCGACCACGTGGTCGAGGTGACCAGGGAGGTGCTCGCGGCCGGCATCCCGCTGTTCGGGATCTGCTTCGGCAACCAGCTGCTGGGGCGCGCGCTGGGCCGCTCGACGTACAAGATGACCTTCGGGCACCGCGGCATCAACGTGCCCGTCGTCGACCACGCGACCGGCCGTGTCGCGATCACTGCGCAGAACCACGGATTTGCCCTCGAGGGCGAGGCCGGCGAGGAGTTCGACACCCCGTTCGGCCGCGCCGTCGTCAGCCACACGTGTGCCAACGACGGCGTCGTCGAGGGAATCAAACTGCTTGACGGACGGGCCTTCTCGGTGCAGTACCACCCGGAGTCGGCGGCAGGCCCACACGATGCCGAGTACCTGTTCGATCAATTCGTCGACCTGATGGCAGGGGAGAAGTAGATGCCGCGCCGCACAGATCTCAACCACGTCCTGGTGATCGGGTCTGGCCCGATCGTCATCGGTCAGGCCTGCGAGTTCGACTACTCGGGCACCCAGGCCTGCCGCGTGCTGCGCGCCGAGGGCCTGCAGGTCAGTCTGGTCAACTCGAATCCGGCGACCATCATGACCGACCCCGAGTACGCCGACAACACGTACGTCGAGCCCATCACCGCGGCGTTCGTCGAGAAGATCTTCGCTCAGCAGGCGGAACGCGGAAACAAGATCGACGCGGTGCTCGCCACGCTCGGCGGGCAGACCGCGCTCAACACGGCCGTCAAGCTGTACGAGGGCGGCGTGCTGGACAAGTACGGCGTCGAGATGATCGGCGCCGACTTCGAGGCGATCCAGCGTGGCGAGGACCGGCAGAAGTTCAAGGACATCGTCGCCAAGGTCGGCGGCGAGTCCGCCAGATCCCGGGTCTGCTTCACCATGGACGAGGTGCGCGAGACCGTGGCGGATCTCGGACTGCCGGTCGTGGTGCGGCCGTCGTTCACCATGGGTGGGCTGGGCTCCGGCATGGCGCACTCGGTCGAGGACGTGGAGCGGATGGCGGGCGACGGCCTGGCCGCCTCGCCGACGGCCAACGTGCTGATCGAGGAATCCATCTACGGCTGGAAGGAATTCGAGCTCGAGCTGATGCGCGACCACCGCGACAACGTGGTGATCGTGTGCTCGATCGAGAACTTCGACCCGATGGGCGTGCACACCGGCGACTCGGTCACCGTCGCGCCGGCGATGACCCTGACCGACCGCGAATACCAGAGGATGCGAGATCTCGGCATCGCGATCCTGCGCGAGGTGGGCGTGGACACCGGCGGCTGCAACATCCAGTTCGCCGTCAATCCCGTCGACGGCAGGCTCATCGTCATCGAGATGAACCCCCGGGTGTCGCGGTCGAGCGCCCTGGCGTCCAAGGCCACCGGCTTCCCGATCGCCAAGATCGCGGCGAAGCTCGCCATCGGCTACACCCTCGACGAGATCGTCAACGACATCACCAAGGAGACGCCGGCCTGCTTCGAGCCGACGCTGGACTACGTCGTGGTCAAGGCGCCGCGGTTCGCCTTCGAGAAGTTCCCCGGCGCCGATCCCACCCTCACGACCACGATGAAGTCGGTCGGCGAGGCGATGTCCCTGGGCCGCAACTTCATCGAGGCGCTCGGAAAGGTGATGCGCTCACTGGAGACCGGTCGCAGCGGCTTCTGGACGGGCGATGACCCCGACCTGTCGGTCGACGAGCTGCTCGAACGGCTGCGCACCCCCACCGACGGTCGCCTCTACGACATCGAACAGGCGCTGCGACAGGGCGCGACGGTCGAGATGGTGGCCGCGGCATCGGGCGTCGACCCCTGGTTCGTCGAGCAGATCGGCGGCCTGGTGACGCTGTGGGCCGAGCTCCGTGGCGCGCCCGTGCTCGACGAGGAACTGCTGAGGACCGCCAAGCACAGCGGTCTGTCCGATCGTCAGATCGCGGCGTTGCGACCGGAACTCGCAGGCGAGGACGGAGTTCGCGCACTCCGTCGGCGGCTGAACATCCACCCCGTGTACAAGACGGTCGACACCTGCGCGGCCGAGTTCGAGGCACGGACGCCATACCACTACAGCAGTTACGAATTCGATCCCTCGGCGGAGACCGAGGTGGCGCCGCAGACCGAGAAGCCCAAGGTGCTGATCCTCGGCTCGGGGCCCAACCGCATCGGCCAGGGCATCGAGTTCGACTACAGCTGCGTGCACGCCGCCACCACGCTCAGCGAGGTCGGTTTCGAGACCGTCATGGTGAACTGCAACCCCGAGACCGTGTCGACCGACTACGACACCGCCGACCGGCTGTACTTCGAACCGCTGACCTTCGAGGACGTCCTCGAGGTATATCACGCTGAATCTGCCTCGGGCGCAGGTGGTCCCGGGGTCGTCGGCGTCATCGTGCAGCTCGGCGGGCAGACGCCCCTCGGCCTGGCGCAGCGTCTCGCCGACGCCGGTGTCCCGATCGTCGGCACCAGCCCCAAGGCGATCGACCTGGCTGAGGATCGCGGCGAGTTCGGCGAGGTGCTGAGGAACGCCGGTCTGCCGGCGCCCCGCTTCGGCATGGCGACCAGTTTCGAGCAGGCCCGCCGCATCGCCGCCGACATCGGATACCCGGTGCTGGTGCGCCCCTCGTACGTGCTCGGCGGCCGTGGCATGGAAATCGTCTACGACGATGAGACGTTGCGCGGCTACATCACCCGCGCCACCCAGCTGTCGCCCGAGCACCCGGTTCTCGTCGACCGGTTCCTCGAGGACGCCATCGAGATCGACGTCGACGCACTGTGCGACGGCGCCGAGGTGTACATCGGCGGCGTCATGGAGCACATCGAGGAGGCCGGCATCCACTCCGGCGACTCGGCGTGCGCGCTGCCACCGGTCACGCTGGGCCGCCAGGACATCGCGGCCGTCCGGCACGCCACCGAGGCCATTGCGCACGGTATCGGTGTGGTCGGCCTGCTCAACGTGCAGTACGCGCTCAAGGACGACGTCCTCTACGTGCTCGAGGCCAACCCGCGCGCCAGCCGCACCGTGCCGTTCGTCTCCAAGGCGACCGCGGTGCCGCTGGCGAAGGCGTGTGCCCGGATCATGCTGGGCGCCACCATCGCCCAGCTTCGCGAGGAGGGCGTGCTGGCCGCCTCCGGCGACGGCGCGAACGCCTCACCGAATGCTCCGATCGCCGTCAAGGAGGCCGTGCTGCCGTTCAACCGGTTCCGCAAGGCGGATGGTTCCCAGGTGGATTCGCTGCTGGGCCCGGAGATGAAGTCGACGGGCGAGGTCATGGGAATCGACCGCGACTTCGGCACCGCCTTCGCCAAGAGCCAGACGGCCGCCTATGGCTCGCTCCCCGCCGACGGCACCGTCTTCGTCTCGGTGGCCAACCGCGACAAGCGATCGCTGGTGTTCCCCGTCAAGCGGCTTGCCGACCTCGGCTTCCGCGTGCTCGCCACCGAAGGCACCGCGGAGATGTTGCGCCGCAACGGTATTCCATGCGACACGGTCCGCAAGCACTTCGAGGAGCCGAGCCCCGACCGGCCCCCGATGTCGGCGGTCGAGGCGATCAGGGCCGGCGAGGTCGACATGGTGATCAATACGCCGTACGGCAATTCCGGGCCTCGCATCGACGGCTACGAGATCCGGTCGGCAGCCGTGGCGATGAACATTCCCTGCGTCACGACGGTGCAAGGCGCCTCGGCGGCCGTGCAGGGCATCGAGGCGGGCATCCGTGGTGACATCGGCGTGCTATCGCTGCAGGAGTTGCACAGTCGACTGGGCGAGGTCTCGTCGCGATGACCTCCTTCGGGGTGCGACTGGCCGCTGCCATGGCCGACCGTGGGCCCCTGTGCCTCGGCATCGACCCGCACCCCGAACTCCTGCAGGCATGGGGGCTTCCTGCTGACGTCGACGGCCTGAGCGCGTTCTGCGACGTCTGCGTCGCGGCGTACTCGGGCTTCGCGGTGGTCAAGCCGCAGGTCGCGTTCTTCGAGAGCTACGGAGCGGCAGGCTATTCCGTTCTCGAGACCGTGATCGCCGAACTCCGCGATGCCGGAGTGTTGGTGCTCGCGGATGCCAAACGCGGTGACATCGGCACCACGATGGCGGCCTACGCGGCCGCCTGGGTGGGAAATTCGCCCCTGGCCTGCGACGCCGTCACCGCGTCCCCCTACCTGGGGTTCGAGTCGCTGCGTCCGCTGTTGGACCTGGCTGCCGAACGCGACTGTGGCGTGTTCGTCCTCGCAGCGACGTCGAATCCCGAGGGCGCGGCCGTGCAGCGGGCGACGGTCGGCGACCGCACGGTCGCCCAGTCGATCGTCGACGCGGTGAGCAACGAGAACCACGGCGCCGGAATGGGTTCCGTCGGCGTGGTGGTGGGAGCGACGCTGACCGAGGTGCCGGACCTCAGCGCGCTGCGCGGCCCGGTGCTGCTGCCGGGAGTCGGCGCGCAGGGCGGTCGACCGGATGCGCTCGGCGGTCTCGGCGGGGCGGCGCCGGGCACGCTGCTTCCCGCGGTGTCCCGCGAGGTGCTCAGGGCAGGCCCCGACGTCGCGACCGTGCGGGCAGCGGCGGAGCGGATGCGCGACGCCGTGGCCCATCTCGCCACGTAGCTCGACGCAGGACGGCGGGCCACCGCATGGTGACCCGCCGCCGCGTCGGCCGTTGACTGTTGGGTTGGCTTACAGCGGAATCCAGATGGGGCCGAACCAGAATCCCCAGCCCTGGCCGTTGCCTGCCGGCATCGGCGTGACCTGCTGGCCGTTCCAGTTGAACGGCTGGTGGTCCTGCCGGCCCTGGTCGATGCCGCGGTTGTGCCAGTCGGCGGGGGCATTGCCCGGTCCGTTGTTGCCCGGTCCGTTGTTCCAATGCCCGTCGTTACCCGGTCCGTTGTTGTGCTGGTCCTGTCCGCAGGGCGGCTGACCCGGCGCGTTGCACTGCCAGCCCGGATCGGCAGCTGCGGTGCCCAGACCGACGCCGAACAACCCGGCGAGTCCGACTCCGGCAGCCAGTGTCGACGCGTATACGGCTCGCTTGAAGGTCATCAGTGTCTCTCCACTCATTCCGTGGGCGCGAGTTCGCCTCACTGACACGACGTTAAGCGACCGACATGGGGCAGCTCTGTGGCGACGATGGGCGCGCGCTGTGCATCGGGTAACGGAACGAAAACCCTTTGCCATCAAGCAGATCGCGGAAGTCTGGACGTCAGGAAGAAAAGTACGAAGGGTAATGCCAGCTCGATCACGAGCATCGCGCCGTAGAAGGCATTGGGGGGACCGGAGACGGCGATCGACGACAGTCGGGCCACCCCGCCCGCGAGGAACGTCGCCGTCAGCAGATTGAGCGGTCGTCGCTTGGTGGCGATGTCCCGTACGCACCACAGGAACGCCAGGCCGTAGCAGAGGAAGAGGGCCGCGAAGAAACGGTGCTCGCCCTCGGCCGTCGCGTTCAGCGGGCTCCCGCCGATCACTGCGGCGCCGCCGAGAATCAGATGCGCCATGGCGATTCCGACCACCGCGATACCGGTGATGGCAACCAGAACTTGAGTTGTCCGCGTCATTGCGAGCTCCCTCACGACTTCTACTACGTACTGTAGTTGACGTGCTCGGTCCAGGCAATGACGAAGGCGGCCGGCGGTGTCTCCACCACCGGCCGCCCAGCCGTTCACGCGTCGATCAGTCCGTCACAGCGGGATCCAGATGCCGAGGAACCAGAAACCCCAGTTGTTGAAGTCGGGGTTGTAGATCGGCTGGACCCAGCTGCCGTTGTAGTTGAACGGCTGGTGGTCGTACCGCGCCTGGTCGATTCCGCGCCATGCCTGGTCGGGAGGCGGGGGTCCCCACTCGGGTCCGCCGGGTCCGCCGTGATAGCCCGGCCCGCCGGCCGGTCCGTTCGGTCCACCGAATCCGCCGGGTCCACCCGGACCACCCGGACCACCCGGACCACCGGGTCCACCGGGACCGCCGTGGTCATCCGGCCCACCCCACGGGGGTCCGCCTGGTCCACCCGGGCCTCCGGGACCGCCGTGGTCGTCGGGCCCACCTGGGCCTCCCGGTGGCGGACCGCCGGGTCCACCCTGGCCACCGGGGCCGTCAGGGCCGCCCTGCTGCGGTGGCGGCCCGCCTGGTCCACCCGGGCCGCCAGGTCCGCCAGGGCCGCCTTGGCCGCCCTGTGGGCCTCGGCCGCCCTGCTGTGGCGGCGGGCCACCGGGTCCGCCGCCACCGGGTCCGCCGCCCTGGCCCTGGCAGGGCACGTTCGGGCCGCACGGTGGGGGACCGCCTGGCGCAGCCGACGCGAGTCCCGCGCCGGCACTGAGTGCGGAGAGTCCGACGCCGATCACGACGGCGGACGCCCACGTCACGCTCTTGAGATGCATTGCATCGTTCCTTTCGAGGCTTCGGGGAGTGGTGTGAACCCCGATAGCCGCACGCTAGGCAGCCAAGCTATGTGCCAGCTATCTCCCGCGTGTGAGTGGCGTACGTGACGGGCGCAACTCGAGTGACGGCAGTGGTGTCACTGCGCTGCAGTTCGGGGTCGCCGACACGCCCGACACGCCATGACCAGCGAAATTCTCATCAAACGGGCACCACCGGCGGACGTCCTGGTTCGGCAGTGACCGCCCTGCGGGGCCGCCCAGCGCCGTCACACGCTCCAAAACCCCCGATACGCAGGCACGACACCGTGTGATCACGACGTAGGCGCGAGGAGGTCGAGAGTCTGGCTTCTTTCTGGCGATTGCCCTACACGCTGCGCTTTTGACCCGGTAAGTCGGGGGGTGGGGTTAGCTTTCGTCAGCGGCCGTGGGTACGGTCGTCGTCGCTGGCTGGTTCTCTAACCAGTCAAGACACAAGTAGATGATGGCCAGAAAAGATGGCGAGAGACGGAGGAACCCGTGGCCCTTCCCCAGTTGACCGACGAACAGCGCGCGGCAGCGTTGGAGAAGGCTGCTGCCGCACGTCGAGCGCGAGCCGAACTCAAGGATCGACTCAAGCGCGGCGGCACCAACCTCAAGCAGGTCCTCAAGGACGCCGAGAGCGACGAGGTCTTGGGCAAGATGAAGGTTTCCGCGCTGCTGGAGGCGTTGCCCAAGGTCGGCAAGGTCAAGGCGCAGGAAATCATGACCGAGCTCGAGATCGCCCCGACCCGCCGCCTGCGCGGACTCGGTGATCGTCAGCGCAAGGCCCTGCTGGAAAAGTTCGACTTCACCGCGGATTAGTGCCGGCGAGGGACCGGGCAGCGACTGCGATGAGTCGAATTGTCGTGCTTTCCGGTCCCTCTGCCGTCGGCAAGTCGACGGTGGTGCGCTGCCTGCGCGATCGCGTCCCAGACCTGCACTTCAGCGTGTCCGCCACCACCAGGTCGCCTCGGCCCGGTGAGGTCGACGGCGTCGACTACACGTTCGTCACCGCGGACCGGTTTCAGCAGCTGATCGACGACGGCGACCTGCTGGAGTGGGCCGAGATCCACCGCGGCCTGCACCGGTCGGGTACGCCCGCCGAGCCCGTCAAGGCGGCCGCGCGCGATGGCTTCCCGGTTCTGATCGAGGTCGATCTCGCCGGGGCGCGCGCCGTGAAGGCCGCCATGCCGGAGGCCGTCACCGTGTTCCTGGCACCGCCCAGTTGGGAGGCGCTGGAGTCCCGACTGGTCGGCCGCGGCACCGAGAGCGCCGAGGTGAGGGCCCGCAGGCTCGCGACCGCACGCGACGAACTCGCCGCCCAGGATGACTTCGACGTGGTCGTCGTCAACGGGCAATTGGAATCTGCCTGTTCAGAATTGGTATCCTTGCTGATGGGCACTGCGCCGAATCCGGCGTGAACCGACTTAGCAGCTAGCTAGCCCTCAAGCGAAAACGCCAGGAGACATCTTCGTGACAACCCCTGTCGAGAGCACCGACTCCGACGCCGCCAACGCCTACGACACGCCGCTCGGCATCACCAACCCGCCGATCGACGAGTTGCTTTCCCGCGCTTCCAGCAAGTACGCGCTGGTGATCTACGCCGCCAAGCGCGCACGTCAGATCAATGATTACTACAACCAGCTCGGCGACGGCATCCTCGAGTACGTCGGCCCGCTCGTCGAGCCGGGCCTGCAGGAAAAGCCGCTGTCCATCGCGATGCGCGAGATCCACGGTGACCTGCTCGAGCACTCCGAGGGCGAAGGCTAGGCCCCCTCGCTGATGAGCGAGCGCAAGCGGATCGTCGTAGGCGTCGCAGGCGGCATCGCCGCCTACAAGGCGTGCACCCTGGTCCGCCAGCTCGCCGAGGCAGGTCACTCCGTACGCGTCGTCCCCACCGAATCGGCCCTGCGCTTCGTCGGCGCGGCGACGTTCGAGGCGTTGTCCGGGCAGCCCGTGCGCACCGGCGTCTTCGAAGACGTCGACGAGGTGCCCCACGTCCGCATCGGCCAGGAGGCCGACCTCGTCGTCGTGGCTCCCGCGACGGCGGACCTGCTGGCGCGCGCCGTTGCCGGGCGCGCCGACGACCTGCTGACCGCCACCCTGCTGACCGCGCGATGTCCGGTGATGTTCGCACCCGCGATGCACACCGAGATGTGGCTGCATCCCGCGACCGTGGCCAACGTCGACACCCTCAGGCGCCGCGGCAACGTCGTCCTCGAACCGGCGTCCGGAAGGCTCACCGGCAAGGACAGCGGTGCGGGTCGTCTGCCCGAGCCGGAGGAGATCAGCACGCTGGCCCAGCTGCTCCTCGACCGGCCCGACGCGCTGCCCTACGACCTCAGGGGCGTGAAGGTTCTCGTCACCGCCGGCGGCACCAGGGAGCCCCTCGACCCGGTCCGCTTCATCGGCAACCGAAGCTCCGGCAAGCAGGGCTATGCCGTGGCCCGCGTCGCAGCCCAGCGAGGCGCCGACGTCACGCTGATCGCCGGCAACACGGCCGGCCTCGTCGACCCGGCCGGAGTGGAGGTCGTCCACATCGGCTCGGCAAGCCAGCTGCAGGACGCGGTGTCCAAGCACGCGCCCTCCGCCCACGTCCTCGTCATGGCTGCGGCCGTGGCCGACTTCCGTCCGACACACGTCGCCACCAGCAAGATCAAGAAGTCCCATGCGCCGGGAGCCGAGGACTCCGCTCCCGTCATCGAACTGACCCGAACCGACGACGTCCTCGCGGGAGCGGTGCGGTCGCGGGCCGACGGTCAATTGCCTAACATGCGAGCCATCGTCGGATTCGCCGCCGAGACGGGCGACGCGAATGGCGACGTACTGTTTCACGCACGGGCGAAGTTGCAGCGCAAGGGGTGCGACCTGCTCGTCGTCAACGCGGTCGGGGAGGGACGCGCGTTCGAGGTGGACAACAACGACGGATGGCTGCTGGCGGCCGACGGCAACGACGTCGCGCTGGAGGACGGTTCCAAGACGTTGATGTCGAGCCGTATCGTGGACGCGATCGTGGCCTTCCTCGGAAACCGCGGCGGGTGACGGGCACAACAGCGACACGCTGCGCATAAGGGTTGCGTGCAGGCCGGGCGCACGCTTGGCTGCGGCATGGCATCGGAGCCGCCACGGCGGCGACATGGGAGCGAAGATAAGATTCGCCCAACTAAGTTTCGGAAGGGAATGACACCGTGAGCAAAGGTCGGCTGTTTACCAGTGAGTCGGTAACGGAGGGGCACCCCGACAAGATCTGTGACGCCATCAGCGACTCGGTGCTCGACGCACTGCTCGCGCAGGATCCCAAGTCCCGCGTCGCGGTCGAGACGTTGGTGACCACCGGACAGGTGCACGTCGTCGGCGAGGTCACCACGACGGCGAAGGAGGCGTTCGCCGACATCCCCACCACCGTGCGGGAGCGCATCCTCGAGATCGGTTACGACTCGTCGGACAAGGGTTTCGACGGCGAGACGTGCGGCGTCAACATCGGCATCGGACGGCAGTCGCCCGACATCGCCATGGGCGTGGACACCGCGCACGAGACGCGCGTCGAGGGTGCGGGCGATCCGCTGGACGCGCAGGGCGCCGGTGACCAGGGCCTGATGTTCGGCTACGCCATCAAGGACACCCCCGAGCTCATGCCGCTGCCGATCGCGCTGGCGCACCGCCTGGCCCGCCGGTTGACCGAGGTCCGCAAGAGCGGCGTGCTCGACTACCTGCGCCCCGACGGCAAGACCCAGGTCACCGTTCAGTACGACGGCACCACCCCGGTCCGGCTGGACACCGTCGTGCTGTCCACCCAGCACGCCGACGGGATCGACCTCGAGGGCGGGCTGACGCCCGACATCCGCGAGAAGGTCGTCAACACGGTGCTCGCCGACCTCAACCACGAGTCGATGGACACCTCCGACTACCGCCTACTGGTCAACCCGACCGGCAAGTTCGTCCTCGGTGGCCCGATGGGCGACGCGGGCCTGACCGGCCGCAAGATCATCGTCGACACCTACGGCGGCTGGGCCCGCCACGGCGGCGGGGCGTTCTCCGGCAAGGATCCGTCGAAGGTCGACCGTTCCGCCGCGTACGCGATGCGCTGGGTGGCCAAGAACGTCGTCGCAGCCGGCCTGGCCGAGCGCGTCGAGGTTCAGGTTGCCTACGCGATCGGCAAGGCGGCGCCCGTCGGTCTCTTCGTCGAGACGTTCGGCTCGGAGACCGTCGACCCGGCGCGCATCGAGAAGGCCATCACCTCGGTCTTCGACCTGCGGCCCGGCGCCATCGTCCGCGACCTCGAACTGCTGCAGCCGATCTACGCACCGACCGCCGCCTACGGACACTTCGGCCGCACCGACGTCGACCTACCGTGGGAGCGCACGAACAAGGTCGACGAGCTGAAGGCCTCCGTCTAGCCCCACCGATAGTCGCAAGAGCGCCCGGACACGTCACGTGTCCGGGCGCTCTCGCGTCGGCTCAACAGCCGGTCCGTTCGCGAAGCGGCCGGCCGATCGCTCGGCAAGGATGGGTCCATGGACCACGTGACCTTCGTGCCGACCGTCGATCAGCTCGCCTACACCTTCGGTGGGGCCGCGCCCGTCATGCGCATCAAACCGGGCTCCGCGCTCACGCTGTGGACCGAGGATGCCTACGGCGGCCGCATCACCAGCGCCGCCGACGTCGCCACCACCGCGCTGGACACCGAGGACCTCAACCCCCAGACCGGGCCGTTCTTCGTCGAGGGCGCCGAACCGGGGGACACGCTGGCCGTGCACCTGGTCGACCTGACGCCGGCCCGCACGTGGGGCGCGTCCACGCTGATCCCGTTCTTCGGCGGTCTCACCAGCATCCCGGTCAACCCGACGCTGCAGGACCCGCTGCCGGAACGCACCTACCTCTACGACTACGACGCGGGGACCGACACCCTCGGCTTCTCGGCGCTGGCCAGCGACTTCCAGGTGCGCCTGCCCGCGAACCCGATGCTCGGCACCGTCGGGGTGGCCCCGGCCCGGCGCGAGGTGCGCACCTCGCTGGTGCCGGACTACTTCGGTGGCAACATGGACAGCCCCGAAATGGCCGCAGGCGCAACCTGTTACCTCCGCGTGAACGTGGCAGGCGCGTTGTTCTCCATCGGCGACGGCCACTACCGGCAGGGCGAGGGCGAATCGTGCGGCACCGCGGTGGAGGGCGCGATGCACGTGACCGCGATCGTCGACCTGATCAAGGGCGGCGGCCCCGCGTGGCCACGGCTCGAAACCGACACGCACCTGATCTGCATCGGCTCCGGGCGGCCACTCGAGGAGGCGTGGCGGGCCAGTCAGGTGGAGATGATCGGCTGGCTGGGCCAGCTGTACGGACTCGACCGGCTCGACGCCTACCAGCTGTTGAGCCAGATCTCCGAGGTGCCCATCGCCAACGTCGTCGACACCAATTACAGCGCGGTGACCAAGATCGACAAGCGGCTGCTGCCGCCCGCGCCCTCCTACGAAGGTATGCACGACGAAATGCGCAGCGCAGCAAGATCACTCGGCTCCATCTCATACTGATACGACTGAGCGGGACAAGGGAGAACAGTGGATCTCGGACTGACCGGCAAGCGATTCCTGGTGACGGGTGGCACGCGCGGGATCGGCAGGGCGGTGGTGGACGGCCTGCTCGCGGAGGGGGCCGCCGTCGCCTACTGCGCGCGCACGGCCGACGCGGTGGGCGACGCGCAAGCTGAGCTGACGGCGGGCGGCGCGACGGCCATCGGATCGGCCGTCGACGTGGGTGACGCTGCCGCACTGGCCAACTGGGTGGAGGCCAGCGTGACTGCGCTCGGCGGCATCGACGGCGTGGTCGCGAACGTGAGCGCCCTGGCCATCCCCGACAATCGGGAGAACTGGCGCGCCAGCATCGACGTCGATCTGATGGGCACCGTCGGTCTCGTCGAAGCTGCGCTGCCCCATCTGCTGGCCAGCGGCGCAGGTTCGATCGTGACGATCTCGAGCGTGTCGGGCCGCGAGATCGACTTCGCCTCGGGTCCGTACGGGACGATGAAGGCGGCCATCATCCACTACACCCAGGGCGTCGCCTTCAATCTCGCGGGCAAGGGCGTGCGCGCCAACACGGTGAGCCCTGGCAATACCTACTTTCCCGGTGGCGTGTGGCCGTCCATCGAGGAGAACGATCCGGAACTGTTCGCGACCGCGCTCGCGCTCAATCCGACGGGTCGGATGGCAACCCCGCGGGAGGTTGCGAATGCCGTTGTCTTCCTGAGTAGTTCGGCGGCCAGCTTCATCACGGGCACCAACCTGGTGGTCGACGGCGCGTTGACGCGCGGCGTCCAGTTCTGAGTGACGGGAGATCATCGTGAGCGCGGCATATCTGGCTCAACCGGACCAGCAGCAGCAACTCGAGTGGCTCGACGGGGGCACCCTCGCGATCCTGCTCGACGGGAGGGCCACCGACGGCCAGTTGATGATCGGGCGTTTCGACGTGAGCGAGGGCGAGGCGCCGCCCTACCATCGGCACACCCACGAGGACGAGGTCTTCATGCTGATCAAGGGCACCGCGCTGGTGTGGGTCGACGACCAGGAGATGGAGCTCTCCGAGGGTGGAATCGTGTTCCTGCCGAAGATGATTCCGCATGCCTACCGCATCACCTCGAAGAAGGCCGATCTGTTGATGATCAACACGCCCGCAGGCATCGAGGACATGTTCCGGCACGCGGGCCGCGACAAGTCCACGCCACGTCCCGATGGCTTCGAGATCTCGCCCGACCTGCTGGCCGAGGCCTCCGAGAGGTACGACAGCGTCATCGTGGGTCCGCCGCGCTGAGGCCCGCCGGCGAGCTGGATGAATCGTCGAGGGGTCGGGGGGACCCTCCACGTCATGCCACGGCGATGGGGTGGCTCCCGGAAACGGTCGGTGACACCGAGGTCGAAGGATTCGCCACACCGACGAGCTGGGCGGTTCACGAGGTATCACTGGTGGGTCTGTGTCAGAGTTCTGCTCATCACCTGCAAACGTCAGCGGGAGCGCGTCGGCCACGGGGGTTGGGGGCCGGTGCGTCCGATCGCCCCGACCTCGTAGGCGACGGACAAGCTGGACGGGGACACCCGGGGGGAGCGAGATGGCCGAGGACCGGTTGGAAGCCGGGACGCGGGACGCGGAGATCGGGGTCTCGGCGCTGCTCACCGCGGCCGCCGTCGGGCCGAGTGGCCTGGTCGTCAGCGGGGAGGCCGGAATCGGCAAGTCGACACTGTGGCAGGCCGCCCGTGAGGAGGCGGACGCGCGCGGATTCCGGGTGCTCTCCGCGCGCGGCGCTCCCGGCGAGGTGCGGCTCACCTACGCCGCACTGGCTGATCTGCTGGCCGACGTCGATGATGACGTCGTCGGCCGATTGTCATCCCTGCCGCGGGCAGCGCTCGACCGAATTCTGTTGGGCGGCAACGACGGGCCGGCGAGTGACGAGCGGGCTGCCGCCGTCGCGTTTCAACGCGTGGTGGCCGAGTTGGCGTCGGAGACACCCGTGCTGGTCGCCATCGACGACCTCCAGTGGGTGGATGCCTCGAGCGCTGCGGCGGTGCGCTTCGCCGCCCGCCGGCTGACCGGCGCGGTCGGCATCCTGGTCACCGTGCGGACCGGAGAGCCGACGTCGGTCGACGCGACGTCGTGGCTGCAGTTGCCGCAGCCGTCCGACGTGACCCACGTCCGAATGGGTGCGCTCGGCCTCGGCGCCCTGCACGGGCTGATCGCCGAGCGGTTGGGCTCGGTGCCGCCGCGCCCCGTCATGCTGCGCATCCTCGAGATCTCGGGCGGCAACCCGCTGTATGCCTTGGAACTGGCACGCGCGGTGGGGCGCGGCCGAAGCGTCGAGCAGCAATTGCCCGACTCGCTGGCGGCGCTGGTGCGCGCCCGGGTTCATGGCATCGGCGACGAGACTCGACGGATGTTGCTGGCAGCCGCGAGCACGCCGACCCCCACCGTCGACCTGGTCGCCGCCGCGACGGATACCAGCGCCGTGCGCGTCGCGGAGTTGCTGGAGACGGGCGACGCCGGGAACGTCGTCGCCATCGTCGGCAACCGGATCCGCTTCGCGCACCCGCTCCTGGTCACGGGCGTCCATTCCGGCGCGACGGCGGCGGAACGGCGTGCGATGCACCGACGACTGGCGGCGTGCGTCGAGGTGCCGGAGTTGAGGGCCCGCCACCTCGCGTCGGCTGCCGTCAGCGCAGACCCCGCCACGTTGGCGGCGTTGGATTCTGCCGCCGAATCCGCCCGCACCCGTGGCGCGCCGGCCGCGGCGGCCGAATTGGCCGAATTGGCGCTCACATTGGGCGGCGACACCCACCTCCGGCGGATTCGGGCCGCCGAGCATCACTTCCGGGCCGGCGCTCCGGGGAGGGCGCTCGACCTGCTGGAGCCGAGCATCGAGGCCCTGCCCGCCGGCGTCACGCGCTGTCTGGCCCTGCTGCTTCTCGGCGCCGTCCGCGGGTACGACGACGACCTCGGGGGCGCCGTGCTGGCACTGACCCAGGCCGCCGAGGAAGCCGAGGGCGACACCGAACTGCGCCTGCACTGCCTGCTGCGGGTGACGCCCGCGATGGTCATGATCGGGCGCGCCGACAAGGCCGTCGAATACGCCGGTGCCGCCGTGACACTGGCCGACAAACTGGACAAGCCCGCCCTGCGCAGCCGGGCCCTGTCGGTCTGGGTGGCGGCGGGTTTCGTCCACGGTCTCGGGGTGGATCGCCCCGCGTTGCGCAGCGCCCTCGCGATGGAAGACCCCAGCGACGACGCCACCACGTGGTACCGGGCCAGCGCGGTCCAGGCGATGATCTCCGCATGGACCGGCGATCTACACACCGCGCACGCCCAGATGCTTGCCGTCCATCGTCGAATGCTGGACGACGGCACCGAGATCGACGCGATCTGGGCTGCCAATCACCTCGCCACCATCGACGTGTGGCTGGGGCGCTACGCCGACGCCGCCCAGGCCTCCCGCGACGGCGTGGAGCGGGCCGAACAGATGGGTGGCCGCCTGCTGCTGGTCACCGCCTGGGGCTGGCAGGCCGAGGTCGCCGCGTACCTCGGGTACGCGGAGGAAGCCCGCACGGCCGCCGACGCAGCGATTGCCGCCGCGCTGGACTGCGGCGCCCCGTACCTGGCCGCCGCGCCGCGGTCCACGCTGGCCTTCCTGGCCGTGTCGCTGGGTGAGTACCGGACGGCGATGACCGCGGTGGAGCCGCTGCTGGCCGCGTTCGATCCCGGTCACCACACGGAGCGGGTCACCGGTGGCTGGCTTCCCGATGCGATCGAAGCCCTCGTCGGACTGGACCGCGTCGAGGAGGCCGATCTTCTGGTGAAGGCGTTGCGGGACAACGGAACCCGTGCGGACCGTCCCTGGATGTTGGCCATGGCCGCCCGCGGCCGCGCGCACTGCCTGGCCTCGCGGGGCGATCTGCCGGGGGCCGAACGGGCAGCACGCGAGGCCATCGCCCACCACGACCGGTTGCCCATGCCGTTCGAGACGGCACGCACCCAACTGCTGCTCGGATCACTGCTCCGGCGTCGGCGACGCCGAGGGGATGCCGCGGCGATGCTCACCGAGGCAATGGCGGCTTTCGAGGCCCTCGGCACACCGCTGTGGGCGGAGCGCGCCCGCGCCGAGCTCGACCGGCTCCGCGGCACCCGCGCGCGCCCGTCGAGCGGGTTGACCCCTGGTGAGCGGCTCGTCGCGGAACGCGCGGCAAAGGGATTGTCCAACAAGGAAATCGCCGCCGACCAGTTCCTGTCGATCAAGACCGTCGAGACGAGACTGACCAGTGCGTACCGCAAACTGGGCATCCGGTCCCGCACGCAGTTGCACGCCCGGCTCGGCGACGCCGATCCCGACGAGTGACGTCGATCTCTGGCTGAGGCCGCAGCGCTAGGAGCTGAACTGGTAGTCCTCGAGCGGGAAGCGGCGGCTGCGCCAGACGGCCTCGGGGGTGCTGGTCGGCCGCAGTGGCACGTCGCCGTTCTTGTCGAAGTAATAGCTGTTGGCCAGGGCGCAGCTGTCCTGCCAGAAGATCTGGCGGTGCCGCTTGCTCATCATCTCGGCGAAGAAGCGATCGTTGGCTTCCTGTGACACCTCGATGCGCGTCGCCGCCCGTGCCGCAGCCTGTTTCAGGCAGCGGACGATGTGATGCGTCTGCGCTTCGATGAGCGCGAAGTACGACGAACCGACGTAGCCGTACGGGCCCATGACCGTGAAGAAATTCGGGAAGCCCGGGACGCTGACGCCCTCGTAGGCCTGCAGGCGCTGAGTGGACCAGAACTCGGCCAGCGACCGCCCTCCGGAACCGGTCACGGGGAACGTCGGAATGCTGTCGACGTCCATCACCTTGAAGCCGGTAGCCAGGATCAGCACGTCGACGTCGCACGTGGCGCCATCGGTGGTCGCGACACCCGACCCGGTGATCTTGTCGATCGGCTCGGTGACCAGGTCGACGTTGTCGCGGTTGTACGTCGACAGGTAGGTGTTGTGAAATCCGGGGCGCTTGCACCCGACCGCGTAACGGGGCGTGAGCCGCTCGCGCGTCTCCGGGTCGTGCACCTCGCGCTTGAGGTATGCGCGTCCCATCTTCTCTGCGCGGTTCGCCAGCGGAAACAGCGTGTAGTACTGCGCCGAGATGGTGAACGTGAGCTCGACGTAGGCCTGACTGAGCGCCCGTTGCAGGATCTTGCCTCCGGGGATGCGCATCGCCCAGCGGGCTGGGGCGGGCAGGGGCACGTCGAGCTTGGGCATGCACCAGATCGGCGTCCGCTGAAACACGGTCAGGTGCTCGACGAGGGGGGCGATCTCGGGGATCACCTGAACTGCGGAGGCGCCCGTCCCGATGATCGCGACGCGCTTGCCGGTGAGGTCCTGGGAATGGTCCCAGCGCGCGGTGTGCATCGTGATGCCCGCGAAGCTGTCGACGCCGTCGATCTCGGGCAGGTTGGGCACCGTCAGTACGCCGCTCGCGTTGACCAGGAAGTGGGCAGTCAACGCCTCCCCGGAGTCGAGTTCGACTGTCCAGCAACCGGAGTGGTCATCGAAGGCCGCGGAGGTCACCTTGGTGCGGAACCGGATCCTGCGGCGCAGGCCGTACTTGTCGACGCACCGGTCGGCGTAGGCCTTGAGCTCGCGTCCCGGGGCATACGTGCGGGACCAGTCGGCGCTCTGCTCGAAGGAGAACTGGTAGGAGAACGACGGAATGTCCACGGCGATACCCGGATAGGTGTTCCAGTACCACGTCCCGCCGGGCTCGTCGCCTGCCTCGATGATCTGGTAGTCGCCGAGACCGGCCTTGTCGAGCTGGATCGCCGTGCCGATGCCGGAGAACCCGGCGCCGACGATGATCGTGTGGAAATCCGGTCCGGTCACGGGCTACCTCCGTCTACGGCAGTGTCGACTCCGACCCAAGCTACGCCCGTCCGAAGGTATCCGGTACCCGGGGTACCGACTCGGCGCTAGGACGGCCAGCGGCCCTCGGCCTGTGCGGTCTGCACGTGTCGCAGGCCGGGTTCGCGCATCCGACCCGCCGCGATCAGTCGCTGCACGCGCTCGACGTTGGACCGTGACCAGGCGCTCTTGGCCTTGCGCGGGCTGAACCGCTGAAGACGTGACACGTCGTCGTGACCGCGGGCCAGGCTGTCGATCCAGCCGAAGCACAGTGCGATCTCGACCGCCTCGCCGTAGCCGAGCGGGACGTCGCCGGCCGCCTTGTTGAACAGTCGCACCCACACCTCGGTCGCCCCGTCGTGGTTGTCCTCCAACCACTGCTCCCACTGCTGCGGCGAGCGGACGTCGAGCACGTGGCGGTCGGTCACCGTCCGGCGTGCAGCGCCGCCTTGAGCGCTGCGAGTCCGCGGCTGGTGGCCTCGGCCGCCACAGGCGATGCCACCGCCAGGTTGACGTATCCGTGCACCATCGTGGACTCGTTGCTCCGTTGCACGGGAACACCTGCGGCGGAAAGCATTTCGGCGTAGCGCCCGCCATCGTCGCGCAGCGGGTCGTGCTCGGCGGTACCGATGTAGGCAGGAGCCAGACCGGCCAGCGACGTGGCATTGGCCGGCGCGAGGTCGGTCGGCAGAGCCGATGCATCGGACATATCCATTCCGGGCAGATACCAGGCCAGGAACGCCGCCATCGCCTCGGTGGTGAGCATCGGGGCGTCCGCGTTCTCCGTGAACGACGGCAGCGAAAGGTCACCGACCGCGACGGGATACCAGAGCAGCTGGAACACCAGCGGCGGCCCGCCCGCATCGCGTGCCCGCAGCGCCATCACCGCGGACAGGTTGCCGCCGGCGGAGTCGCCCGCCACGGCCATCCTGCCCGGGTCGCCGCCGAGCTCCGCGGCGTGCTCGCCGACCCACTGCAGCGCCGCCCAGGAATCCTCGACGGCGGCGGGAAAGGGATGCTCGGGGGCCAGTCGGTAGTCGACCGACACCACGATCGCCTCGGCGCCGACGGCATGGGCACGGGCCACGTGGTCGTGGGTGTCGAGATCTCCGATCGACCAGCCACCGCCGTGATAGAAGACGACCACCGGAAGGTCGTCGTGCTGCTCGACCGGAGGCCAGTAGATCCTGACGGGAATGTCGGTGACGTCTCCGAAACCGACGGTGCGCTCCTCGATGCGCATGGCGGGCGACAACTCCGACGGCGGTGTCATGCCGCGGAACATCTCGCGCACCACCTCGACACCGTCGGCGGCCGTGAACTCCAGCGGTACCGCTTCGAGCAGCGCCTTGAGAGCGGGATCGATGTCGGGCCGGATGTGCGTCATGTGCCTCACGTTAGCGCGCGGCGCAGCGCAGACAACCCCCGCTCGACCGCATCGGTGACCGCAGGCACGACGTCGGCGTAACCGAGGTATCCGTGCACCAGCGTCCTGGCGTTGTGCACCTCGACGGGCACCCCCGCGGCCGCCAGCAACTCGCCATAGCGAATGCCGTCGTCGCGCAACGGGTCGTGGCCCGCGACCGCGATGTACGCGGGCGCGAGGCGGGCGAACGATTCCGCCCGGCCCGGCACCAGCGTGGCCGGTGGGTTCCTCAGATCCTGGCCGCGGGCATACCAACGGGAGAACTCGGCGACCGCATCGAGCGCGAGGATCGGCGCGTCGGCGTTTTCGCTGAATGACGGCAGCGTGGTGTCCCACGTGGTCGCCGGATACCACAGAAGTTGGAAGGCGATCTGCGGGCCGCCCTCGTCCCTGGCCAGCTGCGCGACCACTGCGGCGAGGTTGCCACCCGCCGAATCACCAGCCACGGCAAGGCGTTTCGCGTCGGCACCGAGTTCGCCGGCGTGTTCGGCCACCCACTGCGTCGCCGCCCAGACGTCGTCCACCGCGGCGGGGTACGGGTGCTCGGGGGCCAGGCGGTACTCGACCGACACGACCAGCGCACCCGACCCGACGGCGTGCCTGCGGGCATCGCCGTCATAGCTGTCCAGGTCGCCGACCACCCAACCTCCGCCGTGGAAGAACATCACGACGGGAACGGGCGCATCGCCGGTGCGCGGCGGCCAGTACAACCGGAGCGGGATCGGGCCCGCGGGCCCGTCGATGGTGCGGTCCTCGACCCTGAGGTCCTGGTGCACCGGACGGCGGGGCAGGTCGCGGAACCGTTGCCGCGCCGCGTCGGGACCTCCGTCGGTCGTCAACTGGAAGGGGACCGCGTCCAGTACCTTCTGCAGGATGGCATCCAGACCCGGCCTGTCGGCGGACTCGTCGGCAACGGTAGGCATCGCCTCACCGTACGCATCGCGTGCGACGCGGACGTTCTGGGGCGTGGCGGCCCTCGTCGGCGTCTCCTACGGGGTGTTCCTCGCCATTACCGCGGCGCGACTTCCGGCGGCCGCCGAGCTCACGGGTCAGTTCGTCCTGCAGCCCGCCGCCAAGGCGCTCGCCGCGGTCCTGCTCGCCGGTGCGGCCGTCGGCCACCGGGTCACCAGGGAGCGGCGCTGGTTGATCCCGGCCCTGGTGTTCTCCGCGGCGGGCGACTTCTTGCTCGCGATGCCGTGGTGGCAACCGTCGTTCGTCCTCGGTCTCGGGGCATTCCTCGTTGCTCACCTGTGCTTCCTGGCCACGTTGCTGCCGCTCGCAGGCAGGCGGCCGGGCAGGGTGGCGGCCTCGGTCGTGGTCTGCGTGGCGTGCGTGACGCTGCTGGTGTGGTTCTGGCCGCATCTGGTCGCCGACGGCATGGCACTGCCCGTGATTCTCTACATGGTGGTGCTGGCCGCGATGGTGTGTGCGGCGCTACTGGCCGAGCTTCCGACGCCGTGGACGGCACTCGGAGCGGTGTGTTTCGCGGTGTCGGACGGGATGATCGGGATCGGCAGGTTCGTGCTGGGCTCAGAGGCGCTGGCGGTGCCGATCTGGTGGGCGTACGCGGCGTCGATCCTGTTGATCACCGCGGGGCTGTTCTTCGGCCGCACGACGAGCCTGTCCGAGCGTCCTGCTACACCTCCTGCGTGACCGACGTCAGGCAGGCAGCCGAGCACGAGCCCATCGCTCGCGTACTCCCGATGCTGACGGTGCCCCACCTCGATCGCGAGTTCGACTACCTCGTCAGCGCCGATCAGTCCGACGACGCCCAGCCGGGGGTGCGCGTCAGGGTGCGCTTCCACGGCAGACTGGTCGACGCCTTCATCCTCGAAAGGCGTTCGGAGACCGATCACGTCGGCAAGCTCGGTTGGCTCGACCGGGTCGTGTCCGGGGAACGGGTGCTGACGCCCGAGGTCTGGCGTCTCGTCGATGCCGTCGCGGCGAGGTACGCCGGGAGCCGGGCCGATGTCCTGCGGCTCGCCGTGCCGCCGCGTCATGCCACCGTCGAGAAACAAGCGGTGCCCGATACGTCCGCGCCCACGGTGCCTCCGGTCGATCCGGCCGCGTGGGGAGCCTACGGGCGCGGCGCCCACTTCCTCGACGCCCTCGCCGAGGGACGGGCGGCCCGGCTGGCCGAGGCCGGAGCGGTCGTGGTCGCCGCGGGCCGCTCGGCTCTTGCGATCGTGCCGGACCAACGCGACGTCGACGTCCTCCACGCCGCCGCTCTGAGGCACGTCGACGAGGCGTCCGTCGTGGCCCTCTCCGCCGGGTTGGGGCCCACCCAGCGCTACCGGCGATGGCTAGCCGTCCTCAGGGGGCAGGCGCGGTTCGTCGTCGGCACGCGCAGTGCGGTGTTCGCACCGGTGTCCGACCTGGGCCTGGTGATGGTCTGGGACGACGGCGACGACACGCTCGCCGAGCCACGGGCCCCCTACCCGCACGCCCGCGACGTCGCGATGCTGCGATCGCACCAGGTGCGTTGCGCGGCACTGGTCGCCGGGTACGCCCGCACGGCCGAGGCGCAGGCGTTGGTCGCGCAGCGGTGGGCGCACGACCTGGTGGCCACCCGCGCGGTCGTGCGGACGCGCACCCCGCGGGTCGTGGCGCTCGACGACAGCGGCTACGTCCAGGAACGCGACGCCGCCTCGCACACCGCGCGACTGCCTTCGCTGGCGCTCGACGCGGCGCGTGCCGCCCTGCGCTCCGCGCATCCGGTGTTGGTGCAGGTGCCGCGGCGCGGCTACGTCCCCGCGCTGGCCTGCGGCAAGTGCCGGACCATCGCCCGCTGCAGACACTGCACCGGGCCCATGTCCCTCCCCGATCGGGCGGCCGGGGCGGTCTGCCGGTGGTGTGGGCGCGCCGAAGCCGTATTGCGTTGCGGCCGTTGCGGTTCCGATGCGGTGCGGGCAGTCGTCGTCGGCGCCCGGCGGACGGCGGAGGAACTCGGCAGGGCGTTCCCAGGCGTCACCGTGATCACCTCGGGCGGTGACGCGGTCCTGACCGAGGTGCCCGCGGGTCCGGCGCTGGTGGTCGCCACCCCCGGCGCCGAGCCCACGGCGCCAGGGGCGTACGGCGCCGCCCTGCTCCTGGACGGCTGGGCGCTGCTCGGGAGGCAGGATCTCCGCGCTTCCGAGGATGCCCTGCGCCGCTGGATGGCGGCCGCCGCTCTCGTCAGGCACCGGACCGACGGCGGCGTGGTCGTCGTGGTTGCCGAGTCCGCGATCCCGACCGTGCAGGCCCTCGTCCGCTGGGACCCGGTGGGCCACGCCGAAGCCGAACTGGCGGCCCGCGCCGAGGTGGGGCTGCCGCCCGCGGTGCACATGGCCGCCGTCGACGGGGCGCCCGCGGCGGTGACGGCGCTCCTCGGTGTCACGCACCTTCCAGGGGACGCCGACGTGCTCGGCCCCGTGGAGCTGCCGCCGGGGGCCCGCCGACCGCCCGGCCTGGAACGGGAGGCCGAGGTCAGCAGGATGCTCGTCAGGGTGCCCCGCGGCAACGGCCTCGGGTTGGCCTCTGCGCTGCGCCGCGCGACCGGGGTCGCCAGCGCCCGCCACGATCACACGCCCGTTCGTGTCCAGATCGACCCCCTGCACATAGGGTGAGGCCAGCCAACGGGCGGGCAGGCAGGGAGGTGACGTGAAGCGGGTTCTCGGCTGGTTCTTCCTGGCGGCGTTCGTCGTCGTCGGGCTGTTCTGGCCGCTGCTCGCGCAGGTTTCCACCAGTGCCGACGCCACCGTCGACCCGGTGGTGATCAGCGACTACCGCGCCGACTTCACGGTCGGCGCCGATGGCACGCTCAATGCGGTCGAGACCATCGAGGGCGAGTTCCCGTCGGGCAGGCACGGCATCTTCCGCTACTGGGACGTGGCCAACCAGAACAGCCCGACGTTAAGGCAGGAGCCGCAGATCACGTCGATTCTGCTCGACGGCAGCCCTGCTCCCTACGAACTGCTGTGGGAGTCCGGCGACCGCTTCCGGGTGGCCAAGATCGGCGACCCGGACAGCACGCTGTCCAGTGGCACCCACACCTACGAGTTGAGGTACACCATCCCCG
>JAESGJ010000293.1_pt1 | contig 43372 bp, 46 predicted proteins | sample 9266241 | NCBI WGS metagenome assembly JAESGJ01 (sample SAMN14514841, study PRJNA621669) | algae metagenome | isolation source: Brasilonema octagenarum HA4186-MV1 and co-occurring heterotrophs from wet... | place: USA: Manoa Valley, Hawaii | collected 2009-07-20
CGGCCGAACCCAGGAACAGGAGGGCCAAAACACCTGCTTGACCCGCGGCCACAGCCCGCGGGACATATCCCCGCACGGGTCAGTTCTCGATGAAAACCCCGGGTCAGTTCTCAGCGAAACTCAACAGTCATCCATCTGACACCCGGCAACGCCAGCGACGTGACGACAGCACTCGACGTGCTCGCCGCCACCCCCGGCCGCCTGCGCCGCCTCGTGGCGGACCGGGGCTACGATGCCGACGCGTTGCGACGCGACCTGCGCGCCATGGGCACCAAGCCGGTCATCCCAGGCCGCCGCTGCCGCAAACGTCCCATCCGTCACGACAAGAGGCGCTACCGCGACCGCTGGCGCATCGAGGCTGCCATAGGCCGCCTGAAGGACTTCCGGCGCGTCGGCACCCGCTACGACAAGCTCGCGATCAACTTCGGCTCCGCCGTCGCGATCGCCGCCATCGTCGCCTTCTGGTGCTGATCGAGTCCGGACCCTAGGGGACGTCGCGGGCAAAGATTACTAAGGCGTTCGAAGTAGTTATCCGGCTCCGCTACTGGAATCTCTTAGGCGCTAAATAACGTTCAGTCAACTTTGTGTGATTTGGGTCCTTGCCGTCAGAACCGTTCCGGGAAGTTCTGCTTCAGCCTGAAGGGGTTACAGCGAGGCGGCGGAGCATGAGGCGGATCATAGCCAGGCGGATGAAGGCGGCATCTTTGCGTACGTGACGCTCATAGTCGCGGGCCAGCCTGCGGCTGCGGCTGATCCAGGCGAGCGTTCTCTCCACGATCCAGCGCTTCGGCAGCACGACGAAGCGGTGCTGGTCACAGCGGCGGACGATCTCGAGGGTCCAGCTGCCGGTTCTGGCGACGGTGGCCGCCATCTTCGGACCCTGGTAGCCCGCATCGGCCACCACGCGCTTGATGAAGGGGAACCGGCGCCGGGCTTGGCGCAGCACGGCCTCGGCCCCATCGCGGTCCTGCACATTGGCCGGGTGGACGACAACGCTCAGCAATAGGCCGAGCGTATCGACGAGCACATGTCGCTTGCGCCCGAGCACCTTCTTGCCAGCGTCGTAGCCGGACGGATCAAGCGTTGCGCCCCTTTTTGAGCCCCGTTGGCGCTCTGGGCATCGATGATGGCCAGCGTCGGGCTGGCCTCGCGCCCCGCCTGCTCGCGCACCTCAACATAGAGGGCGTGGTGAATGCGCTCGAGCGTGCCGTCCCAGTCCCAGCGGTCCAGGTAGTCCCAAACCGTGCTTCGGGGTGGCAGGTCCTTCGGCAGCGCCGTCCACTGACAGCCAGTCGAGAGAACGTAGAAGATGGCGTTCAGCACCTCCCGCACATCACCGTCCGGGGACGCCCACCCCGCTTCGCGGGACGGATCAGCCGTGCGACCAGCCCCCATTCGGCGTCCGTCAGGTCACTGGGATAGCGCAGGCCACGCCGGTCATAAGTACGACGGTGTTCCGGCTTCCACATGCGGCACCCTCCATCCAGGCACCGAGGACCGAATCATAACCGACTCAACAGATTCAACTTCTTTCCGGAAGGGCTCTCAGATTGATTCGGGGGAATCGATACGAGCACAACCCGAGCAGAAGGCTCACCATGAGCACCACCACCTTCGGCAGCAGGACCGTCCAGGATGAACTCCGCACGGCACTCGCAACGATGCATTGCCTAGCCGAGATTGCGCTTGAGCGACGTGACGATCAGAGCGCACAGCTCCTTCACAACGCTGCATGTCTGCTTGAGATTGCGATCACTAGGCGCGTTGAACGATGGGAGATCACCGACAAGCAGATGGGCTGACCCCTCTCGCCCCCCTCAGGCCCCCAGTCACTCAGCTGCAAGCGCTACCATGCTTATGGGCATGCCGTTCTGAGCAGCCCCCTCCGACAGGGGTACACCGGCTGACGCCGCGGAGTCGGTTGTCTTCTCTTGGATGGAACGGCGCTCGCCGCCCTCGCGACCTTCTCAACGAACTCGGTGGTTCTCAGTCCATTAGGGAGACAGCTCGCCTTACACATGCACATGGCGAGCTTGCTCGCGCTTCAAGAGCGCTCCCGATCCAAGGTCTCCGTGGCAGGTAAGATGCAGGCTGGCAACGGCTCGAAGAAGATCAACGGCCTCATCGTGCAGGTCGTTCGGCAGGCCGTCAACGAGGTGGCTGGTGACGTTTCAGCGGAAGAGCGAGAGGCTCTTCGAACCTTCGAGCTCTCCTTGCGGAGGTGCTTCCTACTGCGCCGCAGGTTTCGCCTGATGTTGTTGACGACATCCGTGCCAAGGCCCGAATTGCGGCTGCCTTAAAGATCAACTTTCCCAACGAAGAAGAGTGACGTCGGCACACCTGCGCGACCGACGCGTCAGATCCGCCGTAACCTTTAGCGCCGAGGTACCCTAGCGTCAGACCGTTTTGGCCTTCTCAGCGCACAATTGCACTCTTGTGGAACGCGGTTCCGGCCTGCATCTGCTGTCGTTGAGAGGCACAGCGTGCGCTCTCGCAAGCCTCAGTAAGGCTAGGCTCAGGACCCGTTAATTCGGAGTAGCGCTTGATCTGATTGGCTGATTCTATTGCGGCCGGAGGTACTGCCATGGCTGACCTGTTTTGGCTGACAAAGGCGCAGGTGCGGCGGATCGCGCCGTACTTCCCGCTCTCGCACGGGGTGCCGCGCGTAGACGACCAGCGGGTCGTCAGCGGCATTATTCACGTCATCCGCAGCGGGCTTCGCTGGCGCGATGCTCCAGCCGAGTACGGGCCGCACAAGACCCTCTACAACCGCTTTGTGAGATGGAGCCGCCTCGGCGTGTTCAACCGGATCTTCGCCGGGCTTGCCGGGCGCAAAGGCGAGCCGGACCGGCTGATGATCGACGCCACCCATCTCAAGGCCCACCGCACCGCGGCCAGCCTGCTCCAAAAGGGGCTGTTCCCCGCCGTATCGGCCGCACCAAAGGCGGTCTGAACTCCAAGCTCCACGCCGTCTGCGACGGTCAGGGCCGCCCCGTGGTCCTGCTCCTCTCCGAAGGTCAGATGAGCGACCACAAGGGCGCGGCGCTCATGCTATCCAGCCTGCCCCGGGCCAAGGTCCTCATCGGCGACAAGGGCTACGACAGCAACCGCTTCCGCGGGGCACTCGCTGGCCGTGGCATTGAACCCTGCATACCCTCAAGCCGCAGCCGCAAGGTGCCGATCCCCTACGACAAGCCCCTCTATCGGCAGCGGCACCGTATCGAGAACATGTTCGGGCGCCTGAAGGACTGGCGCCGCATCGCCATGCGCTATGACCGATGCGCCCACACCTTCTTCTCCGCCATCCTCCTCGCCAGCACCGTCCTCTTCTGGATCAATGAGTCCTGAGCCTAGCCCGACCGTCTGGATCGAGGGCCAGTGGTAGTTGATCTGGTCCGAGGATGTCACGCTCGCGAGATCATCATGAGAGGGAGCAGGCGTTCGGACGCATAATATGTATTATGTAAAATATACGCAGTAGATACCTGTATTGTTTGTCGTTTTGCTTGTGCTGACCCTAGCCAGTCCTCACCGCGTAGTCCCTCCACGCGGCGGAACTCGTTAAGGTTGCCCGTAACTACGACCAGCCCGCGGCTCCTTGCATGGCCTGCGATCATCAGGTCGTAGGCACCGATAACCTGCCCGGCGCGCTCCAGCGCTGTGCGGATCTCTCCCGCATGCGCTGCTGCATTCGTGTCGAAGGCCAGCACTTCCAGCCGCGCCGCGAAGCGCTCCACCTCCCGCCGGTTCTCGACCGGGCGCGCCGACTTGCCCGCACCGTGCAGAAACTCCATCAGTACCACGGTCGAGATACAGAGCGAGCTGGCCTCGGCGTTGAACCGGGTCCCCAGGCCCTGCGGTCGGTCTCGTAGAACACGGATGCAGAGATTCGTGTCCAGCAGATAGCGCAGCATCAGAAGCGCTCGCGTTCCTCGGCACGAGGCTGGTCGCGGTCCGGCAGGTCAACCCCGGGTGCGCTGAAGAAGTCGTCCCAACTGGCATCCGCCGGCACGATGACCCGGCGCGTGCCGTCACGCAGGATCGAGACTTCCCTAACACCTTCTGGAAAGGCCACGCCCTTCGGCAGGCGTACAGCCTGGGTCCGGTTGCTCTGAAAGAGAGTGGTCCGGGTCATGTGAACCTCTTGGGATATACACTTCATATTTTCCGGCCATGCCGAGGCGCAAGGTTTATAAGCCCTAGACACCGGAATCGCGTTGAATCAGTGTCTTGGGGTGCTCTGTTTAGACCATCCCCCGCTGTGACCCGCCGGCTCCGCTCCCACCAGCAACGTCTCGCCGGGGTGGTGGAGGCAATCGCCACAGGCGAGGCGGAGGCGCGCGACATTCTGGCCGCCGTGACGCCGGGCGGGGGCAAGTCGCTCCTGCCGGTCATTGCCGCCAGCCGCCTCGTCGCCGCCGGGATCGTGGAGCGGGTCTGCTGGGTCGTTCCCCGCGACAGCCTGCGGCTGCAGGCCGAGGAGGCCTTTGCCGATCCGGTCTGGCGGGAGGCGCTGGGCCACTCCCTTTCCGTACGCGCGGCCGACAACACGCCCGACCCGAGCCGTGGCCTGGCCGGCTACATTACGACTTATCAGGGCATCGCGGCCGCGCCGGATCTGCATCTGGCCGAGTTCCGACGCTATCGCACGCTGCTGGTGGTGGACGAGGTGCACCACCTTCCGGCGCTGGCCGATATCGACCCCGTCGCGGCGGCGCAGGAGGCGGAGGAGGACCAGGCGAGCGCCTGGTCCCGCGCTATCCTGCCCCTGCTGGAGTGCGCGCGCGTCCGCCTACTTCTCTCCGGCACGCTGGAGCGGGCGGACGGCAAGGGCATCCTGTGGCTGCCCTACCGCAAGGGTCTGAAGGCCCGCACGCGAGAGGTGGAGCTGGACGCCGAGGGGTGGGCGGTGGTCGGCTACTCCCGTGCTCAAGCACTGGCCGAGCGCGCCGTGCTGCCCGTGACCTTCGGCGCGCTGGACGGGGAGGCTAGCTGGCGCGACGAGGACGGGAACGAGCTGGGCCCCCACCGCATCTCCGGCCTCTACCCCGACGAGACGACGCGCCCTGCCCTCTTCACCGCGCTGCGCACCGGCTTCGCTGAGGCGCTGCTGCGCGAAGCCTTCCTCGCCATCCGCGACCTGCGCGCGCGGCGCCGGCGGGAGCGCGGCCTGGCGCCGGGCGAGGCAGCTCGGGGACTGGGCAAGTTGCTGGTGGTGGCGCCCGATCAAACGACGGCGCGCTACTACCTGGAGGTGGTGCGGAAGTGGGTCCCGACGGCGCAGGCCGAGGTGGTGGCGGGGCTCGCGACCTCGGACACGCCGCGCGCCCACGAGCTGCTTGCCGCCTTCCGGCTGATGCCGGAACCCTCGATCCTCGTGACAGTGGCCATGGCCTATGAGGGGCTGGACGCGCCCGAGGTGGCCGTGGTGGCGGCGCTGACCCACATTCGGTCGCGACCCTGGCTCGAACAGATGGTGGCCCGCGCGACGCGAGTGGACCCGAATGCCGGGGGCTACGAGGCGCAGCAGGCGCTCGTCTTTCACCCCGACGACCCGCTCTTTGGCCTGTTCCGGCGGCGCATGGAGACGGAGCAGGGTACGCTGGCCCGCCGGCCGAAGCCCCGCCGCGGCCAGATGACCCTGCCGGACTGGCTGCTGGACCAGCTGTCGCCCGCGGAGAAGGAAGGCATTGTCCCGCTCTCCTCCAACGCGCTGGCGGTGCGCTACGACCGGCTCGCGCCCGGCCCGGAGTTGGCGATGCGGCGGCCGGAGAGCGAGGAGGCGCAAGGCGAGCTGCTAGAGGTTCCCTCGGTCGTCGAGCGGAGGCTGAGGGCACGGCTGGGGGAGATGGTGGCCGCCCAGGCGGTCGAGGACGAGGCGGGGGCTAGCGGCCTGCGGGGCGGACTGGCCGGGTCGGGGCTGTACCATCGCTACAACGCGGTCCTGAAGCGTGTGACGGGCGATAAGGCGCGGGCGCGCATGACGCTGGAGGAGCTGGAGGCCGCGATCGGCTGGATGGAGCGAAACAGGCTGGGCGACCACCTGCACCTTCTGGAGGGCGACCCGCGCTACGCCTGGTCGGCCCGCGAGCGGGGCGAGTGGAAGCCGCCCGTGGGCCGCCCCATGCGGCTGAGGCCTGAATCTCGGGCTACCAGCGGTGGGAGGCGCGGCTAACGATCCTGTTCGATGAGCCCCTGCTTCTCTGCCCAGCTGGAGAGCGGGATCACCATGCCCGCCACGAGCGGATCAGGATGCCGCCTCATGTCCCGGACGAAGGGCGCGTCGGACACCACGACGCCCCGTGCTCCCATGGCGACAGCGAAGGCTAGGTAGAGCGTGTCGTAGGTCGAGTAATCGGTGGCCAAGCCGATGTCGAGCGCGACGGAGTGCAGGTCCAGACCGGCCGTCGGGGTCGGCTCCACCTGCGCCTGTAGGAGAGCCAGCCCCTCCCTCGCCTCCTCGGCGGTGAGGACGCGCCTGCGAACCTGCAGCCAGAGGACGTTCGTGGCCTCTCCCAGCCAGAAGTCAGGAAGGAGGAGGTCTTCGCCCCCTGTCGCGAGCGCCTGCGCCAGGTGGCTGTCGGGTTCCTCGAGGACCCACTTCAGCCCCACTGACGCATCAACGACGAGCACCAAATTCAGTCGCCCTTCGGCCCGCGGGCCAGCTGCTCGGTGCGACCTGCCCGCGACTGCTCCAGGAGTTCACTGGCGCCCGCTGAAGCACGCCCTGCCGTCTTGCGCCGGAACTCGGCCAGCCGCTCGGCCGCTTGCTCTCGGGCCGATGCCGGCCCTGATCCCGTGAGCACGGTGCGCAGGATTTCGCGATGCTCGGCTTCGGCAGAGCGGCCGTGCTCCGCTGCGCGGACCCGTAAGCGGCGGACGACCTCCTCGTCCAAGTTCCTCACTGTGAGGGCGGGCATGCCTACCTCCGTTCGCCTCCAGCTAAGATGATAGCGAAATGCCAACAATGCAAGCAAGCCAGACCCGGGTCTGTTCGGGATGGGCTACCTTGAACGGGACTGGCAACCTGATCGAGTCCAGGCCTCTTCCCCATCCGAGGCCAAAATGGCAGCGCCGAGTCGCAGATCAGGGCAGCAGCCGGGGTGATTGGCAGTTGCGGGGGTGCCGGTCTCCGAGTTGTGACTTGCACTTGAACACATTCTAGACCGTTCGCTCGGTGCACACCAACGGATCCGCAAAGTTAGAAGTTCGGTTTTGTTCCTCACGCGGATAGGTCATGTAAGAAGGCGTTTTCCGCCTCCTCAAGCGTTGCAATCGCTGCGCCATACTCGCTAGGGTTGTGACACACCAGAGCCAACTGCAGAAGCGGAATAGCATTTTTGGTTCCTTGCACCACCATCTCTAGTGGGCTGCAGACCCGATCCTCTTGCAAGGTTCGGCAGCTTCCACTCGGCAAGATGGCAGGTTTTCAGCTAAGTTCCCCCTCCGTTAGGGGAACGGATACTTGCGAGGATTTCTGCAAGAGGCAGAGATCCGCGCCGGCCTGGAGGCTGGGGGGCGGATCGAGAACGTCGTCATCGTCGCGCGTCGCAGCGAGGCGGAAGGGGTGGAGCACGTCCCCTACCTGCTGCCGAGCTGGCGGCGAGGCTACGTCGCTATCGGCCTCTTCCGAGGTGCCGGCGTGCGCGCTTACCGCGACCTTGACCGCCTCGTGCGCTTCATGCGCGACGACCTCGGTTTCCACGGCCCTATCTCCCTGCACGAGCCGGACTGCTCGAAGCTCGCCAAGCTCCGCTCCTTCCTCGACGGGGCAGTGCCGGGAGGACCTGTCCAGCCCAGCAAGCCGCCGCCTCCCGGTAACGGCGGCGCGACGCCGGATACGCTCGACATCTAGCGAGGCGCCCTGCGGCCGGTCGGTGGCCGCGTGATCCTGGAGCTGGCCGTCGCCGCGCAGCTCACGGCCCGCTGCGCCCCTTCCGTTGCCTTCGAGACCCTCGCCGCCGTCATGCGCGCGGAGAGCAGCTTCCGGCCCTTTGCCCTCGGCGTGAACGGGCCGGGTGGCGGCTCGATCAGCCCCGCCAGCCGCGAGGCGGCCGTCGCGATCGCTACCGACCTAATCCTGCGCCAGGGTCGCTCGGTGGACCTGGGCCTGATGCAGGTGAACAGCGGCAACCTTCGCGCGCTAGGGCTATCGGTCGCCGACGCTCTCGACCCGTGCACCAATTTGGCCGCCGGCGCCCGCATCCTGCGAGAAGACTATGCCGCCGCCAGCCGCGGGGAGGCAGATCCGCAGCGCGCTCTTCGCGTTGCCTTCTCCCGCTACAACACCGGCCACCCCGAGCGGGGCTTCACCAACGGTTACGTCCAGCGCGTCCAGGGCGCGGCCGAAATCGTGGTGCCGGCCATTCGCCTGCGCGGTGAGGCGGCTGCGGCGCCGCCGCGCCCGGCCGTCCCCCCCTCCCCCGAGCTGCCCGACGACGACCCCGACGCGCCCCCGGAGTGGGACGTGTGGGCGCGGGCCACCCATGCGAGCCGGCCCCGCCTCGTGGCCGCACCTCGCGAGGTCCCTGTAGCGTCGGGGGGCGCTGCGGGAACCAAGCCCACCGAGCCCCCGAGGACCGAGAGATGACCCTTTCCCCGAAGGTGCGAAACGTCGCCCTCTTCACCGCCATCGTCTGCGCCGCGGCGCTGCTGCCCGACCTAGCCCACGCCCAGGTGAGCGGCGGTGGTTCCGGTGTCGTCAACAGCCTGACGCAGTGGTTCATGACCAACGTGGCCCGCGGCCTCGTCATGATGGGCATCATCGCGGTGGCGATCGGCCTCTTTGTGATGCGCTTCTCCGTCGGGGTCATCGCCTCCGTGGTGGCCGGCGGGCTGATCCTGGCCAACGCCGACACCATCGCCGGCTACTTCGGCTTCTGAGAGACGAGGCGGCGTGGAACCCCTGACGGAGGATCCCCTGCACGTCGCGGCGACGCGGCCGGCCCTGATGTGGGGCCTGCCGCTGCCGCTGGCGCTCGCCCTCTTCGTGATCGGGGCCGAGGTGCAGGTGGTGTTCAAGGGCCTGACCGGCGTGGCCTGGGCGCTCGCGCTCGTCGCCCCGGTCTGGATCGCCGCCCGGTTCCTCGTCGCCCGTGACTACAATGCGGTCGGCGTCGCGGTGCTCTGGATCAATACCAGCGCCCGCGGCCTGGATGCCGCCGACTGGGGCGGCGCCTCCGTTGCCCCGCTGCCGGTCAGGGCCGCCCAGGGACCGCGGGGCATGAGCCATGCGTAATCCCTTCCTCTCCGTCCCCGGCTGGTCCGAGCGGAGCGCCGAGGACTACGTGCCCTTCGTTGGGCACGTCCGGGACGATGCGGTGCTGCGGACGGACGGCTCCGTGCTGGGCATGCTGCGCCTGGCCGGCGCCCCCTTCGCCCTGGAGGACCACGCCCGGCGCAACAGCCGACACCGCTTCCGCAACGCCGTCCTCCGCAACATCGCCGACGACGCCCTGACGGTGGTGGAGACCATGGTGCGGCACGACGGCGTGGCGCCGGTGCCATCCGGATCCTACCGCAGCGTCTTTGCAGCCGACCTCGAGAGCGCCTACCGCCGAGAGGTGCTGGCAAGTTGGGAGCGGGTCAACGAGTGGTTCGTCTCCGTGATCGTGCACCCCCGCGCTCCGGTGACGCGCGGCCTCAACTCCCTCCGTGCCCGCCTCGGCCGCCGGCAGGAGCCCGCGGAACAGGCCAGCGAGGAGCTGCTTCGCACGCTGGATGACCGGATGCTGGTGCTGGCCAAAGCCTACGCCGAGATGGGGCCCGTGCGGCTCGGCGTGCGCGAGGCCGGCGGCGTACTGTTCTCCGAGATCGCCGAGGCCCTGCGACTCTTCCTGACCGCGCGCTTCCTGCCGGTTCCGATGGTCAGCGGCTCCCTCGGGGGCTCGATCTACACGGATCGGGTGATCTGCGGCCGGCGCGGCTTCGAGGTCCGCAGCCCCGGCCGGCCCTCCTACGGCACCATCATGGGCTTCAAGGAGTACCCCGACCGCACCCGGCCGGGCATGCTCAACGATCTGCTCTCGGCAGACTGCCGGGTGGTGCTCACCAACTCGTTCCGCTTTCACTCGCGTGCCGCCGCGACCGGCAGCCTGGCCCGCAAGCAGGCTCAGATGGCCAATGCGGGCGACCGGGCGCTCAGCCAGATGGACGCGCTGCACGACGCCATGGACGACGTGGCCTCCAACCAGGCCACCATGGGCTCGCACCACCTCTCCGTCGCCCTGCACGCGGACGGCCTGGCCGAGCTGGAGCGGCGCACGGGTGAGGTCCGCGCTGCCCTGACCAATGCCGGCGCCAGCGTCGCGGTAGAAGACCTGGGGACCGAGGCCGCCTGCTGGGCACAGCTCCCAGGCAATGCCGCCTGGCGCACCAGGCCCGGCGATATCTCCTCCCGGAACTTCGTCGGCCTCTCCTCCCTCGATGGCTACCCGCAGGGCGGCCCATCTCCGGAGTGGGGTGCCCCACTGCTGCGCCTCCTCACCTCGGCCAATACCGGTTTCGACTTGTCCCTGCATGTGGGCGGCCTGCCGCACATGGCGATCTTTGGGCCGTCAGGGTCGGGCAAGACCGTCTTTCTCGGCATGTTGGTGGCCGCCCTGGAGCGGGTCACGGGCCCGGGCGGGACCGTGGTGGTGTTCGACAAGGACAATTCCAACGAAATTCTCGTCCGTGCCATGGGCGGGCGGTACCTGGCACTCAGGGCCGGCGAGGATAGCGGCCTCGCGCCGCTGCGGGCGCTGGCGAACACCCCCGACGCACGAACCTGGCTGCTGCGCTTTGTGGTGGGCCTGATCCGAGCGGATGACGGGCCGCAGCCCGACGCTATCGAGTTGCGCCGGCTCTCCAAGGCCATTGCCTTCCAGATGCGGATGCCCCCTGCCCTGCGCTCCATCGCCGGCCTCTGCGCCTGGCTGGTGGGAGAGGGTGCCCGCAGCGCGGGCAAGCGGCTGGAGCGCTGGGGCCGGGACGGCGACCTGGGCTGGGCCTTCGACGGCGAGGCCGACGCCTTCGACCCCGACGCCGGCCTGGTGGGCGTGGACTTCTCCGCGCTCATGGAGGACGAGACGGTCCGCGGTCCGGCAGCATCCTACCTCCTGCACCGGGTGCGCTCGGTGATTGACGGCCGGCGCTTCGTGCTCGCGGCCGATGAATTCTGGGCCTACCTGCCGGATGAGCGCTTCGCCCGCGCCTTCGAGGACTTCGCCCTGACCCTCCGCAAGGGCAACGGTGCCCTCATCGTCGCGACCCAGCAGCCGCAGCAGGTGCTCCGCCACCCCATCGGCGCGACCCTCGTCAGCAACATGCCGACGAAGGTGCTCTTCCCGAACCAGTCGGCCAGCCGCTCGGCCTACTGTAACGCGGGGGACGGCTCCGAGAACCTCCACTGCACCCCGGGCGAGTACCGCGCCGTAACCGAGAATATGGCAGCCGGGCCGCGCTCCATGCTGATCAAGCGCGACGCCGGCTCCGTCATCTGCCGGGTGGAGCTGCCCCCGACCATGGCGCCGCACCTGGCGGTCCTGAGCGGCAAGGTCGGCACGGTTCGCTTGTTGCGGAAGATCCGGCACGAGCTGGGAACCGATGAGCCGTCGGCGCTCCTGCCCGAGTTCCACCGCCGCCTGCCGGAAGCGGCAACCTGATGAGGACATGGAGCATGAAGCGGACGCTTTTGGCGGGGGCCGCGGCCCTCGCCCTGGCCGTGGCGGCGCCTGGCGCTGCGCGGGCACAAATCCCGGTGACGGACGCCCTCGCGAACGCGCAGGCGCAGATTACCAACTCCCAGCTCGTGCAGCAGGTCGCGCAGGCCGTGGCCACCGTGCGCCAGCTTGAGCAGCAGTATCAGCAGCTCCAGGCCACCTATAACGTGCTCGCCCACACCACCAGCGTCTCGACCATGGCGAGCCGCCTAGGCGGCGTGGCCAATGGCTTCGGGGCCAACCAGATCGGCGGGGCCATGACCGGCATGGGCAGCTTGGCCGGGGCCGCCGATCAGGTGGCGAACCTGCGCTTCTTTCAGTCACAGGGCACCGACTTCACCGCGACCGAGCTGACGCGCCGGGCGCAGCGGCTGGGCAATGTGCAGGCCGCTGCCCTGCAGGGAATGCAGCAATCGGAGCAGCGCATTGCGGGGCTCCGCGAGCTGATGACCGAGATCGACGGCCAGCCGGATATCCAGGCGTCGGCCGCGCTGAACAACCGCATCCAGGCGGAGCACGCCCTGCTCTCGGCGCAGCAGCAACAACTTGCGCAGCTTCAGCTCATGGCAGCCACCCAGCAGCAGGGCGACCTCCTGCGGGCCGAGGAGGCGCAGCGGCAGAGCGCGGAGCGGTACCGGGACAGCCTTCAGCCGCTGGGGGACAACTGATGCGCGGCGCGGTGCTCGTGCTCGCCTTGGTGGCCCTGGGCACCGCGCCCGCTCTCGCGCAGCGGTCGCGCGAGAACCGCGACGTGCCCTGGTTCCAGGCTCACCCGCAGATCCTCGACGAGACCTTGCGGCGCTGCCAGCGCGACGCACGGCTGGCCGCAACTTGGGAGTGTCAGAACGCGGAGGCAGCGGGTGCCTCGCGCATGGGCCGCCCACTTCCCAGCACCCTGCCGCGGCCAGGACAGGGGCGCCAAGCGCCGCCTGCTGACAGTAGCGGCCTGCCGGAGCCGGACTACAACCCGCGGACGAACCCGTTTGGGTTCCAGGCTCTCAAGAAGGCCTGCCAGGAGCGAGGCCCGGGTAGCTCCATCTTCCTGCGTGACTGCCACCAGCTCGACCGGTACCCTGAGGAGCGCGACCGTGGCCGGTGAGTTCTTCCAGAACGTCTCGGCCGCTTTCGATGCAAATCTGATTTCTGCCGTCAATGGTGTTATCAGCAGTGGGCTTGCCTGGGCTCGGCCGCAGGTGCGCGCCGCAGCAACGCTTTTCATCCTGATTTCCGGTTGGCTCGTCCTCACGGGCCGTATGGACAAGAGCGTGCTCGCAGGACGCGTTATCCGGATCATGATAGTGGCTGCGTTGCTGACTTCCGCAGGTACGTTCAACACTTACGTCCGCGACCTGTTCCTGCAGAATATCCCTTCTACAGTAGGATCTGCGTTGACCGGTGGCGTCACATACGCCCCGGCTGCCCAGTTTGACGCACTGTGGGGTGCCACGCAGCGCATTGCGGCAACAATGCTCGCGGAGGCAACCGGCTACACGCAGTTTGGTGAGCGTCTCGTGATCCGCGCGCTCATGGGCATCTCCTTTGTCGCACTCGTCATGATCTTCCTGATGTGGGTCGTCGCCCGCGTGCTGATGGGCTTCGTGATCGCGCTCGGACCTTTCCTGATCGGCCTCGCCCTGTTTGACGCAACCCGTCCCTATGTTGACCGCTGGGTGGGCAAGCTCGTCTCACTGACGCTCGTGCAGGTGAGTGTCAGCGTCATGCTGCAAATGCTGATGAGCGGCTTCAACAACTACGTTCGCGCGGCGCAGGCCAACCCCGGTGGCAGCCTGGACGAGAAGATCGGTGCCTTCCTGCAGGTCGGCGCCTGGTACTGGTGCGGCCTGTTCCTGATCGCCAGCCTCACGGTCGTGGCTTACTCCATCGGTGGCGGTCTCGCGGCCTCCTTCGCGCCCATCACGCAGTCAGCCGGCGGTATGGCCGGTGCGACTGCCTCCGGTGCCGGCAAGCTCGGCCCTGTGGCAGCCGCGGGCTATCGGCGCTGGCGCGCCCGCAGCGGAGCGCCGGGCCCGGCCGCCGAGTAAACCAGCCGGCATGTTCTCCTTTCCTATCCCCCGAGGTGTCCCGATGAAGCCCGCGCTGCTGCTGAGCCTGCTGGCCCTGGCCGCCTGTGCCGGCGCCTCCGACCCGCCGGCCTGCCGCGGCGAGGTCTTCCAGCTCAACCCGACCCGCATGGCGCCACCGGCCACCCTCGCCGCCGTGCCCGCGACCTCCCCTGCCGGGAGCCTCCTGCGTTGAACGCCATCTTCCCGCCCGGTGGGTCCGTACCGCCGTCGGTCTCGCCCGCAGGCGGACCGTCCGACGCCGAGATGGCCGCGGCCGTGGTGATCCCCCGCGCCGAATTGAACCGCCTCTATGCCGAGACGCAGGCCCGCCAGCTTCGCGAGGCCCGCCGCGCCCGGCGCATCAGCACCGGCAAGACTTGGGCGATCGTCGGCCTCTTGGGTGTGGTGGGAGCGCAGGCCCTCGCCGCCCTTCAGCTCTTTCCACTTGTCCGCGTGGTGCCGGTCGTGGCGGTTCCGCAGCCGGACGGCAGCATGGCCACCGTGGTCCACGGGGATGCCCTGCCTGCCGCGGTGCAGGAGCGCGCCGTGCGCGCCACCCTGTTCCAGTACGTCCGCCTCCGTGAGGGCTGGTCTTCCGGCGAGGCGCAGTACGCCTACGACGTGGTGAGCCGCATGTCGGCGCCGCAGGTCCGGACCGCCTTCCAGGAGTGGTTCAACCTCGACAAGCCGCCCGGACCGCAGGCCGTGTGGGGCACCCGCGCCACCGTGACGGTGGAACAGCTGAGCGGGGCTCTCCTGCCCAACGACACCGCACAGGCGGACGAGATCTATCAGCTCCGCTTCCGCCGCACCGAGCGCGCCCATGGCCGGCCACTAGTGGTGTCCACCTGGGTCGTGACCCTGCGCTACCGCGCCGGGCAGAACATCGCCTTCACCGACGGGACGACGATCAACCCGCTGGGTGTCCTCGTGACCGAATACCGCCCGCCCGAGCGCGAGGGCGTACCGACTATGGGAGATGCTCGATGATCCGCACCTCCACTGCCCTACGGCTGACCCTGGCCGCATCGATCTACCTGCCGCTTGCCTGGGGTACCCCGGGTGCCGCGGGCGAGGCCCCGGCGCCGGCCGGCGCCGATCCCCGCGTGCGGGTGATCGCTTACGACCCGCATCAGGTGGTCAAGCTCTACGCCGTCCCCGGCGCCACCCTGACTATTCAGCTCGCTCCCGGCGAGACGGTCGCTGGGCTGCCAGTGTCGGATCAGAGCCTGCTGGATGCCCCGGAGCCCGCCGGCCCTGGCCCTCTGGCCCTCGCTGGCGCTCCGGCGCCGTCGGAGCGAGCCGCTGCCGGGCGCGGCGCCTCGACCGACCGGAACCTGTTCACCGCCGTCCGCGGCAACTTCGTGATGATCAAGCCCCTGCGGGATCTCGACCCCCAGCCGCTCTTCATTATTGGCCGCAGCACCGACCCGACCACCGGACGCGAGGTCATGCGGGCCTACACCTTCGAGCTCTCCACCCGCGAGGGGCCGCTGACCGCCGAGGCGCCGAACACCTACTACCTCGTGCGCTTCACCTACCCGACCGAAGAGCGTGCTGCAGCGGTTGCCGCCGCTGCGTCCCGCCGCCAGGCGGCTGCCGCGGCAGCCGAGACCCGCCGCCGCGAACTGGCCGAGCGCAGGGCGCGCGATCGCCTGCAGCTTGCGGGTGCCAACGGTGCCACGCCGGGGGTGATGAACTGGAACTACGATGGCCAGGGTGACCGCGAACTGGCCCCTGCCGAGGTGTGGGACGATGGGCAGTCCACCTTCCTGCGTTTTCCCGGCAATCGCCGCGTGCCAGCTATCTTCTCCGTCCTCGCGGACGGGCGCGAGGCGGCCGTGAACTACTCGGCCAATACCTCGGGCCTCATCACCATTCATCAGACCAACGGTGCCTTCCGCCTACGCGACGGCCGGCTCGTGCTGTGCATCCTCAACCGGGCGTTTGACGCCACCGGCCGGAACCCCGGCACCGGCACTACCAGCCCTGACGTGGTGCGGGAGATCCGCCAGTGAGCGGAGTCGTGGAAGGGGGCACCACCGCCTCCAGCGATCCGGTCTCGCCTGTCTCCGGCGGGCGCCGCCTGCTGACCGGCCGGGAGAAGGTCATGGTCGGCGTCGCGATCTTCGCGGCCTGCGGCTTGGTCGCCATGTGGCCGTCCTCCAAGCCCACACCCGAGCGCGAGAGAGAACAGCCCGTCGAGACGGCCAGCCGGTCCCTGCCCTACCGCCCGATGCCGGAACCCGCGCCGGCGCCAGAGCTGCCACGGCAGGTCGCCGCCCTGCCGGTCATGCCAAACCCGGCCATGATGCAGATGCCGATGCCAACGCCCGGCAGCGCTGTGGCTTTCGGCGGCAACCGCCAGCTTCCCAATCCTACCCCCATCATGAGCTACGAGGACCGCGCCGCGCCACAGGCCCCGCCGTCGGTGCAGGACAGCAGCCCGGGCGAGGTTCGTGCCCGGCCGGGAGTGCCCGGCACCGGTGCGCCGGGAGGTGCGGCCGAGCCCGGCGACGCGCTGTCATCGCGCCTGCGCCCGTCGCGCATGGCCGCCGCCCGCGCGACCGTGCTGCGGAACCCTGAGCTGACGGTACCGGTGGGCACGCGGATCCCCTGCATCCCCGAGATGCCGATCGACAGCACGGTGGCCGGCTTCTTCTCCTGCATTACCCCCGTGGACGTGCGAGGCTCCACCGGGACCGTGGTGCTCATGGAGCGGGGGACGCGCATCGTGGGCGAGGTCCGGTCGGGCCTGACCAGGGGCTCCCGCCGCCTCTTCGTGGTGATGACCCAAGCCCTGACGCCGGGCGGCGTGCAAATGGAACTGAACAGTCCCGGCGCCGACGTGATGGGTCAGGCCGGGCTGGATGGCGAGGTGGACAGCCACTTCTTCGAGCGGTTCAGAGGCGCCATGCTGCTGGCCTTCCTCGACACTGGCCTGCAGGCGGCCGCCACCGTCGCCAGCAACGCGCTGAACAATGGTAGCGGCGTGACCTTCAACCAGTTCCAGTCGGGCGGGCAGCGCGCCACGGGTCAGGCGCTGGAGTCCGACATTAACATTCCTTCCACCCTGCGTCGGAACCAGGCCGAGCCCATGACGGTGTTCGTGGCACGGAACCTGGACTTCTCCGACGTCTACCGGCTGGTCAGTCGGTGAAGTCCGCAGGGGTGCAGTCCGCCCTGGTCCTGGTCACCGCGCCCTCCATGAGCGCTGGAAGAACGGCAGGACAGGCGGAACGCCTGCCCGGGGCGGCCCCTGAGGACGCGCCCACCATCCACGACCCGGCGCAGCTGTGGTTCACCTTCGCGCGGGAGGCGAGCCGATGATGCACGCGGCGGCGCAACTGGACTTTGCCCTAGCCCCCGTGGCCGACGCTCTGGCCGATCCGCGCACCGAGGAGCTGTGCATCAACCGCCCCGGTGAGTTCTGGCTGCGCCAGGGCGGGCGGTTCGAACGGCACCCGGCGCCCGAGCTGGATTTCGAGATGCTGGAGGGCGTGGCAATCCTGGCTGGCGCGCTCCGCCATCAGAATGTCGGCGCCGAGCACCCGCTGTGCTCCACCGACCTGCCAACCGGCCACCGTCTGCAGGTCGTGCTGCCTCCGGCCGTGCCGCCGGGCACCATTTCGCTGACCTTCCGCCGGCCGAGCGACACCGTGGCGGCCCTGTCCGATCTCGCCGGGCGCTACGACACCTCGCGCTGGAACCGGTGGGACAAGCGCCGCGAGCAGCGCCAGGCCGACAGCGCCGAGCTCTTGGCGCTGTTCGACGCGGGCGACGCCGTTGCCTTCTTCCGCGGTCTGGTGCGCGCCCGGCGCAACATCCTGTTCTGCGGCGCCACGGGCGGCGGCAAGACCACCCTGAGCAAGACCCTGACGTCCGAGATCCCCCGACACGAGCGCATCCTGACCATTGAGGACGCGCTGGAGCTGGTGGTGCCGCACGGCAACTGCGTTCGCCTGCTCTACTCCAAGGGAGGGCTCACCATGGGCGGTGTTACCGCCGACGCCCTGCTGCAAGCTACCCTGCGGATGCGGCCCGACCGCGTGCTCCTGCAGGAGCTGCGGGATGACGCGGCCTGGGTCTACCTCAACGAGGTGATGACCGGTCACCCCGGCAGCCTCACCACGATCCATGGCGCCGACGCACCGCAGGCCATGCGGCGGCTCTTCAACCTCGTGAAGGGCACCCCGCAAGGTGCGGCCTACGGGGACGACACCCTGGCCGCCATGATTGGGACGGCCGTGGACGCGATCGTGCCCCTCCATAACGACGCCGGTAGCTACTCCATCCGCGAGGTCTGGTTCGCCGACGATGCCGCCCGCCGCGGCGAGGCCGCCGCCGATCTGCTTCGGGCCGCCTGACCCTCTCACCGCTTTCCCCATCGGAGCCGCCATGCGCCAGTCCTATCACGCACGCCCGGCTCGGAAGGCCGCGGCCTGGATCCTGGCGCCCCTGTCGCGCGAGCTCGCGCGGTGAGTGATCGCCGCCGCCTGCCCTCCCCCGGCCTCCTGGTGGCCTGGAGCCTGCTGCTGGCCATCGTCGCCCTGCTCTGGACCGCCGCGGCCTCGGCCGTCTTTCTGTGGGGCACCGGCCTGGTCCGCTACTTCCCCTTCCAGGGCGTCGCTTGGGTCGGCCAGTGGTGGACCTACGCCCTCTATGCCCCGCCTAACCCCGTCGTCGGCCGGTGGCTGATGATCGGCGCCGGGGCACCGACCGTGTTCCTGGGCTTGGTGATCTACCGCCTCCTGCAGCTCCGAGGCGGGCGCGTCACCCGCCCCGGCGAGGTTGTGCGCGGCAGCACCGACAACCACGGCCATGCGGAGTGGATGAGTATGAAGGAGGCCCGCGACCGCTTCCCCGGCCCGCATCCCGACTTCGGCGGGGTAGTCGTGGGCGAGGCCTACCGGGTGGATCAGGATAGGACGGCGAAGCTTGCCTTTGATCCGGAGCGACGCGAGACCTGGGGCCAAGGTGGCAGGGCCCCGTTACTGGTAGACCCCTGCAAGATTGGCCCGACGCATAGCCTGGTGTTCGCCGGCTCCGGCGGCTTCAAGACTGTCTCGGCGGCCTCCACACTGGTCAACTGGACCGGCGCTGCCGTGGTGCTGGACCCCTCCCGTGAGCTGGGCCCGATGCTCACCGCCGCTCGCGAGGCCATGGGGCATAGGGTCGTTGCCCTGGAACCAGGAACGCCGGGCGGCATCAATGTCCTCGACTGGATCGACGTGATCCACCCGCTGGCGGAGACCAACGTCCACGCGGTGGTGGGCTGGATTTTCGGGGAGGCCGAGGGCGGCAACTCCGACAGCGACAAGTTCTTCCGCAACTGGGGCAAGCAACTCGTCGCATGCCTGCTCGCGCACATGCTCTGGGACGACACCATACCGGCGGAGGCCAAGACCCTTCGCACCCTGCGGGCCGGCATCGTCACTCCAGAAGACCAGATGCGCGAGGTCCTGGAGGGCATCCACGTCGGATCGCGCAGCCCCATGGCGCGCGACATTGCCGGTACAATTAAGAAGATCGTCCCCGAGACCTTCTCCGGCATCTACGGCAACGCAACCGGCGACACTGCCTGGCTCTCGGTCGCGGCTTATGCCGATCTCGTAACGGGCGGTGCCGAAGGTACTAAACCCTCCTGCCGCACCGCCGAACTGACCGAGGGCAAGCTGACGGTCTTTCTGCAGATCCCGCTCAAGGTGTTGCGCGACACCCCTGCAGTCGGTCGCGTGCTCGTCGGTGCCCTGTTGAACGCGCTCTACGAGGCGGACGGCGCCGTACAGGGCCGGGTGTTGTTCATGCTAGATGAGGTCCGCCGCCTGGGGCCGATGAAGATCCTCGAGGTCGCCCGGGATGCTGGCCGGAAATACGGCATTACTCTGCAACTGCTCTACCAAGCCGAGGACCAGCTCCTGGAGCAGTGGGGCCGGCAGGGCCGTAATGCGTGGTTCGATAGCGTGAGTTGGCGCATGTATGCCGCCGTCCAGAATATCGACACTGCCAAGTCGGTCTCCGACGCGGCCGGTGGGCACTCGGTCATGGCTGAGAGCGAGGGCAGCAGCGCCGGCAGCCAGGGCAAGCCCCTGGAAGTCGGGTCGCGCTCCAAAGGCACCAGTATGAACCGACACGAGATTGCCCGTGCCCTGATTCGGCCGGATGAGTTGATGCAGGACGTGCGCGGCGACGAGGCGTTCGTATTCGCCCGCGGCTCCAAGCCGCTGCGCTGCGGGCGGGCGATCTACTTCCGCCGTCCTGAGCTGCAGGCGGCGATCGAGGCCAGCCGCTTTCACAGGCAAGCAGCGGGATAGGAGAGACGCATGCCGAACCTGAAGGGTCCTAACCGCTCGCTCGACCCGGCGGCACGCCGGGCGGAAGCATCCACCCCGACCGGCGCCAGCCATCAGGCGGCCCAGGTACAAGCCTCGGCTGCAAAGCGCTACTGGCAGGGCGTGGCAGCCGCCGGCCGGACCGCGAAGCTGGCTGCCGCGCCGCAGACTGACGCTGCGACACCTGGACGTCAGCGGGTGGTGCGTTTCTAAGTGCCCCTACAGCTCAGAACGACCCTTCAAAGACGTTGGCGATTGGCGACGATCAGTCGCAGTTCAAAGCAGAAGCAGACATCGCACCACGACCACTACAGGTGGCTGCTTGGCGAACGACGTGGGCCATGCGAGCAGCGCCCGCGGGCACCGACAGCAGGTACGCTTCCATTGCTGAGCACCCCTTCGTCACAGAATTCCATGCCAGAGTGGCACCTGCGTCCAGTCCCTTGGAAAACCCATATGACGGTGTGAGATCCCTGGCGCCGCGGGCAAGGTGCCGATCAGAGCAGCGAAGCGGGTAGCCCAGCTGCTTGTTGGATTGATGTAGCAAAGGAGATAGCGAAGGATTGCGGCGGCCGCGCAGAAGCGTTTCTGAAGGTGCTGATCGGCCACTAGATGGCTGAGCAAGGTGACTTCGCCCGCCCTCGGCAGGGGTGGCTGATCAACTAAGGGCCGGTTCCAAAGCCGGCTATGGTGGGCGCACAAGTTGCGGACGAAATTGAGGCTGCGCACCCAGCCCGTCAGCAGTTCGGGCCGGGGAAGGCCGTATTTTGCTGCAAGCGTCGCCTGATCCTGATACCGCATGCCGGACAGAAAATGCGACAACATGCCGAAATCCCAGAGTTCGACCGCCATCCAGATCGGCAGCGGTGTCGAGTAGCAATTGCGGAAGTGCTGGACGAAGTCCTCGCGTGACCGCGCCGCAGTCTCGTCGAGACGGTTGAGCCAAATCTGATGGGAGGTGAGCGACCTCCCCGAGGCGAGCTTCTTAGCAAACCGGCCGTGCAAGAGCCCAGGATCGCGGTGCGCCACCGAAGAGAACCGGCCGAGGAGGAGCGCGATGTCCGTCCGCAAAGCGACTTCGACACGCTCCAACGCATCGAGGGTCAGCAGGCGCAGCTTCTTATCGAAAACATAGAGATCGACAACTTGGCCGAACTCTGTCCCCGGCCGAAAAGTGTCGAGGACTGTCAGGGAAAGACCGGAGCCGCTCGAGGCGCGGAGAGGGTACCAGTAGCCGCTGAGGCGGTAGTAACCGATCCGCTCCAGAGCGGCCGTTGCCCGGCCATCATCGGTGATCGCCAGTCCCCGCGACTTCAGCAGAGCAATCTGCGCGGGAACCGGAAGGAAGGGTTTGGCAAAAGGCTGCATCAGTCATACAAAAAGAAGGCCGACCCGTACACTTGCGTGCAGAGGAGCCGGCCGTGTTGAGGAAAGTATAAGCTACTAGCGGTCCAAAGGTCAAGGCTACCAGCGAGCACGGGCGTCGGGTGTAAATTTTTACTGCTGAGGAGCAGGTGCTTCATCCGCGAGAGGCAGATGGAGCGCATCAAACGGGCCAAGGCAGACAACAAGTACAATGGACGGCCTTTGAAGATCCGGGCCGCGCTCGACGAGGGCCTCAGCCTTACCAAGGCGGCGCGTTACTTCGGCATCGGCAGGGCAGGTATCTTTTGGGCGGGGGCGCCCGTCAGCGCGCTGCCGGGGAGCTCTCGACGACCCCGGCGCGGACCACCCCAGCAGGTACCCGGAGATAGGCGCTTCGGCGACGCCAGAGGCATTGGCCGGATCCGGATTAGAGCTGGCCAAGGATCCAGCATGCAGGGACGATGATAGCCGGCTCGCTCCCGTCGGGTTTTTCCGTTCTGCCGATCGTCATCCCTATCCACGCGCCATCGGCACGAAATACGGGACCTCCCGAGTGCCCTTTGCGCACGGGCGCGTCCGCCTCTGCGAGCACGCCCTCGTAGCCCCGGAAGAGCCCTTGGATAGCGTCCACCTCGCTGCTCGGCCACTTCTCGCCAAGCAGGGGGTAACCGAACCCCCGTACCATCTCTCCCGGCGAGGCGAACCGCATGGAGGCGGCGTCCACCGTTGCGAACCCCTCGAAGACGTTGCCCGCCGCAAGAGCGTCGAGACCGAATTCCATGGCGAGAAAGTCTTGAATGAAGCCGCCTCCGCGTCCGACATAGATGAACCGAGGCACACGGCCGACGGGGAGGCCCCGGAACAGGGGAACGGTCAGGGCGCGATCCTGTCGGAAAATGAGCAGTTCCGCAGGCCAAGCAGACCAGTCGTCGGTCGGTTGAGCCTCCAACGGCACGTGGGCGGCGGTCACCAAGAAGAGACGGCGCTCCTTCATGAGCAGGAAGCCCGTTCCGATAGGATGCCGTCCGTCCCGGGGTGAGGCCGAGAGCGGGAAACAGGCGGCGCGGGCGCTCATCAGACCAGGTTATCCTTACCCGTCGGCTCTGTTCCGCCCAGTTGCGGAAAGACCTGCGCAAGACGAGCAAGAACCAAGTTGGCGAGGCCAGGTAGACGGAGGTGGATGCCTACCTCGGCGAGAGGGAAGGTCGTGTTGGTGGATGCCGAGCCCCAATTGTGACTTGTCACCACTACGTCGTCTGGCGTCCAGAGCAGCATTTTGCCGTGCAGGGGTACCTTCCGCGCCTGAAGGACGTCCACGCCGGCGCCGGCGGCCTCCGCAGCCACGTCGCGCATGCCCTGCCTCGTCATTGGCAGGCTGGCAAGGGTGTAGATGACGGACACCTCGACCCCGCGCTCCGCGGCCAGGGTCACGGGCAGGATAGTGGCGGGCCGCACGTTCCCGCCGACGCGGTGGGTGCAGACGACGAGCCTGCCCGTCGCCTCCGCGCTCACCCGGCGCATCATGGCCTCGTGCGCGCCGCCGACCATCACGGTTACCCTGGCAGGGCCGCCCGCCTCGGAAGCGTTCCGCCGCAGGTCGTTCGTCACGAGGGCGAGCTCGTTGGCGAGGCCGTCGGCGATCGAGCGCCGCCCGACCGTCTCCCGAAGGACGGCCGCCACGTCAGCGACGAGCCGAGGATCGCGCAGGATGACGGACGCTTCCAGGGCCTGGAACGGCGAGGATATCCAGTTGCAGGAGCCCACGGCCGCCACCCAGCCCCCGTCGGTCTTATCCGCCAGGATGATCTTGGCATGAGAGCCGGTCTTTCGCATCCGCACGGTCATGCCGCCCCGCAGAACCGGATCTGCGGCAGCCTCCTGCGCCATCGCCTTGGCGGCGGTGACATTCCGGCCCGTCTCGGCGTCCTCCGCCTCAGCCCCCCAGAGGAGCTCGATTCTGACGCCACGGGCGCACGCCCTGCGGAAGTCTTCGCGCAGAAGCACGAATTTGTCGTGGTCGAGGAACGTGGAGTGGACGACGAACCTCGTCGCCGCCCCGCCGAGCAAGGCCCGGAACGCCTCCCCGTGTGCCGAGCCGCCGAGGATCACGTCGTCCGGCGAGAGTTCGCACTCGACGGTGCCGAACGGCGCCCATCGCGGTGGCGGCTCGGAAGAGGGAACTGCCTCCACCCCGACGCTAGCTTCGTTCGCTCCGGCAGCCCGCGCGATGACCGAGCTCAGCTGCCGTGGCGCTGTGGGTGGGAGCCGCGGCACGCCGTCCGCCACGTTCACCACCATAAACAGGTCCTCGCGCGTCGCGGCCGTATTGTCCTCTACCCTGAGGAGCCTGCGCGTGCCGCCCCGCTCGACAATCTCCTGCAGCGTCTCCAGGGTCACGGCGTGACTTACCCCTGCCGCGCCCTCTGATACGTCCAGCAGTTTCACCCGGGCGCCGGCTTCCCGCATCCGCTCGATGTCCTTGGGGGAGTGGAGGCGCACCTCCCGCGCGTGGAAGCAACAGCCCGAGTAGCGCTCCACGGCCAGCCGGAGGAATCGTGTCGTTTCGCGCGGGAACCGTGGCAGGGGACGCCCGGCGTGGGCCAGCTCGGCTCCGACCGCGCTCGCCACGAAGAAGACCTGCCCTGCCGCCGCCGCCGCCTCGATCAGCCGATGCCGCATGAGGCGCGAGAGCGCCGCCACGACGATCTGCCGGGGGAGCGCCAAGTCCTCCGCCAGCGCGTCGAGGGTGAGGCACACGGGGGCCAGGGTGAGGAGGACGGCTTCATGGACGACGCTCCAGTCCCTCGTCTCGTCCGTGGAAACCCGGCATCTGACGTAATGGACGGGCACGGCGACCCTCACGATCATGGCGGTCCTCCCAGATCGATCGCCCTCACGATGGCTGCCGACGGAACGCCGTCCGGGCCGGAACGGCCCTTCAGCTCCTCGACGGTCGCGGAGATGCTGCACAGGAAGGCGAGTTCCGCCTGCTGCGCCGCGGAAGCGCCCCGCACCGCCTCGGACAGGAAATGCAGGCTGGTGACGAGCACGAGCTTCGCCCTAGCCCGGCTGAGGAGCACGTTCATCCGGCGCGTGTCGCGAAGGAAGCCGAGCGCGCCGAACCCGGCCTTCGAATTGTTCCGGACAAGGGAGACGATGACGAGGTCCGCCTCGGCTCCCTGGAAGGAGTCTACCGTGTTGACGAAGCCCAGCCCAGGGCGCGACGGCACGAAGCTCTCCAGGGCCGGCAACACGCCGCGTCTCCGCGCTGCTTCCACCTTGCGCGCGAGCAGTTCGACCTGGGCGGCGTAAGGGGAGAGTATGGCGAGCGTAGGAGCCGCCTCATTCGCCGTCGCCCGAACGTGGCGGAGGGCGGCGAGCGCCGCGTCCGCCTCGTCGGGGTTGGTCCACCGCCGGCCCTCGCCCTCCATGGCCCTCGCCCTTCCACTGCGCATGACGTGCTCGAAGTCGGCCACGACCAGCGGTGAGCCGGGTAGAGGCCCGGAGCACACGAAGGGAGGGGTATTCGCGTAAGCTTCGGCCTCTCGCTCCGGTGCGGTCCTGAGCCGTCCGCCGTAGAAGGCCCGCGACACGACCTCCGCGAGGGCGGGGTGCATCCTCCGCTGTTCGTCAAGGACGCTCGTCAGGGGCCGCGGGCGCGGGCCGGCCGCCCTGGCCTCGTCGCCCGCGGCGATCGTCTTGAAAAATTGCACGAGACGGTGCGCAATCCCGCGGATCCGCTCCATGCGGGGCTCGGAGGTCGCCGCGTCGCGAAGGCTGTCCAGCTCGCCGGTCGGGAACAGGCCGCCCGCGAGCCGGTCGGCGTCGCGGAGCACCATGGCCGTCAGGACGTGGCTGCCCAGGACGGCCTCCAGCATTGCGGCGTCGAAGGGGGGTAATTGGTTGTGGTCCCCGATGAGAAGGCGCCGTCCTGAGAGCAGGAGAGGGCCGACCAGCTCCGGGCCGGTGGCCTTGGCGGCCTCCTCCACGATCACCGCGTCGAAGGTCGCCCGCTCCGCGACGAGGTGCTCGACGACTGCCGAGTTAGTCGTCGCGAGGACGACGTCCGCCGCGTCCAGCAGCAGATCCGAGGTGGAGCGCAGTCCTGCCCTCGCTCGGTCGTCCCGGCCCGCACCTGCCGCCACCTCGCGGGCCGCTGCCGCGACTTCCTCAGCACGCGCCCTGAAGGAAGGCGGAAGGCGCGCCATGGCAGGGGACGCCGCCATCGCCCCGAGCAGTTCTGCCACCTGCTGGCGGGAGTCTCCCGCCTGCCGCGGCCTCGCCTCGGAGGCGGCGCGAACGATGATAGGAGTCGCCGCGGGCGTGCCCGCGGCGGCCTTCTTGACGGCGGCCTGGAGGTTGTCGAGGGCGTCGTGTCCCTGGGCGGTGAGGAGGATGCGGGCGCTTCCCTCAGTGGCGAGGCGCCGTCGGACGACCTCCGTCGCGAGCTTCGTCTTGCCGACCCCAGGCGGGCCGACCACGAGGTGCGCGGGAGCCGTCGTCTCGAAGCGCCTGAGCGCCTCCTGCTTGGCCGCGTCCAGCGTCGCGAAGGCGGCGTCCTCGTCGAGATCGCCCCGGACGGAGCGCCGAGCCGCCCAGGGATCTGCCAGGAAGTCCGCAAGGCCCGGCTGCTCCGAGAGCACTCGGATCGTCCGCAGCCGACGCGCGATGACCTGCTGCGACCCGGTGTCCTGCCGGGACCGCAGGAAGTGCGGTCGGTCCGGATCGACCTCGCCCTCCACCTCGAACTCGTATCCCGTCACGCCACGGTGCGTCGTCTCGCCGACGAAGATGGCGTGCTCGTCGTCCGGACGCGGGTCGCCGAGCGAGGGGCTCCGGCTGAGCGACCAGCCCTCCTCTCCCTCCCTTTGCTCCTCGACCAGAATTCGACGCAGCGCCTCCGCTGCGTCGGGCATGCCGAGCGCCTTCGCGATCGCGTCCCGGTCGTTATCCGGCTTAGCCCTGAGGACCAGCCTTTGGCCCCGCAGCGCCCGCGTGGAGGCGATGAACTCGACCGGAAGCGCGTCGAGGCTCCGGCCGACCGCCTCCACCGCCTGGATGAGAACGAGCGCGTGGCCCACGTCGGCCCTGCGGTCAGGCATCGAGGCCGGAGGCGGACGCAGGAGCATCTCCCAGTCCAGGGCCGCGGGTCCGAGGCGGTCGCGCCGCTCGCGGGCCTCGCGGGGCAGCCCGATGACCTCGATGGGCTGGGTGACGGCGCGGGCCTCGACGGGCCACCCCGGGGACGCCGACTCGTCCCGTAGGCGCACGACGGGCGAGTAGGCCACGCGCCAAGTCGGCTCCTCGCCATAGGCGCGGCTCTGACGGACTTCGTAGCGAAGGGTCTTGGTCTGAAGGAACGCGGGCTTGTCCGCCGCGCCGGCCGCAGGGGCCACGAGGGTCGCCCCGCCCGAGACGTCGGCCCGTGCCCAATCGACGCACGCCGCATGATCGTCCGCATCCACCTCCCCGTCCGTCGCGCGCGAGACGGCCTCGCCGAGGCGAGAGGTGTCCGGCACGGCAAGCAGGAACACGCCGGCACGTATGGCCCCGCTCCGCTCCAGCTCGGCGACGATGTCGTCGATCGCCGTCCCGACACTCACGGCGTCCAGCGCCTCGGCCCGCGTGGGGATGAGGAGCCGACGCACGAGCGCGTGTTCCGCTGGGATGAGTTCGATGCCTTCGTCCCTCGGGACGGGAACGCCGTCCCGGTGGGTGACCATGCCCAACAGGTCGGCCGCGATCGCACCGAGGCAGAGCCAGTCCGTCGCGAAGGAGCAGGCCGAGGGCGCACCACCCCGACCCGCCGGAACTCCGGCCTGTCCGTGCTCCCGGGCGGGGGCCGCGAACCACAGGCTCCACTCGAACCCCGTGAGCTTGAAGTCAGGTACGCGGTCGCCGTGAGTCATGATCGCCGTCGGCAGAAGGCGGCCATGGATGATGCCCTGCCCGTGCAACAGGCCAAGGGCCTGGGTGACCCTCGCCAAGTTGCGCCAAAGGACGACCCTGTTCGCCGCCGCAGGCAGATGGCGGAGCCAGTGATGGCGATCCGCCCTCTCAAGCAAGCGCGAAAGGGGCGTCCCGGCGTCCTCCAGCACCACGCCGAACTCCGCGTCGTCCTCAACGAACTCCAGGACGTTCACTACGAGGTCGTCCGCGTCGGCCGTGGCCATGAGCCGCTGCACCTGCCGTCGCTCGTGCTCCCAAAGCTGGCGGAGGTCACGGTCCGCCGGGGTGCCCGTCTTGCGCCACACGCGCAGGGCGCGCTCCGCCCCGGTCGCCCGCTCCACCACCCGGTGGAGGGCCGTGCGCAGAATGGGACCTTCCACAACCGCGACCGCCTCGCCCTGAAACTCGAAGCGCTCGTCGAGTCGCGCCGTCCGCCGTCTGCCGCCGCCCGACCCCACCATGCCTTCCTTCGTTCTCGTCGTATGCCCACGTCGTCGATGAAGCTTCATTGTGACGAGGGAGCCATGCTTTAGGCAAAACCGTTTGATGCATAGCTTGCCACGGTCCGTCCGGTTTGGCGCGTATGAATGCATGCTCCTGGAGGCGCACCGGTCATTGCATCGCAACCAGCCGACTTCTGCAGTCCACCCTAAGCAGCCCTCTGAAGGATCAACTGCGAGTCCCACTTAGACGGATTCCGTGCGCCTGCTGTCTACTCGCCACCACGGCAGTTACTGGCTTCGCCCGGCTTGCTTCCACCTCACGCAACTGGTCAAGCGCGCTCCGGACCGCAGCGGCCACGGGCTGGAACCCTTGGCGCCTTGCCAAGTCATTCCAGTCACTCCCCCTGTCCCCGGCCGGGAAGAGCGGCAGGGCGACGATGCCGCCGACGGCCGCTGCGGCAGCCTCCGCCTTCTCCTTCCCAATGTTGGGCAGCGGCACGGCCCGCCTTGGCAGGTGGTGGTCGTTGTCTCCCGCGATCACGATCGGCCGTGTCGGGTCGGCTGCGCGATAGGCTCTCGCGACAGCTGCGAGATTGCCTGCATTGAAGGCTACGGCCACTGAAAGCCCGGTCGCCTCGTGCAGCGTCGCCCCCGTGGCATAGCCCTCCGCCACCAGCAACGGCGCCCCCGGCCCTGGGCGGACGCCGATCAGCATGTGCCCCCCGTCGGTCCTCGCACCCTTCAGGAACAGCTTGGACCCGTTCACATCCACTCGCTGAAGGCCCCATAGCCGCCCGTCGGGCCCTTGGACCGGCACCAGCAACCTGCCACGTCGGTCCTGCCGGAGCCCGTGCGCCCGCACACTCTTGGCGGCAAGGTAGGGATGTGAGGTCGCCGGCGTCGCGGCGGCCCATAGCCGGTGTGCCATCCTCGCCGCCCGCTCCTGAGTGTCCCGCCGTTCCCGCGCCCGCTCGGCGGACCTCGCCGTGGCTTCCGCCGCCAACGCCGCCCGCTTGGCCGGCGCCATCGCCTGGGTCGGCCGCTCGGCCTTCCAGCGGATCTCGGTTCCGGTCTTGTGGTTGTGGATGTAGCCTGCCGGCCAGCCGTCCAGGTGACCGATGTAGGTCCCGGATTTCCGGCCCTTGCGGTCGCCCTCGACGGCGACCCGGTGCATCTTCCCGTCCATTTCCACGGGCCCGCTTACGCGCAGCCCAGCGCGGTGCAGCGCCGCCGCGAAATCGGCCACAACATCGGCCTCCGTGACGCGCGCCGGCTCCCGTCGCCTCGGAGCCCCAGCCACACGCGGCGGAGATCCGCGGTTAGCCTGAATGGGTGCGGTGGGGCGCGCCGGTGGACGTACCCCGTCCTGCCCCTGACGCACCTTCTGAACTGCCTGATCGAGCACTTGGCCCCTGCCCTGCCCCATGCCGCCCAGCACCGCGCCACGCTCTTCCAGTGACACGACCAAGCGATCCGCGACTGCACCCACCGCCGCCTCCTCCCGCCTTCCCTGCGATGCCCGTCGCAGGTTCGGACGCGTTGCTCCGTCCCTTCCAGCCGCCGTGCGCCGCCAGTAGTCGCCCGCGTCCACCCGCTCCACTTGGTCAGCCATCTTCAGGTGGGGCGCTTTGCGTCCCTCGAGTACCGCCGCACTGCGCAGGTAATTGCCGCGGGCCCTGTCGCGCACAGCGAGTGCCTCACCCTCGGCCGGCCGATGTTCCTCGCGGGTGCCAGTCTGGGAGGCTGGCTTGCCAGACTGGCGTAACCGCTCGGCCAGCACCCGCACCGCCTGCCAGCGCGTCTCAAGCGCCCGCCGGAGGTCGGCCACCACCGCGCCTATCGCTCGGCCGGCGTCACGCTCGCGGAGCTTCGCCGCTAGCGTCGCGCGTCGCTCCCCGGCCGCCTCACGCGCCTCCATCCGCCGAAAGCCAGCCTGCATGGCGTGCGCGGCACCGCGGCTGAGGTCTCGGGCCCGCTCCATGAAGTCGAGCGCGGACGCCTTTGCCGGCTGCCGGGCGAGGTTCCGCGCCACGTTCTCCCAGACGTCCGCCGCGGTGATGGGCCGGGTGTCTCCCAAAGCCCGGCGCACCATCACCTCCCGCCGCTCGGCGCCATCCGAGGTGACAAGCCAGGCGGCATCCTTGTGCCGGCTCTCGGCCGTATACCCCTTGAAGCCCTGGACTCCTGCGGACCCCGCCGGCATGGCATTGATGTGCTCGCGGCTGGTGATGCCCTGGGCCGCGTCGATGGTCAGCACGTCGCCCGGTGCCAGACGTGTCCGCCCGCTCTTCCTCTCGGCCAGGCTTTCCCAAGACACCAAGCCGTCGCGCCCGGCCGCCGTCCGCAGCACGATCCCCTCCGGGCCCACGGCGCGGACCTCGAGAACACTGCCGTTATTGCCAATGTTGCCCCGGCCCCCGTCGAGGAAGCGGGCGTTGAGCCGGTCGAACAGCCGCACCCGGTCGCCTGGTGCCAGGGTCAGGTTGTAGATGGCGCCGGCCTGATCGGTCGCGCCGATGCTCAGCAGGTCCGATCCCAGCTCACCCATCGCCCGGCGCTCCTCGCGGAGCGCCAGCGCCACGGCGCGGGCGTCGGCGTTCGTCGGAGCCGTGACGCTGATCGAGAAGCTCGCATCCCCAGCGTTCGCCTCACGGCGCTGCCGCCACAGCTCGGCCACCCGGCGCACGGCGTCGTCATAGCCCCCCGGCACCGCCTCCGCCGTCCCGTCTTCCCGCTTCATGGCCAGCGCCACGTCGGCCTTGCCCTCGCGGAACAGCCCGGCGATCCGTCGTTCGCGCTCGGTGGTCTGCCGACGGGTGGTGAGGATCTCCGGGATTGCCTCCGGTCCCAGCGCCCGGCGCATGAGGTTCACCACCGGGCCGGCCTCGATGCCCTGGCACTGCTTATCATCGCCAACCGCGACGATGCGGAACCCGTGCTTCTCCCGCAGCCGCAGCAGCTCGAGCATCTGCCGGGCGCCCACCTGACCCAACTCGTCCACCACAACGACCGTCCGCGGCCCGACCAAGACACGGTCGGCGGCGACACCGTGCAGGAAGCCCGTCAGCGCCGCGACGCTGTCGATGCCGGCCTCCTTCAACGGCTCGGCCTGGCGCCAGGCGATGGCCACACCGATGACCTGATCCCCCTGGGCCTTCCAGGCATCCACGAGGGGACGCAGCAGAGCGGTCTTGCCCGATCCCGCCACGCCGACCACCACGCCCACGGCACCGCCCGTCCCGAGGCGTTCCAGGGCCGCCCGCTGCGCCCGGCCGTGCTCGTCACGGAAGTTCAGTCCGCTGCGCTCCACCGCGGCGGTCAGAGCGGCAGGGGAGAGCGCGCGACTGCGGTCCGCCGCGGCGGCCTTGGCCAGCGCCACGGCCTCAGCTTCCTGGGCGACGTGCAGCGCCGTCGTTACCCGCACCTCGTCGCGCTCGTCCTCCCGCCCCCACACCAGCCCCGTCACCTGACCGTCCTGGCGCACCCCGCGCTCGCGCATGGCCCTGGTCAGCGCGTCCACGTCCGCCCGGCCGCCATCGGCCCCTGGCGTCATACCGGCGGCGATCAGCGCCCGGGCCGCTGCCGCCCGCAGGTCCGCCCCGTTCAGCACGGCGGCGCGGGAGAGCTCGGCCTCAAGGAAGGGCAGCGCCGCCTCGTAGCCCGCTTGCAGGCGGGCGGCCCTGCTTTGCGTCGGTGCCGCCGGCCTGCGGCCCACCGGTGACACGACACCCCGGTGCTCCCAGCCGATGGCAGCGGCCTGCCCGCGCCAGGCGGAGAAGTCGCTGAGGTCGTCCGTCTTGCTCTTGCGGGCTGCCTTCGTACCGCCCTTGAGGAACGCCACCTGCATGTCCGGCGTCATGGCGTCCCAGTCCAAGCCGCGCTGCTCCGCCTCCTCGCGCGCGGCCGCAGTACCGTCGCGGGTGCGCTTGCTGAACGCCTCGCACACCGCCTCGGAGATGGCCGGCAGCCGCGCCATGCCCGTGCGTTCCTCCAACTCCACCGCCACCCCGACGCGCCGCAGGTTGGCCGCGACCTGGGCCTGGTAGAAGGCGCCGTACTCGTGGATGCGGGTGCGGGTCGCGCTGAGATCGAGAGCGCCCAGGTGCCCGCTATCGGTGAGAACCAAGTTGGGTACCGCGCAATGCGTGTGAAGCTGCGGGTCCCCTGCCCCGGCCGGGTCTCGTGTGGGGCGCACGGTGTGCAGCTCCGTCACCACCTCGCCGGTCGTTGGGTCGGCCCGCTTCACCTCGGCGGTGGGCCGTGCCGTGAAGTGCTCGAATCCGATCCAGGCGATGTGCCCGGCCTCGTGACCGCCCTGCCCGGCCTTGCCACGGCGAACCTGGCCGATGTCGCGCGCCACATAGCGCAGGGCGGCGTCCACGGCGTCGCGGTGCGCCTGCAGGATCGTCGCCCGCTCCGCCTCGGTCGGCGCGAAGGCCCAGGCCAGGCTGACACTCTTGGGTGCCGAGAAGCAGAGATCGACGTAGCTGACAGTCCGGTTGGTCGCGGCCTCGTTCGTCGTCAGCGGGCTTCCATCCGCCCGCTGCCCGGCGAGGATCTGACTGACCTGCTCCACGGTCGGCGTGCGGTGCGGGTCCAGTCCCAGCGCGGCCGCGATACCGGGGTGCATGTCCCGCCGCGGCTGCGGCCGGGTACCTCGATCCGGCGCCTCCGGGCCGGGCTCACCGTCCGGCCCTGGTCCGGCGCCGAGCTCGGCCGCCCTGTTGCGGGTGTAGTAGTCCCCGATCGCCACAGCCTCCGGCGAGAGGGTCTCCTCCATCAGGTGATCGGCCATTGCTCGAGCACCGGCGGGCGACACCGACGCCGCACCCTTGCGGAAGGTCAGCACCGGCTGACCCTGCTATTGCCGCCGCGCCTGTCCCCCCTCTTGCCCTGCGCCCGCCTCCTCTGAGCCGACCGCATCGCCGCTGGCGAGGATCTCGATCCGGTGCAGGATGCCTGTCTGCTCGTCCAGGCGCTCCACGATCTGCGTCAGCAACCCCGGCAGGGGGCTCTCGCCGGGCTCCTCGGTCGCGGCCTCCATGATGGCCTGCAGCATCTCGGTGTGGGTGGCCTGGGTCTCCACCATCATGCGCAGCCCCTGCGTCAACGTCTCGACGGTCTCGCGCAGGCGGCCAAGTTCGGCGGCGATCGGATCGGACATGCGGGCTCCTCGGTCGTGTCGGAGCACCATCCCGATGCGGCGCGGAGCCGGCAAGACCCGCGCCTTCTAGGGTGCATTGGTCTGTAGAGACCTCCTTCCTCCCCTGCCCTCCAGCCTCGAAGCGACTTTGTCACACTTCGGTGGCGGATCCGTCGCGGCTTGGGCTCGGCCGGTCACACCGCCCGTCGCACTTGTGGATCAGGTCGACACGAATTGGGGTTGCAATTTGGCATTTTTGCAATTTGAGTGCGCCTATCGCGATGATCTATCGGCTGTTCTGGTGACGTTTCAAAGCTCGATTTTCACACACATGTGTCCGCAGGGACGCTTCCGGACGGCTCGGCTCCCCCTCGCTGCGCGGGGTGAAAATGGCTGACGGGCAGACGGAGGTCGCGCGCATCCGCGACGCGTTGGAGAGGATGGAGGGGCGCTCGCCTCTCTATGACTGGCTGCGCCAGCACCGGGCCATGCTGGAAGCGCGGTTCGCCGTCAGCCGTCCGCGCTGGGCCGCCGTGGCCAAGGTCCTGGCCGAACTCGGTGTGTGTGATGCTGCTGGTCGTCCGCCCGCGGCCAGCACCGTCCGCCAGGCCTGGTACCGGGTGCGGACCGCCTCTCCTGGGCAGATCCACGGTGCTGCCGTCCCCCGGCCTGATCTTCCGTCGAAACTGGCTTCTAGCCCGGCGCCGCTACCACCCGCGCCCGCAGCCTTCGATCCGACCGAGGGCGCTTTCGACTCTCCCTCGCGGTTTCAGTTCAAGCCCGTGAAGCCGCGCTGAACCACTCCCCCATATTAGAGGACTGCTCATGAAGGCCAACGCCGGCTCTTCCGCTTCCAGCTCCGCCAGCACCGACGCGCCTACCCCGGCCCGACGTCTCTTCGGAACCCTGCGCTCGCTCGAGGGCGAGAGGGAGATCCCGGTCGGGCCGCAGCAGCGCACCTCCGAGACCCGGAGCAGCCTGCCTGAGGTGGTAGTCCCCGCTCTGCCCCAGGGACCGCGAGTAGTTTTCGTCATGGGGCCAGGTCGCAGCGGCAAGACCACGTTCCTGCGCTGGGTGATTGAGACGATGTCCGCCGACACGTCAGCATTAGCCGCGGCTCTGGATCCGCAGAACCGATCCCTCGCGACCTTCATGGAGGATGTCTACCAGACGTCGGTGACCGATCCGGCTGGGGTGGCCCGCTGGGCCGAGGAGTTCCTGGGGTTCGTCATGACCGAGGGCCACACGGCCCTGATGGACATGGGCGGTGGCGACCTGAGCATGGGCAAGCTGTTGGAGGACGTGCCCGACCTCGCCGGAAACCTGGAGGAGGCTGGTGTCCATCCGGTCGCGGTCTACACCCTCTCCCCGCGTGTGGACGATCTGGGGGTGCTGGCCGGCTACGAGGCACAGGGCTTCCGGCCCAAGGCCACGGCGCTGGTCCTCAATGTCGGCTTGGCCGATCCCACCATCCCGCGCGAGGAGGCCTTCGCCCGGGTGCTGCGACACAGCGTCTTCCAGGCCGCCATCGCGCGCGGGGCGGTACCGATCTGGATGCCGCGGCTGGATGCGACGGTTGCGGCAGAGATTGAGGGCAAGCGCCTCCGGTTCGCCCAGGCGCGTGACGGCAAGGCGCCGGCCGACCAGCCGGGCGCAGTGCTCGGGCCGTTCAACCGCTCCCGCGTCCGCAAGTGGATGACGGACATGGAAGCGGCCTTCGCCCCGATCCGCTCCTGGCTGCCATGAGCGCGACGGCCGCGGCGCCTGCGGCCACCATGCCACGGCCCGACCCGCGCACCGCCATCGACCGCGCCCGGACGGAGCTGCGCTTGTCGGTCTCAAAGGCGGAACTGGAAGGCGACCCGCTCGGGGCGGTGCTGGACGCGTTCTCGACCAGCCTCGGCGCGATGGGCGAGCTGCTGGACCACGTCAACGCCAGCCGCCAGCCGATCGACGCCTCTGCACGGGCGGAGATGACGCGCCAGCTTGTGCAGGCGTGCCGGGCCGACTTCGTGCGCCAAGCGGAGGCCCGGTCCCGCCGCAGGGCCGTGCTGTCGGGCGTCGGCGCCGCGGCGCTGCTGCTCGGAGCTCTTGGTGGCGGCTACCTATGGGGGCGCTCCACGGAAGCAGGGGAGGTGCGCGAAGCCTCGGGCGTGCTCCGCGCCGCCCTGTCGGACGGCTCCGCTTCGGCGCGGGCCTGGGCCGACGCGATCCGCCGCAATGATCTCGTCGGCTTGCTGGCGCGATGTGAGGGGCGGGCGGTGTGGGCGGAGGCCGGCGGCCGGCGCGCCTGTGCGGTGCCGCTGTGGCTGGACGATGCACCGACTCCCGCAGCTCCGACGGGGCCACGCTCTTAGCAGGGCCGGACCACTCCAGCCGATCCGCGGCGCCGCCATTAGTTCTCGCGGGCAGGAACACACTGGCCAGATCTGCTGCCCACTCCTAGCGGCAGCATTTTGAAGTTTATACGTTGGCTGGAAGCTTCCGAGGACGATCTCGCCATGCCCAAAGCCGACGATGCGGCCACAGCGCCAGGCGCGGACCCTAGTCCTGCTCCGAAGCGTCGCCCTGGCCGGCCGTCGCCCGGCGACACCGTGCCACTGACCCTCCGTATCCCGCGCCGGCAGCTCGCGCAGCTCCTGGAAGAGGGGGGCCGGCGCTCGGCCACGACGGGCCGAACCGTCACAGCCCAGGCTGTGATCATGGAACTGATTGATGCCCGGTTCCCGAACAACTCGGGACAGTGAACAGCTGGCACCTGAATCCCTCGCAGCGCAGGAGAAGCCCGCGTCGACTCACGGCAGCCTCGGGCTCGTGTTTTATAGTGTTTTAACGTTTTTATATTGACTTAGGGGAGCTAGGGCCGTAAGGTCCCTCTTAGCCGAGACGCAATGCCTCGGTGGTTAGAGCAAAGGCGCTCCTCATGACCTTCATCCGGTCCCCCCGCACCCTTCGTTCCAGCTTCGGCGCTCCGATGGGCTCCTCTCCGCTCACGGATGCCGAGCTGATGCAGGTCGCCCCGTCGGCCTTCGCGAGCGAAGCCCATCGCTCCCGCTCCGCGCGCTACGCCTACATCCCGACCGCAGACGTGATTGCGGGCCTGCGCCGCGAGGGCTTCGTGCCCGTGCTGGCGCGACAGACCCGCCCGCGCGATGCCGATCGCGACGGCCACGCCAAGCACATGATCCGCTTCCGCCACGAGGGGCAGGCGAGCCAGCCGCGGCGTGTCGGCATGACCTTCCCCGAGGTCGTGCTGATCAACTCCCACGACGGCACCAGCGCCTACCACATCACCGCGGGCGTGTTCCGCCTCGCCTGCCTCAACGGCATGGTCGTCTCCGACGGGCCGGAGCGCTCCGCGAAGGTGCCGCACAAGGGCGACGTGGTGCGCCAGGTGATTGAGGGCAGCTACGAGGTCCTCGGAGCCTCGCGCCAGGCGATCGAAGCGGCGGAGACCTGGGCCGGCGTCGAGTTGGGCCGCGACGAACAGCACGCGCTCGCGGAGGCCGCCCGCGTGCTTCGCTTTGGGGATGAGGGGGGTAACGTCGCGACCCCGATCGGGGCTGGCCAGTTCCTCAATGCCAGACGGGCGGCCGACACCGGCTCGGACCTGTGGAGCACCTTCAACCGGGTGCAGGAGAACACCATCCGTGGCGGCCTCCAGGCTTGGGGCCGGGACGGCAACAATCGCCCTCGCCGCGTCACCTCACGCGAGGTCACGGGGATTGATCAGGACGTGAAGCTGAACCGGGCGCTGTGGGTCCTGGGCGAGCGCATGGCGGCTCTCAGGGGCGCGGCCTGACGAGACCGGGGGCGGGGAGCAGTCCCCGCCCTCTGCCCCCCTCCCCGCTCCAACCTGTCGAGAGTCCTCGCCATGCACCTCCCTGCCCTGCCCATGCTGGGCCACCCGCTCGTGCTCAATGACCACGTCGGCAATGGCCTGGCGCTCGACACCAGTTCCGACGATCCTGCCTTTCTCTGCGCCGTGATCGCGGATGCCGCTGGCCGCACGGTCATCGCCAACCTGATCGATGCAGAATGCGAGGCGCTGCTGTTGGCCATGCTGCACGAGCGTGCGGCGGCGCGAGCGGCCGCGGCGATCCCGCCCTATCGGGCTGGACCGGATGCAACGAGCACGTCGTGACTGTGCTGGTGGTGGCGCGGGCGGGCTTCGGCCCACCCCTGCCATCCCGCCTCTCGCTTCGCCGCCGGCCGCCTCCGGGCGGCCTTTTGCATTGCCGCAGGCGCCGCTGCCGGGCAGGTTCGGCCCGCATGTCGCCCGATCGATTCAACGAGTGCCTGGAGCTTATTGGCTGGACGCGTCGCGGCGCGGCTCGGCGGCTCGGCTGCGATCCCAGTGCCGTTCGCCAGATGGCCAACGGGCGACGGCCAATTCATCCTAGTTTTGGCGCTTGGCTGGAACACCTAGCTGCTGTTCATGCGCCACTGTCGCCGGAGCTGCGCACCATAGCTGAAGAGATGGGCTGTGACCGGGGTGAGTGGGTGCGTTACCCTCGCGGCATCCGTCCGCTGTCGGACGAGGAGGCCGCCACGCTGCGCGGCGTGGCGGAAGCTCATGCCGCAGCGCCGCACCCTCCAGGCTGGGTGCAGAAGCAGCCAAGAGGTGATGAAGGTGAAGGCGCAGAATAGATCATCGTCTGAGCTGGCGAAGGCTGGCTGGAGCGCGACCGCCTCTCCGAGCACCTCCGCCTGCTAGATGACGACCCCCGCTACGCCTGGTCCGCCTGAGAGAGGAGAGTGGAAGCCGCCCGTGGAAGGCCCGACCGTCGGTTTGATGTTGGGGATGCCAGAGCGGCACGGCTCCGCGAGGTTGGACGCGACCCCTTGCACATCGGGAGAAGTCCTCCTTAGTCTTACGTTTCGTAAGACGGAGTGATAATCGCCATGACCACGGTCACCCTTCGGCGGCAGGGCAACTCGGTCGGGGTGACCTTTCCCGCCGAGACGCGCATTCGAATGGGCTTTGAGGTCGGGCAGGACCTCACGGTGGTGGAGCTGGCCGACGGTGTAAAGCTCGTGAAACGCAACCTGAAGCTCGAACGCCAGCTCCAGCTCGCCCGTGAGGTGCTCCGCGAGCAGGCCGATGCCCTGCAGGAACTCGCCAAGCGGTGACCGAACCCGAGTTCCTGGAGCCGGATGTCGTGCTGTTCCTGCACGACCAGGCGCTCCGGGAGTACGGCGGCGTGCAAGGGGTCAAGGATGACGGGCTGCTGCACAGCGCGCTCGGCCGCCCACTGAACAAGCTCGGCTATGTCGGGCCGGGCGCGCTCGACCTCTTCGACCTTGCGGCGGCCTACGCCTTCGGCATCGCCAGCAACCATGCCTTCCACGATGGCAACAAGCGCACGGCCTGGAGCTGCTGCGTCCTGTTCCTGAAGGTGAACGGCGTGCACCTGTCCGTCGAGGCCGCGGAGGTCGTCGAGCGCATGCTGGACCTGGTTGAGGGGCGGCTGGACGAGGTGGCCTTTGCTGCCTGGTTGCGTGAGAGCCGGGCAGGTGATCGGTCGTGACCGCAACGCCGCGCAGTCTCGCCAGGCCGCATGCCCCAACAGATCTCCGAAGGCCATGCTCTGAACCAGAGGGATGAGCGGGACCGGGTAAAGGCGCTCACCAGTTTCCCGAAGCGGCTTCCTTCAACACCAGCTTCTCGAGCGTCAGGTCCGCCACAGCTTCTCGCAGTCTGCCGTTCTCCTGCTCCAACTGCTTGAGCCGCTTCACCTGATCAACTTCAGGCCGCCATACTCGCTCCGCCAGCGATAGTAGATCTGCTCGGTCACCCCGATCACCCGCACCGCTTCTGCCGCTGACCTCCCCTGCGCCAACAAAACCTCAACCTGACGCAGCTTCGCCACGATCTCCTCCGGCCTGTGGAGCCTCCTTGCCATCCCGACACCCTCCACGGCTCCACCGGCCTCACCCTACCGGCGGATCGCTTCTACAGGGTCAGGTCACTTTCAGTACGTCCAAGTTCGCGTCCGCGGCATATCCGCCTGGATGAGACGCTGGATGAGTGCGTGCTGCATTCTGGCGAGCGCGTCCCGGTAACGGACGTTTCGCGCCACGTCGCGGTACTCGCCCCAGGGCGCGCGCAGGTCGAAAAGGAAGTCGCGCCCGTCGCCGTGGGCAATGTATCGGAACTCCGGCGTGCGGAGAAGCCGCCAGCCGGTGAACTCGGTCAGCGCGGACGGCCTCGGCTCGTAGCCCGGACGGCGGTCGAGGAGCGGAAAGAAAGATCGGCCCTGGAGGTGGGGCGGCTGTTGTATGGCGGCAGCGTCCAGCAGCGTTGGGAGCACGTCGATGGCTTCGACGATACCATCGTGAGACACCCCGGTTGCGCCACCCGGCATCCGCACGATTAGCGGCACGCGACTGATGCAGTCGTGCGCAGGATAGGACTTGCCGAAGAGGAGATGCTCCCCAAGCCACTCGCCGTGGTCCGAGGTGAAGACGACGATGGTGTCGTCCGCCAGCCCCAGTGCCTCCAGTCTGTCCAGCAGGAGGCCGACATGATGGTCCACCTCCGTCACTGCCGCATAGTAGCCGTGCCGGGCGCGGCGGAGCTGTGGGTCGGAGAAGAGGTCTTCGGCACCCGCCGGCCGGCGCCGATCCACCTCCGGGGGAAAGCCGGGGAGGGATAAAGTCTCCGGGTCGTAGGCGTCGAGGAAGCGCTTCGGCACGATCCAGGGCGCGTGCGGCGAGTAGAAGCCGGCGACACAGAGGAAGGGCTGCCCCTTCGGGCGGCTCTCCAGGTAGGCGACGGTTTGTTCCGCCACGAAGGCGCTGAAGGACACGTCGTCGTCGCCGAGAAAGGGGATGCCGCCGGAGAAGGCGAAGCGCGTCGCCCCCTCGGTCACCGTATGGCCGGGCGGGCGCTCCTGCTCGGGCAGGGGGTGAACTACGCGGTCCTGGATGCCCATGGTACGGTACCAAACCGCAGCGTTCGGCGGCAGGCCGGCGCTGATCTTGTCCAGTTGGTCGGGCCGCTTGCGCGCGACCCAGGCGCGGTAGGCGTCCTCGTAGGGGCCGGGTTCCTCCGCTACCTCCAGGTGGTCGAAGCCGTAATCCGGGTGGAGCATCCGGTGGTCGCGGTTGGCGTGCGGCAGGAAGTGCAGCTTGCCGATGTTGGCGCAGTGATAGCCCAGGTTGCGCAGCATGCGCGGCAGCGTCACCGCGTCCTCGGGCACGGGGATGCCCATCGCCGTCAGACCGAGGGTCGAGGGGTACTGCCCCGTCCAGAAGCTGGCCCGGCTGGGCATGCAGAGCTGGTTCTGGACGAAGCAGTGGGTGAAGTTCGCCCCCTCCCGTGCCAGGCGGTCAAGGTTCGGCGTCCGGATGTCCGGGTTGCCGTTCGCCCCCAGCGCGTCCCAGCGCTGCTGGTCGGTGGTGATGACCAGGATGTTGGGACGGCGCATCCTATTCCGCCCGGATGTTGCGGGTGCGGATGACCTCGCCCCACTTGGCACTCTCGGCGGCGAGGAGGGCGCGGAAGCCCTCGGGTGCGGTGACGCGCGGCGTGATGGCGAGGGAGCGCAGGCGCTCGACAATCGTGGGGTCGGTCATGGCGGCGGCCAGTGCCGCGTGCAGGCGGGTGATGGTCGGCTCCGGCGTCCCGACCGGCGCCAGCAGCGCCCAGTTCCCGTTCGCCTCGAAGCCGGGATAGCCGGATTCCGCGACCGTCGGCACCTCCGGCGCGATCGGGCTCCGCTCCGCGCTGCTGATGCCGAGGGCCACGATCTGGCGGGAGGCCATCAGCGGCAGTGCCGAAACCGCATCGACGAAGGAGAGGTCCACCTCGCCCGTGATGAGGGCCTGCACGGCGGGGGCGCCGCCGCGGTAGCTCGCGTGCTCCACCGCGATGCCGGCGCGCTCCAAGAAGAGCTCCATCGCGAGGTGGGCGGAGGAGCCGGAGCCGGAGGAGGAGTAGGTCAGGCGGCCGGGCTGGGCCTTGGCGCGGGAGACGAGGCCGGGAAGGTCACGGATGCCCGAGCGAGGCGACGCGCAGAGGATGATGGGCGTGGTCGCGACGAGGCCGACCGGGGCGAAGCCCGTCTCCTCGTCGTAGCCGCGCTGCGGGTAAAGGTGGCGTGCCATGGCATACACGCCGCTGCCGGCGAAAAGGAGCGAGTGGCCGTCCGGTTGGGCGCGCGCCACGAAGCCCGAGGCAAGCGTCCCGGCCGCACCGGCCCGGTTGTCCACCACCACCGTGCCAGGGAGGAAGGCGGAGAAGTGCTGGGTAAGGAGGCGGGCGATGATGTCGGTGGAGCCGCCAGGGGCGAAGCCGACGACGATAGCGACCGGGCGACTGCCGGGGAAAAACTCCTGCGCGCCGGCGGCCAGGGGCCGGCAAACCGCCAAGCCTAGCGTCACGCGGCCGATGATGCGGCGCCCCAGGGATGGTGTCTCGATGTGGTTCAAGGTGGTCATGACGGGTCGTTTCCTCCGCTATCGATGCCGCACCTGTGCCCGACTGCTCCAGCAGAGATTGCAAACCGCATCATACCTGTCCAATACTGACGTTTGGGATCACCATGCCATCGTGGCATGATAGCCCGAAGGGTCGCGATGGTCCGACGCCGGCTCTCCCTGCAGCAAATGGAGGCCTTTCGAGCCATCATGCTCGCCGGCAGCATCACGGCAGCCGCCCGGGCCCAGGGTCTCTCCCAGCCTTCCCTGACCCGAACCCTCCGGCGGATTGAGGATATCGTCGGCTTCGGGTTGTTCGAACGCCTCGGCAACCGACTGGCTCCGACGCCGGAGGCACAAGCTCTGCTTGCCAAGGTGCAGCACCTGCGCGGGCAACTCGACACCCTGGACGAAGCGATTGGGCAGATCAGGCTACGGGGACACGGCCCATTCCGGCTGGCCGCCTCCCCGGCCGTCGCGCGGCAGCTCGTGCCGGCGGCGCTCGCGGGCGTGCGGCGGCATTTTCCGGATGCGCCGCTACACCTGGACACCCTGCCCCTCTCAAGGGTTGTTGATTATCTGGCGCTCGGCCAGGGCGAGTGCTTCGTGACACTAGAACCCATCAGCCACCCAGCCGTTGAATGCCGGCCGATCTGGCCCGGGTATCTCGTCTGCGTGCTTCCTGCGGGCCATGCCCTCGCGCGCCGGGCCAGCCTCCGGCCGGACGACCTCACCTCACACCCACTCATCCTTTGTGAGCCCGGGACAGCTTATGGGGAGATGCAGCGGCAGGTGCTGCACGAGGCCGGCGTTGACCCGGTTGCCGGCGTGATCGTGCGGGTAGCGGAGACGGCTATCGGCTTCGCCGCGAGCGGCATGGGAGCGGCCGTGCTGGACGAGTTCACGGCACTGGACGCGGCATCGGACAAGGTGGTCGTGCGGCCGCTCGACTCTGGACCGCGCTTCAACCTCCATCTCAACCGCAACACCGGGGTCGCACGATCCCGCCACCTGCGGGCCTTCGAAGACGAACTGATGGCCTTGCTGAAGCGCCCTGGAGGCTAAGCAGCGGCAAGGCTGGCGCGGCGACCGAAGATGCAGTGAGTTTTGATCCCGGACTGCTGCACCGGTGTTTGATCCCAGGGTGTTGAGTTTCGCTGAGAACTGACCCGGGGGTGGAGTGACTCCCTCCATCCGCCTGCAGCGAGCTACACGGGCCTGTACGGACTACGACCGTCCAACGGGCGGATCGCGCGCCGATACGGCTTCCCGCCGATGGCTCTGGATTTTCAGGCTGCCGGAGTGGTGGCCCGCTCCCTTTAGGATCTGGAGTTGCTGTATCGGACCGTCGCAGGTCCGGGTCCCAGGGATCCGGCCTCGGAGCGTCTTCCCTCCCTCCCCTCCCCGGCCGGCAGGAAGCTCTGGAACGGCTGGTTCGCGGGACTTCAGGACGAGTCTGTCAATCCCGAAGTGGCCGCTGCGGTAAGGGAGTGCGCGGATCTGCTGGCGGGTGATCTCTGCGAGATCCTGCCTCAGGATGCGCGTTATGACATCGGACCGGTGCGGAGGGTTTGGGCGACAGTGGGCGCTGCCGACGCGGCGCCGGCCGTGGAGATGCATCCCGGGCGCTGGCGTACCAAAGCGAGCGCGCGGAGCGCCGCAGCCGCCAAGCGGGCCCCCGGGCTCACGGCCTTGGACTACGTGCGCGCCTTGGACCAGTTGTCCGAGGTCCGCGGCCGTGTGGCGGATGCGTGGGGCGACGCGGATTGCTTCCTCTGCCCCAGTGCTGCCTCGCCCGCCTGGCCTGTCGATGACGAGTTTCCGGTGTAGCCACCGCTGGAAAACTGAGCCGGTTCGCCGGTTGAAAACTGAGCCATTCGCTAGGCTCGGGACCTCGTCCGGAGGGACCGATGCTGCTGGCGGAGAGGGCGATGGAGATACGGATCCTGCA
>JAESGJ010000294.1_pt1 | contig 43251 bp, 40 predicted proteins | sample 9266241 | NCBI WGS metagenome assembly JAESGJ01 (sample SAMN14514841, study PRJNA621669) | algae metagenome | isolation source: Brasilonema octagenarum HA4186-MV1 and co-occurring heterotrophs from wet... | place: USA: Manoa Valley, Hawaii | collected 2009-07-20
CCATAGGCCGCCTGAAGGACTTCCGGCGCGTCGGCACCCGCTACGACAAGCTCGCGATCAACTTCGGCTCCGCCGTCGCGATCGCCGCCATCGTCGCCTTCTGGTGCTGATCGAGTCCGGACCCTAGCCCTGATGATTGACATCGTCCACGGTTAGAGCTTCCATCGTGAGCAACGTGTCCGCACAACGGACAGGCGGACTCGGCTGGGCAGCCCGCCGGAACAGCTCAGGAGGGAAGCGCTCGATGAGGTTGTCTCGACGCCAGGCGCTCGCCGCCGGACTCGCCACGGCGACTGCCGCGGCCCCGTGCCTCGGCCGAGCCCAACCTGCCCGCAGCATCAAGGTGGGGTTCCTGACGGACATGTCCGGTCCGTACAAAGACATCACTGGCCCGACCGGCGCGATATGCGCGCAGCAGGCAGTCGCGGACTTCGGCGCGGCGGAGAAGGGCATCCGGGTCGAGTTTCTGGTAGCAGATCACCAGCACAAGCCCGATGTCGGCGTGGGCATCGTGCGGGAGTGGCTGGACCGCCAGGACGTCGACGTCATCATGGACGTTGGAAACTCCTCCATCGCCTTCGCGGTGAACGACATCGTCGTTCAGCGAAACAAGGTGCACCTGAACACAGGTGGCGCCTCGTCGGAGCTGACGGGGCGAAACTGCAATGCCAACACCATCCACTGGCCCTACGACACCTGGATGCTTGCCAACTCGACTGGCAAGGCAGTGGTGCGAGCCGGTGGAGACAAGTGGTTCGTGCTGGCGGCGAACTACACCTTCGGTGTCACGCTGAAGGAGGAAATCACCGCCGTGGTCGAGGGGGCGGGAGGCCGGATCACCGGCAGTGCCGCGCACCCCTTCCCAGGCACCACGGACTTCTCGTCCTTCCTGCTGCGTGCGCAGTCTAGCGGCTGCAACGTGATCGGCCTGGCGAACGCTGGTGTGGACCTGTTGAACTGCGTCAAGCAGGGCGCAGAGTTTGGGCTGGCGCGCCGCGGAATTCGCATGGCGGCGCTCGTCGCCTTCATCCAGGACGTGCACGCCCTCGGCCTGGAAGTCGCGCAGGGCCTGAACCTGACGGAGTCCTTCTACTGGGACATGAACGACCAGACGCGTGCCTTCACCAGCCGCGTGAGGCCGCGCCTGCCAGGCGGCAACTATCCCAACATGGACCACGCCTCTGCCTACTCAGCGATGCTACACTACCTGAAGGTCGTCCAGGCCATGGGTGTGGACGCTGCGAAGGGCGACGGGCGCGCCGCCGTGGAGGCCATGAAGCGGCTTCCGACGGAGGATGACTGCTTCGGCCGGGGCGAGATCCGCGCAGATGGCCGCAAGATCCACCCGGCCTACCTTTTCGAGGTGAAGAAGCCGCAGGAGAGCCGGGGGCCCTGGGACTACTACAAGCTTGCCGCGACGACGCCGGCGGAGAATGCCTTCCGGCCGTTGTTGCAGGGCCATTGCCGCCTCGTGCAGGGATAAGCATCCGATGGAGCTGGACGGGACGACGGCCTCGCGCTTCCGCGCGGACGCGATGCGGGAGATCCGCGCGGCGGTGGTACGCGAGAAGGACGGCCCCTTCATCATCGAGCCTGCCTTCGTGGCGCCGCCCGGCCCACAGGAGGTGCTGGTCCGGGTGATGGCCGCAGGCCTGTGCCACACCGACGTGAAGGTGCGCGGCGCCGGGCACCCCGCCCCCGTGCCGATCGTGCTCGGGCACGAGGGAGCGGGCATCGTAGAGGAGGTAGGGTCCGAAGTACGGGACCTCTCGCCCGGCGACCGCGTCGCGATGAGCTTTCTTTCCTGCGGAGACTGCTCCCCCTGCTGGAAGGGAGCAGTGGCCTACTGCGCCCACTTCTTCCCCCTGAACTTCGGCGGCGCGCGCCTGGACGGGAGCCACGCCCTGCGAGACGCGGCCGGCGAGTCGCTGCACGACCGCTTCTTCGGCCAGTCTTCGTTTGCCTCCCACGCCATCGCCCACGCCCGCAACGTCGTGCGCGTTCCCGACGATCTGCCCTTCGACGTGCTCGCCCCGCTGGGCTGCGGCATCCAGACCGGCGCCGGCGCGGTACTGAACGTCTTCCGGCTGGGACCCGGCGCCAGCTTCGCCTGCTTCGGCGCGGGCGCGGTGGGGCTGAGCGCCATCATGGCCGCCCGGGCTACCGGCGCCGCCAAGATCATCGCGGTCGACGTCGTGCCGTCCCGCCTCGCGCTGGCGCGCGAGCTGGGCGCGACGCACGGGGTCAACGCGGCGGAGGTTGACGCAGTTGGCGCCGTTCGAGAGATCACTGGAGGCGGCGCGGACTTCACGCTCGAGAGCAGCGGCCGGCCCACCGTGCTGGCGCAGGCGGTAGACTGCCTTGGCCCACTCGGCACCTGCGGGATCATCGGAGGGGCGCCGCGTGGGTCCCAATTGGCACTCGACATCATGGCGACCATGGGCGGCGGGCGGACGATCCGTGGCATCATCGAGGGAGATTCGCGGCCGCACGAGTTCATCCCACAACTCGTCGATCTCTATCGGGCGGGCCGGTTCCCGTTTGATCGGCTCATCACCCGCTACCCCTTCGAGCGTATCAACGACGCCATGCATGACAGCGAGACGGGTAAGGCCATCAAGCCCGTGCTGGTGATGGAAGGTCCTTGAACGCCGGCGGCCCGCCGCTTGGCAGGAACACGCAGTCCTACCCCCCAGGCGGGCTGGCGACCGTGGATTCGCAGGACGTCGTGGTGCTCTAGGTCCCGCCCGGCGGCGTGGACGAGTAGGGGCGAGGCGGACGCGGGTACCTCGACCTGCTAGGCCGTCCTGGTCCGGGAAACAGCAGGTTTCACTCGACCTCTGGCGCGACCTTGATGGCACGGACCGGGCCTGACCGAGGCTTGTCCTGTCCCGTGTCCCAGGCTTCAGGCTGCGCCTGCTGGCGCGCGACACGCATGAGCTTCTCGAGCAGCGAGTCCAGCGTGGCCAGTTCCGCCGGGCTGAGAGCCGCGTGGAAGGCCGCATCGCGGGCCCGAGCCGATTGCATGAGGCCCTCATAGACGCGCCGGCCGCTTGCCGAGAGACGAAGGCTCACCTCCCGCGCGTCATCGGTGCCCGGGGTCCGCAGGACAAGGCGGCGCTCGACCAGCCCGCTGATCGCGCGGCTCGCCAGGCTCTTGTCCAGCCCGCTCTCGAGCGCCAGCTGTTTCAGCGTCATCGGGGCGAAGTCCCCAAGGAGTGCAAGCATGCGCCACTCCATGAGACTCACGTCGAACTCGGCCTTGTAGCGGCGCGCCGCTCCCTGGCTGAGAGTATTCGCCAAGCGGTGAATACGGTAAGACAACAGATCCTTGATGGTCTTGTCCTGGGAAGCCCCGAGGGGGCTGGCGGATCTGCCCGGCAACACGGTGTCTCCGACTGTCGGAATGATCAATCTATCAGGATAGGCGGCCCTGGATACAGGGTTAACCCCTCCAGGTCGAGGTTGACTCCGCGAGCAAATAGTTTACAAAGTCAACGAATCCCAGGGCGCGATCCTGGATGGCCGCGCGCCGCGGCGGGAGGCGAAACGGGCAATGAGGCTGATCGAGGCCGAGGGCAAGGTGCTGCTCGCGCGACATGGCATTGCGGTTCCCCGCAGCGCCATGATGGCCGGGGACGAGCCTCCTGCGAGCGCTGAGGACTGGAACGGCGCGGTGCTTAAGGCACAGGTCCTGGAAGGCGGGCGCGGTCGCCGTGGCTTGGTTCGCCCTGTCCGCCTGGCCGATGCGGCCGCGGCGCGGACTGCCATGGGCTCGATCCTCGGGCCGGGCCTGGAGGAAGTGGGCTTCCTGCTGGAGGAGGCCGTCGCCCCGGTCCGAGAGATGTTCCTGGCGCTCCGGGTGGACGGCACGCACCAGGGCATCGAGCTCCTCTTCTCGGCGAGCGGCGGAGTGGACGTGGAGGAGGGCGACGCACCGGTCCGGCTGGTGCTGGACCCGGGCGGTCTCCAACTGGCCGAGCAGGTCCATGCGGCCCTGAAGGTCGTGCTGCCGCCCGCGCTCTCGGCCCGCGTGGCGCGGGAAGCTGTGCGCCTCCTCCGGGTGATGGAGGTCGAGGACCTGACGCTTCTGGAAATCAATCCGCTGGCCGAGTTGGCCGGGGGGCGGCTGGTCGCGCTGGACGCGAAGATGGTTCGCGACGATGCCGCGGCGGGCCGGCACGACGTCGCGGCCACCCGGGCCAGCAATGCGCTGGAAGCTGCCTCGCTCAGCCCGCTGGAACGCCGCGCGCAGCTGGCGGGCTTCACCCTGGTGGAAATGCCGGGCGACGTGGCGCTCGTCAGCGCAGGCGCCGGACTCGGCATGTTCCTGACGGACCTGCTGGCGGACCATGGCCTCTCCGCCGCCTCCTTCATGGACAACGCCCGGGGCGGGCCTGCGGAGACGACCGAAGCCCGGCTGGAGGCCGCCTTCGACCTGGCGGAACGTCCGGGCATCAAGGCGATCCTCTTCTACGCCACCCTCGCCTCCCGGCCGATGGGGGAACGGATCGAGACCCTGCTCTCCTTCCTGGCGCGGCGCCCGGCGCCGAGGCCGCTCTACGTCGGCTTCGCGGCCGCGCCATCGGCGAGCCGCGGCTTCGACGCGGCGGCGGCCGGGGACAGGCTGCGCGCGGCCGGGGTTGCCATGCTTCACGACGACCCGCTGACGCTGGTGCGGGCGATTGCCGCGGACTTCAGGCCGGGCGGGAACTGAGCCATGCTGCCCTTCCTCTCCTCCCGCCCCCGACGCGTGGTGGTGTTCAACCCCTCCGGCCGCTACGCCGCCCGCCAGGTGGCGGAGATGCGCGCGGCCGGCACCCCGGTCGTCGCCGGGATCGCGCTCGGCCGCGGCGGGGAGACGCTAGAGGGGCTTCCGCTCCTCGACTCCCTGGCGGAACTGGACGCCCCGGCGGATGCCGCAGTGCTCTACACGCCGCCAGAGGGCACGCTGGGCGCGGTGCGGCAATGTGCCGCGACCGGCATCGCCACCATCGTCGCGGCCGCGGAGTACGTGCCCGTCCACGACGCGCTGCGGGCGGCCCGGGCCGCGCGGGAGGCCGGCAGCTGGCTGCTGGGGCCGAACACGCTGGGCCTCTGCGTGCCGGGCGAGGGGGAGGGCGGGCTGCTGCTCGGCTCCGTCTCCCCGGCCTTCTGCGCGCCGGGACGGGTGGCCATGCTGGGGCGCAGCGGGACGCTGACGCTGGCGACATCCCGCCTGATGACCCGCGCAGGGATCGGGCAGCGTGCAGTCATCCACATGGGTGGCGACACCGTTATCGGCCGTAACCCGCGCGAATGGCTGGCGGCGCTGGCCGACGATCCCGGCACGGCTGCGGTGTTCTACTGCGGTGAGATCGGCGGAGACAAGGAGTACGCCCTGGCCGAGGCAGTCGCCGCGTTCCCGAAGCCCGTGGTGGCCACGATCGTCGGCCGCCACGCCCCCGCGGATCGGCAGATGGGCCATGCCGGCGCGCTCATCGGCGCCGAGCGCGAGGGCGCCGCCAGCAAGCTCGCCGCCCTGCGCGAGGGCGGCGCGCGGGTCGCGCCCACGCCCTATGCCGCAATCGAGATCCTGAAGGAGATTTTGGTGCCGTGACCGACGTGCCCGAAGTGATCTTCTCCGAGTGCTTCTGCCGCGACGGGCTGCAGCACGAGCCCGCCGTCGTGCCGGTGGAGGCGAAGGTGGCGGTGCTGAACCGGATCGCCGATTGCGGCTTCCGGCGTATCGAGATCACCTCCTTCGCGCACCCGAAGTACATCCCGCAATTCGCGGATGCCGAGGCCGTGCTGGCCGCCGTGCGCCCGCGCCCGGGCGTGCTGTTCAAAGCGACGTGCCCCAACCCGGCGGCGGTGCGGCGCGCGCAGGCCGCGCGGGCGGCTGGGAGGGGCCCGGAGGAGATCAGCTTCCTGGTCTCTGCCTCCGAGGGACATACCCAGAAGAACCTTCGCCGCACGCGCGAGGAGCAGTGGGCGAACGTGGCGGAGATGGCGGCCCTCGCCGGGCGCGACTTCACTCTCGTCGGCTCGATCTCCGTGGCCTTCGACTGCCCCTTCGACGGTCCGGTCTCTCCGGAGCGGGTACTCGAGGATGCGCGGCGCTTCGCCTCGCTCGGCGTCACGCGGGTCTCGATCGGGGACACGATTGGGAGCGCCACGCCGCCTCGCGTGCGCGCCCTGGTCGCGCTGCTGCGGGACGCGCTGCCGGAGGCAACCTTCATCGCCCACTTCCACGACAGCCGTGGCACGGGAGTGGCCAACTGCGTTGCGGCACTGGAGTCGGGACTGCGCCACTTCGACACCGCGCTCGGCGGCACGGGCGGGCACCCGTCCGGCATCGCCTATGGCGAGGGCTTCACGGGCAATGTTTGCACGGAGGACCTCGCGACGCTCTTCGCAGCGATGGGGGTGGACACCGGGCTGGACCTGGACCGGTTGCGCGCCGCGGGGCGCGAGGCGGAACGGCTTCTCGGCCGCACCCTCTACTCGCGTGCCATCCGCGTCGGGGAGACCGCCCATGCCTGACATCGTCACCGAGGCGCCGCTCCTCGTCACGCGGGAAGGTGGCATCGTGCGCGCCACCCTGAACCGCCCCGCGCGCCGCAACGCCATGAGCCGCGAGCTGGTGGAGCGCTTCGACGCGCTACTGGCGGAGTTGAAGAATGACGGCACCGCGCGGGTGCTGGTGATCACCGGGGCGGGCGGGCACTTCTGCGCGGGGCTGGACCTGGACGAGGCCGGCGGCGCCGGCGCGACGCCCGAGGAGCGCTTGGCGGCTGCCCTTGAACGCAACCGCCACACCGGGGAGCGCTTCGCGGCCATCGCCGCCCTGCCGCAGGTGGTGATCGCCCGGATCGAGGGCTCAGCCTTCGCGGGCGGTCTCGGCCTGGTCTGCGCCGCCGACATCGCCATCGCGGCGGAGGGTGCGCGCTTCGCGGCGCCGGAGGCGCGGCGCGGGCTGGTGGCGGCGCAAATCCTCCCCTGGCTGGTGCGCCGCATGGGGCGCAGCGCCGCCGCGCGCCTCGTCCTGCAGGGCGTCCCGATCGACGCTGGCGCCGCGGCACGGGCCGGGCTGGTGCACGAGGTGGCGCCGGACGCGGCCGCGCTGGACGCACTTCTGGAGACGATCCTGGCGGACATCCGCGCCGGCGCCCCGGGTGCCCTGGCCGAGACGAAGGCGTTGCTGGCCGCGATGGGGGAGGTCGCGCCGCCCGGCTACGCTGAGGCCGGGGCCCGCGCCTTCAGCCGGTGCTCGACGGGGGCCGAGGCCGCCGAGGGCATCGCGGCCTTCAAGGCTAAGCGTCCCGCCGCCTGGGCGGCGGAGTAGGGCTACTCCGGCCGGATGCCGGCGGCCGGGAGGATCTCCTTCCACAAGGCGACCTCCCGCTCCAGCCGGCGGGCCAGCGGAGCGGGTCCGTCGAGCAGGAGGGTGGCGCCGGCCGCCTCCATCCTCGCGGCGAGCGGCGTCCCGGCGCGCAGCGGGGCCATCTCTCGCGCCAGGAGTTCCACGACCTCCGGGGGTGAGCCGCGCGGCGCGAGGACGGCGTACCAAATCGGCAGCTCGTAGCCGGGCACCGCCTCCGCAACGGCGGGTATGTCGGCGAGAGAAGGGCTACGGGTGGCTGAGGTCACGGCGACGGCCCGCATCCGGCCCTCCTGCACATGTGGCAGGGCCTCGATCAGTCCGGTGATCAGCAGGTCGGTGTCGCCGGCCAGCAGGGCGCCAACGGCCTGCCCGGCGCCGCGATAGGGAACGTGCAGCAGCTCGATCCCCGCGCGCGCCTTCAGCAGCTCCCCCGCGAGATGCGTCGTGGAACCGGCACCGGAGGACGCGAAGGTGAAGGTCGACGCCCGGCCGCGAGCCCGCTCGAGGAAGGTCGGGAAGTCCCGGACCGGCCAGTCCGGGCGCGAGAGCAGCGCGAGCGGGACCTCGGAGACGAGGGTCACGGGCAGCAAGTCGCGCAGCGGATCGAAGCCGGGGTTGCGCTGGAGGGCCGGCAGGGTGGCGACGGAGGAGGTGGTGAAGACGAGGCTGTGCCCGTCCCCGGCCTGCAGCACCGCCTGCACGCCCAGCGCGCCACCGGCGCCGGGACGTGGTTCCACGATGAAGGGTTGGCCGAGGCGCCGCGCGAGGTGGTCGGCGATGAGGCGCGCGGGCACCTCCACCGGACCTCCCGGCGCGAACGGCACGACGAAGCGAACGGTGCGGATCGGCCACGTGCCGCTGCTGAGGGTGGCCGCCCGCGCCGGGGCCTGCCCGGCCGCGCCGAGCAAGGCGGCGCTCCCGGCCACCTGGAAGAAGCGTCGCCTGCCCGGCATCAAGCCTACCATGAGGTGCTCCTATCCGTTCTCGAAGGACCGTCCGAATGCCTTGCTCGCCTACTCTGGCCTGAGGCCCAGGCTCGAGATCACCTCGGCCATTGTACTCTTCTGTCGGGCGATGACGGTGCCAAAGCTCTCGGGCGTGCCGCCCACGGCCAAGGCCCCGGTGGCGAGGATCTTGTCCCTGATGTCCGCGTCGGCGAGCGCCCGATCCAGGGCGCGGTTAAGCGTCGCGATCGCCTCAGGCGGGGTACCAACCTGGCACATGAGGCCGAACGCATAGGCCTGGTCGAAGCCCGGGAGCGTCTCTGACACCGCGGGGATGTCCGGGTAGGTCGGCATGCGCGCCGCGGAGGTGACCGCGATGCGCCTCAGCGGGCTGGAGGACTTGAGATTTGCGCCGACCGGCCCGCTGATCAGGACGTCGAGGCGCCCACCGAGCAGGTCGGGCATCGCGGCTGTCGGGCCGGGATAGGCGACGTGGCTCATCTCGATCCCTGCGACGCGCATGAGCAGGCGCGATATGAGGTAATGCGAACTGGTTACGTTGTTCGCCCCGTAGGTCAGCTCGCCGGGCCGGCTCTTCGCAAGCGCGATCAGGTCCGCCAAGTTGGTCGCGGGCAGGTCTGGGCGGCCGACGATCACCTGCGGACCAGCAACGAGCTGGATCACCGGAACGAGCCGCTCGACCGGATCCGGGGTACCTGGACGCAGCAGGTGCGGGTTGATCGCGTACATGCCATCGGTGACGAGGACGAGCGTGTGTCCGTCGGATGGCGACTGGAGAGCCGCATTCGCCCCGATCATGCCGTTTGCTCCGGTCCTATTCTCGACGACGATCGGTTGCCGCAAGCTTACAGAGGCGTGCTGGGCGACCATCCTCGCGGTGGTGTCGGCGGCCCCGCCCGGCGGGTAGGGGACGATCAACCGAAGAGGGCGGCTCGGGAACGCCTCAGCCCGTGCGGGGAGGGTTTGCAGACTAGCTGCGGCGGCCAGCAGGGCCGCGCGGCGGCTGACTCGCATGTCTCGCTCTCTTTCCGTGATAGGTCCGCTTCTGCTGAGCGGATCCGGCAGTGTCCGTGACGCGTCAGGCCACACAGAGACCAAGCATTCCACAGGCCTCGGTGGGGGCTGCAGGCCTGCAGCCGAGGGGCGCGCTGGCCTCCACCGTCAGGCGCACCAGCTCCTTGTTAGAAGCGCCGAGGTGATCCCGGGAGAAGTGGATGTTGTCCTCCAACACCGTCCGCGCCGGCTGCGCGCCGCGGGCCAGCGCCCGATCCATCATCCGCGCCTGGTCGGCGCGGCTGCCGGCCGCGCTCCAGCTGGCCTCCGGCAGCACACCGTGGTCGCGCCAGCCCGTCGCCAGCCGCTCCACCAGGGCAGCAGGAGGGTGACGCCAGCATTATAGGCCTGATGCGTGGACCCCAACTGCTTCTCCGGCGTGGCGGCAACAGCCGGGCTGTCCTGCTTGCGCGGGATCGATCTGGTGATGGCGACCGCAAGGACGATAGGGCTCACCGCTTCCTCCGTGCAGAGTTCTCCTTGCCGGTTAGGGCGGAGAACTGGTCAGGCCGGACCTCGGCATCCCTCGCCACAATTCCACCGCCACGACTCCGGGACGCCACCTTAGCGGGACGGAGCGCCTAGCGCTGACGCGAGCCCAGCACCGAAACCGACCATACTCGCTTCCGTCCACTGGATAGTCGATTACGTCAACGGGTAACCTCCCGCCCCCTATCCCATGAGGCACCGGCGACCGCGAAGCCGGAATGTCGACGAAGGCTTTTGGTTGCCAGAGTCAACAATACGCGATAATCGCTATTGAAGAAGAGTGCCGGCGCCTGCGCTGGCCGAAAAGAGTAGGGAGCGAGGTCGTGATCGGGCGTCGCGCGCTGAGCCTTGTAACGGGAGGCGTCCTCGGGTGGACATGTACCGTGCCCCGTCGAGCCGTTGCGCAGGGCGCTCCATGGGTGCCGGACCGACCGCTACGCCTCATCGTGCCCTTCGCTGCAGGCGGTCCCGCCGATATCTTCGGGCGCCTCTTCGCCGAGGCGCTGTCGCGCGACCTCGGCCAGCCGGTGGTGGTCGAGAACCGCACCGGCGCGGGCGGCGTGGTCGGCCATGAAGCCGTCGCGAAGGCGGTACCGGACGGCAGCACTGTCGGCATCAGCGGGCCCGGTGCGCTCTCCATCGCGCCGGCCCTGCCGCGTCAGCGGATGCCGTTCGACGTTTACCGAGACCTGACGCACCTTTCACTCGTGGTTCGCGTGCCGGAGGTGGTCGTGGTCAACGCCCGCAGCGGGCCGCGCGACTTGGCCTCTCTCATCGCGCTGGCAAAGGGAAGCCCTGTGACCTACGGCTCCGCCGGGGTTGGTTCCATCACACACCTCGCCAGCGCGCTGCTGGCCTCCGAGACCGGGATGGAGGCGACCCATATCCCCTATCGCGGCGCAGCCCCGGCGGCGACGGACCTCCTTGCGAACCGCTTCACCTTCATGACCGCCGACGTGCCGGTGCTGAAACCGCACATCGATAGCGGCGATCTTCGCCCCGTGGCGGTGACCACCGGTGACCGCGTGCCCGCGCTGGCGGCAGTGCCCACCACGGCCGAGCTCGGCTTTCCGCGCGTGAATTCCGACAACTGGTACGGCTTCGCCGCCCCGCCTCGCCTACCCGCATCGATCCGGGCGCGGCTAGAGGAGGCGGCGAGGGCCGCGCTGCGCAATCAGACTTTGATCCAGGGCTTTGCCACTCAGGGCGGCGTCGCAGCGCCGGTCACCGGTGAGGACTACCTCGAGTTCCTGCGGTCCGAGGCGACGAAGTGGGAACGGCTCGTGAAGCAATCCGGAGCAGAAACACTTTGACCGCGACAATGAACTTCCCCTCGCGCCTGCCCGGCCTGCTGGGCATCCGTCACCCCATCGTGCAGGGCGGGATGAGCTGGGCGTCCTCCTCGGCGCCCCTGGCGCTTGCGGTGTCGCGCGCCGGTGCGCTCGGGGTGATCGCCGCCGGGCCGATGCGGCCCGACGACCTTGTGAATGCGATCCGCGCGGTGAAGGCGGGCACGGACGCGCCCTTCGCGCTGAACGTCCCGCTCTACAACAAGCGCTCTGCGGAGTTCCTGGACATCGCGGAGGCAGAGCGGGTGCCGGTCATCATCGCCTCCCAGGGCGGGCCGAAGGCGCTGCCGCGCTTCCGGGCCTACGGCGCGAAGTGGCTGCACGTGGTCGCCTCGCCGCTGCACGCCCAGAAGGCGGACGCGGCGGGGGTGGACGGGCTGATCGTGGTGGGCGGCGATGCGGGCGGCCACCCGGCGCCTGACGAGGTCTCGGCGATGGTGCTCGTGCGCGCGGTCGTGAGGGCCGGCGTGAGTGCGCCCGTGATCGGCGCGGGCGGCGTGGCGGACGGCGCCGGGATCGCGGCGATGTTTGCCCTGGGTGCCGAGGGCGCGCAGCTCGGCACGCGCTTCCTCATGACCGAGGAGGCGAGCGTCCACCCCGCCTACAAGGAGGCGGTGCGGCGCGCGGGCTTGTCCGACACCACCCTCGTCGGCCGGGGCGGGCTGCCGGTGCGTCAGCTCCGCAACCTCTTCACCGCCGAGGTGGACGCGGCGGAGCGGGCGGGGCACGGGAAGGAGGCGTTGGCCGAGCTTTACATGAGCCGCACGCTGAAGCACGCGGCGCTGGAGGGCGACGTGGAGCGAGGCAAGGTGGAGGCAGGGCAGACCGCCGGCCTCATAGACGACATCCCGCCGGCCGCCGAGGTCGTGGCGAAGCTGGTGGCCGAGGCCGAGGCAGCCCGCCTGCGCCTGGCCGGCGGGGCGGCATGAGCGGGGCGGAGGCCCTGCTGGCGGAGGAGGATCGCGGCCACGTCCGCATCCTCTTCCTGAACCGACCCGAGAAGCGCAACGCGCTGAACCGGCCGCTGATCGAGGCGCTGATGGCCGCACTGGAGCGCGCGGGCGCCGATGAGGGCGTCGCCGCCCTGGTGATCGCCGCCGAAGGCCCGGGCTTTTGCGCCGGCGCCGACCTGGGCGAAATGCAGGCACTGCGGGACGACCCGGCGGCGCAGGCCGCGCGGCGCGCCCTGACGCCGGCGCTGCTGGCGGCGCCGTCCCGCATCGGCAAGCCGGTGGTGGCGGCCGTACACGGCGCGGCCCTCGGGGCCGGGGCGGCGCTCGCGCTGGCCTGCGACATGGCCGTGCTGGCGGAGACGGCCGGCTTCGGCTTCCCCGAGGCGCGGCACGGCATGCTGCCGGCGCTTATGGCCCCGGTGCTGTTGCGCCACCTGCCACCGCGGCGCGTCTTCAACCTTCTGGCAACCGGTCGCGACATCCCGCCCGGCGAGGCGCTCTCGCTCGGGCTGGTGGACCGGGTGGTGCCGGTGGAGACGGTGCTGGACGAAGCGTCGGCGCTCGCCGAGGCGGCGTCGCTGCTGCCGCCGCCCGCGCTCCTGCGCCTCAAGGAACTTCTCTCGAACGGAAAGGCCGCCACGACATGAGGCCCCTCGAAGGGATCACCATTCTCGACCTGTCGCGGGTGCTCGCCTGCCCCTTCGCCACGATGATCCTGGCCGAGATGGGGGCCGAGGTCATCAAGGTGGAGCAGCCTGGAAGCGGGGACGAGACCCGGAGCTTCGAGCCTTTCGCGCAGGCAAAGGACGGGGGCGAGGAGGTCAGCGGCTACTACATGGCCTTCAACCGCTCCAAGCGGTCCATCACCGTGAACCTCCGCAGCGAGGAGGGTCGGGCGGTCATCCGCGACCTCGCGGCGAAGGCCGACGTGCTGGTGGAGAATTTCCCAGCCGGCACGCTGAAGCGCCGGGGCTTGGCCTATGCCGATCTCGCACCCGTCAACCCGGGGCTGATCTACGTTTCCTGCACCGGCTTTGGTCAGTCCGGCCCCTATGCCCGCAGGAAGGGCTACGACACCGTCTTCCAGGCCATGAGCGGCCTGATGAGCCTGACCGGCGAGCGCGGCGGCGGGCCGGTCAAGCCCGGTCTGCCCGTGGCCGACCTGACCTCCGGCCTCTGGGTCGCCATCGCCATCCTCTCCGCGCTGCAGGGACGCACGAGGACGGGAAAAGGTGGGCACATCGACGTGTCGATGTTCGACGCGCAGGTGTCCCAGCTCACCATTGCCGCCGCTCGCTTCTTCGCTCTCGGCGAGGTTCCGCCGCGCCTGGGCACCGAGCATCCGGGCCGCGTGCCATCCGCCAGCTTCCGCTGCAGCGACGACAAGTGGCTGCATATCACCGTCTCCGACCAGCACTGGGAGCCGCTCTGCCGCTCCCTCGGGCTGGACGAGCTGCTGGCAGACCCGGAGCTGGGCACCAACTCAGGCCGTGTAGCGCGGCGGGAGGAGGTGATGCAGGGCATCACTGCGGCCATGGAGAAGCTGACGCGCGCACAGGCCTTCGCCGTGCTGGACGGGGTGGGCGTTCCCGCGGGACCGCTCCTCTCACTCGACGAGGTAATGGCGGACGAGCACGTCCAGGCGCGGGGCCTGGTACAGCGCTTCGAGCACCCGACGCTGGGCGAGTTCCCGGGGCTGCGCTCGCCGTTGCGCTTCGACGGGTGGGAGGACCCACGCTTCGGTCGCCCGCCCCTCCTGGGCGAACACACGGAGGAGGTGCTGCGCGAGCACCTCGGGATGGACGCGGCGCGGGTCGCCGCCTTGCGGGAGAATGGCGCGCTGTGAACGAGATCGCCGTGCGTGACGAGGTGCTGTGGAACCTCTCGGAGAACGGGGTAGCGACCCTAACCTTAAACCGGCCGGAGGCGCGCAACGCGCTGAACACCGGACTTGCCGAGGCCCTGCTCGCCGCGACCCGCCGCGCGGTGGCCGAGGACGCACGGCTGGTCCTGATCCGCGCCGCGGGCCCGGTCTTCTGCGCCGGGGCGGACCTCAAGGAGCGCAAGGGCATGAGCGAGGACCAGGTCCGTGCCCGGCGCCTGAAGGGCTTCGCCGCTTATGACGCGATCGAACGGCTGCCGATGCCGAGCATCGCCGTGGTGGAGGCGCAGGCAGTCGGCTCGGGCGTCGAGATTGCGGCGGCCTGCGACTTCGTCGTCGCCACGCCGAAGGCGGGCTTCCGCACGCCGGAGGCGCTGTGGGGCACAGTGGGCGCGACGCAGCGCCTCTCGCGCGTGCTCGGCAAGCGGCTGGCGAAGGACATGATGTTCACCGGTCGCACACTGTCCGCCGAGGAGGCGCGCGAGGGCGGCCTGGTGGCGCGCGTGGTGGAGCCCGAGGCGCTGGAGGCAGCCCTGGCCGAGATCGCGTCGACGATCACCGGCGCGCCGCCGGCCGCCATGCGCCTAGCCAAGCGCTGTGTGGATGAGGGGCTTGAGCGCGACCCGCGAGGGGCCCTGGCCACCGAGATGATGGCGATCGAGGAGAGTTTGGCCGGCGGCGAGTGGCGCAGGACGATGGGTGCGTTCGGGAAGGCATCCTCGTGAGCGGGCTGGTGCTGGAGGGGCTCTGCCCCCTTACCGTGGCCGAGGCGCTGCGCCGCGCGGTGACGGTCGCGCCGGAGGTGGAGGCGGTGGTCGCTCCGTCCGGCCGGATCACCTTCGCAGACCTCGAGCGAGAGGTGACATCGATCCGCGCCGCCCTTCTCGCCGCGGGAGTGGAGTGCGGCGAGCATGTCGGGCTGCTGATGGGCAACGGGCCGCGCTGGGTTTCGATCTTCCTCGCTCTCGGCTCGGTCGGCGCCGTAACAGTGCCGGTGAACACGCGCTTTCAGGCGGAGGAGATGGCCTACGCGCTGCGTCAGTCCCGGGTGCGGCGGCTCTTCGCGGCCGACCGCTTCCTGAAGATCGACTTCGTGGCGATGCTGCGCGGCATCATCCCCGGGATGGACCGCGCCCTGCCGGACGCAAAGCTGCCAGACTTGCAGGAGGTCGTGGTGGTTGGCACCGACGTGCCGGCCGGGGCGCGGTCCTGGGAGGACTTCCTGTCGGCCGGTCGCGGGCACGACGCGCCGCCTCGTTGCGAGCCCGGCGACGTCCTGCTGATGCAGTACACCTCCGGCACCACCTCCTTTCCCAAGGGCGTGATGCTGACGCACCAGTCCATGTGCGCCAACGCGTTCTTCTCCGGTGGTCGGATGGGGCTGCGGGTCGCAGATCGCTTTCACAGCGCGCGACCCTTCTTCCACGTCGCGGGCTCGACGCTCTCTGTCCTGTCCTGCATCCAGCACGTCACGACCCTGGTGACGATGGACCGCTTCGAGCCGGCCGAGGCCCTGCGGCTGATGGAAGAGGAGCGCTGCACGCACTTTTCCGGCAACGACACCATGGCCCTGATGCTACTGAACCACCCGGACCGGGCGCATCGGAGGTTGGTGCTGCGCGGCGCCTGGGCCGCAGCCTCCCCGACCATCGTCCGGCGCATCATCGACGAGATGGGCGCGCGGGACTGTGTGGTGGGCTACGGGATGTCCGAGGCCTCCCCCAACATCTCACAGTCCTGCTGGTGGGAGCCCGAGGAGGTGCGTATCAGCGGCCACATGCGCCCGCAGCCCGGGGTGGAGGTCCGCATCCGTGACCTGGACACCGGGGAGGATCTGCCTCCCGGCGGCACGGGCGAGATCCTCGTGCGTGGCTGGAACGTGATGCAGGGCTACTTCGACAAGCCAAAGGAGACAGCGGAGACGCTGACCTTCGACGGATGGCTCCTGACTGGCGATCTCGGGAGGCTGGACGAGGCGGGGCGGCTCGAGTTCGCCGGCCGTGCTAAGGATCTGGTGCGGGTCGGCGGGGAGAATGTCTCCCCGGCCGAGGTCGAGGACATCCTCAACCGCCACCCCGCCATCCGGCAGGCTGTGGTGGTCGGCGTACCGGACCCTCGGCTGATGGAGGTTCCCTGCGCCTTCGTCATCCTCAACGAGGGCCAGTCATGCGAGCCGGAGGCGCTCATCGCCTGGAGCAAGGAGAACATGGCCGGCTTCAAGGTGCCGCGCTACGTGCGAGTGGTCGAGGACTTCGAGAGCATTGGCATGACCGCCAGCTCCAAGATCCAGAAGAAGCAGCTCGCGAAGCACGCCATCGAGGTTCTCGGCATCAAGGTTCCCGTCTGATTACGGTGCGCCGGGCCGCCCGGCCCGGCCCGGAAGCAGGGAGGGAAGAGAAGCCATGAGGGCGTCCATGATCTTGCTGGCCGGGGTCGGGCTTACCTTAGCTGGCGGGGCCGAAGCGCAGGACACCACCTGTGCGGCTCTGGCGGCACCTGGTCTCTTCCCGGGGACCGAGGTCCTGGCGGCGCGCGACGTCGCCGCTGACCCGGCCAGCGGCACGCCCGAGCATTGTGAGGTAACCGCCAGGATCCAGCCCGTAGAGGGATCGCGGATTGGCGTCGTGGTGCGCCTGCCCCAGTCCTGGAACGGGCGCCTCCTCGGCGTGGGCGGCGGAGGGTTTGCCGGGGACACCAGCCTGGAGACCGCGCGGCCTGCTCTCTCCCGCGGCTACGCGGTGGCGGGAACCGATACCGGTCACGCCAGCCCGGAGGTGCTTGACCCATCCTGGGCGCTTCGGTCCGACGGGGCGCTGGACGAGGTGGCCGTCACCGACTTCGGCCACCGTTCCGTCCATGCGATGACGGTGCTGGCCCGGGATGCCGTCCGGCGCCGCTATGGGCGCGGCCCCGACCGAGCTTACTTCCAGGGCTGCTCCACCGGAGGACGACAAGGCTTGGCCGCGGTGCAGCGCTACCCGGAGGACTACGACGGCGTGATCACCGGCGCGCCGGTCTACAACACGGTCGTCTACACCGGCGCCGTGCTCCGCACGCAGATGTTCCACCGCGAGCCTGGGGCCAACCTCACGCCGGAGCAGGTGCCTGCCATTGCCGCAGCGGTCCAGCGCGCCTGCGACGGGCTGGATGGCGTGCGCGATGGCGTGCTGACCGACCCGCGCCGCTGTACCTGGGACCCGGCGGAACTCCAGTGCGGCCGAAACAGCGAGGCGAACTGCCTGAGTGAGCGGCAGGTAGAGACGGTGAGGCAGCTCTACCACGGGGTCACGACAGGGGATGGGCGCGTCGTCGCCGCTCCCATGATGCGCGGTGCCGAGACAGACTGGGTCGACCGCTCGGTCGGCACGCCGGAGTTGCCGCTCGGCCGAAATGCGATGCTGGGTGCTCCCTTCGTGTCCGTGCTCGTGATGCGGGATCGGAAATATGACCTGATGAGCTTCGACGTAGCGCGAGACCTGCCGCGGGTCGATGCCAGCATTGTGGCGCGCGAGGTCGCGATGACCGACGCCGATATCCGTCCCTTTGCGACGCGGGGCGCGAAGCTGCTACTCTGGCACGGTTACAACGACCCCGGCCCGAGCCCGACCCAGACCATTGCATACCTTGATCGAGTGAACGCCTCGCTCGGCGGCGCTGCGGCTGCAGCAGACAAGGTACGGCTCTTTCTTGCGCCCGGCGTGTTCCACTGCCGTGGCGGCCCGGGTTGGGACCGCTTCGACCTGCTCTCCGCGATGGAGAACTGGGTCGAGCGCGGGACGCCACCGCAACAGATCATCGCGACGCGTGCCCGCGACCGTTCGTCGCGCCCGCTCTGCCCATACCCCCAGGTGGCCCGGTACGACGGGTCCGGGGATCCCGATGATGCGGCCAGCTTCACCTGTGCCTTCCCCTGAAGGACTTGGGGCAGGGTCGTTGAGCAGGAAAGATGGCATGCAGCACTATGACTACATCGTGGCCGGGGCGGGTTCCGCCGGCTGCGTCGTCACGCAGCGCCTTGTTGCGGCCGGAAAGAGTGTACTGCTGCTAGAGGCAGGGCCGGCCGACAACACGCCTTTCATCCACGTCCCCGCCACCTTCTTCCGCGTGTTCGGCACTGCGCGCACCTGGCTCTACCAGAGCGAGCCGGAGCCCGGCGCGAAGGGGCGGCGCATGGTGGTGCCGCAGGGGCGCACCCTCGGCGGCGGCTCCTCGGTGAACGGCATGATCTACATCAGGGGGCAGCCGCAGGACTATGATCACTGGCGAGACCTGGGCTGCGACGGCTGGGGATGGGAGGACGTGCTGCCTGTCTTCCGGCGCTCCGAGGCCAACCAGCGCCTCGCCGGCCCGCTACACGGGACGGAGGGGCGGCTCCACGTCTCCGACACGCCCTTTCGGCATCCCCTAAGCTACGCGTTCGTGCGCGCGGCCCAGGAAGCGGGCCTGCCCTTCAACCATGACTTCAACGGGGCCCTACAAGGGGGGGCGGGGTTCTACCAGACGACGATGCATCGGGCGCGCCGCGGATCAACCGCCGTGACCTACCTTTCCGCAGTCCGGGGGAGCCGGCTTCTGACCCTGCGAACGGAGGCGAGCATCGAGGAGATCCTGCTCGAGAACGGGGCCGCTTCCGGCGTGCGCTACCGCACAAGGGACGGCGCAGCGCATGAGGCGACCATGCGCGAGGAGCTCGTCCTCTGCGCCGGCGCCATCGCGACTCCGAAGCTGCTCCAGCTCTCCGGAATCGGTCCTGCAGCGCACCTCTCCTCCCTTGGAATCGCGGTGATTCGTGACTTGCCGGGAGTCGGGGAGAACTTCCAGGACCACATCGCGGCCTCGGTCTACGGGCAGGCCAGGCTGGGCGGAAGCCTCCTTGGTGAGGACAAGGGACTCCGCGCGGCGCGGCACGGGCTGCAGTACCTGTTCTCGCGCACCGGGCTTCTTACTTCCAACATTATCGAGAGCGGGGCGTTCGCGGACACGCTAGGAGCCGGCCGCCCCGACGTGCAGATCCACGTTGCGCCGACGCTGACCGGAGACATCGGGCGCGGGCCGCCGGCTGGGCACGGCATCACGATAAGTCCCTGCATCCTGCGTCCAGCCTCCCGTGGGACGGTGCGGATCCGCAGCCGAGACCCGGCTGACCAGGCCGCGCTCCTGACCAACAGCCTGACAGTGCCGGAGGACATGGCCACACTCGTGCGCGGGGTGAAGCTCGCACGGCGCATTCTGCGCGCCCCCTCACTCGCCCGGGTGATCGAGCGGGAGATTGCGCCCTGCCAAGCCGAGGAAGTGAGCGACGAGGTGCTGGAGGAGCACATCCGGACGATCGCCAAGACGGTTTATCATCCCTCCGGGACCTGTCGCATGGGGATGGGCACGATGGCCGTGACGGACTCGAAGCTACGGGTGCACGGCGTGCCACGGCTCCGGGTGGCGGACGCCTCGGTGATGCCAACCCTCATCAGCGGCAACACCAACGCACCTGCCGTGATGATAGGCGAGCGCTGCGCGGACTTCCTGCTGGGAGCAGGGTAGTCCTTAGGGCTGGCGCTCCCCTTGCTTTCAGGCGCCCGCCGTCTCGCGCGCGTCGTGCAGCGGTGCGGCGGTGACGGTGCGGAGGTGGTCAAGGGTGACGCCCGGGGCCAGGTCGACCACGGCGAAGCCACGGTGCGTCACCTCGAGCACGGCGAGGTTGGTGTAGACCCGCGCCACCGCCTTCATCGCCGTCAGCGGGTAGGAGCAGCGCTCCACCAGCTTCGGGCGGCCATCCTTGGTGGTGTGCTCCATCATCACCCAGACGCGCTTGGCGCCGGCGGCCAGGTCCATGGCGCCGCCGACGGCCGGCGCGCTGTCGTTCTCGCTCGTGGCCCAGTTGGCGATGTCGCCGTTGTCGGCCACCTCGAAGGCGCCGAGCACGCAGAGGTCGATATGCCCGCCGCGGATCATCGCGAAGCTGTCGGCGTGGTGGAAGTAGCTGCCGCCGGGATGCAGCGTCACGGGCTGCTTGCCCGCGTTGATCAGCCAGGCGTCCTCCTTGCCCTTCTCCGGCGCCGGGCCCATGCCGAGGATGCCGTTCTCGGAGTGCAGCACCACCTCGCGCCCCTCGGGGATGTGGTCAGCGATGAGGGTCGGCATGCCGATGCCGAGGTTGCAGTACCAGCCGTCCGGGATGTCCTTCGCGGCGCGGGCGGCCATCTGGGTACGGGACCAGGGTTCCATGTCTCGTCTCCTCCGTTATGTCCGGGGCGTCAGGCCGCGTCGGCCTCGCCCCAGGGGGCGCCGCGCTTCACGTTGACCACACGGTCCACGAAGATGCCGGGCGTCACCACCCGCTCCCCCTCGATCGCGCCCAGCTCCACGATGTTCTGCGCCTGCACGATCGTCAGCTTTCCCGCCATCGCCATCACCGGGTTGAAGTTCCGCCCGCTGCGCCGGTAGGTCAGGTTGCCCCAGCGGTCCGCCTCCCAGGCCTCCACCAGCGCCATGTCGCCGGGCAGGGCCAGCTCCATCACATGAGGGCGGCCGTTGAACTCGCGGGTTTCCTTGCCCTGGCCCAGCCGCGTGCCGGCGGCCGTGGGGGTGAAGAAGGCGGGAACCCCGGCGCCGGCGGCGCGCATGCGCTCGGCCAGCGTGCCCTGCGGCACGATCTCCAGCTCCAGCCTGCCGGCCTTGTACAGCTCCTCGAACACCACCGAACCCGCGCTGCGCGGGAAGGAGCAGATGATCTTCCGCACCCGGCCCAGCTCCATCAGCCGTGCCAGCCCCGTGCGCCCCGTGCCCGCGTTGTTGGCGACGATCGTCAGGTCCTTCGCCCCCTGCTCGATCAGCCCCTCGATCAGGTCGTCCGGCTGGCCCGCGGCGCCGAAGCCGCCCACCAGCACGGTGCTGCCGTCCTTCACGCCCTCCATGGCCTCGGCCATGTCCCGGACGATCTTGTTGATCACGTCGTTTCTTCTCCTATCCCAGCAGGGCCACGGACAGCAGCACGTCGGGCCGCCATGGGGCCGTATCTCCACACGGCGATCAGGCCGCATGACCAGGCCGCATGACCAGGGTGAAGGCATGCGTGCGAAACAGTTGCCGCCTGTTCTCGCCCCGGCCGTGCGGCCCCTCCCTCCCCTGCCTACCCGGCGCGGAGGCCCGCCCATCAGTTCCGCTTCAGCCCGTTGGCTGCTGGGCCTTCAGGAAGGCACGCAGATCCACGCTCTCGTCTGCTGCCGCCTCGGGCGTGATGCCCGCCGGCGAAGCGACGAGCTTGCGGGCGGTGAGGTGATCTCCCGGCCTGTTCACCGTGTCCACTGCGATCAGGCGGCCTTCCCGGAAGTAGTAGATGCCGAAGCGGCCTGAATCGGCCCTGCCGCGGATGACATGCCGATCGTATCCGGCGACGAGGCCGGCCATCTGCAGCTTCAGCTCGTACTGGTCGGACCAGAACCAGGGCACCACCGGGTGCTCCTCCGCCCGGCCGGCCACAACCTTCCCGGCCGCGCGGCCCTGGTCCGTCGCGTTCTGGATGGACTCGAGGCGCAGCACCGCCGCTCCCTGGCGTGTGGCCGCGCAGTCGCCGGCCGCCAGCACCTCCGGCTCGTTGGTGCGTCCGCAGGCATCGGTGATGATCGCCGTCTGGTCGCAGGCGAGCCCGGCCGCCACGGCCAGTTCCCCGTTCGGGATGGCGCCGGCTGCGACGAGGACGAGGTCCGCCGGGCGCGAGGCGTGGTCCGTGCTCTCCACCGCCGTGACCCGCCCTTCTTCGCCGATGAGACGGGTCGCCTGCACCCCCGTCACGATCTCCACGCCTCGGCCGCGGTGCACCTCGGTGACAAAAGCCGCGAGCGGCGGAGCCGCGGCGCGGGAGAGGAGACGGTCCGAGGCCTCGAGGACGGTCACCTGGCAGCCGGCCGTGACGAGGGTAGAGGCGACCTCCAGCCCGATATAGCCACCGCCCACCACGACCGCCCGCTCCGCCGATCCCATCGCGGCAAGCAGTCGGCGCGCGTCGGCCAGCGAGCGCAGCGTGTAGACCCCGTCCAGATCGCTGCCGGGGAGGGGAAGGGTGCGGGCCCGGCTGCCCGTGGCGAAGGCCAGGTGATCGAAGCGGTGCTCGGTCCCGTCCGCCATCACCACCGCCCGGCCGCGCCGGTCCACCGCCGTGGCAGCGGTGCCGAGGTGGAGCCTGATCCGATGCTCCTCGTAGTACCCGGCGCTCCGCAGGGGCAGCGCAGCATCGTCCACCTTGCCGGAAAGATAGCCCTTGGAGAGGGGCGGGCGCTGGTACGGCAGCTCTGCCTCGTCGCCGATGATGGCGATCGGGCCTTCATAGCCGCTCTCCCGGGCGCTCACCGCGATCTGGACCCCGGCGTAGGACGCGCCGAGGACGACGAGGCCGTCGCTCACGACTGCGTCTCGGGGATCTGCACCCGCAGGCCATCCAGGTCGTCGGTCATCTCGATCTGGCAGCTCAGGCGGCTACCCTCCCGGCGCTCGGCGGCCGTGTTGGAGAGCATGTCGTCCTCGTCCTCGCTCGGCGGCTCCAGCCGGTCCACCCAGTCCGGGTCCACGTAGACATGGCAGGTCGCGCAGGAGAGCACGCCGCCACAATCGGCATCGATCCCGCGGACGCCGTTCTGGATGGCTCCCTGCATGACGGAGCGGCCCTCCGGCACCTGGACCTTCCGCTCGGTCCCATCGGCGGCGACGTAGGTCACTTCAGGCATTCCTGCTCCCTTTCACGTTCCGTTGCGCCCGAACTCGGCCGGCTGGACGCGGGCTTGGCCCCTTCGGCGGCGAACCGATCGGTGGCATCATGACGACCCCAGGCGGGGAGGGTTGATGTCCGTAGGATGGACAGCAATCTCAGTAGCACTATAGGGAAGCTCTGGGGGAGCAATCAAGTTGAGTATGTCCACCAACGCCACGGAGGCCGGGGAAGGCGAGAGCGTCCGCGCTGTGCAGCGCGCCGTCGCCATCCTGAAGGCATTCACGAGCGAGCGTCCGCGCCTGACCGTCGTGGAGCTTCAGCGCCTGACAGGGATAAGCCGTCCCACCCTCTACCGGCTGCTGCAGACCCTCATCGCCAGCGGCCTGGTCCAGGCCTCCGGCGAACCGCAGCGCTTCGGGCTGGGGCCGGCCGTGATGTCCTTGGCCCATGTCTGGACGTCCGAGATCGATGTGGCAGCCATTGCTCGTCCGATTCTGGAGCGCCTGCGAGATGTAACCGGTGAAACTGCGGCGCTCTTCATCTTGAGGGGGGACAAGCGGCTCTGCATCCTGGAGATGCCGAGCCGGCATGTCCTGAACATCACGCGGGGCGTCGGCGAGACGGAGCACATCAGCCGGGGCGCGAGCGGAAAGGCCATCCTCGCGCACGTGATGGAGGACGATGCCCTGGCCCAGTCCATCTGGCGATCACTCCCGGCTGAGGTGAACCGCGCCAAGCTATCGGCGGACCTGCAGCGGTGCAGGGAGGAAGGCATGGCAATCAGCCAGGGCGAGGTTTTCCGGGGAGCGGTTGCCATCGCCGCCCCCTTCTTTGGCGCGGGGCAACAAGTGGCCGGCTCAATCGGCTTGTTCGGGCCGGAGGCGCGCATCGACCCGGCCCAGGCCCGCCACTTCGGCCAGCTGGCAATCGAGGCGGCGAACGAGATCACGGCGGCGCTCGGCGGGACGGCTCCAGCTCGGAAGAGCCAATAGGCTCGTGCACCTAGCCGCCTCACCGCGCCTATGTCGCCGTCCGTGGCCACCACCGGAAGCGGCGAGCAGTCGAGCGTGTCGGAGCCTCCTCCGGGTCACCGGCACGGAGCCCCGGGCCATCGATGTCAGGGCAATCTCGCCACTCTGGGAAAGTCGGTAAGAAGGCCTCCTGGTGGCCGGTCGCGAGTACTCAAGCTGATGGGGTGCTCGCCCTCACGGCTGTGAGGGCCCTCACCGGCATCCCGCGCTGGTCGGGCGTGAAGCCGATGGACTGAATCGGCGGGGAGGGCCGGCCCGCGTTGAGCGGCCGTGCACACAGACCTACTCCACCTGAGCGCCGCTGGCCGTCACGATGGGTGCCCACCGGGCCAGTTCCGCGCGCATGAACTGACCTAGCCCGTCCGGAGTGGAGCCGACCACCTCCGCGCTCATTTCAGCCAGTTGCTCCGCCATGCCGGGCGCGCGGAGCGCCGCCACTGCAGCTTCGTTCACGGTCCGAATGGCCTCGGGCGGGGTTCCTGCGGGGGCGAGAAGGGCGTTCCAGGTAGCCGCCGTGAAGCCTGGCAGGCCGGCCTCCGGCGCGCTGGGTACGTCCGGCAGGGCGGGCAGACGGGTGGCCGAGGCCACGAGCAAGGGGCGCACGCTGCCGGCGCGGATCTGGGAGATCACCCCGGGCAGCGTGTCGAACACCACCGCGATCCGGCCCCCGACGAGGTCCTGCATGGCGGGCGCGGCACCGCGGTACGGGACGTGGACGGCGTGCCCACCGGCCTGCCTAGCGAACATCTCCCCCATGAGGTGGCCGATGCCACCGACGCCCTGCGACCCATAGGTGACTGTGCCCGGCCGAGTCCGGATCGCGCCCGCAAGGTCCCCAGCCGTGCGGTAGGGCTGCCCCGTACCAACCACCGCGACCCCGGGCACGGTGACGAGAAGGGAAACGGGCTCGAAGTCCCGGATCGGGTCGAAGGGGAGGCTGCGGTACAGCGCCGGGTTGATGGCGTGGGTGGAGACGGTCGCCATCAGGATCGTGTACCCGTCCGGCCGCGCCTTCGCGACGAGGTCCGAGCCGACGCTGCCGCCGGCACCGCCACGATTATCGACCACCACTGGCTGGCCCAGCCGGTCCCCCATGCGGGCGGCGACGAGCCGCGCGACGATGTCAGTGCCGCCACCCGCAGCGAATGGGACGACCAGCCGTAGGGGGCGGTCCGGGAACTCGGCCCTGGCATCGGCGGCGGAGAGCGACATGCCGAGCAGGGCGGCACAGGTCAGCAGCAGGCGACGGGGAGATGGGCGGTGCATCAGGGTGATTTCCTCCAGCCCCCTTGACGGGGACCACGTTGACAATATCAACTATCTACCTGTCCGCCCAGTGGGCACCGTTCGCAGTTTCGTCTCCGTGCTCCGGCCAGAGGAAGAACTGTGGTGGTAGCAGGTCCGAACCTGGCGTCGTCGGCCGGTCACCGTTCGCCTGGCCTGATGTACCGGTCCAGAGCCGGCCCCGGGGCGAGCGCCTTGCCCGGTAATGGAGATGTGCATGTTCGACGCCGTCGAGAGAGGCTCGGGACGAGGGCACGGCAGGGACAGCACGCACCAGCCGCGCGGAACCCTCGGGAGTACCGCATCCCACGCCGGTCGAGCTTGGACACGCCGCGGTCTGGCCGGCCTCCTCGCGACATCGGCGCTGCCCCTCGTCCCGGCATCGGCGCAGTCATCGACGCTGCGGATCGGCATGAAGTCTCAGCCGACCTCCCTCGACCCGCAGTTTGACGCCATCACGTCCAATGTCTCAGTCATCTGCCAGATCTGCGAGCCGCTGGTGGACTGGGACAACGCCTACAACCTGCGCCCGCTCCTCGCGACGCACTGGGCGAGCCGAGACCCGCTGACCTGGGAGATCAATCTACGCCCTGGCGTGCTGTTCTCCGACGGCACACCCTTCACGGCCGACGACGTCGTCTTCACCCTCGACCGGCTGACGAAGGTGCGAAACGGGGCCTCGACTTTCCGCATGTATGGCGCCCTGATCGAGGACGCTCGGGCAGTCGGGCCGCACAGGCTGCTGGTGACCACGCGGCAGCCACATCCGCTCCTGATGTCCGACCTCGCGCAGCTCCCGATCCTCTCGAGAGCCGCCGCCTCGGGCGAGGCGCCAGAGGGGCGGACCACGCCGGAGATGAATGCCGGCAGCGGGCTCGTCGGCACCGGCCCCTACAGGTTCGTCTCCTGGAACCGCGGCGCCGAGATCACGCTCGAGCGTAACGGGCGGTACTGGGGCACCGCACCCGCCTTCGCGCAGGTTGTCTTCCGGCCGATCACCGACAACGGCGCCAGGGTGGCCGCGCTGCTCTCCGGTGACGTCGACCTCATCGAGGACCCGCCGACCGATAACATCGAGGCGCTTCGACGTGACGCTCGCCTGAGCATGGTCGAGACGCTCTCAAACCGACTCATGTTCCTCAGCCTCGACGTCAGCGGCGAGCCTTCGCCTGGTGTCGGCCGGACTGACGGACGGAATCCGTTGAAAGACCTCCGCGTCCGCCAAGCCCTGTCCCTCGCGCTCGACCGCGAGGCACTGGTCGCGCGGGTGATGAACGGCGTTGCACGACCGGCAGACGACTTCCTGCCACGGCCGATCCCCGGTACCCAGCCTGATCGACAGCGCGCGCCGAAGGCTGACCCGGCTCGCGCCCGGGCGCTCCTCGCGGAGGCGGGCTGGGGCGAGGGCTTCGACCTGACGCTGGTGAGCCCCATCGGGCGCTACGTGAACGACGTCCGACTGGCGCAGGCCATCGCCGGCCTATGGACCCGCGTCGGCGTCCGCACCTCGGTCGAGAGCGCGCCGCCTGCCACGTTCTTCACCAACGCCCGGAACCGCCGCTACAGTGCTTGGCTGGTCGGGTGGGCGAACGGCAGCGGAGAGACGTCCCAAACACTGCGGCCGATCCTCGGCACGCGCGGCGCCGGCGAGGGATGGGGCGGCGCCAACAATAATGGCTACTCCAGCCCTGCCATGGACGCGGCGTTGCAAGCGGCCATGCTCGCGTTCGACCCGGCCGTGAGGCGTGGTCTGCTGGAGCGCGCCGGGAAGATCGCGCTCGACGACTATCCCATCCTGCCCGTTCTCTTCGAGGTTTCCACCTGGGCCATGCGCCGGGCGATCGCGTTCGAGGGGCGGGTCGACCAGAGGACCATGGCGTCCCTCTGCCGCCCCGCCAGCTGACAAGGAGTTCAGAGCCATGTCTCAGTCCGTGGTCGACGCCCTCAAGGCCTTTGAGCCCGAGCTCATCGCCATCCGCCGCGACATCCACCAGCACCCCGAGACCTGCTACGAGGAGGTCCGCACCGCTGCGCTCGTCGCGGACAAGTTGCGCGAGTGGGGCATCGAGGTGCACGAGGGCATAGCGAAGACCGGCGTCGTCGGCGTGCTCAAGGGCCGCCGCCCCGGACAGCGCGCCATCGGCCTGCGCGCCGACATGGACGCGTTGAACATCGTGGAGGCAACCGGCGCCCCCTGGGCCTCGAGCATCCCGGGCAAGATGCACGCTTGCGGCCATGACGGTCACACTACCATGTTGCTCGGGGCCGCTCGCTACCTCGCGGAGAAACCGGACTTCAGCGGAACCGTCAACTTCATCTTCCAGCCCGCGGAGGAGGGGGGGGGCGGCGGCCGAGCAATGGTGGAGGAGGGGCTGTTCGAGCGCTTTCCCTGCGACGCGGTCTACGGCCTGCACAACGATCCCGGACGGCCAGTCGGCGTCTTCTCCGGACGCATCGGGACCATGACCGCCGCCGCGGCGCGCTGGCACGTCTCCTTCCATGGCACGGGGGGCCATGGCGGGGCCGCTCCACACCTCGCGACGGACTGCACGCTGCCCATGGCGGCCTTCATCACCAACATGCAGTCCATCGTTAGCCGTAGCGTGCCCCCGCACGAGACCGTGGTTGTGAGTGTTGGCCACGCGAATGCGGGCCAGCCCGGCGCGCCGAGCGTCATCCCGGCCGAGGCGGTGGTCTACGGCGTCGCGCGCACGCTGGACGACGCGCTGCATGACTTGATCGAGAGGCGAATGCGCGAGCTTGCCGTATCGCTGGCCGCAGCTCACGGGTGTGCGGCCGAGCTGACCTATCGTCGGACATATCCGCCCGTGGTGAACGCCGCGGAACCCTTCGCCGTGGGCCAGACGGCCGCCCGCGACGTCGCGGGCCCTGACTGCTTCCGGGAGATGGAGCGCGCAACCACTGGGGCAGAAGACTTCAGCTTTCTCTCGCGCGAGCGGCCTGGCGCGTTCCTGCGGATCGGAAACGGCGCTGGTGGCGAGAAAGGTGGTCATCCCGTGCACACCCCGCTCTACGACTTCAACGACGAGATCCTGACGCTCGGCGCGGCATGGTGGGTCAGTGTCGTCAGCAAGGAACTCCAGCTAGGCACTTGATACGAAGTTCGTTCCGTTGATAACCTCAACTTTCGGGGTTACCGGTCAGATCTAGGGTTCACGAGATGCTGGCCGCCCGCCAGATGGGCTGGGGCCCAGACGGGGCCCCTGGCGGAGGATGCTCGCCGGAGCGCGCTGATAGGCGTTCCGAGTGTCCGGGTTCGAGGATGGCAGGAGGCCGATCGTGCTTGAGTCGCTGAAGGTGCAGAAGCACGAGACCCTCCTAGGCCTCCTGCGCATGTTCGCCGCTGACTCGCGACCAGAGAAGATCGACTTGGGCATAGGTGTCTACCGGGACGAGACGGGAGCCACGCCGGTGCTTGCCTCCGTGAAGGAGGCGGAGCGGCTGGTATGGGAGCGGCAGCGCAGCAAGAGCTACCAGGGGCTGGAAGGTGACCGTGACTTCCTGACGGCATTCGGAACCTTCTTGTTCGGTGCCGGCGCCGCCGGCATGGCGCGCATCCAAACGATTGGCGGTTCCGGCGCACTGCGCATGGGTTGCGACCTGCTGCACGAGGCGGGCGCGCGGCGGATCTGGGTGGGCCTGCCGACGTGGCCCAATCACCAGGCCATCATCCGCGCGGGCAGGCTCGACGTGATGGAGTATCCCTACGTCGAAGCCGCTTCCGGGCGAGTTGATTTCGGCTCGGTACGCGCCACCCTTCGGCGCGTCGAGGCGGGAGACGTCGTGCTAGTGCGTGGCTGCTGCCACAATCCGATGGGAGCGGCGCTGTCCCTCGAGCAGTGGCAGGAGATCACGGCCCTCCTGGCAGAGCGCCGCGCCGTGCCGCTGATAGACCTCGCCTACCTCGGCTTTGGCCGCGGGGTGGATGGTGACCTCGCGGGCGTCCGCGCCATGGTGGAGGCACTGCCGGAGGCGCTCGTCGCCGCCTCCTGCTCCAAGTGCTTCGCCCTCTATCGCGACCGGATCGGCGCGATCTTCATCAAGACGGCATCAACCCAGACTGGCGCGGTGCAGTCCGGATTAGAAGCCCTGGCGCGCACGGCCTATTCCATGCCTGCGGCGCACGGCGCCGCGATCGTGGCCACCATCCTGGATGATCCAGCGCTGAGGGAGCAATGGCTCCGCGAGCTGGCCGGCATGTGCCGCCGCATCGTCGAGCTCCGGGCAGCTCTCGCTTCCCAGCTTGCGGCGACCCTGCCTCAGGCGGCGAGCCTCTCAGAACAGGAGGGGATGTTCAGCACCCTGCCCGTGACGAGGGACGAGGTCACGCGACTACGTGAGGATCACGCGGTCTACATGGCAGATTCCGGGCGCATCAACATAGCCGGCCTCCAGATGGCCGACGTGCCGCGCCTCGTAGGCGCGATCTCTGCCGTGCGGGGAACCTAACGCGGCATCCAGCTACTAGGCGCGCCCGGTGAGCGGCGCATCACCAGGATCCACACCGAGTCCTTGAGGGGAGCCCGCACCATGGCCGCCTATCCGAGCGTCAAATTGCACATCAACGGCGAGTGGCGCGACGCGAGCTCCGGCAAGGTGCTGGAGGTCATCAACCCCGCCACCGAAGAGATGATCGGCACCGTCGCCCATGCCGAGAAGGCGGACCTAGACGAGGCGCTGGAAGCCGCGCAGCGCGGCTTCGAGACCTGGCGCAGGGTGGGCGTCCTCGACCGCTACAAGCTGATGCGGAAGGCGGCCGACATCCTTCGCAGCCGCGCCGACGCCATCGCGCCCGTCCTCACTGCCGAGCAGGGCAAGCCACTGGGCGAGGCCAAGCAGGAGGTGCTGGCTGCCGGCGACATCATTGACTGGATGGCCGAGGAAGGCCGCCGCGCCTATGGCCGCGTGATCCCGGCCCGCGCCGAGGGCATCTGCCAGCTCGTCGTGCGCGAGCCCGTGGGCCCGGTGGCCGCCTTCACGCCCCGGAACTTCCCGATCAACCAGGTGGTCCGCAAGCTCTCCGCCGCGCTGGCCACGGGCTGCTCCATCATCGTGAAGGCGCCGGAGGAGACCCCGGCCTCGCCGGCCGAGCTGATCCGCGCCTTCATCGACGCGGGCGTGCCGAAGGGCGTGGTGCAGCTGGTGTACGGCGTTCCCGCCGAGATCAGCAGCTACCTCATCCCGCACCCCGTCATCCGCAAGATCACCTTCACCGGCTCCACGCCAGTGGGCAAGATGCTCGCCGGCCTCGCGGGCCAGCACATGAAGCGCGCCACGATGGAGCTGGGCGGCCACGCCCCAGCCATCGTCTTCGACGACGCGGACGTGGGCAAGGCCGCGCGCATCCTGGCGGCGACAAAGTTCCGCAATGCCGGCCAGGTCTGCGCCTCGCCCACGCGGTTCCTCGTTCAGGAACGCAGCTTCGACGAGTTCCTCGAGACGTTCACCGCCCATGCCAGGGCGATCAAGATCGGCAACGGCATGGATGAGGGTGTCCAGATGGGACCGTTGGCGAACGACCGGCGGGTCCCGACGATCGAGGCGCTTGTCTTGGACGCGGTCGGCCGCGGCGCGAAGCTCCAGACGGGCGGTAACCGCGTCGGGAACAAGGGATACTTCTACGAGCCCACCGTCGTCACTGACCTGCCTCTGGAGGCCCGCGCGATGAACGAGGAGCCCTTCGGTCCCATCGCGCTCGTCAACCGCTTCGCCAACCTTGACGACGTGGTGACCGAGAGCAACCGGCTCCCCTATGGCCTCACTGCCTATGCGTTCACCAGCTCCGCAGCGACTGCACAGGCCCTTGGACAGCGCGTCGAGACGGGCATGATCACCATCAACCACGTCGGGATCGCCCTGCCCGAAGTGCCGTTCGGCGGCGTGAAGGACAGCGGCTACGGCAGCGAGGGTGGGTCGGAGGCCATCGAGCCCTACCTCGTCACGAAGTTCGTAACCCAGGCCGGGATCTAGGGAGGAAGCCATGCGAAAGCCCTTCAAGGTTGCCGCCGCCCTGCTCGGCGGCCTCATCGGCGCCGGTTCGGCTCAGGCCCAGCCCGCGGCAGACACCGTTGCGGCGATCCGGGCACGCGGCGCAGTGTCCTGCGCCGTCGCGCCGGCCAGCGCCGGCTTCGCCCTGCCGGATGCTCGCGGTATCTACGCCGGGCTGGACGTCGACATGTGCCGCGCCGTGGCGGCCGCCATCCTCAACGACGCGAGCAAGGTCCGATACGTGCCGGCAACCCCCAGCAGCGGTTCACCCTGCTCCAGTCGGGCGAGGTGGACCTGCTGGCCCGCAACACCACCTGGACCCTCGGCCGGGAAGTCACTCTGGGCCTGGTCTTCACCGGCGTGAACTTCTACGACGGGCAGGGCTTCATGGTGCATACGGCTTCCGGCGTGAAATCGGTGCGGGAACTGAACGACGCGACGATCTGCATGCCACCCGGGACGACGACGGAGCTGAATGTGGCCGAGTACTTCCGCGCCCACGGCCAGCGCTTCACCCCGCTCTTGATCGACAACACTGAGGAGCTGAGGCAGGCCTTCGTTTCCGGGCGGTGCGATGCCTACTCGACGGATGCCTCGGTCCTTGCGTCGTTCCGCTTCACCCAGGGAGCGGAAGCGGCGAAGTACACGCTGCTCCCCGAGATCATCTCCAAGGAGCCACTCGGCCCGATGGTGAGGAAGGGCGACTGGCGCTTCTTTGACATCGTCCGGTGGTCCCTCTTCGCCATGATCTCGGCAGAGGAGCTCGGCATCACGAGCGCTAATCTGGCAGAGATGGAGAGGAGCCCGAACCCCGAGGTTCAGCGCTTCCTGGGCCGCACCGGTGACCTCGGGCGGCAGATGGGACTGAACAACGACTGGGCCGCGCAGATCGTGCGGCAGGTCGGAAGCCTCGGAGAGAGCTGGAGCCGCAACATCGCGCCGCTCGGCGTGGCACGCGGCATCAATGATCTCTGGACGCGCGGCGGGCTCCAGTACGCGCCGCCGATGCGCTAGCGGCTGGCAGCGCCACTTTCAATGAGGCGAGGGGCCGGGAGGCATCCATCCGGCCCCTCGTGCATTTCACTCTGGCTGGTAGCGCGCGACGCGCAGGATCTCGGCATTCCGCTTGACGTCCGCCTCGATGAAGGCGGCGAACTCCGCCGGGGTCTCCGTCACCGGCTCGTTTCCAAGCGCCGTCAGTCGCTCGACGACGTTTGGCTCCCGCATGCCGGCGTTGAGCGCCTCGTTCACCCGCTGCACGATGTCCGCTGGCAGGCCACGCGGCCCCCAAATGCCGTACCAGGAAGCGAACTCCAGGCCCGGCATGCCGCTCTCGGCCACCGTGGGGATCTCGGGCGCGATTGGGCTCCGGCGCGCGCTCGTCACGGCCAGCGCCTTCAGGCGGCCATCCCGCACGTGCGGCAGGGCAGCGCTCATCGGGTCGATCATCAGCTGCAGCTGGCCGGCAATGAGGTCGGTGAGGGCGGGCCCGGATCCCCGGTAGGGCACGATGAGGAGGTCCAGTCCGGCCCGGCGATTGAAGTCGAGCACTGCGAGATGGTTTGCGGCGCCGAAGGCGGAGAGCCCGAAGGAGAAGCTCGAGGGCTGCGCCCGTATCGCCGGCAGCATCTCGGCTATGGTCCGACCCGGGACCGACGGGTTTGCGAGCACGAGCAGCGGGCCCTGGCCGAGCCGGGCGATCGGAGTGAAGTCACCCACCGGGTCGTAAGGGACGCTCCGGAGCACCTGGCGTCCCATGACGTGCACGCTCGGCGCGGCGAGCAGGGTGTAGCCGTCAGGAGCGGCTGCCCGGACGGCCTCGGCGCCGACGGTCCCGCTCGCTCCCGAGCGGTTCTCCACGACCGTGTTCACGCCCAGACGCTCACCCAGCTTCTGGGCCGCGAGGCGGCCCATGATGTCTGCCGGGCCGCCAGGCGGGTAGGGGACGACGATCCGGATCGTGCGCTGCGGCCAGGGGTCGGCCGCCTGCGCCGAAAGCGGCAGGACCATTCCAAGGGCAAGCGCTAGCCGGCGCATCATTGTTCGTCTGGTGGTCATCATTGCTTCCTCGCTGCGCTCACCTGCCGGACTCGGGGTTCGCCAATCCGGACCCCGCCCGAGCCACGCTTTGGAAAATCAGGGTTTCAGGCAGCTCCACTTGGTGAGTGGCGCTCAGTCTGTCCGCCTTACGGACAGCATTCCGATTCAAAGAAGATGACGAATCGTGGATACAGTCAACCGTCAAGAACGGGTCGAAGCTCAGGTCGCCGCGCAAGCGCCGAGTAGCGCGTGCGCCCTGACGGGGATCGCGGCCGCCGACCTGGTCGGCACGGCTACCCCCCACGCCTCCACGAGGCCAACAGGTCAAACGGGAAGGCTAACAAATATTCGGCCCTGCACGCGGGTGACCGCGCGGCAGGGCCGGACGCGTCAGACGGTTAGTCTCGACGGCCGCTGTGGACTGATGCCACTCGGATAGCGAGTAGTCAGCGGGAGTTACTGAGAAACGGTCTCGACGACCTGCTCTGCGTGGCAGAGTTCCTCCTCTCCTTCCATGGAGGGGTCACTCGGGGAGGAAACGTAGCGGACCATGACCCACATGCCGTCCTCCATGTTCTCCACCACCTCGCACACGCTGCCGTTCTTGAGGCGAATGGTATCGCCCGGCTTCAGGTCGAAGATGTTCACCATGTCGCTTGCCCCCTGTAGTCGGCCTGATCAGAAGAACACTGTCAGGTTCTTCGCGAGCAGGACGTTCTGGTCGAGGATAATCTCCCGCTTCGCGACCTGCCAGCTATCCCCGTGCCGGCGGAGCACGTCCGTGCGCTTGCCGACGAGGGTGTAGGTCTCGTGCTCGACCCGGTTCTGGTAGACGAGGAACCGGCTCTTCACCGTCACCTCCTTCGCCTCCTCGGGGGAGGGATCGACCTGGAGGAGCTGGACGTTGGTGAGCATGTGGCAGACGCGGGAGAGCGGCTCCTCGGCGTAATGCACCCCGGTCAGGATCTGCTCCACCCGCTTGGTCAGCGTCCACTTGTCCTCGTCGAACCAGCTGATGCCGGAGCCGAGCTTCGTGTTCTCCCGCTCGGCGTGCTGGCCAAACTTCACGTTGCGGCGCATCGGCATGAAGTAGACGATGTCCTCCGCGAGGAGATCCAGCCACTCCTCGAACCGCCGCTCATCCAGCAGGTCCACCTCAGCGTAGAGGAACTCCTCCACTTCCTGCTTCAGCTCGTACCAGGCCAGGCTCCGCTTGGGACGGCTGGCCGCCAATACCTCGCTCATGCGCTTCCGCTCCCTCTGCTCAAGCCTGTAGCTTGCGTGGAATGGGTCCGCCCTGGTGGGCGAAGCAGCCCACGTCGATTACCGTCCCCGAGATCGCCGCGGCGTCCTCCGAGAGGAGGAAGGCGACCGCCCGGGCAAGGTCCTCGCCGGTCGCGACCCGCCCGGCGGCCGTGCCGGGAGCGCCCTGCCCGAACTTGCTCTCGTCGCCACCGACGCGGCCAAGGCTCATCCCGCTCACGATGCCGCCGCCGCCCGGGATCACCGTGTTCACCCGGACCTTGTCGTGAAAGTGGTCGTAGGCCAGCGCCATGGTGAGCGTATGGACCGCGCCCTTGCTGGCCGCGTAGGCCGCCATATTGGGCTTGCCGTAGCCGGCGCCGGAACCGACGTTGACGATGGATCCGCCGCCCTGCCGGAACATGTGCGGCAGCACCGCGCGGGCGCAGAGGTAGGGCCCCTTCACATTCACCGCCATGATCCGGTCCCAAAGGGCCTCGTTCGTGTCCAGCACGGTGCCCAGGGGGCCAATGGCGGCGTTGTTCACCAGCGCGTCGATCCGTCCGAAGCGCTGCAGCGCCACCTCCACCACGCGCTGCACCTCATCCGCCTGCGTGACGTCGGCTTCCAGCACCTCGGCATCGAGGCCGCGTTCCGCCAGCTCCGCCCGGAGCCCGGGTATGGCGTTCTCCGCCATGCTGGAGACCTGCCGGGCCTCAACGCCGAATGCCACCACCGCGTGCCCGCGCCCGGCCAGCTCCAGGGTGATGGACCGGCCGATCCCGAAGGTTCCGCCGGTCACGATGACAACCATGGCCGCGCTTACTCGGCAGCGACGGCGTGCTGGGTGCCGTCGCGGCCCATGATGATGTCCCAGTCGCTGTCGTTCAGGTAGCGGCTCCAGGCCCGGTAGTAGCCTCGCGCCATCTCCTCAGTCATCTGCGTGCTGACATTGCCCGGCACGAGGTCGTTCATCTTCGAGGTGTTCATGGACTGCTGGTAGTTGAACGGGTACCGCCGCGCGATCGTGCCCATGCTGGCCCGCGTCGCGTAGAGCCAGTTCTCCATGTCGTCCTGTTCTGTCATGCCGGCCGGGCCGGAGTAGCGCATGTAGTAGTGGCGCAGGTACTCCTTCACCTGGGCCGGCGCGTCGGCGTCCACCAGGAAGAAGCGCCAGGCCTCCGTCTCGGTGGGGCTGTGCGGATGCCAGGCGCAGAGCCCGCGCGGCTGGCGGCCGTGGTAGGAGGTGTTGGGGAAGATCGTGCCCGTGAAGGGCAGCAGGCGGGACTGCTCGCCCAGACGGCGCTTCCGCTCCTCGAAGCAGTGGCGGAAGTACTCCTCGATCTCGGGATCGCTGAGGAAGGAGTTCACGTACTCGTTCTGCTCGGGGGCGATGGCGCTGTGCACGCCGTGCCCCTGGTGGAAGCTGACCCAAATGTGCTTGGCCTTTGCCAGCTCGTCGTCGCGCCGCCCCTTTACGCCGGCCGCTGCGCTCGGGCCGATGCCGATCAGGTCCACCGAGCGGTGGCTGGGATTGTGGTAGGTGTCACCCAGGAAGTTCTCCGCCGCGAGCTTCCAATTCGCGGGGATGATCCACTTGTGGACGCCGATCACCTCGGAGCCGCCCTCGCGGCCGTCGCGGCAGTCCAGCGCCTGGTCGAGGTGCTGTTTGGCGTCACCGAGGTAGTCGAAGAAGTCGGGCGCCTGCGCGTCCCAGGACGCCCAGACGGTGCCCTTGTACTTCACCAGCCGTGGCACCTCGATCAGCGAGTGCTCGGAGCGGTCCAGCACGCCGTCATAGAGCGACTTGTAGAGGGGCACGCCCTGCAGCTTGCCGTCGGTGGCGTAGGTCCAGCTGTGGTAGGGGCAGGTGAACAGGGAGGTGTTGCCCTGCTCGTAGCGGCACACCTTCATGCCGCGGTGCCGGCAGGAGTTCAGGAAGACGTGGACCTCGCCCTTCTTGTCGCGGCAGAGGATGACGGACTCCTCGCCCATCCGGGAGGTGAAGAAGTCACCGGGGTTCGGGATCTGGCTCTCGTGCCCGACGAAGAGCCAGGCGCGCGCGAAGAGCTTCTCCAGCTCGAGCTGGTAGACCCTCGGGTCCACGAAGATGTCGCGGCTGATGAAGCCGCGCTGGGTGTCGACCCATTGGTTGGAAGCGGCGTCACTCATCCCTGTCTCTCCCTTTCCCCTATTGGCTGCTGCCGAGTCAGATTCTTCCCCGGGGCCGGTGCCGGGGGAGCGCGGCTGGGCGACGAGCGGTGAGCCGCGCTGTCGTCTCAGAAGATGTCCGACAGGCGGACACCGTTCTCGTAAAAGGTGGATTAGGACAACTGATCCGGGGCTGTCAAGGACCTTGCTCCTGCCAGAACGCGGGGCGTTAGTGCTCCGTCACGAGGAACCTGTCGTGGAACTCGCCCCGGGAGACCTTCACGGGGATTCCCTCCCGCACGTTCACCGCGTCGGGGCCGAGCATCTCCGATCCCGACTTGCAGTCGGGCGCTGCCAGTTCGTCGAGCTGGTCGGCGAACTCGCGGGCCTGGTCGGGGGAGAGGAGCCACTCCAGCGGCGCGTCCTCTGCCGGGCGGCGCATTCCGACCTGCTTCCCAGCGGGGCGGATGACGATCCGGGTGCCGGCGTCGGATTGCGTGAAGTCGAGTTCATCGAAGGTCTTCTCGCCGGGCTCGGCGGCGAAGAACCTGAGGGCGGCGCTCAGGCGGCGGAGGTCCTCGGCATCCCCGAGCATCAGGACCATCGGGTTGTAGTCACTTGGGAGAAAGCTGTAGCGCAGCATGGGATCCTCGCTTGCTGGGGACTCAGGGCCGAAGGCGGAGTGGCTCGTGCCCCTCCGCGGCGATCTTCCATTGGTGACAGGCCCGGCGGGCATGTCCGTCATCCCGGCGTTTCAGCCGGGCGCGAGCGTATCCCGCTTCCGGCCCGGTACGCTCGTCAGGACCACGTGCGACAGGCGGCGGGCAGTACCTGCCCGTCCCTCCACGCCAGCCAAGTGTCTGGCGGACCACGCCTGCGCTCGCGGAGCGCTAGCGGTCCATCTGGATGTTGGCGGCCTTGGCGACACCTCGCCAGAGGTCGATCTCGCGAGCGATGGTGGCGCGGAAGGCCTCCGGCGTCGATGCCGCGGGATCAAGGACGAGCTTCGACAGCCGCTCCTTCACGTCCGCCGTCTGGAGAACCTCTGCCGCCGCGGTGTTCAGGCGTCGCACCACCTCGGGCGGGGTGCGGGCCGGGGCGAGCAGGCCGGTCCACAGGACGGCCTCGACGTCGGGGAGGCCTAGTTCCTTCATCGTCGGGATATCGGGCAGGGCGGCGATCCTGTCCGGGGAGGTGACCGCCAGGGCGCGGACCTGGCCGCCCGAGAGGCCGGCGACGGCCGGGGCAGTGTCAATCATGGTCATCGTGACCTCGTCACGTATGAGGGCGGTGACGCAGTCAGATGATCCCCGGTAGGAGATGTGCTGGAACCGGGTGCCGGCGCGCTGGTTGAACAGCTCGGTCGCGAGCTGGAAGCTCGTCGCGGGCGTGCCGTAGTTCGCGCGGCTGGGGTTCGCCTTCGCGAAGGCGATGAGGTCGGCCAGGGTGCGATAGGGCGAGTTCGCCGAGACGAGCAGCACCAGCGGGAAGGTCACCAGGTTCGTGACTGGCACGAAGTCAGTCAGTGAATCGTAGCTGAGGCGCTCGGAAGTTGCGGGGTTGAACACGATCGGGCCGCTCGCGCCGATGAGCAGCGTGTAGCCGTCTGGCCGGGCGCGCGCGACGGCCTCGGTGCCGACGATCGCCTGGGCGCCGGGCCGGTTCTCCACCACGAAGGGCTGGCCGAGCGTCTCGCTGAGCTTCTGGGACAGGATTCGGCCGACCAGATCGTTGGTGCCGCCGGGCGTGTAGGGGACGATGACCCGCACCGGGCGGTCCGGATACTCGGGGCCCTGGGCCAGCCCCGGCACGGGCGCCAGGGTCGCCCCAGCCATGCAGCCCAGCAATTCCCGACGACCTAGTCTCATGCCGATCTCTCCCTTGCGCGATCGGCATCCCTGTTCGGGCTTGGTTGACCACCGACCGTTTCACGGGGCGGACGCTAGGTATATATGTTGACTTGGTCAACCGAAATGCGGCCTGGATCTGTCTCGAACGGCGCGGTCTCCGTCTCGGAGCGGGAGGGGTTTGCCGGCTTGACGGACCGCCATGGCGGGTCGAGACACGATTATAATGAGAATGCAGGCTCCATTTCGGACATCGCCGTGTGCGCTGGAGGCCTGCCCTGCCGCTGGGGAGATGGATGATGCGGGCGACGTTCTGGAACTTGCCGGGCGGCGTTCGCGCGCTTCGCCTGCTGGAGGGGTCAAGGGAGGGCTGGGCCGTCGGAGCCGTCCCCGACGACGAGCCGGTCAGCGGCAACATCGACCTTTCAACCCCATCTCTGTCCATGGCGCTGGCTCCGGCGGTTCCTGCCACCCCGGGCGCCGGCCTCCTCTCCACGGCCGCGCTCGACCTCGCGGCGCGGGAGAGAGGGATCACGGCCGCCGCCCTGCTCGGCGCCGCGCCGCCATCCCCGGTGGAGGGCATCTCCGCAGGGGCGCTTGACGCGCCGCGCGACGCACGGGCGCTGCGAGAGGCACTGCTGGACCCCGAGACCCTCATCCTGTCCGTGGAACCGGGGGCGCTGGGCCCCAGTGGCCTCCGTCGCCTCGCTGCCGCCGCGCGGGTCTTCGACGTCGAGGTGGCCCTGCGCCCCGCGACTGAGATCCCGTTCGCGGCGGCCATGCTGCTCCACCTGCGCTCCATGCACCCCTGGCTGGGTCGGACGGCCCCGGACGGGGAGGGGGCCTTCACCGCGCCGCCGGGGCATGGCTTCGGGCCCCCGCCGGATCCCCGGTCGCTGGACGCCGTCGCGCTGCATCGCCAGGAGCTCGGCGCGTGAGCGGGGCCGCGACGGTCCGCTCGGTCCGGCTACGCCGCGTGCGGCTCCAGCTCGGGATGGTCTACGTCTCCTCCATGTACGTCATGGCAACGACGGAGCGGACGGTGATCGAGGTCACCCTCGCGGACGGCACGGTGGGGCTGGGTGAGACGCTCGGCTATCCAGACTGCTACGCCGCCACCGCCCGCCTCGCCCCCTCGCTGGTCGGGCGGGACGCGATGGACCGCGCGGGCTTCCGCCGGAGCTTCTCCCGCTCCGTCTTCGACAACCGGCAGGGACGGATCGGCTGGTCGGCCTTCGCGGGGCTGGAGCTGGCGCTCTGGGACGCGGCGGGGAAGCGGCTCGGCCTGCCGCTGCGGGCGCTGATGGGCACGCCGGGGCCGGTTCCGCCCGTGCCGCTCTGCTGCCCGCTGCCGGCCGTCGCGCTCGCCCAGCCGGCCAGCCGCGCCGAGATCGCCGCGGAGTACCGCGACCTGCCCCGCACGGCCGCACTGGGGGGGCTGGCGGCGGACCTCGCCGCGCGGCACGGCTTCCGCGCCTTCAAGTACAAGTCGGCGGCGGCGAGCGCTGACTGGGACGTGGCGGCCATGGGGGCGCTCCGCGACGCACTCGGGCCCGAAGCTGCCATCCGCATCGACCCGAATGCTGGCTGGCCCACCGCCGCCGCCGTCCGGCTGGCGGATCGGCTGCGCCCGCACGCGCCCGAATGGCTGGAGGACCCCTGCGATGACCGGGAGGGGCTCGCGCGCCTCCGCCGCGCCACCGGCATGACGGTTGCCACCAACATGGCCGTGATCCAGCCGGACCACATCCCCGCCGCCCTGCGCCTGCCCGGGGCCGACGTCTGGCTCGGCGACGTCTTCATGTGGGGGGGCATCGAGGGCTGGCGCGACATGGCGGCAGCGGCGACGCTGTTCGGCGTGGAGGTGGCCCTGCACTCGCTCTTCGAGACCGGAATTGCCACAGCGGCGAACCTGCACCTAGCGGCTGCCCATCCCGCGGTGAGGCGCGCGACCGACTGCGGCGCGGCCTGGCTCTCCTCCGACGTGGTGACCGGGATCGGCCCCATCCGGGACGGCGCCATGGCGGTGCCGGACGGCCCGGGTCTCGGCGTCGCGCTCGACGAAGCCGCGATGGCGGCCGCGACCACCGAGGAGCGGACGATCACCTGAGCCGCGACGGCCCTGATCGGGGAGCGAAGGACCAGGAGGGGGAGGGGGCGTCATGCCGACCGGGATTGGCGAGGCGCTGCTGGCTGAGCTCGGGCCAGATCTGGTGGCGACGGGTGACGCGATCGACGCGCGCCACCTGCGTGACTGGAAGCTGGCTGCATTGCCGGGCCATGGCCCGGTTGCCCTGGTGCGCCCCCGCCGGACGGAGGACGTTGCCGCTGCGCTGCGCGTCTGCCACGCCCGGGGCGTACCGGTGGTGCCCCAGGGCGGCCTGACCGGCTTGGCCGGTGGCGCCACGCCCGTCCCGGGCTGCGTGGTGCTGTCGCTGGAGCGGATGCGGGCTGTCGAGGCGGTCGACGCCGCGGCGGCTACCCTCACCGTGCAGGCTGGCGTGCCGCTCCAGGCCGTGCAGGAAGCGGCGGACGCGGCGGGGATGCTCTTCCCGCTCGACATCGGAGGGCGCGGCTCCTGCCTCATCGGCGGCAACATCTCCACCAACGCGGGCGGCAACCGCGTCCTTCGCTACGGCATGACCCGCGAGCTGGTGCTCGGCCTGGAGGTCGTCCTGGCGGACGGCACCGTGCTGGACATGCTCAACACGATGCTGAAGAACAATGCCGGGTATGACCTGAAGCAGCTGTTCATCGGCTCGGAGGGCACGCTGGGCGTGGTCACGCGCGCCGTGCTGCGCCTCTTCCCACGGCCGGCAAGCACTTGCACCGCGCTCTGCGCGGTGAAGGACTACGCCGCGGTCGTCGAGCTGCTTCGACGGGCACGCACGGGGCTGGGGGAGACCCTGGCTGCCTTCGAGGTGATGTGGCCGGACTTCTACCACCTCGCGACCGGGTCGCTGGAGCGCCGCGCGCCCGTGGCGGCGGGCCACGGGGCCTACGTGCTCCTGGAATCCATGGGGACAGACCAAGCAGGCGACGAGGCCCGCTTCGCTTCCCTCGTCGAGGGGGCACTGGAGCAGGGCGTGCTCGCGGACGCGGTGGTCGCCCAGTCCTCGAAGGAGAGCCGGGAGCTCTGGGCCGTTCGCGATGCCTCCGGCGAGTTCGGCAGGGTTTTCTGGCCCTATGTCAGTCACGACGTCAGCATCCCGACCGGCGAGATCGGTGCGTTCGTGGAGGAGTGCGCGGCCCGGCTGCGCGCGCGCTGGCCAGAGGTTCGCACCGTCGTCTGGGGCCACGTCGCGGACAGCAACATCCACTTCGGGGTCCAGGTAGGGGCGAGGCCCCTGCCCGAGGATGACATCTCCAGGACGGTCTATGAGTGCGTTCGGGACTTCCAGGGCTCCATCTCGGCGGAGCACGGCATCGGGCTGCTAAAGAAGGCCTTCCTGGGCCACTCCCGCAGCGCGGAAGAGATCGGGCTGATGCGCCGGATCAGGGCGGTGCTCGACCCGGCGGGTATCCTCAACCCTGGCAAGCTCTTCTGAGCGGGTCCGGGCACCGTGGCATATCCGCAGATTCGTTGACATCATCCACGGTTCGGTCCAGGATTTCTGAAACAAAAGTCCGTCTGCCGGACACTAAGTTCCAGGACTGTGGAGGGGGATGCCAGGATGGATCTTGAGCGCGCCGGGGTCGCCGGCCCAGCCTCCACTGAGGATGCCGTCTCGCCCACCATCCCGATGGCCGCGGAGGTATTCCTGGCCGCCCTCGCCGAGCACGGCGTGGACAAGTTCTTCCTGAATCCTGGCACCGACTTCCCGCCGATCGTGGAGGCTTACTGCGCCGCCGGCAGGAAGAACCCGCGCATGCCGGACCCCGTGCTTGTCACGCACGAGAACACGGCCGTGACGATGGCGCACGGCTACTTCCTGGCGACCGGGCGGGCGCAGGCGGTGATGGTGCATGTCAGCGTCGGGACGGCGAACACGATCAACGCCATCGCCGATGCCAGCCGCGACAACGTGCCGGTGCTGCTCTGCGCTGGCCGGTCACCCGTCACCGAGGTCGGTCCAGTCGGCACCCGCAACAGGCACATCCACTGGGCGCAGGAGATGTTCGACCAGGCTGGCATGCTGCGGGAGTGGGTCAAGTGGGACTACGAGCTGCGTAACCCCTCCCAGGTCGCCGACGTCGTGGACCGCGCCTTCGAGGTGATGGACGCCGCGCCGCGCCGTCCCGTCTACCTCACCCTGCCTCGGGAGCCGCTCGCGGCGCGCGTGTCGGAGGGGGCGGCCGTGAACGCGCGCCGCAACCCGCCGCGGGCGCCGCATCCCGACCCGACCGACATCGAGACGCTCGCAGGCTGGCTCGCCAGCGCCTCCAGCCCGCTGATCGTGACGGCCGGCACGGGGCGCACCGCGGACGACGTCGCCACGCTCGCCGCCTTCGCCGAGCGCTTCGCAGTCCCGGTCGTCACCTACAACCCGCGCCAGCTCTGCCTCCCGACCGACCACCCCATGCACGCGGGCTTCGACCCAGCCTCCCTAGTCCCCAAGGCTGACCTGATCCTGGCGGTCGAGTCCGACGTGCCCTGGACACCCAGCCTCGTGACCCCGGCTCCAGGGGCGCGGGTCGTCCACGTCGGCGAGGACCCGGCATGGCTGCGCTACCCCATGCGGAGCTTCCCGAGTGATCTCTCGATCACCGCCGACGCGGCGGCCACGCTGGCGCGCCTCCACCGCGCTGCGGAGGGACTGATTGTTGATTTGCACTGAGAGCTGACCCTGTAGGAGCCGAAGTTTTCGCCGAGAAATGACCCGTGTCTGTTCACCTCCCCGGCCGGATGGTCGGGGTTATCGGAGTGATCGACATGGAGTTGTTGAGCG